>Ga0180435_10003867_pt1 | contig 14895 bp, 15 predicted proteins | sample SS_ome_3_FD_132467 | JGI IMG/M metagenome (GOLD analysis project Ga0180435, IMG submission 132467) | Hypersaline lake sediment archaeal communities from the Salton Sea, California, USA - SS_3_S_1 metaG | ecosystem: Environmental > Aquatic > Non-marine Saline and Alkaline > Hypersaline >... | reverse complement strand
CCTTTTACCAAGGAACAGATTCTGCTTTATACGCTGTTGTTGTTTACTGTTTCGCTGATGCCTGCGGTCATCCAGATGAGTGGTCTGATCTATCTTTCAGGTGCAGTGGCCCTGGGTATTGGCTTTATATATTACGCCTGGCGCCTTTACAGGGATGACAGCGATGCTCTGGCGATGAAAACTTTCGGCTATTCAATTTTCTACCTGAGCCTGTTGTTTGCCTTCCTGCTGGCAGATCATTACGTGCGTGAGTTCTTCAGAGCCTTTGTTGCCTGACTCGAGCTTTATTGAACGGGCGGATAATGAGGCAATACTAGCGCGCGTTCTTGCAAGTACAGATAGTTCGACTGTTATGGCTGTGCTTGTATTTACAGTTTTTGCTTTCCTTGCAGACCACTAATTCGACTTCACGGTCAAGAAAGCTTTCGGTTTCACAAAGGGAAGGATTGCAGACAGTGCTCGCTGGTTCGCTTATTGTCGGATTTGTTTGAGTCATAATTATTTCTCCTGAGCTCCTAAGCTAGCTTTCGATTCTCTTCATCAAATTATTTTTTGCAATTACTTTGCTGCAGGCGTTTGATACAAGTCAATCAGAATGCAAAAAAAGCGAATATATTTTCAGGAATAAAACGCATTATTTTTAATATTTTATTTTAATAACAATAAGTTAATGAATTATTTGAGTTCAAACTATGTAGAAAATCCGTAATCATACTAATCTTTATGCTGGTTATTACGGTGATTTTTTAGATATTCAGGCCAATTCATGTCACAGGATCGCAATTTTGATGAACTGATTGATCGCTTTAGAGAGCGCGTCTACGACACCAGTAAAGGTGAATGGCGTCTTAAACTGTTGAAACAGGATCTCAGTCATGTTGTGGAACAAAAGGCACCATTGCGCGTATGGGATGCAGGATGCGGTTTTGCCCAGATCAGTCAATGGATTGCCCAGCAAGGCCATCCTGTAACGTTATGTGATGTTTCTTCAAAAATGCTCGAGCAGGCTCGTCAAAACTTTGCCTTGGAAGGTTTGCAGGCAGACTTTCATCATCTGTCATTTCAGGACTATGCCAGTAGTGCAGGCTTATTTGACCTGGTGCTTTTTCATGCCGTTATTGAGTGGTTGGCTGAGCCTGGGGAAGGCCTGCAAACTGTCATGAAAAAAATAAAACCTGCCGGTTATCTGTCTTTAATGTTTTATAACCGCAACGCCATGGTCTATTCCAATGTGCTTAAGGGCAGTTGGCGATTGAAGCCTATTCTTGAAGACAGCTACCTGGGTAAAGGCAGTAAATTGACACCACCTAATCCACAGTACCCTCACGAGATGGTCGCCAGCCTTAGTGAGCACGGCTTTGATATCAAGGCACATACGGGTATCCGTGTATTTAGTGATTACATGGATGAAGCAGCGTTGGAGCAGAGCGACATGCAGGAGTTGTTTGCATTGGAACAGCAATATTGTCGTACGCCAACCTATCGGGATATGGGGCGTTACGTGCATATTCTGGCACAAAAAAAACCGGAGTAATGACTCCGGTTTTTTTAATAACCTGATTGATCAGATTATTTATTGGCCCTGTTCTCGATCAAGTGATCAACAACCGATGGATCGGCCAGCGTGGAAGTATCGCCCAGCGTATCAATTTCATTGGCGGCGATCTTGCGCAGAATACGGCGCATGATTTTACCGGAACGGGTTTTAGGCAGACCAGGAGCCCACTGAATAATATTGATCTTGGCGATTGGGCCAATTTCTTTTCTGACCAGGTTGATCAATTCGGCTTTCAGTTCATCAGATTCGGTTTCACCCTGCATCAGGGTGACATAGGCGTAAATGCCCTGACCGGTAATGTCATGCGGATAGCCGACAACAGCTGCTTCGGCTACTTTTTCATGCAGTACCAGGCCGGACTCGATTTCAGCCGTACCCAGACGATGGCCGGAGACGTTCAGTACGTCATCAACACGACCGGTGATCCAGTAGTAGCCATCTTCGTCACGACGTGCACCGTCACCAGTGAAGTAGTAACCGGGGTACATGGCAAAGTAGGTTTCGTAGAAACGCTTGTGGTCACCATAAACAGTTCGCATCTGTGAAGGCCAGGGGTGTTTGAAGGCCAGGTTACCCTGTGCAGGATTGCCCTCAATTTCATTGCCTTCATCATCCAGCAACACTGGCTGGCCACCAAAGAATGGCTTGGTAGCCGAACCCGGTTTCAGTGCGGTGGCGCCGGGTAGTGGGGTCAACAGGTGTGAGCCTGTCTCAGTTTGCCACCAGGTATCAACAATCGGGCAACGTCCTTCGCCCACCACGTTGTTATACCAGTTCCAGGCTTCAGGGTTGATAGGTTCACCCACCGTGCCCAGCAGCCGCAGTGATTTGCGTGACGTGCTGGTCACAGGCTCATCGCCAACAGCCATTAATGCGCGAATAGCGGTAGGCGCGGTATAGAAAGTAGCAACGTTATGCTTATCGACGACCTGCCAGAAACGACCAGCATCAGGATAGGTGGGTACACCTTCGAACATCAGGCTGATGGCGCCATTATTTAGAGGGCCATAAACAATGTAGCTATGACCGGTAATCCAGCCGATATCGGCCGTGCACCAGTAAACTTCGCCTTCTTTGTAGTCGAATACCAGTTTGTGAGTCATGGCTGCCTGCAGCAGGTAGCCTCCAGTGGTGTGCAGTACGCCTTTAGGCTTGCCGGTAGAACCGGAGGTGTAAAGAATGAACAGGGGGTCTTCTGCATCCATTGGCTCGGCAGCACATTCAGCACTGGCATCGGCAATGGCCTCGTGGTACCAGACATCTCGGCCTTCAGTCCACTCTACAGCTTCACCACCACGTTTAACGACAATACTGGTGTGAACGTTAGGGCAGTTGGCCAGGGCCTTGTCAGCATTGGCTTTTAATGGAAGGGCCTTGCCGCTACGAATAGACTGGTCAGCGGTGATCAGTGTCTGGCAATCTGAGTCGTTGATGCGATCTTTCAGGGCATCAGGTGAGAATGCACTAAATACAATGGAGTGCACTGCACCGATACGGGTACAAGCCAGCATGGCAACCACGGCTTCGGGGATCATCGGCATGTAGATGGAAACGCGGTCACCTTTTTTGACACCGCGATCTTTCAGTACGTTGGCAAGTTTGCAGACATCGGTGTGCAGTTCACGATAAGTGATTTTCTTGTCTTCCGCAGGATCATCTCCTTCCCAGATAATTGCTGTTTGATCGCCGCGGGTATCAAGGTGCTTGTCGAGGCAGTTGTGGGAAACATTCAGTTTGCCACCCTTGAACCAGTTGATATGCAGGTCGTCCTTGTCATAGCTCCAGTCAAGTACGCTGTCCCATTTTTCAAACCAGTCCAGGTATTCATCAGCCTGTTCCGCCCAGAAGGTTTCCGGGTCTTCCACTGACTGTTTATACATTGCCTCATACTGCTCGGCATTGACATGGGCATTCGCTGCAAAGTCCTCTGGTACAGGATAAAGGGTGTCAGACATGATGATTCCTCGTTCTGCGTTTTAGTTATTTGAATGAAACAGGCTTTTATTATTGTGCATTTAAGCCATAAAGAACTAATAATCATACCGGAAATAAAACAGGGATTGCTATGTTTTGCTGCGATATGTCCGATCTAATTTTTAATAATCAGTATAAATGCTACAATTTTTTTAAAATTATAAGACCAACGGTTCGGGCCAATGGAATATGGATTATATGAGTTTCTGACCCTGCTGGGCTCACTGGGACTGTTTCTCTATGGCATGAAAGTAATGAGCGATTCGCTGCTGAAACTGGCAGGCGATAAAATGCGCTCGGTATTGGCCGCTTCCACCTCCAACCGTTTTTTTGCCCTGCTGACCGGCTTTTTCATTACCTCGGCCATTCAGTCCTCATCTGCCACAACCCTTATGGTGGTCAGTTTTGTCAATGCCCAGCTACTCACATTAACGGAGGCCGTTGGCGTCATCATGGGTGCCAATATCGGTACCACTATTACTGCCTGGTTGATTTCCATACTCGGTTTCAAAGTGAAAATGAGCGCCATCGCATTGCCACTGGTGGGCGCTGGTTTCCTGTTAAGTTTTTCCAAACATGAAAAACGTCAGCATTTCGGACTGTTTCTGGTCGGTTTTGCGCTGCTGTTTATCGGCCTGCAGTTTCTTAAAGATTCTGTGCCTGATATTGGCGCACATCCGCAAACACTTGAATTTCTGCGCTCCTACACCCAGATGGGTTACCTGTCGATTCTGCTGTTCCTGCTAATCGGAACGGTACTGACGCTGATTATTCAATCTTCCAGTGCCACTATGGCATTAACCCTGTTGATGACGCACCAGGGCTGGATTCCATTTGATATGGCATGTGCCATGGTATTAGGTGAAAATATTGGTACCACCATCACTGCCAACCTGGCGGCCATTATTTCCAATTTCCACGCAAAGCGTGCAGCCCGTGCACACCTCATTTTCAATTTACTGGGTGTTATGTGGGTGTTGTTACTGTTTTATCCCTTCCTGCAGGTGATAGATACCGTGGTGACGAATATTGAAGGCCAGTCACCCATGGTTACAACCTTGGCGGTACCGGTCGCCATCTCCCTGTTTCATACCTGCTTTAATATTCTGAATGCGTTCATTCTCATCTGGTTCGTGCCGGTTATCGTAAAAATTGTTACCAGGCTGGTCGCTGAAGAGCCCGAGCCTGTGCTTGAAGTGGACGAGGCTATGTTTCTGGATGATGCGGCTTTGAAATATCCACAAACCGCTATCAAGGCATTGTACGATGAATCGTTGAGGCTGCTACAAAATACCGCCTACATGGTGATTGTGAACGGCTTGAATGTGCATAGAAAAGATCTCGAGTCTGACCGCAGTCTGAGCGAACTTATTGAGTCTTCAACGCGGATAGATGTGGATTTTGAAGGTATCTATTTACGCAAAATCAAAACAGTTTTTGGAGACATTCTGGAATTTGCCACCAGGGCGCAAAGTACTCTCGAACTGACGGCCGAAGACGTAGAAAAAATTCGTAACCTGCTGATAGCAGATCGTAAACTGGTACAGGTCGTTAAGAATATCAGGCGTTTGCGGGATAATATCGATCACTATGAAAGCATGGAAAACAAAGCCATACGACGGGAATACAATATTCTCAAACACCGTATTCTAAAAGTCGCCAGGCTGATTCATTCGCTGGAGAATATGACGCAGGAAGAAAGTGGTGAGTTTGTCAAAAAGCTCAAAAAACAACGCCAAAAAGCCAAGGAACTGGATCTTCTCAGGAGCGGTCGTATCGATAAGTTATTACTGACAGGAGAAATTGATGACCTGGTGGCATCATCTCTGATCAACGACAGCCTGGAAGCGATGCGCATGGCGCAGATGCTGGTTGATATTATTTTATTGCTGCATGCTCCTCAAGACGAGATTACCGATGTTGTTGAAGATGAAATTCAGCCGGCCATTGCCATCTTTGAACAATAAAAGGCTTAATGCTAACACCGTTAGTCATGCATGTTTCTGGATGGATTAGTACGACGCAACACCTCAGAAACAAAATAGATATTTTTAGCCTCAATCGGCACCAGTCGTTGCGAAAAACCCGGAAATTTTCTCCTGACAATGCGTATATGACGGATCATGCGCCTGTTGTCATAAGCAAGCACAATCAAGCCTAAACTTATCAATAACAAGCCGAGAGGTATGGGTAACGGGGTGATGACAATCCCAAGGAGTATGCATGAAATTGCCAAAAAAATACGCAACAGGGACTTCATAACACGAATGCTCACACTAATTTGTGACAGTCCGGTGACAGCAAATTCACTAATTGGCTTTTCGTTGTATCAGTTAATTTATAATCAACTTTAATATTTCAGGAATACTTCAAGAGCAGGACCGATTGACATGTACAGCAACAGAAAGCTGGTTATTCTGGATGCTGATGGCACGACCATTGATGCGTTTCAGGCTATTGATGAAACTTTCAGCAGGCATGATATGAAACTGGGCGACTTGAGTCGTTTCCAGAAACGCCATAATCTTTTCAAGTATCTTGGAGGGGTTAAGGAGTTCCCTAAAAACCTGCGCAAACAACTCACCCGCGTCGAACGCAACAAGCTAATCGAAACACTTACCAGTGTTTACCAGGAAAAAGCTATTTTGTACCCTGGTATGCAGTCCATGATGCAGTCTTTGATTGAAACTGACAATGTTGTTGTCGGCGTGGTAACCAGAAATATTACCCTGGAGCCGGTCAAAACTTTGAAGCGCTTGTTCGAGCGGGAAAACATTGATGTCAAAAAGCTCGACTTTCTTGTGCACATTCCATTGCGTGAAAAAAAGACCGACACGTTTCGCAGTCTGAGAGAAGAATATAAAATCAACCCGGCTTTATGTTACGTATGCGGTGATGAGTACAAAGATTATGTTTCAGCGGTTTCAACGGGAATGCACCCCTTTATCGTTTCTTATGGGTTTGAAAGTCTGCAAAGACTGACTGAAAAATTTGAAATTCCACAGGAAATTATCTCTGAAACACCGGCATCCATGGTTAATCGATTATTCCATTCTTTATCAATAACAGAGGCTTGATATGTGGCTTAAGGAACGCTTGCAGCAAAAACAGAGTTATCTCAGTAGCGGGTTTCTCAATGAAACGCAGGGAAAAAGCCAGTGCCAGATCAACAAGGAAGGTCTGGCCAATAAAAACGTCAAGGTCTATGAAGGCAAGTTGCAGGCGGTCAATGACATGTTACGCTGTCTGAAGAAAGTCGAGGTTCAATCAGATGTCAGGGAGTGTCTGGAAGAGCTCAGACAAAACTGGTCAAAGTTACCGGAGCATTCGGCTATGTGGACGGCGTACAAGCTGGCAGGCATCGAAGAAATAGAAAATGCCATCGAGCAGGTTCATTGCGAAAGTACAGCTTAAGCATTGTTAACAAAATATTAAATTAATATTTCCCGCATATTTCATCCATATGATCTGGCACCCGGTCGAGTAATATTTGTGTCACGAATTCTGGCTATCTTTTTCATGAAAGAAAGTAAGCAGAGATAGCTCGACAGTGATTGACGTTGATTCATTATTAAAAAAATACATACCGGATGAAGGCAAGAAAAACGGAGCTATCTACAAGGCTACAGCCAAGCTGCTCAAGAAGATTCTTCACCAGAATGAAATAAACGATTTCATTAACACCAATCGCCATCTTGAAGGTTTTGAATTCAACGATGCGGTGTTGGATCATTTTGATTTCAGTTTTTCAGTTTCCAACCGAGACCGGGCACGTATTCCTGACCAGGGACGCTTGTTAATTGTCGCCAATCATCCAATCGGTTCACTGGATGGCCTGGCTTTGCTCAAGCTGGTCTCGGAGATACGCTCGGATGTAAAAATTGTTGCAAACAGTCTGTTAAGCCAGATCGATCCTTTGGATGATTTGTTTTACTCGGTCGATGTGCTTTCCAGTAAATCAGTCCATAAAGACGCGTTAAAAGAAATCCGCAAGGATCTTGAAAACGAGAAGGCTGTCATCATGTTCCCCACTGGCGAGGTCTCGAGAGCCAGGCCGCATGGAGTGAGAGACGGTAAATGGAAAACCGGCTTTCTCTACCTGGCTAAGAAAACTCAAGCCCCGATTCTGCCTGTCTATGTTCACGCAAAGAATTCTGCGCTGTTCTATAGTTTGTCCAGCCTTTACAAGCCACTGGGTACGGTCATGCTGGTTAATGAAATGTTCAACAAGCATGATAAGGAAATCGCCTTTCGCATCGGCAATCCTGTGCCATGGGAATCCATAGAGAAACTGGATATTTCCAAAAAGGCCATCGCCAAGAAAATGCGCAAGCAGGTTTATCTGCTGGGCAAGAAAAAGAAACGTGAGTTGTTTGATACCGTTGAGAATGTTGTACATCCGGCAAAGAGTCGTTTGATACGCAAGGAGCTCAAGGCTTCCGAGTTAATCGGTGAAACCAACGACGGACAGCAGATTTACCTGTTTGATTATCAGCCCAATTCCAGCGTCATGCGTGAAGTCGGACGATTGCGTGAAATTTCTTTTCGCATGGTGCGCGAAGGTACCGGGACTGCCATAGATCTTGATGAATATGATCGTTACTACCGTCACCTGATACTGTGGGATGACAAGGAGCTGGAAATAGTTGGCTCCTACCGCATTGGCGAAGCGTCAAAAATTCTTAAGAAAAAAGGTGCGAATGGTTTATACAGCCATACCCTGTTTGACTACGGCAATGAACTTTTGCCTTACCTGGAAAATTCCATAGAACTGGGTCGCAGTTTTATCCAGCCAAGATACTGGGGAAAGCGTAGCCTGGATTATCTCTGGTATGGGATTGGTGCCTATCTGCTTAAGCATCCTGAAATCCGCTACATGTTCGGTCCGGTGTCATTGAGTGCTTCTTACCCGGAACAGGCCAAGCAGTTAATCAGCAGTTTCTATGGTCAATTGTTTGGTAATGACAACAAACTTGCCAGTGCCCGCAACCCCTACAGGGTTAAACACAATAAACAGCTGGATCAGTACGCGCCGCTTGAAAATGAAGATGATTACAAGCCTGCCTTTTCTGAACTGAAAAGTGAACTCGATAAGCTGGGTGTGCGTGTGCCCACTCTTTACAAGCAGTACGTTGAGTTATGCCATCCGGGTGGTTGCCAGTTCCTGGATTTTAACGAAGATGAAAACTTTTCAGATTGTATTGATGCCTTGATTCTGGTTGACCTGGAAAAGGTCAAGGTAAAAAAACGTGATCGTTACATTAATAGCCATGGCAAGAATAAAGACAAGAGCGCAGCCTGAGAATGGCTAGCAAAAAACTGAATATCTTAATGATATCCGATGTCTTTTTTCCTCGGGTTAATGGTGTATCGACTTCCATACAGACCTTTACAGAAAGTTTTCTGGCAGAAGGCCATAAAGTCACACTGATTGCACCGGATTATCCAGACAAACACCTGGCTGAATTTCCTGTCATCAGAATACCCTCCAGCAAGCTACCGTTTGATCCAGAAGATCGACTGATGAGCAAACGCAAAATCAGCAAGCTGCTGCCACAACTGGAAAAACAGCAGTTTGATTTAGTACATATCCAGACGCCGTTTGTTGCACACTACGCCGGTGTCTATCTGGCAAAAAAGCTGGGTATTCCCAGTGTAGTTTCCTATCACACTTATTTCGAAGCTTATTTTGAGAAGTACCTGCCCTGGTTGCCTTCCGGGGTATTGAGAAAAATTGCCCGCAAGTATTCAGCCTCACAGTGCAACCAGGTCAATGGCATTATCTCGCCATCAAGCCAGATGCTGGCCAAGCTGCGTGAATATGGTGCCGAATCAGAAGCTGCTGTTATTCCCACCGGGCTTAAACTGGATCAATACCAACATGATGGCGATTCAAGCTTTCGCAGCAAGCACAATATTGATGAGGATGACCAGGTCCTGCTTTATGTGGGGCGGGTCGCACACGAAAAAAACATACCCTTTCTCATTGATGTGTTCGCAGAAATTGTCGAATCAAACAATGATGTGAAGTTTGTTATTGCCGGTGAAGGGCCTGCGCAAAAGTCGCTGCAAAACCGCGTTGAAGTGCTCGGGCTTGAAGATCAAGTCATTTTCGTTGGTTATCTCGACAGGGAAACAGAACTGGTTGACTGCTATCAAAGCGCCGATATTTTTGTATTTTCTTCTGAAACAGAAACCCAGGGATTGGTTTTGCTGGAAGCTATGGCATGCAATCTACCAGTAGTATCTGTTGCCAGCATGGGAAGCAAGGATGTTTTGATTGATGGTGAAGGTTGTCTTATCTCAAAGCTGGATACTGATGAGTTTTCAAACAAGGTAATGAGCCTGCTAACCGATCCGGACTATGCGAAACAGCTTGCTGAGGCTGGCAAACACTATGTCAGTCAATGGTCAACAGAAGACAAGGCCAAAGAGTTGCAGAATTTCTATCATGCAACGCTTTCAGATTTTCACCATAAACCTTTGTCCGCAACTGATGAGGTATTGCCGAATGAGTAGTGATGAACTGAAAGAAACGATGGATGCTGTTTTGCACCCTGAATGGATGCAACAAACTCTGGAAGATAGCCCCCATCCAGATAATATAAAGTGCCAGAAACATCGCAGTATCTGGATTTCCGATGTACACCTTGGAACAAAAGGCTCCAAAGCGGAATTTCTCAGCGATTTTTTAAAGCATAATGATTGCGAAACCCTATACCTGGTTGGTGATATCATTGATGGCTGGCGCATGAAGCGCAAGGCCTATTGGCCCCAGGCGCATATCAATGTTATTCGCAGGATTCTGACGCGCTCAAAACGTGGCACAAAAGTCGTCTATGTGACCGGTAACCATGATGATTTCCTGCGCCGCTATTCCGGCATGACCTTTGGTAATATTCACCTGGTTGACGAATATGTGCATGAAACACCCGATGGTGACAAATACTGGGTTATTCATGGCGATGCCTTTGATGGTGTTGTTTGTAATCAGAAATGGCTGGCCATGGTGGGTGACTGGGCTTATGAAACAGTCTTGAAGTTAAATGTGCTGTTTAACCGTGCACGTCATGCGCTCGGGATGGATTACTGGTCGCTGTCGGCCTATCTGAAATACAAGGTTAAAAAGGCTGTCAATTTCATTAGTGATTTCGAAAAGACCCTGGCTCATGAATGTGAAAAGCGTGGTATGCAAGGCGTTATCTGCGGACATATTCATCATCCGGAAGTCACCAAAATTGGAGAAATCCAGTATGGCAACAGTGGTGACTGGGTAGAATCATGCAGTGCACTGGTAGAGGATTTTGATGGTAGTCTGAATATCGTACGCTGGACAGAAATCAATCATTCGCTTGTGATCGAAAAACAGACTGGCAAGACCGGCAAGGTAGCGCAGGCGGCATGAGGTTGTTACTGGCTACAGATGCATGGGAGCCACAGGTCAATGGTGTGGTGACGACGTTGACGCAGATGGTCAATGGCATCAGGCACCTGGGGCATGAGGTCGAGGTCATTGCAGCAGGGGACTATCCTTCTGTGCCATTACCTACCTACCCTGAAATCAAGATATCCATCTGGATGAAAGGATTAAAAAAGCGTATTGAAAGCTTTGCGCCGGATGCCATACATATCGCTACAGAGGGGCCTATCGGTCAACTGGTGCGCAAGCATTGTCTGAAACATGGCTATGCTTTTACTACCTCATTTCACACGCGTTTCCCTGAATACATTCATGAGCGTATTCCTGTTCCTCTGGAATGGACTTATCCTGTAGTGCGTAATTTTCATCGCCCCGCCTTTCGCACGCTTGCTCCAACTAAAACTTTGGTCAATGAATTAAAACAAAGAGGTTTTAGTCACATGGAAGTATGGGGTAGGGGTGTCGATACCGATCTTTTTACTCCTGAGCAAAAAATCGACATTGAACTTCCGGGTCCGGTGATGTTAAGTGTCGGGCGTGTAGCTCCGGAAAAAAATCTAAAGGCTTTTCTGGATCTTGACGTTCAAGGAACCAAGGTTGTCGTGGGGGATGGGCCGGCACTTAATGAAATGCGGGAACTCTATCCAAACGTGGTGTTCCCTGGAGTGAAGCGCGGAAAGTCATTGGCGCAATATTTTGCTTCCGCTGACGTCTTTGTATTTCCTTCCCTGACGGATACTTTCGGCCTGGTGATGCTGGAAGCCAATGCCTGTGGAACCCCTGTCGCTGCATTTCCTGTCACCGGCCCGGTCGATGTGCTGCAGGAAGGGGTGACTGGCTGTATGCGCGAAGACTTGTCAGAAGCCATAAACGGGGCGCTTAAACTGGACCGGGCGGTTTGCCGTGAAGAAGCTTTAAAACGTTCTTGGCCGCGGATTGTTCAACAGTTTTTACAGGCTCTAATGCCCCTCAACTCTGATAAGAAAAATGATATGGACGCCGCCCAGGCAAGTTAATTAATATCATTTCATAATTTTATTGTTATCAGGCCGGCTGTATTATGGTAGTCGGCTTTTTTGTATGCAGGAGATAGTTAATGACAATACGCATCGGTATTAATGGCTTCGGTCGCATGGGCAGGCTGGGTTTGCGTGCAGGCTGGGAACGGCCAGGAATCGACATTGTACGTATCAATGAAATTGCCACAGATGCAGAAGGTTCAGCGCATTTGCTGAAATTTGACTCGGTTCATGGTGTCTGGGACCACAAGACCGGTGCAGCCAATGGTGATATGTTTATTGATGGTAAAAAACTTGCCTACAGCGCACATCATAATATTGGAGAAGTCGACTGGTCAGATTGCGATATTGTGATTGAAGCAACAGGCAAGCATCACAAAAAACCGGGCTTGCTAAATGCCTATTTTGACCAGGGTGTAAAAAAAGTGATTGTTGCCGCACCTACTGAGGGTGCTTTGAATATTGTCTACGGTATCAACCATGATCAGTATGACCCTGCAAAACATGACCTGGTAACAGCCGCGTCCTGTACCACAAACTGCCTGGCCCCCTTCATCAAGGTGCTGCATGAAAAAGTCGGTATTGTCCATGGCTGCATGACCACGATACATGACATCACCAATACACAGACCATCGTGGATAAAGGCCACAAGGATTTACGTCGTTCTCGTGCCTGTGGTCAATCCCTCATTCCAACAACTACCGGATCAGCCAAGGCCATCACAAAAATCTTCCCCGAGCTGGAAGGTAAGCTCAACGGGCATGCAGTGCGCGTCCCTTTACTCAATGCCTCGTTGACAGATTTTGTGTTTGAAGCCGCAAGAGAAGTGACCGCCGAAGAAATCAATGGTTATTTCAAGGAAGCTTCAGAAACCTATCTTCAAGGCATTCTGGGCTATGAAGAGAGACCTTTGGTCTCTGTTGATTACGTCAACGACCCACGTTCTTCCATTATCGATGCATTATCAACCATGGTGATTGATGGTACACAGGTCAAGGTTTACGCCTGGTATGACAACGAATGGGGTTACGTAAACCGTATGATGGACATAGCCTCAATGGTCGCAGACAGCCTTTGAGCTGCATTTATGGCATTCTTTGTTCCATACACTGGCATATTGATGAAAAATTTCGGTATCGAAGTCGATTAATTGAAACTTGTGTCCACACGTCGGACAGGTGAGATTCAAATGAACCAGTACGGGAAGTTGACCATTGATATCGATTTCCGCCACATCGATGACAGGTAGCCTGTTGAACATTAGAATATTCCTTATTGGCTTGATTCTGAGCCAATCATAGTTGGCGAATATTCAATTTTTATGACTGTGCGTTGCTTGCTGACAGTGATGTTCGAGACTTAATTAGCCTGCAGGAAAAGGTAATAGACAAACGGGAATATGACCCCGGCTACCGAAAAAGCATAGGCGTACTTGATCAGTACAAACTTCCTTCTCAATACCAGTCCCATCTGGTACATGTCACGTATGAGATACTCTCTGGCTGTTTCGCTGCTATTCATGTTGGACATGAGGTAATCAACATATTCATCTTCCTCAAAACAGGTGAAACTGCCGCAGAATAACGGATTGCTCATGTCCTGGATGCGTTTATAGTGATTCATGCTGATATTTTTGGGAATGATGACAAACAGTGCAAACAGCAGGCCAATCACTTCAATTGCGCAAAACAAATAGATGCTGATCAGTACATCATGTGAAAAAGTGTGAAATTGCGGGATACGAGTCAGTAACACCGTGAAAATAATGATCACCAGGCCAATCAGGATGTTGGCTTTCTGGTCAGCCATCAGGTTGAGCTGAGTCTGGTTCTGATGAATCGTACGTAAGGTATAGATGATATCGTGGTGGTCACTCTGGGTGGTTTGTAGTAATTTGCTGGTTTCCGGGGTTTGCATATCCACTGTCTTTCCTTGTGAAAGTCTGATTAGCCCTATTAGTACGACTGAAAAATAATGCTGTTCGCACTTTATAACAAATCAGTGTCTATGTCAGTGAATGCTTGATTTGATCCAGCATGTTGTCGGCAGAATTGTAATCAACGACGATTGGATGGAATGTCTCGCCTGTTTTCAAAACGAGGCTGGGGAAGCTGTTGGCGTGCATGGTGCGGCATTGTTGAAGTTGCAGCTGAAATTCCTGTTCAAGCCACTCTGATTGTATGTCAGCATCAAACTGCGATTGATCAAGTCCGATTTCACCTGCAATTTCGGATAATGTAGAGAGGTCAGACGGGTTTCTGGCTTGCAGATAGTAGGCAGTCTGAATACCCAGGGTCATGGCATCCTCGAAGTGATTGCCCTGCCGGGTGGCGGCAATCACTGCCCTGCATGCCGGGTAGGTTGAACGACGAGGTGAGCAGCTTGCCCAGAAGTCGTAATTGAATTCAACGCCGGGAATTTTCTGCTGGATATGTTGCCAGGTTTTTTGCAGCTTATACTGCATGACTTCAGGCATCGGTGCATCACAATCAGGCGCAAGCCCGCCAACCAGTCTTGTCAGGGCTATACTCTCGGGCAGTTGTACCAGCAGTTGTTGAAAGGTATTTCTAAACCCCCAGCACCAACTGCACATCGGGTCATGCACGTAATATAAAACCGAACTTTCCATGTCGAGTCGGCCGGGAAATCAGGCAGATTATTTTTTCTTATTCTTCTTGCCTTTTTTCTTGTCCTTTTTCTTCTTGCCCTTGCCCTTGGCCTTTTTCTTGTCTTTGTCTTTCTTGCCCTTGTCCTTTTTATCTTTAGAAGGCTTTTTCTTTTCTTTGGATTTGCCTTTGTGCTTGGCTTTTTCCTTCACGGGCTCATCCACGGGTTCAGGTACTTCCTCTGCCTGTGTCGCCGGTGTAACCAGTTCAATAGCCGCATTGATCGTGCTTTGCGAGCGGATTTCGCCAAATCCGGG
>Ga0180435_10003866_pt1 | contig 14897 bp, 5 predicted proteins | sample SS_ome_3_FD_132467 | JGI IMG/M metagenome (GOLD analysis project Ga0180435, IMG submission 132467) | Hypersaline lake sediment archaeal communities from the Salton Sea, California, USA - SS_3_S_1 metaG | ecosystem: Environmental > Aquatic > Non-marine Saline and Alkaline > Hypersaline > Sediment... | reverse complement strand
TTCCGTAGCAGGCTTCGATTCTCGGGAGTTGCCCGGGCGGAGGAAGGCCACGCTGGACGGACTGGGAGAGGCATTGCGCGTTCGTCGCTTGTCTCTCCCGAGCTGCCAGCCTCACTTCGCCGTGGGATCATGTACCCGCCCCCCCATGGTGACGGTCTCGGCCCCTCGTCGTTGATCTCACTTCTCACGGGATCTGTGACGATGCTCGTCTCGTCGAGGGTGTCCGAAGCCCGTGCCGCGTACGAGGTCTCGAGGTTCGCCATCCCCCTGTTCCGCTGCGTGCGGATCCTGGTGCGGTGGACGTGCGTGCTCTCTAGCCGTCCGCCTTCCGTGCGACGGCCCCCGCCAGATCCTTCGACTCTCCTCTCCGCGGGAGACGTCTCTTGGTGAGAACCTCCTCCAAAGGGCAGTTGGGATGTCGCATGAAGGCAAAGGCAACGCACACGTCATCATAGGGGGTGTGAACCCGGGTTTTGCAGGATACGTGCATATGCTACAATCCGGGATGGATCGATCGGGTCGTCTTGCGCGTCCGACAGATCGCCAGGCGGCCCGGAAGGAGATGCCGCGGTGATTCGAGGCACCAGAGCCGTCCGCGCCAGGCCGCTCGGCTTGGACGTCGAAGTCCGGAAACGGGTGTGCGAAGCCCAAGTTCCTCGGACTCGTCCCGTACAGGGTCCTCAACGAGTCTCCCAACCACTCCACGCGGGGGCGGTTTCACCGGATGAACGCTTCAAGAGGAGGCTCCACATGCGAAGAGTTGCCCTTGCAGTACTCCTACTGGCAGTTCTCCCGGTGGCGTCTGCGTTCGGCTACACGGGGCTTGCGCCGGATCGGATTGTCTTCTTCGAGGAAGTCGATCAGGCGAAGGTCCTTGCGCAGATGGCCGACGGCGATACGCACCTGTACGGGAACGCCTTTGACTCAGGCCTGTATCAGGACATTCTCGATCTCGGTTTGCCCGTTACTCTCAGCTACGGCAGCTTCAACGAGCTGTTGCTGAATCCGGCAGTCGACGAGAACGACGAGCCGTTCTTCCAGGACGGCCGCTTCAACGCGTTCGGACTCCGGAGCGTTCGTGAGGCGATGTACTACCTGATCGACCGAAACTACATCGTCGAGGAGATCCTCAACGGTCTCGGTGTCGCCCGATGGACGATGCTCGACCCGAACTTCCCGCCGTATGCACAAGCAATCGAAGCTTGTCGGGCGATCGAGCTGAAGTATCAGGCTGATGACGCTGCCGCGTGGGCTCTGATCGAGGCCGATATGATCGCGGCTGGCGCGGAGCTGATTGGCGGCCTGTGGCACTACAACGGAGAGCCGGTCGAGATCATCGGACTGATCCGCGTCGAGGACGAGCGACTCGAGATCGGGAACTACTTCGCCGACAAGCTCGAAGCCCAGGGCTTCACCGTCGAGCGGATCGAGCGCCGATCGGCTGAGCTTGCTCCGATCTGGCTCCTCAGCGACCCGACCGAGGGTCAGTGGAGCTACTACACCGGTGGTTGGATCAGCAACCTGATCGATCGCGATCAGGGCGGCGACTACGACTTCATGTACACGCCGCGAGGTTGGGCCGTCCCGCTGAACCAGGGCTACCCGATGCACCTGTTCCCCGAAGCGGATGACGCGTTCGACCGACTCGCCCGCCGCGACTACGCGACGATCGAGGAGCGCGTCGAACTCCTCGCCATCGCAGAGAACGGTGCCGCCGACTGCGGATGGGACCAGTGGCTGTTCAGCGCTGCCTCCCCGTGGGCGACGGCCTCTGACGTCAGCGTTCTCGTGGACGTTGCTGCCGGTATCTCGGGCGCCTACATCTGGGCCCACACCGCCCGCTTCGTCGATGCTGACGGTGCGCCGGTGGTCGGTGGCACGATGCGAATGGCGTCGCCGAGCATGCTCACCCAGCCGTGGAACCCGGTTGCGGGTTCGAACTGGCTGTACGACGCCATGATCCAGCGCGCGACCGAGGACTGGTTCGTCTTTCCAGACCCGTTCACCGGTCTGGGACAGCCCCACCTCGTCGAGAGCGCGACCGTTACGTGTGTGGAGGGAACGCCGATGGGCGCCACCCTTGACTACGTCACTGTCGACTTTGCGCCGGTCATCAACGTGCCGTCCGACGCGTGGTGCGATTGGGATGCTGCGAATCAGCAGTTCATCACCGTCGGTGAGAAGTTCCCCGACGGCTCGACCGCTCGGACGAAGACGACGATTACCTACGTTGACGATCTGTTCAGCAACCTCTGGCATGACGGCTCGCAGTTCTCCTTCGCCGACATGCTGCTGGCCTACATCGTCGGATTAGACTTCGGCAAGCCAGACAGCCCGTACTACGATGAGGCCACGGTTGCGGCAACCGAGCAGTTCCTCACCGTCCACAAGGGTCTCGTCATCGAGTCGATGGATCCGCTGACGGTTTCGATCTACGACGACCGCTTCTACCTCGACGCGGAAGTCCAGGTCTTCAACCGCGGCGTGCTCCTCTGGCCGTACTACAGCCAGGGGATGGCGCCGTGGCACACGATCGCGGTCGGCATGAAGGCGGAGGCTGCCGGTACGACCACGTTCTCGGAGGACAAGGCCGACTACCTCGGCGTTGACCGCCAGAACTGGGTCGCCGGTGAGCAGCTGCAACTGCTGCTAGAGGAGCTGGCGACGGCTCAGATTGAGAGCTTCATCCCGTACGAGTCCGTGCTGGGCGCGTACATCTCATTCGACGATCCGATCGAGCGCTACGCCAATCTCGTGTCCTTTGCCGCGACCTACGATCACCTGTGGGTGGGCAACGGCCCGATGATGATCGAGGCAGTCGATCCGATCGCCAAGATCGTCACCGGTGTCCGCTTCGACGGCTACCGCTACGACATGGGCACGTTCCTGGCCTTCTCCGCTCCGCGCCTTGCGGGCGTGGAAGTCACCGGTCCGGACGTTGTCGCCATCGGTAGCGAGGCCGTGTTCGACGTCGCGATCACCGAAGGTGGCGAAGCCTATCCGGCGGCCGACATCGCCGAGGTCAAGTACCTCGCATTCGACGCCACGGGAGCGCTCGCCTTCTCCGGCGCTGGCGTCATCACGGGCGACGGAGCTGCGACCATCACGCTGACCGCAGACGAAACCGCCAGCTTCATTGCCGGTTCGTCGAAGCTCGAGGTCATCGCCGTCGTCAAGCCGGTCGCCAAGCCCGGCTTCGGCGCAATCTCGCTCCTCGCGAAGGGTGATGGTGGTGCGCCCGCCCCGCCCGCCCCGACCTGCAATCTGCGGATCTACGATGGTCAGGCTCCAAGCACTCCCGTCCCCGATGACAAAGAGGTCTCGAGAGGCGCGGTCACCGTCGCGAACCTGAATGACACGGACGGCGACGGCACCAAGGACAGTGCTGACGGCAAAGTCTCGGGGGAGAAGGACCTTCTCAAGCTTGTCATCGAAAAGCCAGCGAACATCCCGAACGTCGACAAGATGAAACTGTCGATCTCCGGCGACGGCGCTAAGACCAAGCTCTGGAAGAAGCCCGACAAGGACACTGAGGAGAAACGACGGGAGTTCCCGGTTGGGGAAACCACGTGGCCCGTGACGGTGTGGATCGAAGGCCTTCAGACGAGCGGTGCCGTGAAAGACATCACCGTACAGATCACACATGCCGGCAAGGTGTTGGATGAAGCGAAGATCACCTTCATCTGGGCGAGAAAGACGGGCTTCAAGAACAAACCTGCCGACGCTCTGTGGGCCGATGCGGGAAACCCCTTGAGGAACACCTTCAACACGACCTATGGCGGCAAGTTCGGCAAGCAGTTTGCCGGCCCTCCGGTGAACGTCCAGTACGCGATGGGCATGGAATTCACAGTCGAGCCGTCAGGCGCCGGCAGTCTGGCCGGTGTTGTCTTCGACGTCACGCGCCAAGCGAAGAACGAGGACTGGCAGACCAATGCTGCCGGCAACCTCTTCGTCAAGTGGCTCCCATGGAAAGCACACGCGACGAGCGGTGCGAAGATTGACGAATCGAACGATGACAGCAGCCAGACTGAGGAGAGCAATACCCCTGTTGGGAACCACATCTACTCGATCGATGGTCCAGGCTTTCCTAACAACGGAGCTGCTGCGCAGGTTGTCCTGCAGGCGAACTTCTATGAGTTCGTGAGAGTCCGCTTCGACGGCCAGGTCCTCGCCGGTGAGAACACCGACGGGTCGCGGTGTTCGGACAAGGCTCTGTGGCGTGCCTTCTTCTGGGTTGAGAGGAAGCCCGCCACCATCGGGACTGTAACCCGTACGGGCACCGGAAGGGCCGGGTTCAGGACGGAGGGGACCCCGACCGGATTCGCCGACATCGTGATCAAGATCACGAAGGCGGGCGTGCTGGGGACGGCCGAGTTCAAGCTTTCGACCGACGCTGGGGCTACCTTCGGCGCCGAGAAGACCGTGCCAGCCGACGGCCAGATCGTGGAACAGGGGGCGTCGATTGTGTTCACGGATGCCGTGCCTCCGAGTCCGACGTTCGCCAAGGATGACACCTACAGCTTCTCGATCAAACCCAGGCGCTACGAGGAACGTGCCGGCAAGACGAATGAGGTGAAAGAAGGTCACGGGACCATCGTGGAGAACCCCGTGCCCTGAGGAACTGGGAGGGTTGATCCATCCGGACGTCACAAGGGGACTTCGGTTGAGAGACGCGGGATCTCGTCACGGCGTAGCTGTCTCGGCAAGCACGCTGGACCGCATGGTTTGGAGTTCTCGAAGGCTTGCTGTGACAGCGGTGCTTTCGTGACGTTGTCGCGAGATCGTGAACAAGGAGGGCACATTGACTTCCCGAGCGCGTGTTGCCGTGATCGTCGGGCTGCTTCTTGCGGGGGGCAGTATCGCTACCCAGGCAAGCTGGTCGGCTCGCTTGCGCGCCATTCCCGAAAGCTTCGGGCTCAAGCCCCGGATCTTGTTCGAGGGGTGTAGCGGGCCGACGGGGCAGCTCTACGACCTGCAGTTCGTTTTCCACAACCCGACCGACGAGGACGTGACGATCGACTGGGATGCGTCTTCGCTTCAGCTTCCCGAGGATCGAAACTGGCACGTCGTACAGCCGGAGGCCGCGGGGGAGGACTCGACGACGGTCGTCCCGGCGCGATCATCAGTCACGGTCCGCGTCTGCCCCAGCCAGAGCCGAATGGCGACGGGGAGCTGCAACCAGAGTTGGCTTCATCCATCTCTGTTCTCCGACGGTGCCGCGTTGAGGCTGCGCCTCGCGGTTCTCACGTCCAACGGCGTGCGCACCGGTGAGTGGATCTGGGGTCTCAACTACGAGGAGCCGGAGAGGCAAGGCGGCTTCACGTTGGATTCGAGCCTGCTTCCGATCGTCCTTGTTCTGGCTGCCGTCGCGTTTGTCGCGCTCGTCCTCCTTCTCTAAGGGTATGAGCGCCATTCGTCAGAGACTTCGGCTGGAGGATTTTCCACCCATCCCGGGCGTTCACACTGTCGATGTACGTCATCCGATTCGTCGAGAGGGCGTTGGATTCGAGCGCGACATGGCGCGCCAACGCCACGTCAGAGGAAACGCGCGGCGGAGTCAGCGGCAATTGGAGCCCCGTCCGGGCGATGCCGCAAGAACTCGCACGAAGGCGGCTTCGTGCGGAAACGATTCGAAGAGGGAGGACTGATGATTTCCGGACGTGAAACGGCATGCACAGGGCGAATGCTCGCGCTGTGTCTTCTGGCCATGGCGGTTCTGGCGTTTCCCCTGATTTCATTCGCTTCGGACGAGGATGGGCGATACGAATCGCTGACCGTCGAGCGACTGCTCGGAGTGGGGCTCGATGTCGAAGCGCCACCATCCGGCCTGACTCTTCCGGACCGGGGCCTCGTGCTGGGACTGGCGGCGAATTTGGATCTACTCGGTGGCAGCCTGGACGTGTCGGAGGTTCCCACGAACCTTGTGCGAAACCTGAACGTCAGAGGAGGTTCAGCTGGCCCGTCAGGCGCTGATAGCGGTAGGTTCTACGCGTACGTGATAACAGCGTTTGTCGATGGAAACGAGTACCTCCAGCGTTACGACTACCTGAGGCTTGAAGAGGGAAGCGGGTCCTGGGGGATCACCTTCGAGTGGCAAGCCGATTCGAGGCTCTGCGACTTGACAAGAATCGGCGCGCGGACGGGGTACCGGATCTATCGCGAGGTTGTCCCCGGAAACACGTCAGGCGTGATCAGCGATCCGAATTCGCAGAGCTTGGAGCGGATCGCCGAGATCCCGCTGGGAACGAACTCGGCCGACATCCGCGTGGTCGACGACGGGGTCGCGGCCATAGGGGGCTATCCGACCTACTCGGCCAGCGGAAGCCTTGAGGTATCGAACCTTGCGTCTGTGGGGTCACTGCAGGTCGCTGGGAACGCTCGGGTTCAGTCGGACCTTTTTGTGGCAAGCAACTTGAGAGTATCCGGCAATCTGGGGGTAGGAACGTCTGCTCCTAGTGGAGGACCAGGTACCGTCAGGATCAACCGCTCCCTGAGCGTCGGAACGGTCAACCCTCCCAGTGGCGTAGGTGATGCCTGCGTTTCTGGAAGAGCTGGGATCGGTGCTTCGCCAGTACCCGACGCCCGTCTCAATGTCGTCGACACAGAGAGAGCGAACATCTACCTCGACGCTACAGCTGGTCCCGCCGCACTGAATTTCGGCGGACAGGTCTGGGAACTTGCATCGACAGGGTTTGGCAGCTTCGTGATCAACGACCTGCTAGTTGAGGCCGGGGGCGAGTGCTGTGCAAACCAGACCCCGGCTGCACCGAGATTCGTGATTGACTCACGAGGCGGAGTCGGAATCGGACTCACTCCGGGCGCAGGCGCAGGAGCTGGTTCGCTGTCCGTGGCGCAAAGCCTCGGAGTCGGCACAGCAGCGCCGAACGTCTGCGGGGGAATCAATACGTGCGGGCCCGTGAACGTTGGAGGAGCACTCAATGCCAATGCGGGCTTGAACGTTGGAGGAGACCTGCAAGTCGCACGGAATGCTCAGATACTGGGCGATACGGACATCGCTGGCGATCTGAAGGTATACGGTACGAAGTTCTTCGTTCAACGGCACCCTGAGGACCCGGCGAAGGTCATCACTTACGCTTCGCTCGAAGGTCCGGAGGCGGGAACCTACGTGCGGGGGACCGCTCAGCTCACTGGCGGAGAGGCCGTGATCGAGCTTCCCGAATCGTTCCACCTCGTCACGGCGGATTCCGGCGTCACCGCTCAGGTGACGGTGCTCGAGGACTGCAACGGTCTCTACGTCGCCGACAAGAGCGCCGAGCGAATCGTCGTCAGAGAACTCACGGGCGGGACGAGCGACGCACGATTCGACTACCTCGTGCAGGGCGTGCGGCAGGGGTACGAAGATCTCCAAGTCATGCGAGATGCAGGAGGTGAGTAGCGTGGCTCACCCTGCGAGGTCTCGCGCACCGCACACCAGGAAGCCCGCAGGCAGACGGTCGGCCGTCGCTGTCAGCGTTGTCGTTCTCTTGAGCCTTGTGGCGCCGCTTGTGGTGGCTCGAACGATCACCGTAGGGCCGACCGGCTGCGATTACGAGCGCATCCAGCCGGCCATCGACGCGGCCCAATCAGGAGACACCGTGGCGGTTCGAGCCGGCGTCTACCCAGAGCACATCGCCTTTAAGGACGGAGTCGTTCTGCGCGGCGCGGGTTCGCAAACGACGAAGATCACGTATGCAGAGGCTGCCGGCGTGATCTCCGCATACAACGCCTCATCGGGGAGTGTGGACGGATTCACGATCGAGCACAAGGGAAGCGGCAATCACTGTGCGGTTGTTCTGTCCGCATCGAATCTGACCATCCGCCATTGCACGATCAGCACCACCCAGCACTCCGCGGTCTGTATCACAGGCGAGGCCAACCCGGTGATCGAGAGCAACGTGATTGAGAACAGCACCTCATGCGGTCTTTACATCTACGGTGGTGCTCACGGGACGATCCGGGGCAACGAAATCCGAGGGAACGGCCAGCATGGAATCGCCATCAAGGACGACGCCGATCCCTTGGTGGAGGGGAACGTCATCCGGGGAAACTCACAGTACGGCGTCTATGTCTACGGCGATGCGGAAGGGACGATTCGCGACAACCAGATCTATGAGAACTTCCACTCGGGGGTGCGCATCGGGGAGGCTGCCGCTCCCCGGATTGAGCGGAACGCGATTCAAGACAACGCCCACAATGGCGTCTACGTTGGTGAGGGTTCGGCGGGCACTGTCATGGGTAATGAGATCTCAGGGAACGGATACTACGGGGTCGAGGTAGCGCATGCAGGCTCGGATCCTCTCATCGAGGGGAATGCCATTTGGGGCAATTCCCAGCACGGCATCTATGTCCATGACAACGCGGATGGGACGATTCGCGACAACCAGATCTACAGGAACGGCTACTCGGGGATGCGCATCGGGGAGGCCGCTCCCGTCGTTGAGCGGAACGCAATCCAGGACAACGCCCATGATGGCGTCTATGTTGGCGGAGGCGGAGCGGGAACTGTCTTAGACAACGCGATCTCGGGAAACGGATACCACGGAGTTGAGGTAAGAGATGCTGGCTCGGATCCTCTCATTGCGGGAAACGTCATCACCAGCAACTCCCAGTGCGGCATCTTCGTCCACGACAGCGGAACCGGGACGATTCGCGACAACGAGATCTACGAGAACGGCCTGTCCGGCGTTGATGTCAGCGGGTCTGCGAGCTCTATTCTCACGCAGAACGTCATCCGAGGTAACGTCGGCAACGGAGTCCAGGTCTATGATGATGCAGAAGCGACGGTGAGGGGGAATGAGATCTCGGGGAGCGGGCAACACGGACTCCTGATACGTGACACCGGCTCAGCACTTCTGGTGTCGGACAACATCATTCACCACGCCGCCGTCGATGGAATTCTCGTTGCCCAGGGCGGTGATGCAACCATCACGGGAAACGAGATACACTCAAACGGCGGCAGCGGAATCGAAGTCTGGAAGCAAGGGCCGGACTTGCTGATCGACGAGAATACCGTCCGGGACAACTCCCGGTTTGGAATCTACCTTCACGAACGCAATGGTGGGACAATCCGCCGGAACCAGATCCACGACAACGGCGATTCAGGCATAGCCATCCAGGAAGCCGCCGACCCACTAATCGAAAGCAACACCGTCGAAGGCAACAATGAAAGCGGAATCCTCATCCTCGAGAGCGTAGGGGGGACGTTCCGAGGCAACGAGACCTCGGGGAACGGGTCTCACGGGATCGAGGTCAGCAGTGCTGAGACCGATCTTCTCGTCGAAAGGAACGTCTGCTGCGACAACTCCCAGCACGGCATCTACATCCACGACAATGCGGGCGGCACGGTTCGCGACAACGAACTGCGCAGGAACGGCGGATTCGGAATACGGGTTGGAGCGGGCGCAACCCCGGTTCTTGAGCGGAACATCTGCTCGGACAATGCTTCCGGGGATACGTCGATATGGAGAGAACCGGAGCCTCCCCGGATCACGGCGATCCGGTTTCCGGGGCAGATTGCGATGGGGAAGGAGGCCAAAGGGACCGTCGGATTCGTCGACGTCGATGGAGATCTCGAGGAGGCGCGTTTCGAAGTCCTGGAGGGAGTTCTCACAGGCTTCGCGTTGGACCTCACGCAGTCTCCGTATGCAGACAGTGTCGCTGGGCTGACCGAGGGAGCGTTCACCTTCGAGGTCGGCGTCGACGAATCCTGTACCTGTCGCTTGCAGGTGACGCTGATCGACGGAGCCGGCCTGGAGAGCGATCCGGTCGACTTCCTGTTCGACGTTGCGTCTCCGACTGCGCCCAGCGTCACGCAGGTCTTTCTCCCGGCGACCATCGGCAGCAACCAGGCCCAACACGGCATCGTCCGGTTCGAAGACTCCGGCGGAGACATCGTCGAAGCGAGGTTCGAGGTGTTGGGGGGCGATCCCAGCGCGGTCGAGATCCAGCCCGGGACGAGCTTCGATCCGGGAGTTCACGGCCAGACGGATGGAACCTTCCGATTCACGATCAGCTCCAGCGCGGCGCAGACCGTCACGCTGCGCCTGACGCTGGTCGATGCAGCGGGTCTGGAGAGCAATCCGTATGAGTTCACATTCGAGGTGCGGTGAGATGAATCACGATGCAGAAAGCGTTGCTCGCAGAAGCGGCGGTCGTGTTGGATGGAGAGGTCTTCCGCTCCTGGCGCTTCTGTCCCTGCTCTCGGTCTTGCTGCTGGGTTCGGTCTGCGTCGATGCGGGAGTGGTCGGGTGTGTCTGCGCGATGCGCAGCGGCGACGAGGCGGTCCAGCTGAAGCTCGAAACCGATCAGGATGGTGAAGTGACGATCACGATAGGTACGAACGTGATCACGTTCGCTGTCCGCGCTCTTGAAACGTTGGAAACCGGGTGGCTTCTGGTCTCCGGAGACGTCGTTGAGGTTGACGTCTTCTCCGATGGGGTGTTGACCAGCCGATGTGCGATCCCGATTGACCGGATCCCGCAGCAGGCCTACGGATCGTTCTGCTGCGACGAGATGCCGCCCGTCGTCACGGTGTCAGCCACGCCGAAGTCGAACAGCGGCTGGGTCAACGAGAGGGTCACGGTCAGGATTACGGCGGACGATGGGAGAGTCGGCTCCGGGATCGAAACCATCTACTACCGGAGCCCCAAGCTGAATGGCGGCGCCTCTGCCGCAATCGGTCGCGACCAGCTCGACCTCGGAGAGCACGGAAGCGTTGCGACGTTCTCCTTCGTGTTGGGGCCCTACGATGGGGATGGCCTCTATCACGTCGAGTGCTGGGCGGTTGACGCGGCTGGCAACGAGAGTGAGTCGGAAACGATCTCAGTCGGGCTGGACTTCACGGAGCCGACGATCACCGGCTCGCCGACGACCCGACCGAACGAGAACGGGTGGCACAAGGCGAACGTGACCGTGCACTTCGAGTGTGCGGACGCGCTGTCAGGGATTGCGAGTTGTGCCCCCGATCAGCAAGTGCGGACCGAGGGAGCGAATCAGTCGGTGTCCGGCACGGCAATCGACAACGCGGGGAATGAAGCGACGGATTCAGTTCCCGGGATCAGCATCGACAAGACGCAGCCCAACGTCTCCGTCAGCCTGAGCAAGAGCGCGGTCAGCCAAGGCGATTCGATCCAGGTGGTCATCACGGCCCGTGACAGCCTTTCGGGCATTGACTCGGTCTCTGTCGGCGACAGCCATCTCGGGCAGATCTCGCTCAGTCAGAGCGGAGACCGCTGGCAAGGTACGATCCGCCCGTCCGCAACGGGCACGGTCTCCGTCGACGTCGTGGATCGTGCCGGGAACCGGGTCCATGTTGCCAAGGACTACGAATTTGTGAGGGCTCCGCTGCCTGCGCAGCTGGAGGTCTCCTCCACGGCGCTTGACTTCGGAGAGGTCGCCGTCGGGTCCTCTTCGACCAAGCGGTTCGATGTTTCGAATCGCGGCGAAGAGACGCTCGAAGGATCCATCCGTTGCACGGGCTCCGACTGTGGCGCTTTCGAACTATCTTCGGATTCGTTGCGACTCGGTGGAGGCGAGAAGAAGACCGTGACGGTGGGCTTCCGACCGGGCTCCTCCAGCGAATGCAGGGCCACGATCGAGATCCAGAGCAACGGAGGCACGCACTCGATCCAGGTGAGTGGACGAGGTAGGGAGAGCATCTGCCTGGGCAGCGAGCGTGGAGGCACTCCGGCTCCCCCTGGAGACGGCGAAGGCCATTGCGGGATCTGGCCGGATCGGATCGTCTTCTTTGGGGAAGTCAATCAGGCGAAGGTTCTCGCGGGGATGGCCGCCGGCGACACGCACCTGTACGGCAGCGCGTTCACTCCAGATGTGTTTGAGAACATTCTGAACTATGGTCTACCGATGACGCTCAGCTACGGAAGCTTCAATACGCTGCTTCTGAACCCGGCGGTTGACGAGAACGACGAGCCGTTCTTCCACGACGGCCGGTTCAACGCGTTCGGCATCCAGAAGGTCCGTGAGGCGATGTACTACCTGATCGACCGCAACTACATCGTTGAGGAGATCCTCAGCGGTCTCGGTGTGGCGCGATCGACGATGCTCGACCCGAACTTCCCGCCGTACGCCCAAGCGATCGAAGCGGCTCGCGCCCTCGAGCTGAAGTACCGGCACGACGAGGCCGCTGCCGCCGACTTGATCAGGGAAGGGATGGAAGCCGAGGGGGCCGCTCTTGAAGGCGGCATCTGGACCTACAGCGGAGACCCAGTCAACCTGATCGGAATCATCCGTACCGAAGACGAGCGCCGCGACATCGGTGATTACTTCGCCGACCTCCTCGAGGGGCAGGGTTTCACGGTCGAGCGGAGCTATCGCAAGTGCGCTGTAGCCTCGCCGATCTGGCTTCTCGGCGATCCGAACGACGGCGAGTGGAACTACTACACCGGTGGCTGGATCAGCAACCGGATCGACCGTGACCAGAGCGGAAGCTTCGACTTCCACTACACGCCGCGTGGTTGGGCCGTCCCGCTGAACCAGGGCTACCCGATCCACCTGTTCCCCGAAGCGGATGCAGCGTTCGACAGGCTCGCTCGCCGCGACTACGGAGCGATTGACGAGCGCGTCGAACTCCTCGACATCGCCGAGCAGGGCGCGTTCGAGTGTGCGTGGAACCAGTGGCTGTTCAGCGCTGTATCGCCAGGGGCGACCGCGGACGACGTTCGAGTCGTTTCGGATCTGGCTGCCGGACTCTCCGGCGCTTTCACCTGGGCCCACACCGCGCGTTTCGTCGATGCCGACGGCGCGCCGCTCGTCGGGGGCACGATGCGGATGGCGTTGCCGAGCGTGATGCCCCAGCCCTGGAACCCGGTTGCGGGATCGGGCGAGGCGGCGGACACCACCATCCAGCGAGCGACGGAAGACTGGTTCCTCTATCCCGATCCCAACACGGGCCTGCTCCTGCCGCACCTAGTCGACCACGCAGAGTGCTATGTCGCTGGCTGCGCTCCGATGGCCGTGACCTACGACTACATCACCGTGGAACACGTCCACGAGATCTACGTACCGGCCGATGCTTGGTGTGATTGGGACGCAGCGAATCAGCAGTTCATCACCGTCGGCGAGAAATGCCCCGACGGCTCCGCCGCCAGGACGAAGACGACGATTACCTACGTCTCCGACCTGTTCGAGAACCTCTGGCATGACGGCTCGGTGTTCTCGTTCGCTGACATGCTGTTGACCTACATCGTGAACTTCGATCTCGGGAAGCCGGACAGCCTGTACTTCGACGAGGCTCATGTGGCAGCCCTCGAGCAGTTCCTGACGGTTCACAAGGGTCTGGTCATCGAGTCGATGGATCCGCTGACGGTCTCGATCTACGACGACCGCTTCGATCTCGATGCCGAAGTTCAGGTCTTCAACCGCGGCCGGATCCTCTGGCCGTACTACAGCCAGGGAATGGCTCCGTGGCACACCCTGGCCGTCGGACTCAAGGCGGAAGCCGCACAGATGACCGTCTTCTCGGAGAGCAAGGCCGACGCCCTCGGCGTCGAACGACAGAACTGGATCGCCGGCGAGCCGCTTCATCTGTTGCTGAACGAGCTAGAAGCGGCTCAGATCGAGAACTTCATTCCGTACGAGAACGTGCTGGGGCGGTACGTCACGCGGGACGAGGCTTACCAGCGGTACGACAACGTGAGGGCGTTCCTCGCCACCTACGGCCACCTGTGGATCGGTAACGGGCCGATGAGGATCGAGTCGGTCGATCCGATCGCCAAGATCATCAGCGGGAATCGCTTCGAGGATTACCGCCACAGTATGGGCAAGTTCCTCGCCTTGTCCCCGCCGCGTCTGGCAGACGTAGAAGTCGTCGGCCCGGACGCAATCTCCATCGGCGAGGAAGCGACGTTCGACGTGGCAATACTCGAAGACGGCGAAGCCTACCCGGCGGCCGACATCGCCGAGATCAAGTACCTCGTGCTCGACGCTGCGGGTGAGCTTGCGTTCTCCGGTGCTGGAGTGGTCACGGGAGACGGTGCAGCGACGATTGCGCTGACCGCTGCCGATACGGCGAGGCTCGTTGCCGGATCTTCGAGAATCGAGGTTCACGTGGTCCTTCACTCGGTCGCCAAGCTGAGCTTCGGCTCGGCCTCGTTCTCCATGCTGTAGAAACGGAGTGCCAAGGTCGAGAGCGCGGAGCGCAGGCGGTCGCTCGGCGCTCCCGATGCGGTTACTCGCTGCGCGGATCGGTCACGCGCCCCATGAAGAGGTTGGTTCCGGTCACGCGGTCGCGAATCAGGAAGAGGAACGGGCGGTTGATCCGCATGGTGAAGTACGGTACGCGACGGATCGAGGACCTCATCATGACGGCGGTCGCGGCGGCGGCCTCGGTTCCTTCCTCGGTCACGGAAACGAACGCCTTGTGAACGACGTCGTCGATGAACAGGTCACGGCCGCCGTCCATCCCTGAGAAATCGGCGCTCCCCGAGAACGCGTCAGGCATGCCGAGCTGCGCGAGCGTCCCGGCCAGAGAGAACGTGGACGTGAGCTCGAATCGAGGGATCGACAGATGGACGTCCCACAAGCCCATTCGTCCGAGAATCTCAGACAGCTTCGCGGCGTCCAGCTCGGCCTCGAACGTCTCGAATGCGCCCTCGTCCGGCAACAGAACGACCATCGACAGCTCGTCGCCCGTGTAGCGGAGTTCGCACGCTTGATAGTCGGCGCCTTCCGCGTAGCCGAACTGATCCTCGGCGTACATCGTCGGCACCGAGATCTCGCTTCCATCGAGAAGGTGGAACCTTCGCTCCCACGTCATGTCCTCGTTGAACCGGCTCTTCCACGCGCCGAGGAAGTAGATGGCGTTCGTCAGGACGAGGCGCGTGTCCGGCGCGATCGAACCGGGCCCGAGCAACTCGGCGATCCGTCCGGCGGTCATCTCC
>Ga0180435_10003865_pt1 | contig 14902 bp, 14 predicted proteins | sample SS_ome_3_FD_132467 | JGI IMG/M metagenome (GOLD analysis project Ga0180435, IMG submission 132467) | Hypersaline lake sediment archaeal communities from the Salton Sea, California, USA - SS_3_S_1 metaG | ecosystem: Environmental > Aquatic > Non-marine Saline and Alkaline > Hypersaline >... | reverse complement strand
TCTGTGTCGAGGGTGATTGCTGTAGCCCAGTCGGCCACGTTTGGATCCGGGTTCCAGACCTGGAAACATGTCGCGTCGTATCGACACCACGCGGGATCGTCGCTCTGCGTGGTGAGCATGTCGTCAAGGTCGCCAATGCCCGCACATTCAATGGTCTGGTTCGTAACGTCGATCTTCATGCGCCGGTTGCCGCGCACATTGACGAATAGGTGCTTATCGCCCGCCGTCCAGGAGCCGACCTCAATCGGGTCGCTTGTACCTGTGCCTGTGATTGCGTTCAGTTCGATCCCGAATTCCAGATAGAGCCCGTTTGCCGGGTTGCCTTCGCCGGTCGTGTCGTAGATGATCGTCAACACCTTGACCGCGTCAGCCCAGAGAACCGATTGGCCCGGCGTCAATACCCATCGGATATTGTTGCCTTCATCGATATAGACGGTCTCGCCGGCATAGCTTGGCGGGGCGTGATAGAGCCCGCGCGCGCTACCTGCGCTAAGCGCGACGCGAGGGCCGCGCGGCCCGAACCATTCGGCAGCGGTCGTGACAATGTCGCTCAAAGCGGAGTCGGCGTTTACGGGTCCGTCGTCGACGCGACGTGTTGCCACAGCTATCTTGAGGGGTTGACCTTCCAGGTATTGCGTTGTGGATGTCCACGAGAGCGTGCGGACCGTTCCGCTACCCATGGATTCGGTCGCAGGCGTGTCAGTTGAGGGGTCGGGATCGGTCCCGTCATCGCTCACATAGATCAGCCATGTGTCTGCGACATAATCAGAGTCGTCCTCAGCGTCGGTGAAATACGTTGCGGACACGTAGACCTTGCCGTCGGCGGCAGGGTATGCGTCCACGATTTGCGGCGGGCTTGGCGGCGTGTTTGTGCTGTCGAGCCGAACGACTTCCGCGTCTATCGCGTCGGTAGATCGCAGGCCCCACTGATTTCGTTTGATCGTCTTGATGTGGTAGACGTGGCCGCTCGCCAGCGGATCGAGGTCGTGAGGCGTCGCGGAAAACGTGTCATCAGGCGACCCGTCAACGTCTGGGACGGCATCCTCCCCAATGTAGACTTCGTAGCACTCGCTGCTGTCCGCGATGTGGTAGATCCCGCGAAGGGATCCGTAATAGGTACTGCCGCCCTGGACGAAGGAAAACCGGATCACGTTCTTGATCAGCGTTTCGGCGTCGGCGCTCGCTGCAATGGTATGCTTGATGTGGAGTCCAAGCATTCCGTCGACCGCCAGGGTGCCAATACTGAGCCCGCCTGCCTCAGTGGTGGGCGCGCTGTATGAAAGCCCACTTCCTAGGAGTTCGTCGCTTGTGGGCGATTCTGTGGCGATCTGGACGTAGTCCGCGTAGTCGGGATCAATCCAGATCTTGCCGGAAGTGATCGCCAGTTTGGCGCGGAACATGACGGCCATTTCGTGAGACGCGCCCGACGTGCTTTCCGCTGCGCTGAAGTTTTCGCCGCCGATCACATTGTTGACCGTGTCCAGGATTTGAACCGTTTCAGATCCCGCTAGCGCATAAGCTGAAGTCCGAGTGACTATGATGTACTTGTCCGCGTCGCTTCCGCCGCCGTAGAGTGTTGCTGTTTCGCCATTCGCGATACTGACGGCGTCGCCTTGCGTTCCATTCGGCGGAGTCCATGCGACCTGGTCAACGGTCGCGGCGTCCAAGCTCCCCAGCCCGGGGCCGTTCAACGGTGCAATATAGTCTATCCTGATTCCGCGGAGCGCCGAATATCGATGCACGGTCATAGACTCAGCGAGCGACGAAGACCGGAACCCGCCGGTACTATCGAGGCAGTCTATCTGTGGATCGCCGTCAGCGTCAGCGCCCGTCAAGTAGACTCTGAGTGCATCAGCGGCCATCAGGTGATTGTCACAACGCCGGTGCCGGTATCCACAGAATAAGACACCTCGGGCGAATCAGGCGGACGAACCATGAAGAACGAGATCGCGCGAATTGTGCCGTCGATCCCACTTGCGGTATCGGCCGGCCGCAAACGGAATTGATGTGTCTGATCGTCTTCCAAAAAACGCGACACAAAGGACAAGACACGCTCGGATGTGCTCTTCAGGGTAGCGCGCAAGACCCATTCACTGTCAACGTATTCCTCAACGTAATAGGTGGCATTCCCCGCCGCGGTAGGCCACGACAAAACGGCGCGCCCTGGAAGCACGTCGGCAGGTACGTCTGAGGATGAATCGAATACCTGAAATGCGGCAAAGCCTTCGCCCACGTCAAGTTGAAATGACTCCTCTTGCGTGATCAATGCGAGCAAGCCGTCTACGTAAATGTAGTAGGTAGGGTCGGACAATGTGCTTTGCCACTCGAATAGCCAGGTGTACTCGTCAACCTGTTCCTCTCGCGTAAGCGTCACGCTCATTGATCGAGCACCTGCAAAAGCCACTCGCAGAAGAGCCAATAATTCGATGTTGACGGTGTATTGAACTGGCCAACAAGCGAAGTGATCTGAAACGATTTGAGCGGCTTAACATCAAGCACCTTGACTGTTGGCCACCAACCGCCGCGCTCGTCGTAGACCCCAACGGTGTTGTTGACATAACCGGCGAAATTAACATAGGCGTCATCGATATCGTCGGCATCCACAACATCGCATCCGCTAATGAGCGTAGAAACGGGCGCGTGATAGCCGACGTTATGAAACGCGACGCCAAGCACACCATTTCGCGTGCGGGGCTTGATGATCGTTCGGGCCATTTGCAAATGGCCTTGCAGGATCGGGAACTGCCAGTATGATGTGGTGCCGTAGTAGATTCTCCGTGCCGGCATGATTATGTCCCCGCGTTACGAATGGGCCGCGCTTTGGGCGAAGCGTCCTTGACGGCGTCGGTGGTCTCTTTGTTGGAATTCTCGACGCTCTGATTGATTGCCTGTAGATCTTCATGGAGGACCTTTTCTAGCCTCTCAATTTCGCTGCCCTGATTCCTCACAGCGGGCTGCGTGTAACCCGGGGCCCCACTATGAACAGCGTATTGCCCGCCTGATTCGAGTGCGCCCCAGAACCCGCCCCATCCCCATTCCGGCCGGCCCATTTCATCGGTCCACGCCCCAAAGCCAAGTTGGCGCATCTGCAAGCCGCGGCGTCTATGTTTTGCATCAACACTGTACGCCTGCTCCGCTTCCGGCGAATACAAATCCCGGTAGGCGTGCTGGGCCATCGTCATGTCATCGCGGTAGTTCTTGGCAACGCCGGGCGTCTTGAGTGCGGTTTGCCAATAAGCCGCGAGTTCGTTCCCTTCCGCCGATATGCCCCTCAGTCCGCCTGCATTCTTGTTGACGAATTCGCGGTTTTGTAGCATCACCGAAAGCGCCGTAGCCTGGCGCTTCTCCGGTATCCCGGCGCGCTTTAGTTGACCAATTGAGAAGGCTTCTTCTTGAGCCCGCTCAAGCGAGATACCTTCGCGCTTGGCCCGTTTGAGCGCCTCGACATTCATCAGGTAGTCGCCGATTGCATTAAAACGCCCTTCCTCGCGGAGCGCTTCATAGTTGCCACCTCCGCGCTTGAGATGCTTGGCGACTTTCTTCGACAGAGCAGTATCGACTTGCAGGCCCAGTGCGCCTTGCGCGGCATATGTGGGGCTCTGCTCAGGATCAATTGCCTCAGTCCTGGAAAGTGCAGCCAGGGCTGCCAGGCCGAATGCTTTGTCGTTGAAGAACGCTGCGCCACGAACGCCGCGCGCCAACTCAGCGGGGGTCCATTTCGATTGCACGGCAGCCTCGTATCCCATCGCAACGCCACGGCGCGGACCACCTGTGCCTTTAAGCTGCCCCATCTTCTGGGCTGTTTCTCGTTCCAGTCCAAGCCGCATGCCTTCCATGACGGCCGCGGCGAGCTTCTCTGCTTTGTCGTGATCGTTCTCGTAGAAAGATAGCGAAGTCTGATAGACACTCCCAGCTTGCGCGGGCGCAATCCCGTATTTCAGTCCCGATGCCGCCGCGCGTTTCACGGTTGCGGGATCCGACATGGCGGCAAGCGATATCAGGCTCTTGCTTGCCTCGTTGGACCGGTCGGCGATCCCGCGCATGTACTGGTCCATTTTTTCGAGCGTGGCGAGTCCGGCCCGAAGCCCTTGCACGGCGCCTTGCAGCGAGACATACGTGAGCGCCGCGGCTTTGACTGATTCGCCTAGCTTGTCGGATGTGGTCTTCGCGCGCTTGCCTGACTTGGCGAATTGGTTCATGCCGAGAGCGGCTTTCCGCTCCGCCTCGGTCATGTTACGCAAGGCGTTGACCGCCTTTTGCTCGTCAATGTTGAGTTTGTAATCTATGCCACGAGCCATTAGAGCTTTCGTACTTTCCGCACGTGTGCGCGCGCAAGGGTCTGATCAATCGTGTTCTCGATTACTTCACGAAGTTCGTTGGCTTCATCCTCAGTTGTTGCTACAACCTCAGCGGCCTTGTCGGGCTGTCCGGGCCGGTATTTGTAGAAGTATGCCGGCGCATGGATCTTGAGGGTTGCCGACCTGCCTGTCGGAATTCGAGAAACCCGCGCGCGATCATACCGCCCCCGCATTTGCCGCCGCGCCTCGCCTGAGTAAACCAAATCATCCTGATGGTGTTTCTTTTTCCATTTGCGCGCCAGGTATCGCGCCGACCGGATTTTGTAGCCGTATTTAGGTCCGGCGGCGCGTCCAAAGTGATGCGGCATAATCGCACGCTGCCAATGAGCCGGCGCCTCGCGAAGCCCGGCAACCATTCCTTTTTCAAAAGTCTTGGCGTCATCGCTAGGCGCGTTAAGGCTCTCGACTGTTATGCTTGAGAACATAGCCACATGTCCGTTAAGTCGGGCTTATGGTTAGGCAGTAGTCCATGAGTCCACATTTTCCAACGGGTCAGTCTGGGGTGTCGGCAGATTCTCTTTTTTTTTCCGCCTTGGCGATAGCTTCGATAATCTCGTTCCAGGCTGCAAGCCCGATCACAGCGTTGCTTACGTCAGCAAGATTGCCCGTATTGAGCAGGCCAAGCGCGAGGATTTCGATCTTGCCGACGCGGTAGGTATGGCCGAGCGCCAGGCAGAGCAGGTCAAAGACGTGATCGGGATTGGGCGCGGGCGCCTTGTCGGCCTCAATAGCGCGCGCGACCTCGTCGTAATGTTTCGTCGCGGCCTCGTAGAATGCGCCGTATCGAGCGTCAACGGTCTGCGCGGGTGTTCCGTCGTCTGTGATGCCGAACGTCTCAGGCAGGGCAACGTCGCCTTGCCAGTAGCGCGCAATGGGGATCATCCAGGTGTTGCCGTCGCCAAGTTCGCGCGGCATTGTGTCAAGCGAGCATTTTCTCTGCAAGGCATCCGGTGCCGGCAGGCTGCCCAGCCAGTACCCAAGCCAATAGGCGCCGTCTGCGCATTTGATCCAGCGTTGCCGATCCGGGTAGTAGCCAATATCGACAGAACCTTCGGCGCCCGGTTCGCGCGCAACAAAAACTTGGCCGCGGTCTTGGTTGGGTCCGCGTTCGCACAATCGCCATTCGGCAACGGTCCCGCTCAGCACATCGCGAAGATCGAGCCGGTCAAGCAGCTCCGCGAAGCCGTTGTCACTCGTGACGGGCGCCGCGAGACCGGGGACAAAATAGAGGAAATGCATGCCTATCTCCCGATTAGCCGAAGCCAAAAAAAACCGATCAGAGCCGCAAGCATAAAGGCCAACAGGGCGAGTAAGGCGGCCATCACGACCACAAGCGGTCCTGAATCGGATTCATTCATTGCCGCCCCTACGCCGGAGCCGCAATTGCAACGCCACTCGCAACGGCAACGGTGCTATTGGTGCCGTCATCAACCGGCGACACTGTGAGTTCGGTTGTCGCCTGGCCGCTGGAATCGCCGCCGGGCCCATCGGACGACACAAACGCCTCTTTGATCGTGAGTTTGATGTGACTGGTTGTCGCATCCGCCACCGGGGCGCCGCGCATAGTCAAGGCCCGCAAATAGAGCAGAACGTCATCAACGCTAGTACCCATCATGCCAGCCGACGTGATTGATTCGAGGTCAAGGGTTTGGACGCTCACGGTAGGGCGCCGTTCGGCAATCGCCGCCATACGGGGATACGCTTCGCCGTTCATTGCCGGCGTGAAGATATTCGCGCCAAGATCGAACGTCCACCCCTGCGTTTCGATGGCGGTTTCGCCGAGGTATAGAGGTCCGTTTGTGTAGGCCTGCTCGGACACGTCGGCGGCACGTTCCGGCAGGGCTTGGTCCTTTGCGTATGCAAGCGGGGCGTTGCTGCCGTCATACGTCGGGTAGATCGCGAAAGAGCCAATCGCCGGTTGATCTTGGCTCACGCGGATTGACTGCAACACGATCAAGCACCGGTACGCCGTGATCTTGACGTGCGCTTCCCCGCTTGAAATCATGCCCCCATGCGCGCGTTCGGGAAACCAAGCATAGACCTCATCTTTCGTGAGCCCGTCTGGTCCACATAGGCCCAGCATAGTGCCGATAGCGTGCGTGTCGAAAGTGATCATGGGCTTCTGAGCAATGGCTGCGGCAATGACAGGATCGATTGAATGGGCGCCTTCGATCATGCGCTGGAGTTGCGGATTAACCTTGATGTTCGCGAGTTGCCAGAGGTACGAGGTTGACGTGCTGCCAAATCCAAGACAGCCAATTTTGAAGGCTTCCATTTTCAAGCGCTCCTATACGTGGAATTGCCACGCCGCGCAATAGAACGGGGCGGCGTCTTCGATTTCTTCAATTGATGCGCGGAACGGTTGCACGCTTAAACCGACATTCTTAATGACAAGGCGCGAATCAGCACACACACCGCTCTGCGCCATAATCTCGTCGACGATCTGAAAGCCGCGGTTAAGGAAATCCATTGCCGCGGCTTGCTCATCCGCCTGATAGGCTTCGGGGATATCAAGTTGAAGATCTAGGAGAAGCGTAGTCGTACATTCATACAACGCGCTGTTGTCTTGCTTTACCCACGCGTCGTTCTCGATGTCAATGATTGCAAACGGAAACGCGACCATAGCGTCATCGGCATCGTTAATCGGCACACCAAATAGATAGATGAACCCTTCGGCCTCGGTTGCCGGATCCGCTTCGCCGTCGACGCCCACGGCCGCCTGAAAAGCCTCAGAAGCCGCAAGCATTCCACGCAATGCGTCGATTTTCTGCGCAGTCGCACTTGTTGCCGCAACGCTCATCGATCAACCTCAAAACTTGGGCGGCCGGCGCGATGCCGTAGGTAGCGAGCAAGTTGCAATGTCCAGAGTCCACCGCTTCGGTTAATGATGCCCTTCACGGTCCACGTGTCACCGTTGGCATCGGTGATCTTGTCGTAGTCGGGATTGATCTCCGTGACTCCGTTAGTTGAATCGGAGTAGACCTGTGCCGTCGCCTGCAACGCGTCGCCTTCGCTGTCCTGATAGCGCTTACGACTCCTGTGATTTGCTTGACCGGCGCCACCATAAGAAAACGCGACAGGGATCGTTTTTGGGAAACCCGTTGCCACCGTTCCGGCCTGAAGGCTCGACACGCGCGTATAGGTTGCGGTGATCGCAAACTGCTCCATGATGACCAACGCAGCCGCGCTGAAGTCCGAGGCGAAATCGCTTTCTGACGGATCAGGCGCGGGGTCGCCAAGCGTTCCCGTATATTCGGCCGACGCGCCAAATTCAACGCCATAACGCACGTCGCCGGCGCTCGGCAGAACAAGCGTGCCTGTTTTGTCGCCGTTGCTGAATGACACTCCATATTCAACGTCGGCTTCTGTAGGGTAATCAGGTGCAGCACCGGGGTCGAGCGTACCCTCAAACTGGTCCTGCGTCCCGTAAAGCACGCCGTCTTCAACGTCTTCTTCAGCGGGCACTACGCTATCGGGAACCCAAAAACCAAATATCGTGCGGAGGTTGCCTATCATGGCGCTGATGGCGTCCGCGTTGAATCGGCAAAAGTCAGGACAATACGCGGCGTGATTCCGTCGCTGTCATAGAGCGTGTAGACGTCGCCGGCTTTGGAGATCTTGCCCACTGCTGCGGCGAGGATTTCTTTCCACTCGGAATTGGCAAGCAGCGCCGTCACTACTGCCGCCGCGTCATGAGTGCTTAGGCCGCTCTGAATGGCGCTGACCGCAGTTGCATTGGGCGCGTCCACCAAGTCCATTTCGTCGCCTGTTTTCGCAGGAGCATAGTTGGCCTGAATGGTGGCCAGCGTCGCGCCATCCGCGCCCGTGATGATGTCGAGGTCGGCTTGGGCCGTGTCTTGTTTCGCCTCAGTCGCAAGCCCGCTCTGAATCTCCGTCACAGCGTCAGCTTTGATCGCCGCCGCGTCCACTGCGTCTGCCACGAGGTCCATTGCTGTGCCTGCTGCCGCTGCCGTTTTCGCCGCGTCATAATCGCTGTGGAGCGTAACGCCAGTCCCATCGCTACGGCTCGATATGGATGCATCAAGATATGCAGCCCGCGCCGCCGTTAATCTGGTCTCCAACGTAGCAAGATCGGTCAAAGCGCCACTATCGGGTAGCGCGTCCGCTACGGTCTTGATGGCGTCCACCACCGTGTCGACCGTGTCGATCAACGTCTTCAGCGCCGCGTTGCCGTGTGTGCCGCTGTTGACTATCGCGTAGGAGTCGCCGGTTTGTGGAAAAGTCGGATACACGTTTACCGTCTGAGAAATGGCGCCAGTAAGCACCATGGTAAACGCGACATGATTGCCGTTGGTCTCGGCTTGTGCGGGCGCATAGCTCCACTGACCGTTGCCTTCGTGCGTGCTGGAACCAGATCCGGTTCCCTGTGTTCCGCCATCGACGGTGTAGTAGACAGTCGGTGTACCCGAGGTGATAGCGGAACCGTCGCTTGCACTGTTCATTTGGAAAGCGACGATCTGTCCTGCGGTGTTTTTCTTCATGCCGTCACCAATGTTGAATTCATCGCCCAGGCAGGTTGAAAGCTCGGCCCGCCGCCCGTGGATACCACGCGTGCCACACGCCGCCTTGGCCGCCAGGCCACCCACGGATCCGCGTACAGCGCAGCCACCTCGGCGGCATTCAAGGCTCGGGGAAAAATTGAAATATCGCCAAGATAGCCATTGATAGCGCGGTAGCTAGCAGTTTGCGCCCCAATGATTAGATCGCCTGTGCTGGCGCTCGTGAAGGCTCCTCTTGGGGTGGAAGGCCCCATAACCCTACGCCCGTTCTGATACAGGGATACGCCGCTACCGGCGTCGTAGGTCGCAACGAAGTAATACCACTCGCCGATAGACATTGAGTCCAAGGACTGATTCCACAATGTCGTATTGCCCCCAGACATGCCCCAATACGACAAATGCGCATAGCCATCGGTAGGGTCAAGCCACAGCCGCGCATACGATCCGCCGCCGCCCTGATAGAGTACCTGGTTGTTCGCGAGGCTAGCCGGTCGGAACCACACTGCGTGTGTACAGCCGGTCCAGCCTTGCATCTGGATCGTGCCCATGTTGAGATACGCGGTGCTGGATGTCAGGTCCAGGCAGGCCCCTAACCACCCTTTTTGCACCCAGTCCGTCGCGGGGGAAATATTCACCAGCGAGCCATTGTGTCGCCTACCCGACGCATCATGCGCCACGGAGCCGCCGCCTTCGTTAAGCGACCAGCACCCGGCCGCCGGGAACAGCGGGTGCTCCGTGTCCAACGGCGCCCCGAATTCGGGTTTCACTATGTCGCTAGCTAATGTCATCGTTATGGGTGTAGGCCAGTAGCGCAACGGCAGTTGCGTTCTGATCCAGTTCGGATTTCAACAGGATCTTGAACTTGAACGGGCTCAGAGGGATCTGTAGCCGGGTTTGCCTCTGCGCGCCCGTTCCGCCGTCGTCGACAAAAAGCCTGGTCGGATTCTTCGCCGGGTCTGCGCTCGTGCCGCCGTCCTCATAGTTTGTCCCATCCATCGCGTAGAGGATGTAGACTTCAACCACGTAACCAGCCGTTGACGCCGTCGAGCACGTCCACGCAAGCTCAAGGTCAAGCATGCGGTCCTTGTTTGTGGCGTTGTCGATCTCGCTACTGAGCAGGTTCGCGCCCGCATTCATCGTAGTGCTTGAAATACCGGTACTTTGCGAAGTGCCTGCGGTCAGCTTTGCCGTACTCATTACAACGCCCTCGCTTTCATCACGTGACCTTCGAGCACGCACCCCAACCCTGCCACCTGCGCACGGCTCACAGTCTCCGTGCCAAGCGCAAGCAATTGGTCGGCCTGTGCCTGTGTGATGATCCCCGCCGACACCATAAGCGGCATGGCCACACGCGTGTTCGGGTGCCCGATATTGAGGCCGCCACCCTCCGCGACTTCTTCTAGCAGGTCGAGCACGTTGGCCATTGCGGGATTAGATTCTGCCGCGACCCTCAGCGTTTCGATCATTGTCGTGCCATCGGCCAAGCCAAATTCGCTTAGGATCGTTCGTTTTGTGATCCAGCGATTTACAAGCCGCGTTTCGGTTTGGGCGTTAAGCGCCTGGGCAACCTGTAGGTCTGACAGTTCTGCCATTTCTGGATCGTCGTCAATCAGTGCTCGCAACGCCCTGTAATCTCGCATCACCCCATCCCTCTCGTTCGTCTACAAATCAAATCCACATGGCTCTATGCCGCGAGGTGGAGGGACCCGGTTGCCCGGGCCCCTCCGTGGCTGGAGCAGGGAACGGAACTAGGCAGCGGCGAATACTTTGACCTGCACTTTGACGGCACCGGCCGGAGTGCCGGCCGTGGCCTGAGACACCTTGACGTAGGCCGATTTGCCGGCGGGGATGACGGGGGCCACCTCGCCGGTCGTACCGTCAGACCAACCCAACGAGCCCTGAATCAGATCGCCGGCCGCATCAGGGGACGTGTTCGTCGTGGTCAACGTAGCGAGGGCGTTGTCATCTTCGTCGTACAGCGTAATGACAAGCTGATCTTCAGAGGATCCTGCGGGCTGCTCGGTGACAATCCCAAAGAAACTGTCAATATTGAGCCCGTCGGGGTTCTGCGCCGCGGTGATGATCGTATACGACGCGGTGTCGGCGTGATCCATTACGATGGGGCGCGTGACCCATACGCCGCGCAACCCGTTCAGGTTGACCGGCGCGCAAGGCACATTCATCTGGACCATGACGTAGGTCGCGGTCGAACCGCACGTAGCGACGCACACGCCGACGTAGAAGTCGGCGCTGTCACCCTCCGCGGTGACTGCGAGGTTGGCAGACGCGTCCCAGAACACGGGATCACCGACCGCAAACGTAGTAGCCGCGGCGCACAAGAAAGCCCGCTTGCCCTCGGTGACAAGGGCGCCTTTCTCGCTGGCGGCCAAGGACGCGTCAACGGCGCCAGCACGGCCGCCGGTAATCAATTCGACCTGTCCTGCGGTCTTGGCAGCGCTGGGGGTGTAGTCCTCAAGCCCCGCGCCCTGTTTGTGAATACTCTCCAAGCTCATGATAGTAACTCCTCAGTTGAGGTTGGTTTGCGATTAGGCGGGGCGCCCGATGGCGCCCCGCCATGGTCATCAGAGGTAGGGCTAGTCGGTGCCGTCGTTGTAGACGATTCCACGCCAATCGACCGCGGCAGCGCCAATGTCGTGGTAGACCTGCCAGCCGATCCCGAGGATCTCCGCGGGCGGGTCATTGCGCTCGACAACAGGATCCTTGTGGCCGTTCAGGTCCACGATCACGATGTTGTCCTGCTCGTTGCGGTTGGCGATGGCATACCATCCCGTGGTGCTCGTATCGTCCAGCCGGCCTTCAACAATCAGGCGAGCGGACCCGGCGTAGATGTTCTTCTCCATCAGCGTGGAACTGGCGCCGGTAATTCGCCCGCGCGACGTGGTGAGTTCAAGGCCGGTGTCTTCAAGGGCCGCCGGGAGTAGTAGGGTGTCAACCTTGAGGTTGAGAGTGGGGCCTGCTACGCCTTCCTCGTCAGAGAGCCCTTTCATCTTGCGCATGAGCAAACGGGCCTGCTTGAGTCCCGCGGAGGCAAGCACATACGCGGCGCCAGCGTTGTAGTTGCTCTGTGCGTGGGACGCGGAGAAAAGCTGCTCACTGTCCTCGTTCATGGTCGGCCCGAGATTACTTGTGCCGCTCACAAGCAGAGCGTATACGATCTCGTCGACGTTGCGCGCGGCTGCGCGGCCGAGTTTCTGCGGGATGGTCATAAACCCATTGAGGTCATCGTTAATCATGTCCTGACGGGTCAGCACAAAGCGCTTTCCGTAAGTGTCGACGCTGTATTCCTCGCTGGATTCCTTGATCGTCCCGTGGTCAATTTCTCCGCCTTTGCCGACCTTCGTCAGGCGGTTAAACTCGCTCAACTTGATGTCGCTGTAGGTCTTGAAATCGTCAGTGGTTCGCCGGCCGCACCACGCACTAGCCGTCTGCGGGGTCTCGCGGTAGGCCTTCATGAGCGATTTGGTGGCCGAGTTGCCCAACAGGGTGGCGAAGCTGCCGGAGCTAACCGCGCGGGTGAAAAGTTCCTGGCGGTTGTAGGGCACATTGCGCACGCCCTCGGAGCGCAACACCTCCTGCGCCACCTGGCACAGAGTGATCCCGCGGAATTCGTCGGCCGCCTCACGGAGCTTCGCGTCCTCCACGTCGGCGCCGAACCGCATTCCGATTGCCGCGGTAATCGCGCGGTACATTTCGTCCGGGCGATGCTCGCCCATCTCAACGCCAGTACCCACCGCGGGGGCGCGCTTGGTACGCACGGCGTCAAGGAACATGCCGCTCGCCTGTTCGACGGTCATGCCTTCATCAATCGCGCGCTTAAGCACGTCTTCAGGCACATCGTCGCCGGCGCGCGCATGAAGGTCGGCCACGCGCTTACGTTCGGCCTGGGCCGCCTCGGCACGCACCGCGTCAAGGTCAACCGCGGGCTCCTTTGGGGGTTCAGGTACGACGGTTGTACGAACCACATCAGCGGGCGGGGCCGCCGGCGGAGTCGCCGCGGCCTGGGGCTCGGTGTTCTGTGCGTCTTTGTCCATTGGTTCATTCTCCATGTCTAGGCTACGAGTCGTGGCGCTTGGATCTGCGCCTATCGGTACTAGGGACACTTCCCTCAATTCCCAGTCGGTGGCGATCCGCAAAGGCAGATCGCCAGCAGTGTGCCGCTTGCCGTTGACAACGCGGGTCTTACCGGGCTCAATCATCACGGCTTTACGGATGTCGACCTGGTAGCCGGCCGAAACACTGCGGATATGCCCGCCTTTCACTTTCTGCCAGGCACGCTCGCTGGCTTCGTCCTCAGCGAAATACAAGCGCCCTACAACCGTAGAGCCTTCTTGGCGGATTTCCTTGACGGATCCGCGCACGTCTTCGATGCTCCACCGCGCGTGCGTGTCGAGCAAGATCGCCTGCTCTGGCAGTTTGACACCGTCCATACGCAATACTTCTTGAATTGGCTTCCAACTGCGCATATCGAAGACTTGCACGTGCCCTTCCGTGGCTAGCACGGCCTCAATCGATCGCTCCGCTTCGTTGATCGTACCGGGCGTTAGAGTGAGGGCGCGGGCAGTCAAGTCGCTGCAAATTCGCTTAGTCATCGGGCGATTTCTCCGGTTTGTCCTCGTCGTCTTCGTCTTTGTCGTCTTCGCCGTCAATCACGTCTTCGGCGCTTAGGCCGAGTTCGTCAAGTAGCTCCTTCTCCTTGGCTTTCTGGCGCAAGACTTCTTCCCAGTCCCGCCCCTGGGCTGCGCATATGTCGCGTAGCGTCGTGGCGCCTAGGCCGTACCACTTCGCGGCCGCCTTGGCCTCCTTGTCGGGGTCTACGTGAGGCATGGGCGCCCACGTCCATACGAGCTCAAGATCGGCCGGCGGGGCTAGCGTCTGGCCAGCAAGCCGCACGTATTCCAGGGCAACAAGGTCAACAAGCCGCTTGAGCAAGGTGCGCTCAAGCCAGCCGCGAAGTGACTGCAAAACTCGCTGATACTGTTGCCCGTCGAACCGCGCGCTGGAATAGTTGTGATCGCTGCTATCTGAGCGGATCATCATGAGCGGCATTCCGGCCGCGCGCCCGATCTCGCGGTGCCGTTCGGCGCGGAATTCCACGTATGACGTTGTGGGGTGCTTCGGATCGATTTCCTTCGCATCCCAGCCGCTGGGGAGTTGCGTGATCTCACGCCGGCGCACGTCAACGGGGTCCGGGTTGGGATCAATGTCTTGGTTGGGGTCAAGCGCAAACATGAGGATGAAGAAATCCGCAGCAAGGCGGGCCGCGTCCAGTACTTGCGTATCGTAGTCCCGCAAGTCGGCGATTGCTTCCAGGGCACAAGCGATCCATGGAACACCGCGGGCCTGTTCGGCTTCAATCGGGAGAAAGCCGTGTATCACGTCGGCGGGGTCAAGGGCCTTGTAATCCGTGCCAGTGTCGAAAGCGGCGGCCTCTTGCTCGTTGATATAGTAGCGAAGCGGTTGCCCGGTCTTGGACAACTTGATCCCTAGCACCACGTCATCGGGTTGGCTCCATGGCGTGTCGAGCCGCTGGGGGCGCAGGTTGTTGAGCCGGGGCCCTTCCGGGGACGACACGATTTGCGCCAGATACTCGCCGGAGCCCCAACATGAACGGAGCCATAGCCGAAGCAGATCGACAAGGGAAAGCGCGCCGTTGATGTCTGGGCACGCCGCCCACTTGTTCCACGCGGCCTCTAGGGCCTCGTTGTATGCTTGATCGTTGCTTTGGACCTGTAGCTTGGGGCCGTCTTTTCCAATCAAATCTGTGATGTGGGTCGTAATCACGCCGTCTACAAACGGATTGTTCGCAATCTCGGCTGTGGCGCGCGCGCGGACAGTTTCCAGATTGTTCTGAAGATCGGTGTTGATGTGGTTCGCAGTAACGCGGTTCCAGTGCTGCGAATTGAGCCGGTTAGAAATGCCGGCCTCCCATCGGCGCACATTCATGCTGTCCGCTCTGGGCTTACGGTCCTGGCCGGCGCGCTGGATCCGTCCCGTGATCTGGGG
>Ga0180435_10003864_pt1 | contig 14905 bp, 12 predicted proteins | sample SS_ome_3_FD_132467 | JGI IMG/M metagenome (GOLD analysis project Ga0180435, IMG submission 132467) | Hypersaline lake sediment archaeal communities from the Salton Sea, California, USA - SS_3_S_1 metaG | ecosystem: Environmental > Aquatic > Non-marine Saline and Alkaline > Hypersaline >... | reverse complement strand
GAGTCGATATCGATCCATTCCCCCAGCGGCGTCCAGCGCCACAGCGCCGCCAAACCGATCACGGCGCCAAGCAGGATCAGAATTTTAAGCGCATGCCGGAAGGCCGACGGCTGCTGTTCCGGACTCACGAACTGGTCCACCAGTTTATCGGGCGCCACGGGCTCTTCCGGATCGAGCAATTCGGATTCGGGCACCCAGGCATCGACCTCCGGGTCGATCTCAACCGCCAGGGGCACAAGCGAGCGTTCATCCCCCTGCAGCGCTTCAATGGCCTTGATGAGCCCCGCATGCTTCTCCACCGCGCGGACGACGTCTTTCGCCTCCCTCCCCAAGTGCTCTCCAATCAGCCGGGCACGAACCGCCGCAATGGTTTCCCGCGCCGCCCTGTCCGCCGGGTCGGCCGCAAAGGCCAGATCACACTCCGCATCAAACCCCATCGAGCGGTTGCTCAGATTGGAGGAGCCAACCCGTAAAAAAACATCGTCGATAATCATCACCTTGGCGTGTACCATCAATGCACAGTGGGGATCTTGCGCGATCCGGGCATAGTAAATGCGCAATCGGTCGTAATGATCCGCCGCTTGTAAACGTGCCACCAGACGTCCGCGCAAGACATCCATGGTGTGCTGTTCCAGCCAGCCGCCGGTTTTTTCCGGCATGACGAGGACCACTTCCGGGCCGTCTTTTTCTTTCAGGCGAGCCTCCAAGGCTTCGCCGATGCAGTGCGCACTCAGGTATTGGTTTTCAATATAGATGGCATGGCGGGCGGACGCGATACTGTCCAGATAGAGCTGTCGGACTTCCTGCACTTGCCGCTGCTCTTTGAATTCAGGCAGCGTGCGCGCGATGGCCACCTGGATATCACGAAAATCCGGTGCCAGGCATGTTGGCCATGGGTCCAGATCCTCAGCTGGTGCCGGAACGTCCGGGAGATCCCCCTCCGACCGGCGCCAACGTTCGCGCACCAGTTTCCCCAGCTGGGCAGCCGCCGGACCGTCAACCACCATCTGGACATCATGAAACGGCGGATAGCGCTTGCCCGCCGGGTCGACACGACGATCATCCCGGGGACGGTGTTGCGGCGTGTCCCAGCGCCACTGGCTTACGTCGAAGCCCCCGACAAAGGCCAGGGCATCATCGATGACCACCACCTTCTGGTGCTGGGATGCACCCACGGGGTGATGACCGTCCAGGCCGAAATGCACACGGTCGTGGGACCGCCACTTGAGTTTGTAGCGTGGGAAGAACTCGCGCTCCATGGCATAGATCATGGCAAAGTCCCAGCTCAGGAGGTAAATCTGTAGCTGGGAACGTTCGTCCGCCAGACGATCGAGGAGTTCTCCCAGTCTTTCCGGGTAGCCCTCGGCGCTGTCATCACGGATCAGGCGAACTTCACTGTGCAGGTCCCAGCCGACCATGAAAATCGAAGACACCGCCCGGCGAAAAGCCTGATGAAGCGCCCGGAAGTAATCCTCGCCGTCGACCACCACCGCGGCGCGCGGCGCTGTCACAAGGCGATGGCAATTTTGCGATGGCTGAAAAAGCGTGTTCACGGTCGTTTGAACCGGGCCGCCGCTTCTTCAAGGGCGGTTTTCATATCGGCCAGGGCCATTTCGGTGCCGGCTTTCAGGCCCGCAAAGGCATTGTCGCCGGTTTCTTTCATTTGGACTCCTCTTCGATTTCGGCGTGTGAATCAGGTCAACTCTTCAGCGATCATCGCCACAATGGCTTTGCCGTTAAGCTGCGACTTGGAAATGAAATGTCGGGCACCATTTTTTAATGCTGCCTCACGGTATTCCGGCAAATCACAGGTGGTCAGTACCGCAATGACACCATCGGGATGAATGGCGTGCATCTGTTTGGGGAGGTCCGGGACGCGGCGTCCCTGCATATCGATTTCGGTCAAGATCAAATCAGGTTCAAAACGCCGGATTTTTCCCAGCGCATCTTCCCTGCCGCGGGCCTCTTTGACGCGTAGGGCCGGATAGTGACGCCGGATCAGTTCCTTGACCAGGCGGCGGTAGGTCGGATGACTGTCGACCAGTAATATTTTTGGATGCGTATTCATTAGGATTCTGTATCGGCGGGATAGTGCGCCGATTCCATTCTCTCACCTTTAGCGGCCACAGCCTAATGACACGATCGCGGTCTGCGCCCACCAAGGCCCTTACTTATAGTAAGCCATGGCCCCGCGCAGGCCGGCATCGATGTCCTCGAGATAGCCGTTGATATCGTTTTCGGCGGAAGACCAGTCGTCATCCGCAAGGGATGGCATGGTCTGCAGCCGCTGGCGGACTTTTTCGTGCTGTTTCTCGATGTCGTCCAATGTCTGCTCCATCTGCCCGATATATTTGTCCTGCCGTCGCTCGGTTTTGACCTTCAGTTCACTGATGGTCTGGCCGAATTGGCGCAAGCGGGCTTCAATCTGGGCCTGGGTCTTTTCTCGGTCGGTCATCATGTGGACTCCTTTCCGATCGAATGCGTTGGGTTAAGCGTTGCCCGGGGGTGACATTCCCGAAAGCTTCCGGTACCCCCCACCATAAGGGCTGGCAATGTCGATTTGAATATGGTCTTCGCCCTATTCCGCCGGCCGCTATCCAGTATTCCCCGCCGGAGAGCGGCAAAAAAACTGAAAAATCTTCCGGCACCGATCGCTGTCCGGACGGCCACGCGCCAAACAGCGGATTGCAAATGGAAATATCCCTCTCCCATCAGTCCGCCAATATAGGGTATGCACCCCATACGCAGAAATGTGTCCCGGCACTATAATTGACCATAACGAATATTATGAGGAGACGGACACCATGACCTTGCAATCTATCGACCCAGCTTCGGGAAAAAAAATGCGTGCTTATGAAGAGTTGGCTTCCGATGACATCCCAGGCTGTATTGATAAAACGCATGCCGCCCACGTTCAGTGGCGCCGCACCGGCATACGACAGCATGCGACCCTGATGGAAAAGCTCGCCGGTATTCTGCGCACCAATGCCGGTGAATACAGTCGGCTAATGGCACTGGAAATGGGCAAACCCGTCCGTGACGGCAACCGGGAAATCGAAAAATGCGCCTGGCTATGTCGTCACTATGCCGCCACGGCCGAATCGATGCTGGAGAGCGAGCGCGTCCAAACGGATGCGACACGAAGTTTTGTCACATTTCAGCCATTGGGTGTCATTCTGGCCGTAATGCCCTGGAACTACCCCTTCTGGCAGGTATTCCGATTGGCGGTACCGGCCTTGATGGCCGGCAACGGTGTCCTGCTGAAACACGCCGCCAATGTGCCGGGCTGCGCCGAAGCCATCGCCGATGCCTTCGAGCGCGCTGGCTTTCCGGAAGCCATCTTCCAACACCTTCCGGTTTCCAGTGGAAAAGTAGATGCGATCGTAGCGCATCCCCGCGTGGCCGCGGTGTCGCTCACCGGCAGCACCCAGGCCGGTCGCAGCGTCGCTGCCCAAGCCGGCCGCCATCTGAAAAAAACGGTTCTCGAGCTTGGCGGCAGCGATCCCTATCTCATTCTCGAAGATGCCGATCTGGACGTGGCTGTCGAGGCTTGCGTCACCAGCCGCCTGCTCAATTCGGGACAAAGCTGCATCGCGGCCAAACGGTTCATCGTGGTCGATGCCGTTCGTGAACCTTTCGAAGAAAAATTAGTGGCCGCCCTTCGCGCCAAAGTCATGGGCGACCCCCTGGATGAAAAGACCGATATCGGCCCCCAGGCACGCCCCGATCTGCGCAAGAAGCTGCACGACCAGGTCACGGCTTCCATAGGGCTGGGGGCCCGGCGCCTGCTGGGCGGTGTCGTTCCGGACGGTCCCGGACATTTCTATCCGCCCACCGTGCTGACCGATGTCGGCAAGGGCATGCCGGTCTTTGACGAAGAAACCTTCGGCCCCGTGGCGGCCGTCGTGCCGGTACCCGACGAAAAAACAGCCATCGACGTGGCCAATGACAGCGACTACGGGCTCGGAGCCGCCGTGTTCACCAAGGACGCCACTCGCGGTGAGCGCCTGGCCGTGTCGGAAATCCAGGCCGGCAACTGTTTTGTCAATACGTATGTCAAATCCGATCCACGCCTGCCTTTCGGCGGAATCCGCCATAGCGGCTATGGTAGAGAGCTTTCCCACTTCGGTCTGCGGGAGTTCGTCAACGTCAAGACCGTCTGGGTCCAGTAACGGCGGGATGTCATCGGGAGCAGGGATGGATAATCCTTCCGCATTCCAATGAAGGGGAAAAATGAAACAACCGTTTGGAAAATCTGTTTCTTTTGCCGAAAAACATCGACGCCTCCTCGGCCTGGTCGACACCAAAGACCGCGTCGCCATTCTGGTCCAGGCCGATCCGGACGCACTGGCCAGCGCCATGGCGCTGAAGCGCCTGTTCTGGCGTCGGGCCCGGCGCATCGATATCTTCCGGATCAACAAAGTAGCCCGACCGGACAACCGTGCCTTCATCCATCTTTTGAACATCAAACATCATCACGTCCGTCATCTGAAAAAAGGCGACTTCACCGTATGGGCCCTGGTCGATTCCCAGCCTTCACATCACGAAATTTTCGAGCGCTACGCGTTCGACATCATCATCGATCACCACCAGGTTTCCGGCGACCACAATACCCCCTTTATGGACATCCAACCCGACTACGGCGCCACCGCCACCATCATGACCGAGTATCTGAAGGCCGCCCGCATCAGACCGTCCCCTGAGCTGGCCACCGCCCTGTTTTACGGCATTAAGTCCGACACCGACAATTTCACGCGTGAAACCCATTCCCGCGACATCATTGTCTTCCGCTATCTATACGAACTGGCCAATTTGAACATCATCAAAAAAATCGAGGCATCGGAGCTGACCGTCAAGACCTTGAGCACCATCAAGACGGCCGCCGAAAAGCTGACTTTCGTGGGCGAAACCGCATTCGTTCATATGGGATCGGTGGCCAGTGCCGACAGTCTCGTCATTGTGGCAGACTTTCTCATGAAGCTTTCCGAAGCCACCTGGAGCGTCGTATCCGGAATCCGCAACGACAAACTCGTCGTTATTTTCCGTAACGCCGGATTCCGCTGCAATGCCGGTAATCGTGCCCACGCCCTTTTTGGCCAAATGGGCAATGCCGGGGGGCATCACAGCGCCGCACGGGCGGAAATCCCCCTTGCCCGCATCGCCGGCCTCGGGACGGAATCGCACCCGGACTACGGCGCCTTTGTTCAGGAACAACTTAAAAGGGTCGATCAGCATGCCACCTAATTTTCATCTCACGACGATTTGTGCTATCGAGAGGGCGGCCCACCAGGGTTACTTTTTCGATTTGCAGACCTTCTGATGCTGGATAAAACCATGCCCCTTTCGCCTTACACCGATTTTTGTGATGCGCTCTTGGATCCCGTCGCCATCGTGGACGCCGAAGGACACCTTGTCTTTCTCAACCGGGCCCTGCTTGCACTGTTGGAATATTCCGACGCCGACCGCGCAAGCCTCGATCTGGCGGCCATGATACCGGCTCAACATCGCCCCCAGCAGGATCGCCAGTTACGGGCGTGCCTCGAGGGCAAGGCGATCATTGCCGTTCCTTCGGAATTGCAAACCCGGGATGCCCGGCATGTGCCCGTCCTTCTGACCATGTCCCTTTTTCGTGCCGACCCGGCCGACGATCCTCTGGTGATTTGGGTCTTCAAGCAAAATACGGACGTTGCGCCCTCGCCCCTTGTGCGAAAGAACCTTATCCTCGAGGATAAGATCCAGTCCAAGGAAGTGGTGCTCGACCATGCCGTCAATGCCCTGGAAGCCGAAGTCAGCGAGCGCCGTGAAGTGGAGAAAGAGTTGGAAGTGTCCCGCCGGCAACTGCGCATGCTCAGCCAGAAAACGCTGGAACTGCTCGAAAGCGATCGCCAGATGATCGCCAAAGAACTCCACGACAGCATCGGCGCCAGCCTGGCCGCCATCAAATTTTCACTGGAAGGATGGTTGGAAATGTACGGGGAGCAACTGCCCTCCCACGAAATTCCCTTCGATCGCATCATCGCCCACATCATGGAAACCATCAAGGAGACCAAGCGCATATCCGCCAATCTGCGCCCCACGACGCTGGACGATCTGGGGCTGATCGCCACGGCCCAATGGTTCTGCCGGAATCTTGCCGGTCTCTACCAGGGCATCCGCATCACGCCCCGGTTCGCTGTCAGCGAGGCGGATATCCCGGAAGCGATGAAGATCGTGGTGTACCGTGTCTTGCAGGAGGCCCTCAGTAATGCCGCCAAACACAGCCAGGCGCAGCATATCAACGTCTCGCTGATGTTTGCCAGCGGACACCTCGAACTGACCGTCACCGACGACGGCTGTGGTTTTGACCGGAAAACCATCATGGAATCGGAGGATACCTTGAGCGGGTTCGGCATCAACAGCATGCGCGAACGGGTCGAGATCTGCAACGGCCGTTTTGACATTCGTACCGGCATCGGGGAAGGAACCCGCATTCAGGCGTCCCTGCCGGTGGGATCCGGCAGCGCCGCTTACCGGCCTTGAACACGCAGAAGGTTCGGAGCGGAACGCGTTTTAGATCTTTTGGGGTATGACCAGGCCCTGCTCGATCGCATAGGCCGTCAGGGCCGACGCGTTGTGCAGATCGGTTTTCTTCATGATATTCGCGCGGTGTTTCTCGACCGTTTTGACGCTGATGTTCAAAAAATCGGCAATTTCTTTATTGGTGTGGCCTTCCGCCAGCAGCTTTAATACTTCCCGTTCCCGCTGGGTGATCGTATCCCAAGAAGTTTTTTCCTTGAGGCGCTTGCGGCCTTCAAGGTAGCCCTCCATGACACTATCGGCAATCCCCGGGCTGATGTATGTTTTGCCGCTGGCCACGCTGTCGATGGCCATCATCAGTTCTTTGCGGCTGGCATCCTTGATGCAGTATCCGTTGGCCCCGGCATCGAAGGCCTCCAGGACATACTGGTCGGATTCATGGATCGTCAACGCCAGGATGAAGATATCCGGGAACTGGCGTTTGACATCTTTCATGACACTGATGCCGCTCAGACGCGGCATGGATAGATCGAGCAGCAGCAGATCCGGCTTAAGGCGCTGCACCACGCGGATCGCTTCCAGTCCGTCAGCCGCTTCCCCCACGAGTTCCAGATCGTCCCGTGACTGCAGCATGGCTTTGAGCCCTTCACGAAATAGCTGGTGATCTTCGGCAATGACGACCTTCTTTTTTTTGTTCATCTAAGCATGTCCTTTGCACGATGTCCGGGGGTGTGACCCTGTCTGCCGGGGACGGTAACAGCAGGCACGGTGGTGCCATGGCGACGTCACCCGTCTGGCATGCGGCTTTTCCGGGTCCGGATCATAGATGGCCGCCCATCACTATGCTGGATCGAATCGTATGCCAATCCAACAGCCTTGTAAAGAGGTAAAGACGCATGGAAGTGATGACGTCCCGGCCGGGTGGTCCGGAAGCGTGGACACGGCCATCCGGTTGGCAGTCAACCCGGCACGCAAACGCACGATGATCGGGGCTGCCGTCCACGGCGCAGAGCGCCCGTTTCGCGTGATTTATTCGTAAAGTCGCTGTTCGGTATCAGGAAGTTTGTCCAGAAGATAGGTGCGGAAGCGCTCGACAACTTTTTTCTCCACCTGCCGGATTCTTTCCCGTGAAACACCGTGCCGATTTCCAAGTTTCTCCAGCGTCACCGGGTGGTCGGACAGGATGCGCCGCTCAAGAATATCTTTTTCTCGCGCGTTGAGATGTTTTCGGAATCGTCTTGCGTTCTCCCGCACCATGCTGCGCAGCTGAAGGGTCTCGAGTTCCGCTTCGCTCGAGTTTGAAGCAGAAACCAGGTTGTCGATACGCTCCACGGGACCGCGCGCCGCAGGCGGCGCATTAAGTGACAGATCAGCAGCGGCCATGCGCTGCTGCATCTCGATCACGTCTTTTTCGGGCACCTGGAGGTGTTCCGCGATGCTGCCGGACGTTGGCGGGATACCCCGACGCCGGAGTTTGGCCGTCGTTTTGCGCAAATTGTAGAAGAGTCTGCGCTGGGACTGGGTTGTACCGAGACGCACCGAGCGGTGGTTGTTCATGAGATACTTCTGGATGTAGGCCTTGATCCAGAAGGTGGCATAATAGGAAAATTTCACCTTTTTCAGAGGGTCGAATTTTTCCGCGGCGCGCAGCAAACCCACATTGCCCTCCTGGATCAGATCCGCAAACGTCGCATGGTTGCCACGCCAGAAGCCTTTGGCAATTTTCACCACCAGCCGCAAATTGCCCTTGACCAGCCGGTTGAGGGCTTCCCGGTCGTTATGCCGCTGAAAACGCCGGGCAAGGTGGCGGGCTTTTTCCGGATCGAGAATTTTGAGCTTGTGTATGTCACGAAAATAGCGCTGCGTCATGGTGCGCGGTTCTGCTTCGATGGATAGGGTCATGGTATCACTCCGGCTAAACTCGGGTTCGTAAACAGGATTCCTTGTCCAAGTGCCGTGGGCTTCAGGGCCGTAAAAAATCAGGACCGTGGCGCACCTTGAGATGATTTTTAACAGTGCGGGCACCGCCTTCGCGCGCGTTCACCGTGGCGGCCCGGCGGGCACGCAGGTCCTCCACCACACCGGTGAGCACCGCCGTCCCGTCCACGACTTCGATATGCACGTCCTTGTCGTCCACGAAAGGACTCCAGCGCAATTCACTCTCGATATCGTGCCGGATCTGCCAATCTTCCCGGTCGGCCTGGACCGGCTCCGTCACCACCTGCAACCGGTTTACGACGGTCACCACCCCGCGAATCCCGGCCGCCGCATCGCCCGCGCGCCGGCGGGCGAAATTGGAGGAAACCTGCCCCTCCAGCATGGCAATGGACTGGTTCACCGTAACGGTGACGGCGTCTTGACGTACACCGGGCGTTAGCAGTAAAGCCAGGCGCACGTTGCGGGCCATCTCGCTGCCGGCGTCCGGCATCGGCCGATAATCCGGTCCGATCGCCGGGCGCACCTTGACAAGATTTTTCACCATCCAGACGCCGGCGGTATTGCGGGCATCGGCTTCCGCAGCACGTGCCGCCGCCAGCAGGGTCACATCCCCTTGAAGTGTGACCACCCCGCTCTCGGCGATCACGTCGATCTCGGCTGCGGGCGAAATGCGGGGGTCGTGGCGCAGCACGGCTTGGACCGCTTGCACGATCGATGCGTCGGTATATTGCTTGCGCGGGCGGGAGCGAAGGTGCGTTTGGTAGCGCTGCCAATCGACCGCCAGCGCATCGTCGTCCACGGACCGGACACCCGACACCCAAACAGCCGCCGCGGCTTTTTGCTTCTCGGCCAGGCTGCCGACCACCCCGGACAGGGCGACCCGGCCATCCACGACCTCGACCGAAATGCGGGATGCCGCCACCCACACGTCCCAGGCCAGGCGCTGATTGATTTCGGCGGCAATTTCCTCATCGCTACGATGCGACGGAACGTCCACTGTCAGGTCGTTGACAACCTCACGAACGCCGTGAATTCTTTTGACGGGTATTTCCACGAGTTGTTTCTCCTGCCAGGAATCGACTCGGCCGGTAAGCGTCACCCTGCCGTCGCGAAACGCGATCTCGATTTCAGCGGTATCGGCAACGGGGTCTAGTTCCAACGCCGTACGGACATCATCACGGATCTCCTGGTCGGAGCGACTTGCCGGCATCACCGCCAACCGGTTGACAATGGCACGCACCCCTTTGACGATCATGGCCACATCAGCGGCCCGTTCCGATGTAATGAGCCGATCGACCGTACCTGACAGGGTCACGATCCCATCCTTCACCGTCACGTCGATCCGTTGCGCCTGAATGTAATTATCCTTCATGAGCTGCGACGTAACCGCTCTTTGGATGGCGTCATCCGTCATGGCCTGAGACCATGCGGGCACGGCGGCCGAGCAGAAGAGTATCGTGAACAACATCAGCGCCCATAGGCTGTGCCGTCTTCCATTAGGGGCGGTGTAACGGGAGGGCCGGTCGGTCTGTCGACCATCGATAGAAGGATCCATGAATGACTCCTTTCATTTTCAACATTGGTTTGGCAGAAGGGGCCACCATCCGTCGCCGTCTCCTTTACTGCCGTGCGTCGTATGATGGGCCCTCCGGCTGACATCGTAAATGGGGGAAGCCCTCTATTTTTTCCGTGGAAGCTACGTAGGCACACCACGCAAATATTGCGCGCAACGGACAGATGCCGCCAGGCAGCACCGCTGAAGAAGAAATGCTTCGGAAGACGTTACAATCGTCACCGCGGTTTGACCGTCGCGTGCCGGGATGCCCCCCGCGAAGCGGGGGGACCATCGCCGTGCACGCATGAGGACACCATCCGACGCTACTTGAGCGTCAGTGCGCTGGTGTTCTCCCAGAGTCCGTGGATATTACAAAACGCCGTGGCCAGGAGGGTCCCGGCCTTGTTGACCTTTAAGCCGGCGGTGGCACAATGGTTGGTGTACACCGGCCCCTGGTTGGCGCCGTCGGCCGACTCGCCGTGGGCGCAGAATTCGAAACTGCCCACCTCATAGGGGAATTTGCCGCCTTCCGGCTGAAAATACAGCCGGATCCAACGAATATGGTGTTCGGTGGTGTTGGGATGGGCCACTTCCTTTCCCAGGGACACCTTGACCTCGAACATCTCATCGGGAGTGACGGCCTCCGGGGCCTCGATCACCGGAACGTGCTTTTCCGATTTCCAATCGGCGGTCTGGTAAAGGTCACTGATGGTTGTCATCTTGTTCTACTTTTCCTTTAGGGTGGATCGTTAATGATGAACCGACAAGTCTAATTGCGCAAGCCGGCCTCTTGCAGCACCGCGTCGACTTCCTCGCGGGACAGGGTTTCGTGCGCCAGCAAGGCCGCCGCCAGGGCGTTCAACAGCGCCGGCTTGTCATCCAGCGTCTCATGGGCCTTCTTCTCCATGCCGAGCGTTATGCGCTTGACTTCCTCGTCGATGACCCGTGCCGTGTGTTCGCTGTAGTCGCGGTCCTCCGCCAGTTCGCGTCCCAAAAAAGGATGGGTCTCGCCTTTCTTGAATGCCACGGGGCCCAGTTCGTCGCTCATCCCCCACTGGCAGACCATGTTCCGGGCCAGTTGGGTGGCCTTTTTCAAATCGTCGCCGGCGCCGGTAGAGACATCGCCGTATTTGATCTTCTCCGCAGCTCTTCCGGCCAGGAGGATGGCAATCCGGTCCAGCAGATAGTGCTTCTTCATGGTATAGCGGTCCCTCTCGGGGGTTTGCTCGGTGGCCCCCAGCGAACCGCCCCGGGGAATGATGCTGACTTTCTGAAGCGGATCGGCTTTCGGCGTCATCGCCGCCATCAGGGCGTGGCCGGCTTCATGATAAGCGATCATCTCCTTTTCTTCCTCGGTCAGCACCTCGTCACGCTCGATCCCCATGATGATCTTGTCCCGGGCCTGTTCGAAATCCTCGGCCGCCACGTGGGTCCGGTCGCGCCGGGCGGCCATGAGAGCGGCCTCGTTGACGAGATTCCTGAGGTCCGCGCCTGAAAAGCCGGCGGTGCGCTCCGCAAACCGGGCAAGATGGACGTCCTCGGCAATGGGCATCCCGCGGGTGTGCGTTTCCAGAATTTTCCGCCGGGCACTCTTGCGGGGCAGGTCCAGGCTGATGCGCCGGTCGAAACGTCCCGGGCGCACCAGCGCCGGGTCGAGAACATCCGGCCGATTGGTCGCCGAAAGAACGATAACCGATTCACCGGGGTCGAACCCGTCCATTTCGGCCAGAATCTGGTTCAAGGTCTGTTCCCGCTCATCGTGCCCGCCTCCCAGACCGGTGCCGCGCGCCCGGCCGATGGAGTCCAACTCGTCGATGAAAATCACAGCCGGGGCTTCTTTCTTGGCTTTGGCAAACATGTCGCGCACCCGGGAAGCGCCCACGCCGACAAACATCTCGATGAATTCCGACCCGCTGATGCTGAAAAACGGCACCGCGGCCTCGCCGGCGGTGGCCTGGGCCAGCAGCGTCTTACCCACACCCGGTGGTCCCACCAGCAAAATGCCTTTGGGGAGTTCGGCGCCCAGTTTTTGAAACCGCGACGGATCCTTGAGATAGGCCACGATCTCCTGCAACTCGCGCTTGGCGTTTTCCAGACCGGCCACATCCTGGAAAGATGTCTGACTGTCGGTGGGTTTGAAGCGCTTGGCCCGGGATTTAGCGAAAGTGAACGGCCCTCCGCCACCGCCCATGCGTTCCCGAAATTTGCGGCTCGTGTAGACAAAAAATCCGATGATCAGCAGCCACGGCAACAGGGTGATCGCCAGGGTCTCAATAAACGATCGCTCCTGGGATTCCGCCGTAATTTCGACCCCGTGATTCTCGAGAAAGCGCACCAAATCCGGTTCCGCCACCTCGGGTCGGACGGTTTGGAAGGCCCCGGCCCCTTCCGTTCGGGCCGCGGATGACCGCTCGCCGGCCGGTTTCGGGCCATCGGCCGGGCCGGAAGCCGCGCCGGCTTCCGCAGTTGCCAGTTCACCGCGAAGGATGTTGCCCCGCATGGTGACGGCCTCGATTTTCCCCTGGCGGACCATTTCCCGGAAGGCGGTATAGCTAAGCGTCCGGGATTGGGATTCCGGGAAAACCCCCTGGAAGAGATAGGCCGCCGCCATCCATATCATCAGCGCCCAAAGGACGGCGTTCCAGTTGATCATGGATTTTTGAGGGGGCGGTTGCCGCGGATCGTGCATGGGATCCCTTTCCCGGTGTGGCGTCCTGGATGTCGTTTGCAGCGCGTGTTCACCGCCGGGCGGGTCGGCGCCGACTTTCGGACCCACCCTAACCAAACGCGCCCCGCGACCCAATACCGTATCGGCTGTATTTGATCGAACGGCAAACCGTATCCCTTCCTCGCGCCAGGGCCGGAAAGGGATTCCGGCAGGCAGGCCTTCGGGGGCAAGACGCTGACCTTGGCAAACAAGGGAAAAAGAAAAGAGAAACGGTTGTCACAAACCGCGCGGATAGAAATGGAAGAAATCAAGACCGGCAAATTGCTGACATTTTTCTTGTGATAACCCCTGAAAAACAGCCGAAGCGGGGGGGAATCCCCCCGTCATTACATGATCGACCGTATTTTGTTTCACACCCATCGCGCCTAATTTAGGTCACAAGTTTGTCCATACGATGGCCGCCACCGGCCGAGGCAATCGTGTAGCGTCCGAACGCCGCATGGGGGCATGCGGTGCCAATATTTCATTTTCACCAACAAGGTCGTTTCCTATGTCTTCCACGCCAGCGCAAAACGAGGCCAAAGCGTTCCGCATCATCGGCATCGTGCCGCGCTTTTTCCGATCCATCGGCGCCTACGGCGTCCGCTGGGTCGACAATTTCGGCGCCGCGACGATATTTTTTCTAATGTCGCTGGCGAAGATCTTCCAGCGACACCAACTGGCGAATATTTTCCAGCAGATTTATTTTATCGGGGCCCGCACCATGGGCATTATTGTCCTGGTGGCGGCCTTTACCGGCATGGTCATGGGACTGCAGTTGCACTATACCCTGTCCAAATTCGGCTCCGAGGCGGCCCTGGGATCGGCTATCGGTCTGTCGCTGGTACGCGAACTGGGCCCGGTGCTGACGGCCATCATGATCACGGCCCGCGCCGGTTCGGCCATGACCGCCGAAATCGGCATTCAGCGCATAACAGAACAGATCGATGCCCTCTACACCATGCAGATCGATCCGCTGGCCTACATCGTCAGCCCGCGGGTGGCGGCCGCATTGCTCAGTTTTCCGCTGCTGACCGCGCTTTTCGATGTGGTCGGCATTGCCGGCGGCTACCTGTCGGGGGTTATGCTGACCGGCGCCGACGCCGGCGCCTACTACGAGCGCTTGTATGACAGCGTGGCCTGGATCGATGTCCTGGGCGGCTTTATCAAGGCGTTTGTGTTCAGCGCCATCGTGGTTACCGACTGCTGTTTTCACGGGTTTTACACCCATCTGCAACCGGAAGGGCACGGCGCCCGGGGGGTGAGTCTGGCCACCACCAGGGCCGTCGTGCAGTCGTGTGTCTTGATCCTGGTGGCGGATTATTTGATGACCTCGTTTCTACTGTAAGGACAGGAAGCCTTCATGGCCCAACCGCTGATCGAAGTGAAAAACCTGACCAAAACCTTCGACGGGCACCCCGTCCTCGACGGGGTCGATTTTACCCTGCACGAGGGCGAGGTGTTGTCCATCATCGGCAAAAGCGGCGTGGGAAAAAGCGTGTTGCTCAAGCATGTCATCGGCCTGTTGACCCCCGACGAGGGCCGGGTCCTGTTCCGCGGCCGCCCCATCGACGGCCTGACCGCCCGGCAGAAAAAAGCCTATCTCGGAAAGATCAGCTATATGTTTCAGAACAACGCCCTGTTCAACTCCCTCACGGTGCAGGAAAACGTGGCCATGCCGCTGCGGTACAATCCGTCCGTCGAGCGGGAGCACATCCCGGACCGGGTGATGGACCATCTGGACCAGATGGAATTGCGCGACGCGGCCCGCAAGTATCCTGCGGAGCTGTCCGGCGGTATGCAGAAAAGAGTGGCTCTGGCGCGCGCCCTGGTCACCCAGCCGGATATCGTGCTGTTCGACGAGCCCACCACGGGCCAGGACCCCATTCGCAAAAATGCCATTCTCAGCATGATCGCCGCGCATCAGCAAAAAAGCCATTTTTCAGCTATCCTCATCAGCCACGACCTGCCGGACGTGTTTTTTATCTCCAACACGGTTCTGGCCCTCTATGAGGGCCGGGTGATCTTCGACGGCTCGCCCGAGGAATTCGACCAGTTCGATCACCCCTTCCGCAGTGAATTCGTTCAAAGCCTCGAATTGCTGCAGCAGGAGCTCAATGGGCTGTATTCCCGGCGCCAGTTCAAGATCCGCTACCAGACGGACCTGTTTCACAACCCTCAGAATGTCG
>Ga0180435_10003863_pt1 | contig 14906 bp, 15 predicted proteins | sample SS_ome_3_FD_132467 | JGI IMG/M metagenome (GOLD analysis project Ga0180435, IMG submission 132467) | Hypersaline lake sediment archaeal communities from the Salton Sea, California, USA - SS_3_S_1 metaG | ecosystem: Environmental > Aquatic > Non-marine Saline and Alkaline > Hypersaline >... | reverse complement strand
GTGCGGCTTCTGAACCAGAACGGCCGCGAGCTCAACCTGCCCGTATCCCGCATTGTCCACTGCTCCATATCCAGCTACAATACGGAACCCGACCGGGAAGCCCTGATCCGGCTCCTGCGGGAGACGTTCGAGAAGCGTCACTCCCTGATGGAACGGGTCGACCTCGAGATGTTGTGGGAACTCACCTGCACCGAGGCGACCGACACCTTCGATCCCGATTTCCTCGCTGAACTGACGTTTGGCTGCAGCGCCGACGACGATATCGTCTCCGCTTTTCTGCGCTCGGTTTTCAACGACAAGCTGTTTTTCAAATACCGCGAAGGCAAGATCAAGGTCCACTCCCCGGAAAAAGTCGAACAGCTCAAGCACAAACAGGAAAAAGAGGCGGAAAAGGAAGCCCTGATCGGTGAAGGCGCTGCCCTGCTGCAGGCGATATCGGATGCGGACGGCCCCGTCAGCGATTTTTCCGAAACCCAGGAACGGGTTATCGCGGTACTGCAGCAGTATTATCTGCACGGATCCGACGCCGCTGACAGCGACCTGGGCCGGAAAATCATCAAGCAGTCCGGATTTAACCGGCCGCACGACATCTTCCATCTCTTCGTCAAAGCCGGAATCTGGGGGCCGAACGAAAACCTGCCGCTGCTGCGGGCTGACCTGCCGGTGTCATTTTCCACCCAGGCGCGGCAGCGCGCCGAAGCCATTCTGCAATGCGGCAATGCGTCGCTGTTCGACGACCCGGACCGCAAAGACCTGACCCACCTGCAGCCGCTCACGATCGACGGGGCCACCACGCTTGATTTCGACGATGCACTGACGGTCGAGGCACAGGACGGCAACTATCTCGTCGGCATCCATATCTCCGACGTCGCCCATTACGTGAGACCCGGAGATTCACTGTTCCAGGAAGCGATGAACCGGGGCACGTCGATCTATTTTCCGGAAGGGCAGATTCCGATGCTGCCGCGGCACCTCTCCCAGGGCATGTGCAGCCTGATCCAGGGGGAAATACGGGCCGCCTACAGCCACATGATCCTGTTGTCGCCGGAAGCCGAGGTCCTGAAGGTCAAGATCGTGCCTTCCATTATCAAGGTCGCCCGCAGGCTCACCTACGAGGACGCGGATAAAATGGTGCAGAGCGACCCCGAGTTGAAGATCCTCGATCGGCTCCGCAAAAAGCTGCGGGACCGCAGACTCGAATCCGGCGCCCTGCTCCTGCCCTTTCCCGATGTCAACATCTACATCGACAACAACAGCAAGGTGTCTGTGTCCCTGGGCAAAACCGATACGCCGGCCCGCACCATCATCTCGGAAATGATGATCCTGGCCAACACCGAATCGGCCCGCTTCGTGTCCGACCGCATGGCCCCCGGCCTCTTTCGCTCCCAGGGAAAAATCACCAGGCGGGTTGTCCACGGCGACGATGACGACCTGTACCTGAACAGCGTGCAGCGCAAGAACCTGCCGCGCAGCGTGCTGTCGACCGAAGCCAAACCCCACAGCGGCCTCGGGGTTGGTTTTTATACAACGGTCACCTCCCCGATCAGGAGGCTGCTCGACCTGGTCATGCAGCACCAGATCAACAACCTGATCCGTAGGCGCAGCCTCTGCTTTACGCACGATATGTGCAAGGATTTCACGTCGGTCATAAACCGTACCCTGGCGACCGCCAACAGCGTCAAACAGCAGCGCCACCGCTATTGGCTGCTGAAGTATCTCGAGGAACGGAAGGACAGCTATCTGGACGCCGTCGTTATCGACAGCGGCCCGAAGCGGGTCAACCTGGTACTGACCGACTGCCTGATGGACATCGATCTGCCGGCTGCCAGGATACCGCCGCCGCAGCCGGGGTCATCGGTGCGGGTGAAGCCGGTAAAGGTCCACCCGCTGGACAACAGCGTTCGCTTCGACTGGTAGCTCAGCAGCCTTCCACCGGAGCCGTCTTCTTGCGCACTGATTTGAGCTTTACCTGGTCGCCAACCGCCAGCTCCCGGTTATCCCGCTCACACTCGAGGATCAGTTTTGTCCCTTCTATTTCGACCACCTCGCATTTGTTGCTTGCCGCCATCGAACCGACGGGAAACAGCAGCAGCGAAATAATGACCAGTCCGATATTGCATACACGTTTCATGATGACCTCCTGTTGTTTTTTACAGCCTTTCGGCCAGATCGGATTTGTCATCAGGATATGTCATACCGGTCTCGAAAAACAGCCGACATCGGCTGACATCCGGTTGCAATAATGCACGTCTACCCGATGTCTACCTTCTTTGGGATGCAAAACCGCCGTCATTTTGATAAGCTGGGCGCACTATGAGTGAATCGGGATATCCTTCGGGGCAGGTCATGATCAAGATAGACGGGGCCAGGATCAAGGCCATTCGTGAAGCCAGGGGCCTCACCCAGCTCTATATTGCAACGGTCGTGGACGTAACCACCGATACCGTTTCCCGATGGGAAAACAAGCGCTACCCGAGCATAAAGAAAGAAAACGGGCTGAAACTTGCGCACGCGCTCGAAGTCGAACTCGAGGAGATCCTCGACACGGGCAATGATGCTCCGGGCGAAACAGGACCGGAGCCGGAACCACCGAAACCAGAGCAGACCGCTACGCCTGAACCCGGGGTAGCGGCAGCGCAGCCGGAACCTGAACCGGCGCGGAAACGATGGTATGATAAAATCGGACATTTCGGGATTCTGCTGATAACCGCCGGGCTGCTCGGCGGAGGGATCCTGCTCTATTCCGGGTTGAAACCGAATCCGGAAGCCGTGGAACTCAGCGTAACCAGAATCGTCGCCCCTCACTTCATCGCCGGTCAGCCGTTGCCCGTATTCCTCCATATCGACAAGGCGACCGGGAAACCGGTCTCCATTATCTTAAAAGAGGTTCTGCCGCCCGGATGTCGCTTGAACGCCGCCGTGCCGCCGCTTTCAGGAAGCTCTGCAGGCGAAATTAAATGGCTGACCAAGGTAACGGAACCGACGTTCTTCTTTTACACGGTCATCACCGACCCGTCATACAGCGGTGACCTGAGCTTTGCCGGCATCGTCAAGAACGGCCTGACCGGCGACACCGCCGCTATTGCCGGAGACGTAAAAACGGTATCCGGACTGCACCACTGGGGGGATACCGACGGCGACAACCGGATCAGCGACGAGGAAATCCTGATGGTCTATGACCTGCTGTCCGGAGATACCGGGCAGATCATCGATATCGACCAGCTCGAGGAGATGTGGCTCGGAGACGGCTACGTCTGGGACCCGGACCGGCAGACGTACACCATTATGGAATAAGCAGGGAGTTATGGTCATGACCAATTCACGCACAACAGCCCGTTTGCTCTTTGTTGCTTCACTGGGGCTCCTGTTTGCACTATCCGCCGGGACCGCCATCGCCGGACCGGGCAAGGCGACACTCAGCACCAATAAGGATCAACTCCACCTGAGTGTGACGGTACCCAAACCGGCGCCGTCCAGCTTGATCGCGCAACTGAAGCTCACGGCCGGAACCACCATCATTTCAACCTCCCCGCATACCGCCAAGATCGATGCCGGCGGATCGGTCGTGAAATGGCTGGTTAAAAATCCCCCGCCGGGAACAATCAATTTTACCGCGGTCATCTCGCCGCCCGCCAATGCGGCGTCGGCATCGGGGAGCGTAACCTATCGCAAGCCGGGAGACGGCACGCTGGTCAAAATTACCGCAGAGAACAACTAGCATTTTCCATACCTCCATTTCACCAGCTGCGCCAGCGGGACCGGTTCCAGCGTGTCCTCCACACCCCCAAACTCCTACAAACCGGCCCGATGTCGACTCGACATCACCTGATGTCCTCTATCAAAGTGGTCCGTCTGGATATACAAAGAAGACAAGGCAACACACCACTAACCCAAGATCGGAGGATGTCATGAAAAAATTGTTCTTTACCATCGTTTTCATCTTCACCATTGCTGCAAACGCTCAGGCGGAACGAGTAATTACGCTCAACAAAGGAATTACCGGCCTGCTGCTTGGCGCCGGCGGCGGTGCGCTGGCCGGCCAGGCTATCGGCAGGGACACCGAATCCACGGTTATCGGCACGACCATCGGTACGCTGGTCGGTTATATGGTCGGTAATGAAATGGATAAGGGCCAGGGGCGGGAGATGGCTGGGGTTTCTCACCGGCCCTTAGCGCAGCCCGTCTATCGGCAGCCCGTCTATCACGAACCGGTACCCGCGTATCGATACCAGCCGGAACCGGTCGAATACCGTCCCCGCTCCCCGTATGCCGAATGCAGGGAAGTTGAAATCCTGGGCACCGTCGGCGGCAGACCCGAACGGCTGCTCACCACAGCCTGTAAAACCACCGATGGCTGGGTTCTGGTAGACGCACCTGATACAGTTCATCCGGACCCGGCCCGCTACCAGCCGCGCTATGAGTATGATCCGTATCGACCTGTGTATGGCGGGCATACGCAGAGAATCAGGTACCCGTACTAGGCGCATTTCCTCCCCCGCCGGCGCGTCGGATCTCTTCTCGGGTCCGGCGCATTTTTTTTGTTCTCAGCATTTAAACAGGGGACACACCGAAGCACCCGAACTACCTTCCCACTCCATCGCTATTCCAATTTTCAACTCCTCCCTCCAGCTTTAACCTTGCCTGTCAGGACGCAATGAACGTATAATGCAATCAATGAAAAAACAACGCCTTAACACGCGGTTCACGAACAAGGTCGTAGGCGATATACTGGCCGGCATCCGGGAAGGGCTGACCAGGTTTTCCGGCCCGAGCCGGGTTGCGGTCATCTATCGGCTCGATGTCGAAGATGATTATTATATCTGCGATCCTGCCAGACTGCTGAACGGCCACGAGCCCAAAATCCGCGCCACCTTCTTCGACGACGACAGCCGGCCGGTGTCGATAGCCAACGACCTGCAGCATAAACCGTACAGTTACATAAACCGGGTCGACGACCTGGAACTCGACGGCATCATTTCGATCGGCGGCAGATCGGGGCCGGTTCCCTACCAGATGTGGTTTACCGATCATCATCCCGAAATCCTGTCAACCGGCCCGACGGAGCGCTGGCTCGAACACGCCGCGCTGCGCTTCTCCCACGATATAGCCAACGAGCAGGACCTGTACTCAGGTATTTCCGGCCTTTTCCTGAGCGAATACGCCACCCATGCGGTGCATGACCACATCGTTCGTGAATTCACCCGGTTCCATGGTGATCCAACCTCTATCCAGCTGTCCCTGCATGCGGTGCTCAACGGTATTCTGGCAATCTCCAAGACCAGGGAGGAACTTCAGTCGCCGCATGGAGAACTGGCGTTCATCATGCCGGAGCACGTCGACACGATAGACTTTCTCGCCCGGTTCCGGCAGGCAGAGCTGCCGCGCCTGGACAACCCCAAACACGTCAGAAAGCTGCTGCAGGCCGTACAGAGATTTCGCAACCGGCTCGTGTCGGACGGCAAACGGATTCTCGGCGTCGCCCGGGGCAGGATCGACACGACCAACCTCGTCGCCGACTTCCGGGGATCATTCGGATTTTTACGGATCAACGACCAGGCCATCTGCAGCTTTGCCGACGGCGCCTACTCATCGGCCACCCACCAGGCAAAGCTGTTCCAGATCGAGGAAACGCTTCTCGACTACGACCTCGACAGTTCGATCAGAAGCAGCCTGTTCCACATCATTTCGTCGATCGTCCACTATGCCGAAACCGAACACTTCGGCTGCGCCGTGGTGGTCGACCTCAATGAGCCGATCTCCCACCTGGCCGGACAGAATCTTGAACGGCCTCTGGATCTGGAACGTTCAAACATGCTCGATCTGGCCTGCGATCTGGCCCGCGTGGACGGTGCGCTGCAGATCGGTACGGACCGCAGGCTGCACCGCTTTGCGTGCCTGCTCGACGGGGCGACCATTCCGAAGGAAGACCGGGCCCGGGGCGCGCGCTACAACTCTTCGCTGCGCTTTACGGCCCAGAATCCCGACACGATCATCGTGACGGTCTCAGCGGACAGGCCGGTTTCGGTAATCAGGAACGGCAGTGAATATACGGGGGCGGTAAACGGGATGAACGACAACGACGTTGCGCCGCAGGTGCTGCAGGAGTGGCTGGCTGAGGAGTAACTCGAAACCCGTTCTCAGATATCGAGCGCCCACCGCGGTATCCGGTGTAAGATATAATCCTGCACCGCTTCCTTGCGCTGCCCGGCTTCCACCTCGCCGACATCTTTTATGACTTCCTCGAAATCGAACCAGCAGAGTTCCCTGTCTTCATAGTTGTAGACGGTCAGAATGCGCCGGTTGTTTTCGTGAATATCTTCTTCTTCCTGGATGGCGGCAACGATTTTGAGCGCCTCGTCGTAGGACAGGAAGTCCATTTCATTCTCTGTCATGTGAACCTCGTAAAAAGAAACGGCGGGAAGGTTTCCCCTCCCGCCGGAAATTTCGACTATGCGGCCTGGTTCGGTCTATACAAACCGGCCTGAGCTATCAGGCAGGTTTGACGACGGCACCAGAACGAATACAGCGGGTACATACCCGGACTTTCTTCACTCCGCCGGAATCGGTAACCATCCTGACCCGCTTGAGATTGGGGAGCCAGCGTCTCCGCGTCTTGTTGTGAGCATGGGACACGTTGTTGCCGGTAACCGGGCCTTTTCCGCAAATCTGACATACTTTGGCCATTTTCTTCTCCTGATTACTTTATCGCAAGCCCGCGTGTTGCCGGGGCTCTCGTGTTGGAACGAACCATTCTTTATTTCACAAACAGATTTATTTACTCATTCTGATGATATTTTTCAAGAATTATTTTTTCCCGGGTCCGTCATTTCAACAGATCATAATCATAGTCAAAATCGACGTCGTCCTCCACCGGATGCAGAGAGACCATCACGTTTTCGCCATCGATGCTCACTTCATATTTTCTCAGCGGCAGGGATTCATGATTCAGGCACTGCCCGCTTTCTAGATCGTATTGCCACTGGTGGCGGGGACAGACGGCAACCGTGCCTCCCCGATAATCGGCGAGAAGGTCGGCGCCCTGATGCTTGCACGAAGCCTCGATACCAAAAAAGCTGCCGTCGTCACGCTTGATGATGCCGACCAGCCGTCCGACTATTTTCAGCACCTTATGCCTCTTGTCCTGAAACTCTGCAACCGTGCCTGCCTTGATAAATTCCATTGTGTCCTGTCGTTCTTTACATAGATCTGACAACTGGTTCCCTGCACAGACCATAATGCGTCTGCAGCGAATTCCCATCTATTTAAGAATTTTCTTTCAAGGCAAACGAAAACCTTTTACATTTCGCTGCAGCACTCCGGTGGTGATCATTTTCCTTGCAGAGCAGACCACCACATGGTAGCAAGTAGCTTTGCTTTTTGATAATCGTTATCATTTTTTTCTGCATATGTATAAAAACAACTCTCTCTGGCAATTTTTCGCCTCGGTCAAGCTCGCGCTTCTCATCCTTTTTCTCATCGCCGTGACGTCAATCATCGGCACGGTCATCCCCCAGAAAGAAGCTGCCCAATTCTACGTTGCCAACTTCGGCCCCACGTATGCCCGGATCTTCCAGATCCTGGACATACCGGACATGTACAATTCCTGGTGGTTCCTGCTGCTGCTGTTCCTGCTCGGCTTCAACCTGATCATCTGCTCGATCGACCGGTTCCCCGGTGTCTGGAGACAGGTGAAAAGCGACGGGCTCGCGGTTCCCGCAGAACGCATCCGGAACATGTCCACGGCTGCGGAGTGGCAGGTTGACAGACCGCTGGCTGATACACGGGACTCGATAGTAAAAACGCTTGCCGCCAGAGGCTATAGAGCGACGGCAAAATCCGCGGAAGAATCCACCATTCTGTTCGCCCAGAAAGGTCACTGGACCCGGACCGGGGTGTATATCGTTCACGCCTCGATTCTGGTCATATTTGTCGGTGCGATCATCGGCTCGCTCGGCGGATTCAAGGGCAGCGTCATGATTCCTGAAACCATGTCCCGGGACAAGGTATTCCTGTTCGGCAACAAAGGGACGCAGGATCTCGGCTTCTCCATTCGCTGCGACGATTTCTCCATCGAATTCTACGATAACGGCATGCCGAAGGAATATACATCGAGCCTGACCGTGATCGAATCAGGACAAGAGGTGCTTGCCAAAAACATCGAGGTCAACCACCCGCTCAAATACAAAGGGATCACTTTCTATCAGTCGAGCTATCAGCCCACCCAGGATTTCGTGATCGAGATCGGGTTGCCGGACGGGAAAACCCGGAAGACGTTTTTAACCCCTTTCCAGGAGCAGATAGAGTGGGATGAGCCCGGGCTGCAATTCGGAGTTATCAACGCCCGCGTGCGCGGTCAGGAAATCGTCACCGCCAAGCTGTGGTTTTCAGATGGTAACGATTCCCCCGAATCAATCTGGGTCGACAACGACAAGCCCGCGGAACTTGAACGCGAGAGCGGCACGTATACGGTGACGGTGAAACAGCTGTACGCTACCGGGCTCCAGGTTGCAAAAGATCCCGGGGTATGGTGGGTATATATCGGCTGCGGGCTGATGCTGTTCGGCCTGTATGTAGCATTTTTCATGTCTCACAAACGAATCTGGGTCCTGCTGAGCCGGGAAAAGGCCGGAACCGCCGCACTGCTTACCGGGAGCGCGAACAAAAACCGGCCCGGATTCGAGAAGCAGTTTGCAGATCTGGCCGGCCTGCTGAAAACCGGTGAACGGGATGTGTAATTACAGGAGCATCACTCCTATGTTAATTCGGAGCTTTTTGTATGGATAGTTCACAACTTCTGGGCATTACAACTTTCACCTATCTGTTTGCGTCGTTTCTCTATATCGCGACGCTCGTTTTTCGGAGCAACAGAATCGGTGCCGTTGCGACCTGGTTCACCGCGGTCGCCCTGCTGATCCAGACCGCCGGTATCGGCCTGCGCTGGATCGAGTCCTACCGGATGGGTATCGGGCATGCACCGCTCACCAACATGTACGAGTCGGTCGTGTTCTTTTCCTGGACAATCATTTTGCTCTATCTCTTCATCGAGTGGAAATTCAAGACCCGGACCATCGGTGCATTTGCGGTCCCGCTCGGGTTTCTGGCCATGGCGTATGCGTCATTTGCCCCGATCAATAAAGGCATCAACCCGCTCATCCCCGCCCTGCAGTCGAACTGGCTGCTCTCCCATGTCGTTACCTGCTTCGTCGGCTATGCAGCCTTCGCCATAGCCGCCGCTCTCGGCGTCATGTACCTGCTCAAGGCGTATTTCGGCTCGGATAAAAAAGATGTTGCCGGTCTCCTGCCGCCGCTCAGCGTGCTCGACGACATCATCCACAAATCAATGGTTCTCGGCTTCATCTGGCTCACCGCCGGTATCATCACCGGGGCGATCTGGGCCAATTCGGCCTGGGGCACATATTGGAGCTGGGACCCGAAGGAAACCTGGTCCCTGATCACCTGGTTTGTCTACGCGATTACGCTGCATGCCCGTTACACCCGCGGCATCAGCGGCAAAACCATCGCGTGGCTGTCGCTGATCGGCCTGCTGTCGGTTATTTTCACGTATTACGGCGTCAACTTCCTGCTGTCCGGGCTGCACAGCTACGGATCAAGCTAATTTTCTTATATATTCATATAGATATGTCTATAGACATCGCCCTGTCACGGCTTGACATCTAGCGCCAAAACCGGTATTTTCAGACTGAATAGGAGATTCTGGTTTACCATTGTCGCAATTGCGGTAAAATGATGATGATTGTCACCCTAACCAGCAGTTTTTAACCAAAACAAGGAGCGAGTATGATGACGAAAAGAGTGTTGATGTGTGTTTTTGTCGCCGTATGTCTCAGCATCGCCGGCGTCTGTATTGCCACGGACAAAGGTCCTGCGGACATGATTCTCAAAGTGGAAAAAGATCCTGCGAAAAAGCCGAAAACCGCCGTTTTCCCGCATGCGAAGCATCAGGAAATAGCGGAATGCGGCGATTGTCACCACAGTGCCGCAGACGGCAAGCAGGTGCCGTATGAAGAGGGTCAGGCAGTACAGAAATGTGAAGACTGCCACTATAAGGGGTCGGGAATGCCGGACAAGCTCGATTCTTATAAAGCGGTCGCCCACAAGAACTGTAAGGACTGCCACAAGAAAGCCGCCGAAGAAAAGCCCGAGCTGGCTGAGAAATTCAAGAAGTGTATGCCCTGTCATCCCAAGAGTTAACAGCTCGATAACAGAGCAAAAAAAAGGCTGCTCACGTTGTGGGCAGCCTTTTTTTATTGCCGGCGTCGACCGTTATCCCCTGTGCATCCTGGAAATATCGCCGACCTGTAAAATCAGCTGATTGATCGCGGTGAGCAGGTTCAACCGGTTTGTCCGCACCGCCTCGTCTTCTGCCATAACCATCACATCGTCGAAGAAACGATCGACCGGCTCCTTCAGCGTCAGCATATCATCGAGGAAGCCGCGATAATCACCTGCCGCAAGCGTGGCCCTGCCACGCTGTGCCAAACTCTGGTAGGTCTCGAACAAGGCCGTTTCCGCAGGTTCGCGCAGCAGGTCCGCAGCTATTGACGCGTCATCATTGTCCTTGATGATATTGCGGATCCGTTTGAAGGATCCGGCCAGCGTATCGAACGACCGGTCCTTCCTCACCTCGATGAATGCATCGATCCGTTTCAGGCAGTCGATCACGTCTGCAAACTGGACGGAAACGGCGGCGTCCACCGCACTCTGCTCCATCCCCTGGCGCACGCAATCATTGATGAAGCGTCCTTTGACGAACGACACGATCTGCGCGACCGTCTCGGCGCTCCCGTCAACGCGGTCGCCGTAGAGCGCCAGCGCCTTGCCGAATAACGACTCGAATTCAACATGATAGGAACGATCCGTGACAATGTGCAGCAACGCCAGCGAGAGTCTTCTCAACCCGAACGGATCGGTCGTCCCGGTTGCCGTCTGGCCGATACCGAAACAGCCGGCAATCGTATCGATGCGATCAGCCATTCCGACCAGTGCCCCGGCTGCGCCCTGCGGCAGTTCCGCTTCCGCCCGCACCGGCATATAATGCTCTTTAATAGCAGCGACCACCGCTTCATCCTCGTTATCGTGTGCGGCATAAGCGCTTCCCATTTCACCCTGCAGCGACGGAAACTCTCCGACCATGTCAGTAGTCAGGTCGGCCTTGCACAGCAGGGCGGCCCGGCAGGCCGTTTCCGCCTGACCAGGCTCCAACGACTCGGCCAGCATCCTGGTCAGCTTGACGACGCGTTCGCTTTTTTCCTTCATCGTGCCAAGCTTCGCCTGGAAGATGACTCCGCTCAGGTCGTCGATACGCTCATCAAGTCTGCGTTTCTTGTCCGACTCGAAAAAGAAAAAGGCATCCTCGAGCCGCGCTCTGAGCACGCGCTGGTGCCCTTCGCGGGTCAGCTCGGTTTTCAGCACCCTGGTATTGTTAACCGCGACAAAACCGGGCAGCAGGGCACCGTCGGCAGCCACCACCGGGAAATATTTCTGGTGTTCCCGCATGGAGGTAATCAGGACTTTGTCCGGCACCTGCAGGAATTTATCGTCGAACCGCCCGCAGACACCGAAAGGGTATTCGACCAGGTTCGTGACCGTATCAAGCAGTCCTTCATCAACGCTCACCCGCGCCTCAACACCGAAATCGGTCTGTGCGACCGCCGCTTCGATTTCTTTCAGCACCAGTGCTTTTCGTTCTGCGAAATCGCCGATGACGTGGATGGATTTCAGCGTTTGTTCATAATCCGCAGCAGCACCGATTTCGACATAGTCAGGGGCCAGGAATCGATGCCCCCGGGTTTTGTTTGAGGAGACGATACCCTCATGCTCGAGTTCCACCACGCTGCCGTTAAAAATCGCGGCGATCCACTGGATCGGCCGGGCAAAACTGTGCTGGTTCGCCCCCCACTTCATCGATTTGGCAAACGGCACGTCCAGGATCATCTGTTTCAATACCGCCGGCAGCAGTGCTTCGGTCGTTTTACCGACAACGCTTCGCGTCAGCTGCAGGTATTCTCCTTTAGGCGTTGTCACCAGGGCCAGGTCATCGACCGTTGCCCCTTTTGAGCGGGCGAATCCCTCCGCTGCCCTGGTGGGGTTGCCGTCTGCATCGAACGCCGCCTTTTTCGAAGGCCCGAGCAGCACTTCTTCCCTATCTTCCTGGCGCTCGGTTATGCCGGTTACGACCAGCGCCAGCCGGCGCGGGGTCCCGAATGTGCGGATCTCTGCAAAGCCCAGCCCAAGCTCCTTCATGGCGGCGGCAAACATCCGTTCGAGGTCAGCCATTGCCGGCCGTATAAAACCCGCAGGCAGTTCCTCCGTCCCAATCTCAAATAGTAGATCACCCATGAGAACCTTCTTATATCGTTTCGTTAATCAGTAATTTCCATCGGCTGCTGACGATCGTCGCCGCTGCTGGCCCGGGCGAACAGCGAATACCCGTGGGATTCATCCTCAACCGTTATTTCATACCAGGCCAACTCTTCACGCCCGGCAAAGGTGCGCTCCAGTTTCTCGATCAGCGTTTCAACCGGTTTCGACGCCGCCCCGTCCGACCCAAGTCCGGTCTCCGAGCGCACGATATTCTCGACAATGTCGATGAGGTCCTCCAGCCACATGAACCGGGTAAAGCGTACGCTGAGCAGGATGTTTCCCCACAGGCCGGTAACCGGGGCAATCCGCCCGGATGCGGTATTGCCGGTGCCGCCCGCCAGGGAATGAGCGGAAACCGGCACTTTGATATCGAGCCGCAGGTGGTTCTGCTCCTGGAGGAAACAGTGCATCGCGCAGTCATACTGGCGCAGCGTAAGCGCATCGTCGGAGTTCTTCCGCTGCAGGAAAAAGGGAAAAATCATTTCCAGATGCGCCGACTCCGCGTCGAGACGCTCTTTCATCTCGTTGAGAATCAGGTGATACTGACGAATATCTATCTTTCCATGATAGCGGTTCAGGATCTCGATGAAACGGCTCATGTGCGTGCCCTTGAACTGATGGGGCAGATTCACGTACATATTGACCGTGGCCACCGTTTTCTGGCTGCTCTGCGCTTTATCGAGCACCGTGATCGGGTAGGTAATCGTCTTCACCCCGACTTTTTTAATGTCGATACGGCGGTGGTCGACCTGGTTTTGGATATCTTTCATCTGGAATCCGGGCAGCTCAGCCGATCAGGCGTTTGACGGCCGCTTTCAGATCACTGATGTCGGATGACTTCACCACATAATCATCGCATGCCCAGGCGCCGAGATTCTGTTTGTACTCGTTGAAGGCACTGCTCAAAATCACCGGGACCTCGGCGTTGATCATCTTGATCTGGCGAAGAACCTCGATACCGTTCAGTCCCGGCATCTGGATATCGAGGATAACGAGATCCGGATCGACCTCCCTGAATTTAGCCAGGGCCTCGTCGCCGTTGTAGACAGACTCGACGTGGTACCCGGCTTCCTCGAATTCTTCCCGGTAGAGCAGTTGGATAGATTCGTCGTCATCGACGAGCAGTATGGTTTTCATGGCAACCTCCTTCAAGCATCCAGAGATTCGCGTAAAAAGCGGGTCGCCTCTTCAGGCGACATCGGATTGATGTAAAATCCGGACCCCCACTCGAAACCGGCAATCGAAGTCAGCTTCGGCACGATTTCGAAATGCCAGTGAAAATGCTCCATATCGCCGGAGCGCAGCGGCTGGGTATGCAGTACGAAGTTATACGGCACATTGTGGATGCATGCATCCAGCCGCCTCAGCGTTTCCGAGAAAATCTCCCCGAGGCTGAGCAACATGTCGGGAGTCTGCGCATGGGTACAGAAACCGGAACCGTGTTCCCTGGGCAGAATCCACATTTCAAACGGTGTGCGCGGGGCAAACGGCGAAATCGTTATGAAATGCTCGTTGCTGCAGACCACCCTGATATCCTGCTGGAGCTCCTGCCTGATTATGTCACAGAATATGCAGCGATCCTTGTAGCGGTAGTACGATTCGGCCCCCTCGAATTCGGATACGAGCATGCGCGGCAGAACCGGCAGGGCAATCAGCTGTGAATGGGAATGTTCAAGCGACGCGCCGGCCGCCTGTCCGTAGTTTTTGAAGATCATCACGTACCTGAAGCGCGGATCCCGCTCGAGATCCTTCAGGCGGTCGCGATAGGCCCGCAATACCAGCGCGATGTGTTCGGGCGACAGGTCGCAGAACCTGGCGTTATGATCGGTACACTCGATTATAACTTCGTGGGCGCCGATGCCGTTCATCCGGTCGTACAGGCCTTCAGCTTCTTTACCGAGTTCACCTTCGATAATCAACGCCGGGTATTTATTGGGAACGACCCGGACCTGCCAGCCGGGGCCGTTCGTCGTCGACGCGACCCCGTTTCTGAAGGCCAGCACTTCAGGCGGGGTAAATGATTCATGGCCGGGACACAGCGGGCAGAAACCGCCGAGAACCTCCGTCTGGTCGACTATGAAATCGGTCGGACGCTTGCGTCGTTCCCGGGCAATGATAATCCATCTGCCGAGAACCGGGTCTCTTCTCAGTTCAGGCATCGCAACCGGTTACTGCCCTGTGGATTTTTCCTTTTTCTCCTGCAGCGTCTTGCAGTCGATACAGAGGGTCGTGACCGGGCGCGCTTCGAGACGTTTGGCATTGATATCACATCCGCACGCTTCGCAAATACCGTATTCACCTTCTTCGATCCTGATCAGAGCTTCTTCGATCTTCGACAACAGTTTTCTTTCCCGGTCCCTGATCCGCAACTCAAAACTGCGATCAGACTCTATGGAGGCACGATCGTTGGGATCCGGAACATTGGAGTTCTGATCGGTCATTTCGGCAAGCGTCTTGTCGGCTTCGCTCAGTATTTCCTGGCGCTTTTCGATCAGCTGTTTTTTGAATTTTTCCAGTAGTTT
>Ga0180435_10003862_pt1 | contig 14906 bp, 11 predicted proteins | sample SS_ome_3_FD_132467 | JGI IMG/M metagenome (GOLD analysis project Ga0180435, IMG submission 132467) | Hypersaline lake sediment archaeal communities from the Salton Sea, California, USA - SS_3_S_1 metaG | ecosystem: Environmental > Aquatic > Non-marine Saline and Alkaline > Hypersaline >... | reverse complement strand
GGCGATCACGGGCGGCGAGTTTTTCAGAGTGGGCGATCGGGGCGACCTCGACCGGGTCTTTCACAGGCTCGACGGGATGGAAAAGTCCCCATCGGAAGGCCGGCGCTTTCCGGTCCACGACGACCGCTTTCGACGGGCGGCTCTTCCCGGCGCCTTTTTGCTGCTCCTCGCCCTGGGGTTGAAGAGATTTCTTTACCGGGAGGCGCCGTGATCTTCGACCAATGGCGTTATCTTCTCGGACTTGGGCTTGTGCCCGCGGCGCTCATCGTGGGCTGGTGGGCGCTGAGAGGGAAGGAAGAGGCTCTGCGTTTCTTGACCTCCCGCCATCGATTTCATCGGCCCACGGTGGTGGCGGCGCTTCTCCTCGAATCGGCTGGACTGGGATTGCTCTTTTGCGCCCTCGCCGGCCCGGAGCGCACGGAGACAGCCGAAGAACTTGCGCGCAGACCGCTCGATGTGGTTGTCGCCCTCGACGTCTCTCTCAGCATGGGGGCCGAAGATGTGGCGCCGAGCCGGATCGTGCGCGCCCGGCGCGCACTGGGCGCTCTCGTCGATCGCCTCGCCGCGCGCGGTGAGAGCGTTTTGTCCGATGGGCCTCGTAACGCGCGTCTCGGTCTCGTCGAGTTTTCGGGCGCGGCGCGCGTCGTCTCTCCACTGACGAGCGATTTCAGAGTGATCGGCGAGATCCTCCCCTCTCTCGACGGGCGGGAGATGGATGTCACGGGATCGGATCTCGCCTCGGGAATCGAGGCGGCGCTCGAGCTTTTTGCCGCACAAAGTGCGGCGCGTCTTGCCGCACAAAGTGCGGCGCGCGATCTGATCGTTATCACCGATGGCGAGCACCGGGGCGGCCTGTCGACGCTGGAGGCGTTGATCGCCGCCGCCCGTGGCGGTCGGGTGTCGGTCTCCGCACTGATCGTCGGTACGCCCGAAGGCGCGCGGATCCCGCTGCCGGGAGGAACGGAATACGTGACTGACAGCGCCGGCGGCAGCGTGTTGACACGAAGCCGCACCGATCTGGTCGCTCCCATCGTACGGGCCAGCGGCGGGACCTTGGTGACCAGTCAAGAGAGGTCCTTTCCGATGGACACTCTCTTCGAGGCGCTCGCCGAACGGGCCGGAACCTCGGCGCCGGCCCCAGCCGACGGAGGGGATCGTTCTCTCTTCCAGTGGTTCCTTCTCGCCTCCCTTCTCTGTTTTCTTGCCGGCGGCCTTTTGAATCGATGGGCGGCGCCCGGTGGTGCGGCGCGCGTCCCCCTGGCGGCCGCCGTTCTTCTCCTCTGTTCGTGCGGTGCGGGCGATAGTCTCGATTGCGCACGGGAGGGGGATCGATTTTTTCGAAACGGAGATCTTTTTGCCGCCGCCGCCGCCTTCGAGGAAGCCTTGAGTCTCGATCCAGACAACGACGGGATCAGTCTCAATCTCGGGCTCGTCGCCTACTCCCGGGGGGACTACGCCGGCGCTGCGCGGTTTTTCGAGAGGGCCCTTGATTCCACTGACCGCCGCCTGTCGCTACCGGCCCGATTCTGCCTCGGCTTGTGCCACTATCGACGCACACTCGGCGCCCTCGAGGAAGGGTCGGCGGGCGCTGCTCGGGCGGCTCTCGAAAAGGCCCTGGAAGCGGCCCGCGCCGGAGCGGGAATCTTCGAGTCGCTTGTGGCCCTCCGATTTCGCCCGGCCGATTCGAAGCAGAACGAGGAGATCCTTCTCGCCCTTGCCGATGAGATCGGCAAAAAGATGGCGGCCCTGGACGCCACCGTCGATAATGGATCGCGGGAGGAGAGTTCATCGGGCGATGGGGCCGACCGGAACGCCGCGCGCGGCGGCGCCGAAGAGACGGCCGGCTTGACGGGCCGCGCCGCGCCGCGCCGCCCGCCCGAGGGCGCCCAAAGGGTCGATGGCTGGGCGGACGATCCCGGGGATCTCTCCCCCGACGAGATCCGGCGGATCTACGCGCGGCTCGACGAGTTGAAAAGAGGGCGCCAGGAACGTGAGGCGCGCAGAATGGCCCAACGCATGACAGGGGAGGTCGACTGGTGACAATCCTCGTGATCGGACTCTTGATCGCCGCTTTCGGACAGACAGCCGATGGGGAGATGGCCACCGCCACCCTCGATCGGACTGAGACCATCCTCGGCGAGAGCGTGACCCTCACGGTGGACGTGACCGGCGACGGCGCCGCCGACAGCGAGGTCTCGCGCCCGCCGCGAGGCGAGGGGCTCGTGGTCGAACGTGTGGGAAGCCGCACCTTCTCCGCGGGCAAGAGGCCCCTTCTCATTACCCGCTACTTCTACCGGCTCTACCCGTTGAGAACGGGGACTCTCACCATTGCGCCCGTCGAGGTTTCCCTCCGCAGCCGCCGCAAGGCGTCGAGCGCACCTTGCAGGCTGGTCGTCGTCGACGGGCCGGGGCCCGATTGGATCGACGCGGCCGTGACGGTGGAAGGGGACCGCTTCTACCGCCAACAGATCACCGACTTTAATTTACGGATCACCGTGCCCGGGGGCGCCCGGCGCGCCCTGCGCCTCTGGCTGCCCTGGATCGATGCGCCCGGGCTCGATCGCGTCGACGGGGAAGCCCCCAGGGGGAGCGGCGACCTCGCCGTGCGACTGATCCAGTCGAACAGGGAGGAGCCCTTTACCTTCCTTTCCGCGTCGGCTTCGTCGGTGGGGTGCAACGACTACTCGACGTCGATCGCCTTTCTCCTCGCCGAGACTGGTGATTTCGCCTTCGAGCGGGGGATCCTGGCCATCGATGACGCCCGATCGGGGGTGCCCGTCCGCTACTGTCTTTTCGATTCGCCCTCGTTGACCGTGGTCGATCTTCCCTCCGAGGGGCGCCCGGCGTCGTTCACAAATGGGGTGGGTCTCTTCGAGGTCGCCTTCGAGGCTGAACCGCGCACGGTGCGCGTCGGGGATTCACTCGATCTCTGCTTTGCGATCTCCGGCCGGGCGGGGAGTCTCGACTCTTTCGATTTTCCCGAATTTCCCTTCCTGACCGGCTCCTTTCGACTGTTTGCCAAGCGGGACAGCGCCGAGAGGCTCGACGACGGGCGGATCGTGAAGAAACGACGATTCGAGCTCTCGCCACTGAGCACCGCCGTCGATCGCGTACCGCCGCTCGAATTTTCCTACTTCGATCCCGAGGCGGGCGAATACACGACCCTGCTCTGGGAGGGTGCGGAGATCGACGTCCTTCCCGGCAAGGGAGGCGGGCCTCCCGCCGACGGGACACGCCGGGCGGTCGACGACATCGAAACGATCTATGAAGACTATCCCAACGGCTGGACGTCGATTCTAGGTCCTCTCGACATCGTCCTCTTTGTCGCCGCCCTCGGCGCTCTCGGCACGTGGGTCTTTTGTTTTCGAGGCTGGTTCCGGTCCGACCCTGCAGAGAGGAGACGACGGACCGCCTCGCGGCAGTTCGGCGACGAGATGGCCGCCTTGCGCGGTGCGGCTTCGGCGGTGATCGTTGCGCCTCTCTTTGCCGATTACCTGGCCCACAGGTTCGGCCTGCGTCGAGAGGAAACGATGGCGGGCGACGTGGAGAGGATGCTCGTGGAAAAAGGAATGAGCACGACGCTCGCCGGCCGGGTGGAACGGTTCTTCCACGCCCTTGACGCACGGCGTTACGGCGCCGGAGCCGACGAACCGCTGTCGCGCGAGCGGATCGACGAGGTGCTCGGCCTCGTCGAAAGCCTCGAAGGGGAGGCGGGACGATGAGCGCCACATCACTTTTGATCGTGTCGATTCTGTTGGCCGCCCCGGCCGACGCCGAACTCAGCCTCGAAAGAGCCAACAGGCTCTACTTCATCGGCAGTTTTGCCGACGCTCTCGATCTCTATGAGGCGGCCTCAGTCGAGGGCGGGATGGCGGGCGTTCTGGCCTATAACAGGGGTAATTGTCTCTTCCGGCTCGAACGCTACGGAGAGGCGATGCACGCTTTTCTCGAGGCGGAGAAAGACTTGCCGCGCAGCGGCCGCGTGAAGAAAAACATCGCCGTCACCCGAAACCGATTGGGAAATCCCGCGGCCGCCGGCGCCGGTTTCGCCGACCGGCTCAGGCGCTGTGCGGGCTGGGTCACGGCAGCAGAATATGGTCTGCTGGCGCGCCTCTTTCTCATTCTTTTCTTTTTTTTCGCCGCCGGCGCAATGTGGCGGCGGCGCCTTCCGTCGCGGCGCTGGGTGATCGCTTTTTTGGTCCCCGGGCTGATCTTTGCCGGGCTCTCGGAGCTCGTCGATGACGGACCGCGGGGGGCGGTCTGCGTGGTGGTGAAAAACGCCGCACTCGTGGTCAACGAGCCGACGAGCCGGGCCGATGCTCTCTTTTCTCTCCGCGAGGGCGAAGTGGTGGCCCTCGAAAGATCACGTCCCGATTGGGTCCGCATCAGGGACCGCGAGGGAAACAGGGGATGGGCGCGCGGTTCGGCCGTGCGCGCCGTGCGGTAGGAATTTCTCGGCGCCCTGGCCACCTCACACTAGGATCGCCGAGCACGCCATCGATCGAATGGGGGTGCATGAGCACCCGTCTTCTTCTTACGAATTGAGGCTCGAGCTCATGGAGAGGAGGAACTCGGCATTCGAGCCGGTCTTCCCGATCCTTTCGATGAGAAGTTCCATGGCGTCGAGAGGGTTCATTTCGTTGAGCACCTTGCGCAGAATCCAGACGTACTTGAGCTCTTCGGGATCGAGGAGAAGGTCTTCCTTCCGCGTGCCCGAGCGGTTGATGTCGATCGCCGGCCATGTGCGCTTGTCGGCGAGGCGGCGGTCGAGGTGGAGTTCCATGTTACCGGTGCCTTTGAATTCCTCGAAGATCACCTCGTCCATGCGCGAACCGGTCTCGATCAGCGCCGTGGCGAGGATCGTGAGCGAACCGCCGTCCTCGATGTTGCGCGCCGCGCCGAAGAAGCGCTTCGGTTTCTGGAGCGCCGACGCGTCGACACCACCGGAGAGGATCTTGCCCGAGTGGGGCGCCTCGGTGTTGTAGGCGCGGCCGAGGCGTGTGATCGAGTCGAGAAGGATCACCACGTCCCTGCCGTACTCGACGAGCCGCTTGGCCTTGTCGATGACCATCTCGGCAACCTGGATGTGGCGGCTGGCCGGTTCGTCGAAGGTCGACGAGATGACCTCGCCATGAACCGACCGTTCCATGTCGGTCACCTCCTCGGGGCGCTCGTCGATGAGGAGCACGATGAGGTAGACGTCGGGGTGGTTGAGGTAAAGGCTGTTGGCGATCTTCTGGAGCAGGATCGTTTTACCCGTGCGCGGCGGCGCCACGATCAGGCCGCGCTGGCCGCCGCCGAGAGGGGTGACCAGATCCATGATGCGCATGGAAACTTCCTGTGAGTCGTCGACCTCCATGAGAAAACGTTTTTCGGGATAGAGGGGGGTGAGGTCGTCGAAGTTGACGATCTCCTCGAGTTTCTCTGGGTCTTCGTGATTGATCGCCTCGACGCGGAGGAGGGCGAAGTATTTTTCGTTCTCCTTGGGAGGCCTGATCTGGCCCGAGATGGTGATTCCCGTTTTGGCGCCGAAACGGCGGATCTGCGAGGGAGAGATATAGATGTCATCGGGTGAAGGAAGGTAGTTGTAGTCGGGTGACCGGAGGAAACCGAATCCGTCGGGAAGGACTTCGAGAACCCCCTCGCCGAACATGATGCCGTCCTTGTGAACCCGTTCCTTCAGAATCTTGAAGATGAGGTCCTGTTTCTTGAGACCCATGTATTCCTGGATCCCCTCGGCCTTGGCCGCCTCGATGAGTTCGGCCATGTTCATCTTCTGCAAGGTGGCGATGTGCAACTCTCCGCGCTTGATATTCTCATATCTCTCGTCGCGGGACGGCTCCTGCTCGCCGCCGGCTTTTTTGGGCGGTTTCTCCGATTCGGCCGCCTCGGCCTCGGGCGCCTCCTGCTCGGGAGCATCGGAGGACTCCTCCTCCGCGGGTTGCGGCTTTTCGGGGACCGGCTCCTCGGCCTTTTTTGCCGGCGCGGGCTCCTCGGCTTCTTCCTCCGGTGCGGCGACTGGGGCGACCTTTTTCTTGGTCTTTTTCTTTGCAGTCTTCTTCTTGGTCGTTTTTGCCTTTTTAGCTGCGGCCATCTAAATCAACTCCTTTTGTTTAACCGGGTGAAGAACTCAGTCACCCGCTTTTCGAGATCTTTGAGACTGCCCGCGTTGTCGATGACGACGTGGGCGGCTTTTGTTTTTTCGTCGAGCGACGCCTGGGTCGACTCGCGCCTCTTGAGTTCGGTCTCGCTCCATCGGCGTGAGGCCTTGACCCGCTCGACGCGCACCGCGAAAGGAACGTCGACCATGACCAGCAGGTCGCACTCCGCCCTGAACGGCGATTCGAGGAGCAAGGGTGCGTCGATCACGATCCACGCGTTGCGATCGCGCCTGCGAATTCCGTCGAGCCGCCGCCTCATTGCTTCCCGTATGGCGGGATGGATGATGGCGTGAAGCTTTTGCCGATTCCGCTCATCGGTGAAGACCAGGTCGGCCAGGGCTTTCCGGTCGACGGCTCCGTTCGCGTCGATCACATGATTTCCAAAAGATCTTTCGATGTCCTTCGCGATTTTCGAATCGCCGAGGCAATCGGCTGCGATCTTGTCGGCGTCGATGATTTCGGCGCCCAACGATCCGAGAATCTTTGCGACCGAGGATTTTCCACTGCCAACGCCGCCGAGGAGGCCGATGATTCGTCTGTTCGGTTTCCGAGCCACGTGACAGCGTGTCTCTCTCTGATGAGCTTGGGATTCGAAGGACCGGGAATCCATTTACGACGCGCCTGATCGCTTATGATCAGTGATTATCCAGGGGAATTTTTTAGATCCGTAAGGCCGAGTGAAGAGTTCCATTCGGAGAGCGGGGAAAGAGAGTAGCAGCCGGTTTTTGACGGGCGCCAACTGCGCTTCCCGACGACAATTACGGCACAAATGCTAAAAGGGTACCCCCAGTCTGTCAAGCAATTTTGGATTTTTCTTGAACCCTGCCGCAGGAGGAACTAAAATCCCGCGTTTTACGTTAACTTCGTTTTATTTTTATCGTTAGATCGTTCACATCCCGGTGCTGATCCTCTCTTTTACTCGAGTCAGCCTGACCCCCGGTCATGGCCAGTGACTGGGAAGACCGGTCTGCGCATTTGTTTTTTTAAAAGCTAATATCAATCGTTGCCTTAGGTTATGGCGCCACTATAATGAGCAATCTCAAGAGGATCGATTGGGCGCCCGACACCGGTCACGAACGAACTCTGTGACTCCTGTCGCGGTCGCCGCCTCTTCTCGAGAATGACCGTTTTTGCGTGATCCGTACATATTCCGGAAATCAGTCGCTTTGAAATGCAAAGAGAGCTCTCTTCCGGTTCGCTGAAAGGAGCTGAGGAGGAACACGATGCTAAGATCCCAATCCGGTGCTGCCCAGGTCAGCTTTTTGTGGATCGTTTTCCTGATTGTTCTTGTGCTGTTCTTGGCAGGCTTCACTTACATCGCCTGGAAGGATAAGGGCGAAATGGAGACGTCCAGGCAGGACGCCCTTGCCAAGGCGGATGAATCCCGCAATCAGGCGATCGCTGCGGACACAAAAATCCAGGAGCTCAGCGTGCTGGTTGGGTTTCGCGATGAAAGCGTAGTCGGTTCGTCGTCCGACAAAGAGGCGATCGGCGAAAAGATCGATATGATGAAGGGCAAGTTCCCCGATCATGTCTCTGCCGATACGCAGAACCTCGAAGTGCTCATCAATGGTGTTGTCGCCTATGGCGACAAGATCAAGAGGGACTTCGACGAGAAGGCCGCCACCCTCGAGAGCGAGATCGCCACGCGGCGCGAGTCGCAGGACAGCCTCACCACGATCGAGCAGAACAAGAACACGCGGATCCAGGAGCTGGAAGCGCAGTTGAGCGACGAGCAGCAGCGCTCGGCCACTCAGAAGGAAGAGGACAATCAGCGGATCGCCAATCTCCAGAGCCAGCTCGACGATCTCAACAGCCGGATTCGCGACGTCGAATCGACTGCCGAGCTCGACAAGCAGGTTGCCGACAAGGAGATCAGCACTCTCAACGCCAGGATCCTCGCCCTCTCCAAGAAGCTCGAAGTCCTCGAGGAGCCCGACGTTCCCGACGGACAGATCATCGCCACGAGCAACGAATCGGGACTCGCCTACATCGATATCGGCGGCCGCGACGGCCTGCGCCGCGGCACCAAGTTCGATGTCTATCGCTACTCCAAGGGGGGCGAGCTCGTGCTCAAGGGATCGATCGAGGTGCGCGACGTGGAAACGGAGAGTTCCATGTGCGGCATCACCAAGGAGCTCTTCGAGCTCGATCCGATCGTCAAGGGCGATGTGGTGGTCAATCCCCTCTATTCGAGGAACATGGAGCGCACCTTCGTCCTTCTCGGCAGATTCCCCGCCACGCTCAACCGGGCATTCATCGGCGAGCGGCTGGCGGCTCTCGGAAACGCAGTGGAAGACAAGGTTTCGAGCCGCACAGACTTCCTCGTCCTCGGCGACAAGGAGCAGGGTGAGTTCGCGCCCGAGCTGACCGAGACCGACGAGTACAAGCTTGCCGACAAGCTCGGCGTCCAGATCGTCAGACTCAACGAGATCTGGGACTTCATCAAGTACTAAGCGCTGCGCGCCATCGCTCACCGCGGGGCGCCGCCCACCGGGGCGCCGCTCAACGGGCGGATCGACAAAGAACAACAAGGGCTTCCATCACTGATGGAAGCCCTTTTTCAAAACAGGGTGGAGAAAAGAATCTGACACGATTCGATCTCCCGTGTATGCTGGTGCCATGACCGAGAAAAAGGCGGACAACAAAGAGAATACCGAGACGGGTTCGAAGCCGAAGCCCAAGGTGAAACCGCCCGGCAAGGATCCATCGAAGATGACCTTTGCCGAGCACTTCGTCGAGCTGCGCACACGGCTTCTTCGCTGCGTGATCTCCGTCGTCGTGCTCTTTGTGATCTGTTACATACTCAAGGACTACATCGTGGAGTTTATCCTCCGCCCCTACGAGGCCTTCCGCGAGAAGGTTGTCGCTGAGGGGGGGAAAGATCCGGGAGCGCTCGTCTTTATCGGCCCCACGGAAGGATTCATCTTCTATCTCAAGACGAGCTTTATGGCGGCCCTCTTTTTCAGTGCCCCCGTCATACTCTACCAGATGTGGCTTTTCATCGGCGCCGGACTCTACTCGAAAGAGAAGAAGAGCATCATGCGCATCGTGCCCTTCTCGATCCTTCTCTTTCTGAGCGGTCTCGCCTTTGGATATCTGGTGCTCTTTCCGATCGGACTCAGCTTTCTGGTGAGCTTTCCCGATCCCGATATTATTGTGGCGAGCATCACGGTGAGCAAGTACTGCGACCTCTTCTTTCTGCTCATCCTGATCATGGGTTTCATGTTTCAGGCGCCGCTCGTCATGGTGGTGACTACGAGCATCGGGCTCACCACTCCCGAGCTGTTCACCAGCAAGCGGCGATACTTCCTCCTCGGCGCGTTCATCTGCGCCGCCATGTTCACTCCGCCCGATGCGATCACGCAATGTCTCCTTGCCGGCCCCCTGTTGATCCTCTTCGAGTTCGGAATCCTTCTCAGCAGGCGGGTGGTCAAGAAGCAGAAGGAGAGGGACGCCGAACGCGACGGCCCGGCCGAAACCGACCTTCCCGCCACAGACAAGGCAGGCTGATTCATGGTCCCCACCTCCACAGCGCCCTGCGCCGAGATCATTCCCGTTGGAAATGAACTGCTGCGGGGCGACGCGGTCGATACGAATTCAAAAGAGATTCAGGCCCGGCTCGCCGAGGCGGGCGTCCGCACGGTGCGCAGTACCGTGGTGGGGGACGATGCGGGGGCGATTGCCGATGCGGTCGGCTCCGCGGCGGAGCGCTCCCACGTGGTTGTCGTCACGGGCGGTCTCGGTCCCACCGAGGACGACATTACCCGCGAGGGGCTGGCCGCCGCCGCCGGCGTGGAACTCGAGATGCGGCCCGACGCGCTGGAGTCGATCAAGGCCTTCTTCGAGAGGATCGGCCGCCCCATGCCGGCGGGTAACCGGTGCCAGGCGATGGCGCCCGCCGGGAGCAGGGTGATTGCCAACCCGGTCGGCACGGCGCCCGGGTTCGAAATGAAGCTGGGAAAGAGCCTGATTTTTTGCCTCCCCGGCGTGCCCGTCGAAATGCGCGCCATGATCGAGGCGGGAGTCCTTCCCGCGGTGCGCGGCGCGTTCCCTGGCGCGCCGTCGATGGCACGCCGCACGCTGCGCATGATCGGAGTGCCCGAATCTTCGGCCAACGACCGTATCAGAGATCTCATGCGAAGCGGCGATCCACTGCTCGGCATGACGGCCCACGACATGGTCATCACGATCACGATCGCTTCCTTCGCCGCCGATGGCCGGGCAAAGGTCGACGGGGCGGCCGAAAAGATCCTGGCCGAGTTCGGCGACAGGATCTTTGCCGAGGGGAGAGACGCCACGCTCGCCGGAAGGGTCATCGAAATGCTGCGAGAGCGGACTCTCACTGTGGCCACCGCCGAATCGTGCACGGGCGGACTGATCGGCTACCATCTGACATCGGTGCCCGGGGCGTCGGATGTTTTTCGCGAGGGGTACGTGACCTACACGGGGGAGGCCAAGAGCCGGCTTTTGGGCGTTCCGCCCGGCCTGATCGCCGCGCAGGGCGAGGTGAGCGCCGCCGTGGCCTGTGCCATGGCGTCCGGTGCGGCCGAGAAATCGGGCTGCAGTGCGTCGATCGCGGTCACGGGGATCGCCGGGCCCGGTGGCGGAACCGCGGAGAAACCGGTCGGTCTCGTTCACATGGCGGCAACTGTGGCCGGCAGGACCGAACACAAGGAGCTCCGTTTCGGAGGGGGCCGGGACGCTGTCAGACGGCGGACGGCCATGTGCGCCCTCGACCTGCTGCGCAGGATGCTTCTTGATCGCGCCTTAAAGGATTGACCTCGGCGAACCTCCGTGCTATCTTCCTCACTTCTGCTCACTTCTACCCGGTGGTGTAATCGGCAACACATCAGATTTTGGTTCTGATTTTCCAGGTTCGAGTCCTGGCCGGGTAGCCATCCGTACAGCGCCCAACGAGGGGGCAATCGCTTCCGCAAAAAATCTCACCACCTCCGACCTGAGACCGTCCTTATCAAATATCAGGATTGCTAATCTCTCGGATGAGAGGGGATTTCAATACCCGAGCTGTTCGAGCTGTTCCTTGATATGGGCCGGGATTTCCACAGGAGTGACGCCGTCGCCCTGCAAATTCAGCGCCTTCAGGCTGGCGAGCACGGTGCGCACCTCTTGCTTGATGCGGAGCATCTTGTGGAGGAGATCCTTTTCCTGATCGGCGAGGTTGTTCGACTCTGCGGGATCGGTGCGGAGATCGAAGAGCTCGAAGCGCTCGCCGAGGAGGGGGCCATCAAAGTCGAGGAGCTTCTTCTCCGACCACTGGCGCTCCTCGATGTGGATCAGCTTCATCTTTCCGTGGATGAGAGATGTGTGCTTCTTGAATCGATCTCTCTTCTCCTTTTCGTGGGGCTTGGGCATTTCGGTGAGTTCGAGGATCGCAGGCGGGGGGCTCGTCTCGACTCCGTCGATCGCATCGCGCAGGCTGCGGCCGAAAATGTATTCCGAACTCTCGAGCCCGAGATAATCGGCCACCGTGGGGAAAACATCGTAAATCGTCGCGCACGCGTCGACGGTAAGATTGCCGCCGATCTCGGCGGGACAGACTATGATGAGAGGTATGCCGACCTGAGACTGGTAGAGGTTGCTCCGGTGGGCGATCTGGCCGTGCTCGAAGAACTCCTCGCCATGATCGGAGGTGATCACGACCAGTGTGTTCTCAAGAAGATCGCCATCGAGTCTGTCGATCCCCTCGAAGAGGTTGCGCAGGTTATGGTCGACCCAGGCGATCTCGCCGTCGTAAAGCGCGAGGAGACGGTCGAGGTCCTTTTTGTCCATATCGGCCGAGTAGCGGGGATCAAACGTGACGCCCTCGCCCGTAACCCAGCCGTTGTAGGGCGGGCCGAACTTCCGGTCGAAGGGAGCGGGCGGAAGATAGTCGTTGTGGACGTCGAAATAGTGGAGGAAAAGAAAAAAGGGCTTTCCGTCCTTGTCCGACGGGAGATGGTTCTCCACGAATTGGAGCCCCTTCCGGGTCACCGTCTCGCTGGTGATCGCCTTGTGGGAGAGCATCATGTTGGCCGTGGCCACGCTCTGCCGCTCCTTGGCGTCGAGGCGGTCGAGATCGACGTCGTACATGGTGCGGTGCTTCAAACACGATTCGTAGACATCGAATCCCTTGTCGAAGCCAAAGATCGGATGAAGGTAAGGCCCCGAATAAAAGCCCCCCGTGGCGTATCCCGCCTTCCGCACGACCTCGGCCAGCATGGGCAGACCGATCGACGGCGGAACCCGATCCTGCACCACATGGTGGGAATCGTTGGGAACACCGGTCATGAGCGAATAGTGAGCGGGAAGGGTCCACGAGGTGGTGCTCACCGCGTTGTCGAAGCGCGCTCCATCGGCGGTGAAGGCGTCGAGGAACTCCGTCGTCGACCGGCCGAGGGGACGGTGGCCGTAAACGCCCATGCGGTCGGGCCTCAGCGTGTCGATCGAGATGAGAATGACGTTGAGCGGAGCGCGCGGTTTGACGATCTGGTAGGCGCACCATGCGAGGATTGCCACGATCGCCGCAGCGGCGATGGTCTTGGCGAGCGTTCGTCCGGGCATCGAGTCTCCTCTCCGTTTGCTGTGGATCTTCAAGAATTATACTCTAACGTCCGAGGAATCAATTGCCCGGTTCAAATAATGGCGGCCGGGGCGGCCCTTTCGAATTGAAGAGGCCGCAGAACTCTTCTATCATGAGCGTTAGATTCGATTCACAGGTTTTTTGGAAGGAACGACTCGAAGATGAAACAATCGATTCCCACAATCCTCGCGCTGCTTCTCGTCGCTCTCTGCCTGATTGCGCCCGCCTGCAGCGAGCAGACCGAGCCGGAAGAAAAGAACGACACGAATAGAGAGGAGACAAAACCGGCAGACGAGACGCCGGCCGTCGACGGGATGCCGGCTGCCGGCGAGACCGACTCGGCAGAGGGGACAGATTCCGCCAAAGAAATACCGGGCTTCACCTTCGCCAGGGAGGAGACGTTTTCCTGCGGAGAGGTGAAGCGGACGGTGAGGATATTCGTCCACGACAAGACGGAGCTCGAGTTCTCTCTCGTCGAAGGGGGGACGTTCACCATGGGTATGCCCGAGGGAGTGAGGCTCCCCCAGCCGGCCGAAGCGCCCCAGCACGAGGTGACGGTCCCCTCCTTTTTGATCTGCAGAACCGAGCTGCCCCAAGCGGCGTGGGACAAGATTGCAGATGAAGTAGAGGATAGGGAGTGGGGCGACGAGCGAGAATGGACCAACGAGCGAAACCCCATCGAGGGGATCAATTGGCATGACGCCCGGGCCTGGTGCGCGGCCGCCGGGCTGCGTCTCCCCTCGGAGGCGGAATGGGAATACGCCTGCCGCGGTGGGACAACGACAGACTACTGCTATGGCGACGGCACGGGAGAGGACTCGGACGACGACGTGATGGCCGCTTATGGCTGGATCGATATCAATTCGGGGGGCTACGCGCGCGTGGTGGGTTTGAAGAAACCCAACGCATTCGGCCTCCACGACATGCACGCCAACGTTTGGGAATGGTGCGAGGATGTCTTTTCAGACAATTACGAGGGAACGCCGACTGACGGCTCGGCCCACGTGGGAGACGATGAAAATCGCGTTTTCCGGGGAGGGGGATTCGCCCGCCGCGCCAAGTATTGCAAGTCGGGCCTGCGCTACAGGTGCCCGGCCACCCAGCGTCACAAATTCATCGGCCTCCGTCCGGCCTTCTCTCTGCCTGAGTAGCCGGCCGCCGCGCCTTGAAAGGACAAAAAAAAGAGGGGGCTTGCGCCCCCTCTTTTCGTTCGATTTTTGCAGTGTGACTATTCGCCGTAGACGATGGTCGTGTACTTGGCGTAGAGGCCGAGGACCTGGAACACCTTGCAGTCCACATGGTGGATCTTGGTGATTCCGCCCTCTTTCATGGCCGCGTCGATCGATGCATCGCCCATGGAGAAGCAGATGATCCCAGTCGCTTCGGCGACGCCCTTGAGGTCGCTACCGGCGGTCGAGTCGCCCACTGCCACGGGGCCCTTGACGTCGAGAGTGAGAAGGTTTCCGTTGACCGCGGCAAGAGGCATGACACAACCGGTCAGGACAACACCCGCCATCACAGCAATAAGTACAACAGCCAAAGTTTTCATAACAATCTCCTTATTCTTGAATGAGAACCGCAACCGCGGCAAAAGTACCGCCAACCGTTGCCCATAGTTTTTCCACAAGGAGTAGCCCAATTCAAGCCCTTTGTTAATCATCTTTTACAAAAAGATCTCAGGGATGGACCAGAGGCTGCGTCAGCACATCGAGCTTTCCGGCCACCTTGCGGTTGAAAATGTCCATGTATTCGTCGACGCGCGGGATCCTGCCGAGGAGGGCGGTGATGGTGGCCACGGCCGACGAGCCGAGGTAGACCTGGGCGCCCATCCCCATGCGGTTGTCGAAATTTCGCGTGCTCGTCGAGAAGGCGGTGCACCCCGCCGCGACCTGGCCCTGGTTGCCCATGCAGAGCGAACAGCCCGGGACGTGCACATTGGCGCCCACCTCGACGAGGGCCGAAAGGACCTCGTCCCGCGCCAGTCGGCTGTAGGTCTCCCTGTCGGGAGGGGTGATCCAGAATTTCATCGTGTGGGGAAGCCTCTCGCCCTCGAGAATGGCTGAGGCGATCCGAAAATCGGTGATGTCCGCCATGCAACTCCCCACGAAGACCTCGTCCACCGTCGTGCCCTCCGCCTCGCCGAGGGTGACGATCTTGTCCGG
>Ga0180435_10003861_pt1 | contig 14908 bp, 17 predicted proteins | sample SS_ome_3_FD_132467 | JGI IMG/M metagenome (GOLD analysis project Ga0180435, IMG submission 132467) | Hypersaline lake sediment archaeal communities from the Salton Sea, California, USA - SS_3_S_1 metaG | ecosystem: Environmental > Aquatic > Non-marine Saline and Alkaline > Hypersaline >... | reverse complement strand
GTTACTCCGGCAGCTTCAGTGACTACGGTCTGCACCCTGTCAGTATCTACCAGAATCTTGGTATTTTCCTTCAATGAGACCTCTACAGCCTCTATTTTCTTCAAGATCTGTGCATTTCCTACAAAGTATTTCTGGGCGGCTTCATTTACTACCTTGATCTTACCGGCATCAGCATTTGCCACCAGCCTTATGGATTCAGCCTGGCCCTCTGCAGAAAGTATAAGCCCCTGCCTGACACCTTCGGCCTTCTTGATCTCGGCCCTCTTCTCCCCGTCTGCCCTGGTCTCGGTAGCAGTAGCTATGTCCATGGCTGCTATCTTTTCCTGTTCCGCCTTGACTACCTTGTTCATGGATTCCTGTACATCCGGAGGCGGCTGTATCTTCTGTATCTCCACCCTCAGGACTTCCACTCCATAACTGTTAGTCTCTTTATCAAGGACAGTCTCTACTTGAAAGTTTATCTCACTCCTTTTTTCATTGGCATCTGTAAGCGTCATATTGCCTATTACTGCCCTTAGCGTGGTCCTGGCCAGGCTGGTAAGCTGGGCCCTGTGGTCATCTACATTATATATGCTGGCCTTTACATCCTTTATCTGATAATAGACCACAGCATCGACCTCTGCATTAAGCTTATCTTTTGTGATCACCATCTGCGGCATCACATCCACCATCTGTTCTGTTATATTGACCCTGTACATCCTGTCTATCATGGGGATTATCCAGGTAAGGCCCGCATCTTTTATCCGCTGAAATTTTCCAAATCTTTCTATCACGCCTCTCTCAATAGGCCTTACTGTCCTGAATCCGGCAAACAGTATTACCAGGATACCGACTGCCAGGAGCGGGAACCCGGCAAAAGTTACCCCCAAAAAAAGCATTACCACCCCTGCTATTATGAGCAGGATACCTAATATAAGCATAGTTTATTCCTTTCTTAACCCTATAATAATGGAAATCAGATGATTCCTCATGTAGATATTCTATCAAAAAGAAGTATTAAACACATTTAATTATTTTCTGCAAATAAGATAGTATATTATATAATGTATTTAAAATGATCTGGATTTACAGGATGGCCTGGATGGATGACCATTCCCGTGACCATAAAAATGATACTGACCACAGGCATGACAGTTTTGCCGAACTGTTCCAGTACCGGGATATAGGCCGGAAAAGGCTTATCATCTCCCTTACTATAACCCTGGCGGTGATGCTGGTAGAGATAATCGGCGGGATACTCACAGGAAGTATGGCCCTTTTGAGCGACGCCGGGCATATGTTTACCCACAGCTTCGCCATTTCTATAAGCCTGGCAGCTGCTTACATTGCCAGGAAGCCTCCCTGCCACCACCGCACTTTCGGCCTATACCGGGCAGAGATCCTGGCTGCATTTATAAATGGGATAATGCTACTGTTTGTGGTAGGGATAATATTATATGAAGCTATACAAAGGATCATAAGGCCGGAGGAGATCGATGCCATACAGATGCTGGGGATAGCCCTTATAGGACTGGCTGTAAATGTGGCCAGCATACTGATACTTAGAAGCGGTTTTAAAAGCAGCCTCAATATAAGAAGCGTCTTCTATCATCTTCTGGGTGATGCTGCCTCCTCGGTGGGCATAGTAATAGCTGCGGTCATAATATTTTACACAGGCTTGAATATTCTGGACCCGGTTATAAGTATAGGTATATCGGTCCTTATACTGGTATGGGCAGTCAGCATCTTAAGGGAATCCGGAAGAATACTTCTGGAGATGTCGCCCCCAGGTATTGATACGGATATAATAGAAGATGACCTTAAAAAGAAGTTTCCCATGATAAGAAAGATGGAAAAAGTCCACCTCTGGGCTATTACCACCGATATGCTGGTTTTTTCTGCCCATATTACCCTGGATGAAACTGCCGGTAATGACTGCTGCACTACCCTTTTTCCCGAGATAAACCATTATCTTTCCCATAAATATAATATAATAGAGACTACCATGCAGAGAATAGATAATTGATGGAGGTTTGTATTGAGCGCAAAGTTCTTCCCCTATCTCCTTGCTTTGACCACCCTGGTATTCTGGGGCATCGCCCCCATATTCGGAAAGCTGGGAGTGGCAAAGATAAGTCCCTATACGGCCCTGGCGCTGAGGAGTTTTGTAGTGGCCATCATAATGCTGTCCATAATCCTTATCCGGGGAGATCTCAGGGATTTTGCCAGCCTGGATGTAAGAAGCGCTGTTTTTATAGGGCTGGAGGGCATCTTTGCTTCGCTGATCGGCCATTTTGCCTTTTACTATGCCCTTAGATTGGGAGATGCCTCCAGGGTGGTGCCCATAGTATCAGCATATTCCCTTATCACTATCCTGGCAGCAGTAATATTCCTATCAGAGAAGATGACAATATATAAGGGTGCGGGAGCCCTGCTTATCATCGCAGGCGTATTTTTATTAAGGTTCTAGAGTCTATGAGTATTATCAGAAAAAAGAACAGGAATCTTGCCATACCCGGCCTGATGTGGTTTCTGGTATTTTTCCTTCTCCCCCTGTCGGTCATACTGATCTTCTCTATAACTGAGAAATCGCTTATATCCGGAGAACCGGTAAGGTTCACCCTGGATAATTTTATACAGGTATTCCAGAAAAGGCATTACCTTATAATACTGCTGAGATCCCTCAGGATAAGTATTCTTACCACTGTCATATCCATACTGTTTTCCTATCCGGTGGCATACTTTCTGGCAAAGAGGACAAGATTTGACCGGGCGCTCATAGTAATGCTGATGGTCCCTTTCTGGATAAACTACCTCATAAGGACATTTGCCTGGAAACTCATCCTTTCAGATAACGGCATAATCAACCAGCTGCTTATGGCACTAAACATAATCGATGAGCCCCTGAGGATAATGTATACACAGACCTCGGTACTTCTGGGCCTGGTATATGCCTATACCCCCATGATGGTGCTGCCGCTTTATGCCTCGCTTCTGCGCATAGACGACTCCCTTATCGAGGCTTCCCTTGATCTGGGCGCATCTAAGGCCAGGGCTTTCTTTGACATCACATTCCGCCTCAGCCTGACCGGCATATTTGCCGGGACCCTCCTGGTATTTATACCCGCCCTGGGTTCTTTTGCCATACCGGCCATACTGGGCGGTACGGATTCGGTGATGATAGGAAATATGATAGAGAACCAGTTTAACCTGGTGGGCAACTGGAATGCAGGTTCTGCCTTCACCCTTTCCCTGGCAGTCCTTTCCATAGTGATGGTGCTTTTCTATTCAAAGATATTCGGACTTGAATCTATTTACAAGAGCAGGGGGATATGATGGGAACGGGAAGATCCTGCGGGCTAAGGATATATACCGCTATTTTCTTCCTGTATATATTCACCCCCCTTTTGATCATATTTATATTTGCCTTCAACCGGGGGGAAGGTTATGTGTTCCCCCTGCAGGGATTTACCTGGAACTGGTTTATAGAGTTCTTCCGGGACAGTTCCGCCCAGAGATCTATCGGCAACAGCATAGTGATCGCAGTTTCCTCGGCAACCATAGCTACGGTCCTGGCAGCTTTTCTTACCATAGGCCTGCTGAAGGGACGGTTTAAGAGGCCCCAGCTTTATATTACTTTCCTTATGCTTCCCGTACTTATGCCCAGCCTCACCATCGGCATAGCCGCCCTGGTATTTTTCCGTACCTTAAACTTCCCCTCCGGTATACCGGTAGTGATACTGGCTCATGTATCCATAAGCATGAGTTATGTCTTCCTTATAATGATGGCCAGGATCGAGAGTCTTTCACTCAGCCTCCAGGAGGCAGCCATCGACCTGGGGGCCAGCTGGTCTTCCTCTATAAAAGACATAGTATTTCCAAACCTTATGCCGGCTATGGCAGCCGGCTGGCTTTTTGCATTCATGATCAGCTGGAATGAATTTATAGTGACTTATTTCCTTATAGGCAACAGCTCCACCCTTCCCATATATATCTTCTCGCAGCTGAGGTTCGGCATATCTCCCAAGGTGAATGTGATCTCAATCCTGGTGACCATGTTTACCCTTCTGGCGGTATCCGTCCTGCTGTGGGCAAGAAGGTTATACAGAAAGATGGGAAAAGATATATGAATTTTTCCCGATTTATTATTAAAATATATGAATAATATAAAATGCTGGATGGAGGTTCAGATGAATGGCAGCAGGAGCAGATGGGTGAATATAATATTTGTTATCATGGCGGCGGCAGCAGTCATGTCTGTCTCATTTCTTGGCTGCAGTACAGAAAAAGCAAAAGATGAGCTTACTGTATATGTATGGGAAGGGTATCTTCCGGAAGCGGTAGCCGATATGTTTGAACAGGAGACAGGCATAACACTCAATATAAACCTTATATCAGACAATGCTTCCATATTTACCCTTTTAAAGGGCGGCGGCAAAGCTGATGTGGTAATGCCCACCCAGAACCAGGTCAACCGGTTCTATGAGGAAGGGCTGGCACTTGCCCTGGACCTGGATGAGATAGGGAACTACGAAAATATCACAGGATCATTCAGGGACCAGTCCTGGAGCATGTGGGACGGAAGCCGGATGGGTGCCGGTGATACTTATGTGATACCCTATGTCTTCGGTACCAGCGGTATAGTAGTCAATACTGATAAATATGAGGGGGCCGTCGAAGGCATAGGCTGGGAAATACTGTTTGATCCCCAGTTAAAAGACAGGGTCTCTTCCAGGGACTCAGCCGAATCCATAATGATCTGCCTGGACCTTCTGGGAATACCCAGACAGGGCCTGGTGGACGATACTGATGCCACGCTGGAAAAAGTCAGGGACAAAGCTCTCGCGCTCAAGGATAATGTACTTAAATTCTATAGTACCGGAGCTTAACTTTTGGATATGCTGGGCAATGAAGAGGTATGGATCAGCCATATATGGGACGGAGGGGCCCGGAAGCTGGCTTCCGGGGATGATAAATTTGTATATGTCCTGCCTTCCACAGGAGGCTTTGGCTGGACGGATACATTTATGGTTCCGGCCACCTCTGAGAATCCTGCAGGCGCGCATATGTTTATTGATTTTATGCTGCAGCCAGAAGTGGCAGCTATGGTGATATCTGAAGGCGGATATACCACTACCGTTAAAGGTTCCATCGACCTGGCAGAAGGCATAGACCCGGAACTCTACACTTTTAAAGATGAAGAGATGGCAAACCTGGTATGGCAGATAAACTTCCCCGAGGATGTCATAGCAGCCTATAATGATTTCTGGGAAGAATTATCAACTGTAAACTGATAAAGCCGGCTATATTTATCTTATGGAATATATTGTCGAAGTCAGTAATATCTCAAAGAATTACGGCAGGGTCAAAGCCATAGAAGATGTGAGCTTCAAAGTAAGGGAGGGGGAGTTCTATGCCCTTCTTGGTCCTTCAGGCTGCGGAAAGACTACAATACTCCGGATACTGGGAGGTTTCGTCGAGCAGAATAAGGGAGTGGTCCTTATAGACGGAAAGGACATGAAGGGCGTACCTCCAAACCTGCGGAATACCAGCATGGTATTCCAGGACCTGGCCCTGTTTCCCCATATGGATGTCACCGAAAACATAATATATGGGCTTAAAAAGAAAAGGATGAGCCGGGATATCATCTCAGAAAGGCTAAAAAGGATAACTGATATACTGGGTCTTAAAGGATTTGAGTCCAGACACATATCCCAGCTTTCAGGGGGCCAGCAGCAGAGAGTGGCCCTGGCCCGGTCACTGATACTGGAGCCCCAGATACTTCTTTTGGATGAGCCCCTGGCATCACTGGATAAAAAATTGAGGATAGCCATGCAGGATGAGCTCAAGAAAATACAGAGGAAGATAGGCACCACATTCCTTTATGTCACCCATGACCAGGGCGAGGCGCTTACCATGTCCGATACCATAACTGTCATGAATGAAGGAAATATAGTGCAGACCGGAAGCCCGGACCATATATATGACCATCCGGACAATATTTTTACGGCAGATTTTATCGGGGCAGGGAATTTCATACCGCTGAGGTCAGTAAATATAAGTAATGGTATTTTGGAGCTTACTGCGGAAAAGGGCAATTCTTTCAAATCTGCCTCCAGCCTTCCCGGAAATGCCGGCAATAAAGATCCTGTATTCTTTATAAGGCCGGAAAAGATAAAGATAGGAGAGTTAAGAAAGGAAGATGCCAATAACTTTTCCGGTAAGGTCATTTCTTCGATTTTTGAAGGACCGGATATCAGGCTGGAGATAGATTCTCCGGGACTTGGAAAAGTCTGGATGGAGATAAAAAATGACGGGAGTCCTTTTGATCATAAGACATCCGGCAACCTCATATTCCACTGGAACTTCAAAGACGGCAAGGTCTTATTTGATTAGGGACCTGTTGAGCATCTTAAAGCCTGCAGGTTCACCTATTCTGAGATTATTTCTATATCATCAAATTTCCTGAAATGCTCATCGAAAGAAAAGACTTTGTTTGCCCGTTTTCTTAATAAATGACAATATATATAAGCATCTACAAAATTAACATTATGATCCCTGTATGTATCAAGTGACTTAAAGATTATCTGTTTATTCTCCATTATTATATTTTCTTTAAGCATTAATGCTTTGACCTTCTCATTGATCTCCTTTTTTGACAGCTCAAAAACTTTCTCCAGTACATAAACAAGCTCTGATACAACCATATCACAAACATAGAGTTTATATATTCCTGATTCCATTTTTTTAAAAAAGCCAAAAACCTTTTCTGCAAATTCTTTTGGCTCGCCAGTCAGGTATCGTATAAATATATTTGTGTCAGCATATACTGTACTATTCATCCATTACCTCTCTTGCGTGCTCGGTTTGAGCAATTGACTCTATTTCACTCCAGTTTTTCTTCCTGTATTTTTGAGGTATTCTTAATGAACCTTTTAAAGAATCAAAAGACTCAAGTCTTTCCATAACTATTAAATTATCCATGATTTTAACATCCAGGTTATCAGATTCCTTTAGCGACAGTCTGTCTCTTATTTCTTTCGGAATGGTAATTTGACCCTTTCTTGTTATCTTAGTCCTACTCATAATTATTTCCTTGTTTTATTGTCTTAGTAGTATTATATAACCTTAGTAAGAAATTGTAAATATTCTGCGGGATATGGCGCCAGGTATCCAATCATTTTGATGAGTCATTTACAAGCTTGAGCTCTTCTTCATCACCCTTTTTGCCGGATACATTATATGTCCTGCCCTTCCAGCAGACCCCGATATTATACCGGTACTGAAACACCGAGTTTACTGCTATGGAAAGCAGGTATATGACCGAAAGCGGATGAAGGATGACGTCTATGGCCCTCATCCTGAACCTTATGGCCAGTATTATTTTGGTCAACATCACCATTATTACCTGCAGCAATATCACATTTGTGACAGCAGGGGGCCAGCTGAATAACAGGGCCAGGGAAAGCATTATAAAGGGTGCCAGGTATATGGCTGCCACTGCTATAAAGGCTGCTGATATCATTGCCAGCCTATAGTCGAATGCCGGGAAAAGCACCTTGGTATAGCCATGTACGACTTCCCTGAAATCGTGGTACATCCTGCAGTAGAGATTATTGCGTCCGTCAAAGATCATGAACCGGTATCCGCATCTTTTTACCTGCTTTGCTATAAGGACATCTTCCAGTATCTCACTTTTTACGGAACCGTGTCCGCCAATGCCCCGATAGACATCTTCTTTAAACAGCATGAACTGGCCGATGGCTGTACAGAAAAGGGGGCTGCGTGTTTTCCTTATTAATGACAGGGGAAGAAAACCCATTATCATGAAATTGCCGGCCGGCACCATCATCCTTTCATGGATAGTGACCATGATCTGTTTGGCAAAGACTGAAAGCGCGTCCAGGCGGAATTTCAGAAGACATGCCAGGGAAGATGAGACTGAATCACTAAAATGTAGGGTGTCTGCATCAACAAACAGCAAAAATTCTCCCCTGGCATATTCTGAAAGCTGCTGGCAGGCATAGGATTTTCCCAGCCAGCCCTTTGCCAGCGGTTTTCCATGGTAAAGCCTTATCCTGCTGTCCTTTTTGCAGAATCTCTGTACTATATGTGAAGTCCTGTCATTGGAGTTATCATCCAGGACCAGTATCTCGATATTGGCATAATCCTGCCTGATAAGTGAGTTAAGGCACCTGCCGATATTTTTCTCCTCATTCCTGGCAGGTATGAGGATGGATACAAGAGGGTTTTTCTCTAAAAAACTTTCCGGGAGCCGGTAATTTGCGGTATTTTTGAACAGCAGGTTGTTTATGATAAAATTTATCATCACAACCAGCAGTATGGCTGCCACTATATACTGATATAGTAAAAAGAGGTCCATAAAAACCCCGACACCTTTATCTGTCCCCGTATTATATCATAAAAAAATAATATAAATATTAAATTTATATTATAAAACTAGATCCTGCCGGACTTGCCTGCAGCCTTTTCCCTGAAACTGTCAACGCTGATAATATATCTCCGGTGGATCCCCTCGCCTATTTTTTCCTGCTCATCAAAAGCCTCCACCGTAAATGACAGCTTCCTCCCGTCTATTCCGGTAAGTACTGCCCTGGCAGTGACATTCATGCCTATGGGAGTAGCTGCAATATGCTTGACATCGACTGCTGTCCCTACTGTAGCATACCCCCGGGGAAGCCTGCTGTCTACTGCATTTATAGCCGCTTCTTCCATCAGGGCGACCATGGCCGGGGTAGCGAATACATCTGCGCTGCCGCTTCCGTATTTGACGGCAGTATTATCCTGTGAGACTATAGTCCTTGCCTCGCCATCCATATCTGTTTTAAGATCGAATCCTGTCATCTTTATCATCTCCAGTCAATTAGACGAAAGATATTGTTTTTTTCTTCTTTTTGTTCTAATTAATTATATAATAACAGGGGATGGGGACCTTCTTTTCCTGGAAATATTCAGATCAATACCTATAATGGGTCTGTACGGTTTCTGGGAAATATTAAGAAAAAAGATATAGATACTGCAGGGAGGAAAGTTTGAAGGATATACTGGAAAGAAGAAGCATACGCAAATATACTGGACAGCCGGTCTCAGTCCATGACCGGGATATGCTTTTAAGGGCAGCCATGGCCGCACCTTCAGCCGGTAACCAGCAGCCATGGGAATTTATAGTTATCGATGACTGTGAGACCTTGAAAACCATGATAGGATTCCATGAGAAGGGCGGCTATAATATGCTGGGTCACTCCCCGCTGGCCATAGTAGTATGCGGCGACCTTAAAAGGCAGCTGCATGAAGGCTACTGGATCCAGGACTGCTCGGCCGCAGCAGAGAACATACTCATAGCAGCCCATTCACTGGGTCTGGGAGCAGTATGGCTGGGCGCATACCCCAGGCAAAACCGTGTGGCCGGAATAAGGCGGCTCCTGGGAATACCGGAAGATGTTTTGCCTCTATGCATAATATCCGTTGGACATCCTGACGAGAAAAAGAAACCTTCAGACAGGTATGATATTTCAAGGATACATCAAAACAAATGGCTGTAGTTTTCCGCAGGCCTTAAGGCAGATATCATATTAAAAAAAGATCCCCGGAATATGAGCCATGCGGGGATCTTTACTGATAATGATCTTAAAAAAGCTTATCCGGCATATTCCTTCTTCATATCTTCAAGCGTCAGGAATTCATATTCTCCTGCATGTCCGGCAGTGCCGAAGTCTTCCATCTTGCCCTTTACAGTCCGGTATACCGCCTCCCTGGCCTCTCCAAAATAGGTCCTGGGATCAAATGCGGCAGGATTATCTTGCATATATTTCCTGATGGCACCGGTTATGGCAAGTCTTCCGTCGGTATCGACATTTATCTTCCTGATGCCCCTCTTTATGGCTTCCTGGATGCTTTCCATGGGGACTCCCATGGTCTTTTCCAGCTTCCCGCCATACTGGTTGATTATGTCTATAAGCTCAGCCGGCACGGAAGAGGAACCATGCATCACCAGCGGCATGCCGGGTATCTTTTCCTGTATGGCATTTATTATATCCAGTTCAAGTTTGGGCTCTGCCTTAAATTTATATGCTCCATGGCTGGTCCCTATGGCCAGGGCCAGGGCATCCAGCCCGGTCATTTCTATGAACTTAATTGCTTCATCGGGATCGGTAAGCATCACCTTGCCTGAGCCGACTCCGTCCTCAATGCCGCCCAGTGTGCCCAGCTCTCCTTCTACGCTGACACCCTGCTTATGGGCATACTCCACAACCTCCCTGGTTATGGCCACGTTTTCATCAAAATCTGTAGGTGTCTTTGAATCTTCTTTAAGTGAACCGTCTATCATGACAGAAGTAAAACCAAGTTCTATAGCCTGCCTGCAGGTCTCAAAACTGTTTCCGTGGTCCAGGTGCAGGGATATGGGTATGCCGGGATTATCCTCTACCGCAGCCTGCACCATATATTTTATATAATACATATTGGTATAGGCCAGGGCGCCTCTGGAAGCCTGAAGGATGACCGGCGACTTTGTCTCCGACGCAGCCCTCATTATCCCCTGTATCTGCTCCATATTATTTACATTATAGGCTCCTACTCCATAGCCTCCCCTGACTGCTTCGTCCAGGATCTGTTTCATCGGTACCAGTGGCATCTCTTCCCCCTAACATTTACATTTTTACACTTCCTAACAAAGATCAAGCAAAAAAATTATAGCATGATATATTTTTGATTCTTAGTGAAAATTATAGCAGATATGTTTATGCAATTAAATTGGCTTCGGCAATAATGACCTTTTTATGATTTATTATCGTTTTTCATCTCCGAGGACAGTACTATGGCATCAGCGACTTCCCTCATGGATTTTCTGTTGTTCATGGCAAACTTCTGTATTTTTTTAAAAGCTTCCCCCTCCGAAAGACCCTGTTCCTTCATAAGTATGCCTTTGGCCCTTTCAATAGCTTTCCTACTCTCCAGTTCTTCTTTTATGACCTTTGTCTCCACTACCAGGCGGTAGTTCTCGATCACTATGGCAGCCTGGTCAGCCACTGTCTGCAGGATATGGGTCTCATATTCGCTGAAATGGTGAGGTTTTGATGTATAGGTGGTAAGGACTCCCACCACCTTACCCTTTACATGAAGCGGCACGCATAGAAGGGAGGCCAGGCCTTCTTTCCTGGCGATATCATGATATTTGTATTCCCTGGTCTCAGAGATATTATAGATGGCTTCCGCTTTGTTCTCCAGGGCTACTTTACCTGCAATACCCTCGCCCAGCTTGATCGGATTCTTATTTATATAATCCTTGCTTATGCTCTGGGTAGCCTTTATCACCAGCTCCTTCTTCCTGGTATCAAGGAGCATAAGGGTGCATATCTTGGAATCCATCACCTCGGCAGTCACCGCCACTATAAGCTTCAGTATATCTTCAAGATAGAGGTCAGAGGTTATGGCCTCTCCGATCTTGGACAGCGCCTGGATAATGTCCCTGGCGCTTTCAATATTCTTTTCCTTTTGTTCTTTTGCATTCATATGTCTTAATACAGGGTTGCGGATAATCAATTATAGTATATAAGTTTTAAAAATCATATAAAACCCCTATAATTAAGCTAATCTAAAAGCTGAAGAAATGAAAAAGACTGGATGACGGGAGTAAAGCTTGCTGGGTGAAGAACGAAGAGAATATATACTTAACCAGATAAAGAAGACAGGCAGCGTAAATGCCATAGATATAGCCAGGACACTTGAAGTGTCGGAGACTACCATAAGGAGGGACCTAAACCGCCTGGCCAGGAAAAACCTGGTAAAAAGGACCTACGGCGGCGCCCTGGCCATAGAGCCCGTGGGAGTTGAGATGAAGTTCAACACACAGAAGGAAAAATTCATCCAGGAAAAGAAGAAGATAGCTCTGGCGGCATCGAAGATGATAGAGGATGATGATGTGATACTCCTGGAGGCGGGGACCACCGGCCTCCAGACAGCATTGAACCTGAACCATGTCACCAGCCTCAAGGTCATCACCAATAGCTGTGACATAGCTACCCTCCTGGGAAAGACCAATCCCCGGTTTGACATAACCCTCAGCGGAGGATTGCTGCGGACTGATACCCATTCACTTATAGGACCTATTGCCGATAATACTTTCAAGAACTTCAATGTGGACAAGGCATTTATAGGGATAACCGGGATAGATATCAATAAGGGAATAACTGCAACCGACCACATCGAAGCCCAGACCAAGAGGATGATGATCGGCAGCGCCAAGAGGGTTATCGCCCTCTGTGATCATTCCAAGCTGGGGCATGTGTCCATAAATCACATAGCTCCTGTAAATGTGATCGATACCCTTATAACTGATTCGGAAGCAGACAACCAGTTTATCGAGAAGCTTAAAAGCCTGGATATAGAGGTAATAACCAGGTAGTCCTGCAGGATTTTCTGCAGTTCCTTTTCTATCTGCAGCAAAAAAAACTGCTATTTACAAATAAATCCATTATAGATAAAATTCATACCTGTGGCGCATTCGTCTAGTGGCCCAGGACATAGCCCTCTCACGGCTAAAACAGGGGTTCGAGTCCCCTATGCGCTACCATACCATGCCGGTGCGATAACTTTTAAGCTCAAGGTAAGATCAAATATTAGCGTGTAAAAAAAGGGGTATGTATACTCCGGCAAACTTCAGTAACGTCAGTGGATTTGTCATATTTTTATTAACATCTGTATGTTTTTAATAACATCTAAATTTTTGTTATTTATTGTTTTTTCACTACCATAATAATTACATTGGTAATACCTATACATAGGATACGGATGAAAAAATCAATTACTATATCTTTCGTTTGAGAAAACCACTCCAGTTCATATAGTAGATATTACCAAAATAGCTTCCCTTCTCATCACCGTTATAAAGCAAAAGCCCGCTTATATCATATCCTGAATGGACCTGGTACTGCTTTTCTTTTTCCATTAGGATCTTTATACTCTCAACCATTTTTGGCCGGGCAGTCTTATTATATTTTATCTCGCTGAATATGATCTTTTTACCTAACCGGTCTTCTATTATAAGGTCTGATTCCCGACCCAGGTTACTCCTAAAATAGGACAATTTAATATCCTTATTATTATGCCTTATATCTTTTAGTATCTCGGATACTAAATAATTTTCAAAAATAGGTCCGCACAAAGGCCCCTTTTCAAATAGTTCTCCGGTCCTGACACCCGTCAAATAGCACACCAGTCCCGTATCCCAAAAATAGACCTTTGGGCGTTTAACAATCCTTTTGCCCAGATTATGAAAATAAGGCTCTATAGTAAAAATAATATAACTTGCTTCCAATATGGAAAGCCAGGACTGGATGGTCTTATAATTGACGCCTATTTCATTTGAATAGCTAGAAGCATTGAACTCCTGGGAAGTATTGGCAGCTAGAAGATTTATGAACCTTTTAAAATCCCTAAGATTCCCAATGTTTGCCAGTTTTCGGACATCTCTTTCCAGATAGTTCTGGATATAGCTTTCATACCATTCCAGCGCCCCTTTATATCCTCTCACCACGATTTCAGGGTAACTTCCAAATAAAAGCTGTCCTTTTTTTTGCATCTCAGGGACTTCTGTATATTGAAATGGCAGAAGACAGATATTTCCTACTCTGCCGGCAAGCGTTTCTGTAATACCCTTTACCATTGAAAACTGGCTGGACCCGGTTAAAATAAATTTTCCATAATTCTGCCTGTCTTCATCTATCATGAGCTTTATATAATTAAAAAGCTCTGGCACTAGCTGGGCTTCGTCAAAGATGACTTTGTTTTTATATTTTTGAATAAAGCTCTCAGGATCACTGGAAAAATCTTCAATATTCTGTATCCGGTCAAATGTGATATAGTCATAGTCCTTAAGGCATTCCTTGAGCATTGTTGATTTTCCTGATTGCCTGGGGCCGGTAACCGTTACTGCAGGAAATAATCCAAGGAATCTCTTTAATGTTTTTTCTATTTTCCGGTGAATATACATGATTAAATTATATCATACAATATAGTAATTGTAATACTATTTTGTATATTGTTTCAAATAAAATGAAGCTTTTTTTTAAAACAAATAGCCAAATTATATGAGGATCTATGGGAAAAATAGTTTTTCTGGTTTTATCTAAAAATTGGTTACTGAAAGAGCTTCAGCCGCATCAAGGTTTTCACCATGGACCATAGGCAACTGACTGGCATCTATTTTCTCCCTTATAAGATTCATAATCACTGTCTTGCCTGATCTTCGTGGGCTGAATACACCTACTACTACTCTAGAAGGTTTTAAATCTCTAAATACCTGTTTGTTATATATCTGAATATCATAATGCCTGTATTTTAACAAATACAGGCATTCAATTTTCCTTTTTTAATATATTTATGGTGCAAATGTTTACATATTGTGCTACGTTTAAGTAGAAAGGAGATGAAATAAATGGCTAAAAAGACATCTACAATTCATCTAAGGGTAGAACCGGAAATAAAAGCGGATGTGGAGAAACTTCTTGGCAGATTAGGTATTACTACCACTGATGCCATAAATATCTTTTTGAATCAGGTAATACTTACAGGTGGTCTTCCGTTCCCTGTAAAGATACCTCGGCCCAACAAGGAAACCCTGGATGCACTCAAAGAAGCAGAAGGCATAAGAAAAGGATTAGTGGCCTCAAAAGCTAAAAGTGTAGAAAATTTTGTCAGGGAAATGGGCGTATGATCAAAAAAGTCTATTATACCAGCCAGTTCAAAAAAGACTTCAAGCGTTTCAAAAAAAGCGGATATGATATGCAGCTAAAAAATCTTTTTAAACTATTTTTCTAAAGCTGGTTAGTGGAAGAGTAAGTTTTGCAATGTGCCCAATCCAAGGAGTTTATATTTTCCCCCTGGCTTATCTTCTTTACTGCCTCCTCAG
>Ga0180435_10003859_pt1 | contig 14911 bp, 11 predicted proteins | sample SS_ome_3_FD_132467 | JGI IMG/M metagenome (GOLD analysis project Ga0180435, IMG submission 132467) | Hypersaline lake sediment archaeal communities from the Salton Sea, California, USA - SS_3_S_1 metaG | ecosystem: Environmental > Aquatic > Non-marine Saline and Alkaline > Hypersaline >... | reverse complement strand
TCTGGAGGTGCCCGCCTGGGAACGGGAGAGGAGACGGGCCCGACTGGGTGTTGAGGACTAAGCACGGCGCGGGGGGAGGGCAGAGCCCCCGAAACGCGCGAGGACCATCTTCCTCAGGCAACCGGCGGCCGGCTCGTGGTTCGATCCTCCTCTGTGCAAGTCGGCAGCTTGGAAGACGAGCGGACCCTCGTCAATAGGAGAGACCGCAGCGGTTCGCCCATGATGGTGGCCTTCGTCTTGCGCTCCTTCGGTTCTTGTGCCCGTCCCCAGTAGGACTGTGCCGCCACGTAGGTTGCTAAACTGTGTGGTTTGATATACCATTGCCCGGAAACCCAACCAAGGAGAAAAGCCTCTATGAATAGTCTGTCCATCATCCTGCCTGCCTACAACGAAGAGGAGAACGTCGAGGAAGCCGTGATACACGTGTCTGAGGTGGCTCAGACGCTGGACCGGGAGTATGATATCATCTTGGTCAACGACGGGAGTTCGGATCGGACCGGGGAGATCGGTCGGAATCTTGAGGGCCGAGTCCCCAACTTTCAGCTCGTTGAGCACTACCCGAACCGGGGCTATGGTGGAGCCCTCAAAGCCGGGTTCGCAGCTGCGGAGAAGGACCTGATTGCTTTCTACCCCGGCGACGCCCAGTTTGATTTCGCGGAGATCACCCGTCTCCTGGAGCGCCTGGAGGAGCAGGATGCGGACATCGTCTGCGGCTACCGCGTCAACCGGCAGGACAACCTGATAAGGCGTCTGAACGGCCTCGGTTGGAACACGGTGGTGCGGCTCCTTTTTGGCTATCTCTGCCGGGACATCGATTGTGGGTTCAAGCTCTTCCGCCGGGAGGTGCTGGATCACGTCAACATCGAGTCGAACGGAGCGATGATCGATACGGAGCTCCTGGCCGGGGCCAAGGCCCGTGGATTCGATATTGCCGAGGCGCCGCTCACCCACCTGCCTCGAGAGGCCGGCGAGGCGACCGGGGCAAACTTACACGTGATCGTTAAGGCGTTCAGAGACTTGGCTCGCTTCCGGAGACGCCTGAACCGGGAGCTGCGCAAGGAGCGGGTGTGAGACTCCGCTGTCATCGCTGCCGCTGTGACGTACCCTTTGATGCCACTCAGTATCACTGTTCGTGTGGCGGGACGCTGGAGATCGTGGGAGGCCCGACTTTTGAGCTGACGGGAGTGCGTGAGGGTGTCCACACGCTCTGGCGGTATCGAGACGCCCTTCCACTGCCGGGGAGTGCCGCGCCGGTGACATTGGGAGAGGGTTGGACCCCCTTGGTCGACGCTGAATGGGCAGGATGTCCCGTCAAGCTCAAGCTGGAATCGCTGAACCCCACCGGGTCCTTCAAGGATAGGGGTGCTGCCCTGCTGGTGGCGGCCCTTCGAGGTTCCGGCGTGCATCAGGTCGTGGAGGATTCCTCAGGGAATGCGGGCGCAGCCCTGTCTGCCTACGCAGCGCGTGCCGGGCTCCGTGCCACCGTCTACGTGCCGGCGCACGCGTCGTCGGCGAAGCAGGCTCAGATCGGGGTCTACGGGGCCGAGGTCGTTGCCGTCCCGGGTAATCGCTCCGACACAGCGGATGCCGTGCTGGCGGAGGTCGAGAAGGGAGCGGTGTACGCGACTCACGCCCGCAGTCCGCTCTACGCCCACGGTATGAAGACGGTGGCCTTTGAGCTGTGGGAGCAATGTGGCTGGCGTGCGCCGTCTCGCGTCATCCTGCCCGTGGGCCATGGTGGCCTCCTGCTTGGTCTGGATATGGGTTTTGGCGAGCTGCTGGCGGGCGGGCTCATTGACCGAAGGCCTCGACTCGTCGGGGTCCAGGCGGAGGCCTGCGCGCCGATGGTCCGTGCGTGGGAGCAGGACGAGACGCGGGTCGAGCCCGTCAACGAGGGCGAGACCGTGGCCGGGGGCGTGCGTATCGCCGATCCGCCGTGGGGAATGCAGGTGCTGGCAGCTGTCAGAAGAAGCGGAGGCGAAATGGCTGCCGTCCCGGACGACAGGATTCTGGCGGCACATAAGGCTCTGGCCGAACGCGGCTTCTATGTGGAGCCGACATCGGCCTTACCGGCGGCGGCTCTGGAGGCCCTGTCCGATGCTGAGACCGCGGACGCGGCTTCGCCAACGGTGTTGGTGCTGACTGGGAGTGGGCTCAAGAGCCCCCCATTCTGAGTACTCTTCGGCAGAGCGCGATGGTGTCCCTGGGCCTTGATGCCCGATGGGTGTCTGGGTCGCGGGGTATTCGAAGAGCGCAAGGGAAGCGATGGATGATCTTCAGGCGGACGTAGCGGTCTTCCTCCAGCGCCACGAACTCAAGCACGACGCCGCGAGCCACGTCTTGGACTTGGTATCCGAGGTGGGTGAGATCGCCAAGCTCGTCCTGGAGGCGACGGATTATGGGAGGCAGCCGCCCAACTGGAACAAGGACTTCGAGGGCGAAATCGGGGACGCGGCATACAGTCTTCTGGCGCTGGCGACGGTACTCGATGTCGAACTAGAGGGTGCCCTTCGGGAGGCCCTGGAGAAGCTTGAGATGCGCATCCGCGAGACGGGGAGGCCGGGTTCTGGACGATGAATGAGTGGCCCTTATCTGAGCCGCGTATGCCCGAGTTGCGCGCACTGCGCGAATCGCTGGGCTACCAGTTCGAAGATCTCAGCTTGCTGCGCCGGGCGCTGACACACCCTTCGTATGTGAATGAGCATCCGGAGCAGGAGAGGGATAACCAGCGCCTTGAGTTCCTGGGGGATGCGGTCATTGATTTTGTGGCCGCAGCATGGGTGTATCGTGCTTTCTCGGATTTTGCCGAGGGACGAATGACCCGTCTCCGGGCGGCGCTGGTACGTACAGAGACGCTGGCGCGTCTCGCCAAGGATGTGGGAATCGGCGATGCGCTCCTGCTGGGGCATGGTGAGGAGGAGGCGGGTGGGCGCTACCGAAAGCCCAATCTCTGTGATGCTTTCGAGGCCGTTGTGGGTGCGATCTACCTGGACGGGGGCATGGAGGCGGCCAGGAGCTTCGTCGAGCCGCTCGTTGCACCCGTGGCCGAGGCGACTCTCGCGCGTGCGTCGGATCAGGATGCCAAGAGCCGGCTTCAAGAATGGAGCCAGGGCGAGCGGAAGGTAACCCCCCGATACTGCATCGTGGCCGAGAGAGGACCGGACCACGCCAAGGTGTTTGAGGCGCAGGTCCTTCTGGATGACGAGATCGTTGGCCAGGGCACTGGACGTAGTAAGCAGGCGGCGGAACAAGACGCCGCCGAGGCCGCCCTGGAAGCCCTGGTTTGGGACCAGGATGCGGAGGACTTGCCGGCGCTGGACTGAATCGAACAGGGGGTGCCCGTGTCGATGGCTTCCCCCGAGATGGTTGCAAGCCCCTCATTTCGCTCCCGCGGCTTAACGTCGCTATCGAGTCCCCAACCGAAACACCGTTTCCGTCCCGGCATGTCGTCTCCACGTTCATCCCAGGGTCTTCAAGGCTCTCACCCTATGCACGTGGCGGCGCCACTGGTTGATGGAGTATCTTCAAGGTGGGTGGTCTCCCGCCTGCGCCAATTCCATTTGCAATCCTCATCAAGCACGGTATACTGGTTTCACTGATATGCGCCTCAAACATCTTTCGCTTCAGGGTTACAAATCCTTCGCCAACAAGACTGAGTTCGAATTCCCGCCAGGCATCACCGCCATCATTGGCCCCAACGGGACCGGCAAGAGCAACATAGCCGATGCAATTCGCTGGGCCCTTGGGGAGCGCAGCATGAGTTCGCTCCGTGCCAAAGCCACCTCCGACATGATCTTCGCTGGGGGCGACGGTCGGGCGCGGGCCGGGATGGCCGAGGTGACGCTGACCTTTGACAATACGGATGGCGGTCTGCCTATCGAGTTCAGTGAGGTGACGATCTCGCGACGGGCCTATCGGTCTGGCGAGAATGAGTATCTGATGAACGGTTCGCAGGTCCTGCTCCGGGACATCGAGGAGCTACTGGCCGAGAGCAGTCTCAGCGAGCGGACTTACACGGTGATTGGTCAGGGTGTCGTCGATGCGGCCCTGGCTCTGCGGCCCCAGGAGCGGCGGGCGCTTTTCGAAGAAGCGGCAGGGATCACCCTCTATCGGGATCGGCGTGAGAAGACCGTCGAGCGGCTTGATGAGACGGAGCGCAACCTGGAGCGTGTCCGAGACATCATTGCCGAGATCGCGCCACGGGTGCGGCGGCTGGAGCGCGATGCCCGGCAAGTGGAACAGCACCGGCGTCTCAGCGCCCACCTGGAGCGGCTGCAGAGTACTTGGTATGGATACCGTTGGGGACAGCAACAGACGGCGCTGGAGCGGACGCTGGAGCGGGCCTCCGGTCTTGAGGAGCAACTCCGCATAAGAGAACGAGAGGTTGCCGACGCGGAGCAAAGCCTGGGTGAGGTTCGAGAGCAGGAGAGCACTTTGCGGACTAAGCTCCGACGCTGGTACCGCCAGAGTGGAGACCTTCACGAGGAGGTGGACAAAGCGAGGCGGGAGCTGGCCGTCTCCGAGGAGCGGGAACGTCTGCTCAAGACCCGGCGTGGAGAGCTGCTGGAGGAGATCGAGCCGCTCCGCGTGCAGCGAGAGGAGCAATCCGACCGAGTCTCCCAACTCCGTCGGCGATTGGAGGAACTCGAGGAGGAGATGGCGGCGCGCCGGACCAGGCTCTCGGATGCGGAGCAGACGGCGGCTTCCTACGCTGAGGAGGCCCGTGCCCTGGAGGACGAGCGGCGGGAGGCGGAGGAGACGCTCCGTAGGCGGAGGGTGGAGCTTGACAGGCTGGAGAGGGCGATGCGGGAGGCCCAGGAGGAGATCTCGAATCTGGCCAGCGAGCGAGCGGTGGCGGAGGAGAGGGCCCGCCAGTTGGAGAGCCGCCGTGAGGAGGTGGTATCCGGACTTGTGCCGCTGGGCCTCGATGAGGAAGCCCAGGCTGAGGAGGCTGCCCGAGGCCGTGATCGGCTGGTGGACCTGGAGCGGGATCTGGCGGAGCGGGAGCAGGAGCTCGCCGACCTGAAGGCGGCGTGGGAGACCCTCCAGGCGCGGGCTGAGGAGCCTAGCAAGGAACGGGTCCGAGTTGAAGATCAGATCCAAGCCTCTCGCGCGGAGATCGAGCGGCTTGAGAGCGCAGAGCGAGCCCTTCGGCGGGAGGAGGCCGAGGCAGCGGGTAGGCTCAAGGCCCTCGAACGCGTACACGCCTCGGGTGCGGCGTACGATCAAGGTGTCGAGACCCTGAGAAGGGCCGATCTCGAGGGCATGCTGGGTCCTCTGGCGGGGTTGATTCATGTGGAACCCCAGTGGGAGCAGGCCGTGGAGGCGGCTCTCGCCAGCGGTTCGGCGGGAGACGTGCTGCAAGCCGTCGTCGTTGAGCACGAAGCGGTGGTCGAGCCGGCGCACCAGGCGCTTATGGGTAAGGGAGGGAGGCTGACGATCACACCTCTCGATGGACCCAGGACGGCTGTGTCGGCGGAAGAGCTTCCACCCGGGGCTCTGTCGGCTGCAACAGTCGTCCGCTGCGACGGGCGCGTCCGGTTCGTGGTGGACGCGTTTCTCGGTCCTGTTGCTCTCTGCGAGGACCTGGCAGAGGTTCGTGCCTTGAGATCACACATGCCAGCGGGCAGCCTGTGCGTCACCCGGCGTGGGCTCGTGGTCCGGGCCGACGGTGCCTATGTGATTGGTGAATTGGGTGAGGGGCGCGTCCTGGCAGACGAGCGGGCTCGAAGAGAGCTCCCGGCGCGGCTGCGGTCGATCGAGCGACGTTTGGAAACACTGGTTGAGGAAAGACGGGCAGAACGCCAGCGGTCAGAGGCGCTGGAGGCGCAGCTCGCCGCGATCGACCGGCGGATGAGCGAGGCCCGGGAGGAGGAGCGCGAGACCCTGCGGCAGAGGATGGGAGAGGCTCAGACGGCCGTGGCGGTGGCGCGGGAAGCGCTGCGCAGTCAGAGAGCTGTGGTCGAGCGGGAGACGGCGGAGCTGGAGCGCATCCAGGGCCGGCGAGAAGCACTGGAAGAGCAAGCACTCGACCTGCGTGAACGGTACCGGGCCGAGGTGCAGCGTGCAAGGGCGATCCAGCTGGCCCTAGACGTGCCGCTGGCGGCTCAGCCGAATGATGAAGAAGAGTCAGGACCCGGCAGGATTCCGGATGCGGCTGAGGGATTCCGAAGACGGTTGGAGGAGGCCCATCAACGATCTCGCCGGCTTGCAGGGAAGCAAGAAGCGGCGTCGGAGCGGGTCGTGAAGTTGGAGGATCGCCTGGAGCAGATCACTCGGAGGGCGGCTGACGCGCGCGAGCGGGCCGCGCGCTTCGAGCGTGAGACGCTGTCAGATGCTCGGACCTCCGTGGCCGTCTTGGAGGCCTCGCGTAACAGCGAGCGCCAGACGCTGGAGCGGGAGACGGCCCTGCTGAAGAGGCTGGGCTCCCAGGTGGACGCCAGACGGGAACGCGCGGCGGAGTTGAAGGAACAACGGGAGAATCTGCTGAGCCGGGTTGGGATGCTCCGGCAGGATGCAGAGCGGCTCGAGACGGACCTTCGTGCCGTCCGGGAGCGGATCCAGCCGGCGGAGGAGACGTTAGAGGCATTGGAGGGTGAACAGGCCTCCCTTGAGGAGCGCCGCAAGAAAGCCCAGCAGCGGGTCCGGGAGGTTGAGGAGCAGCACGGTCGCGCGAAACTCAATGTGGAGCGCCGGCGGGATGACCTCGAACTCCTGGCAGAACGGATTGAAGAGGACCTGGGTCTGGTAGAGCTGGAGTTGGCCAAAAGTGTGACTGCCCAGTCGCCTCTGCCGATGCGTCCATTGGTGGCTGAGCTTCCGGTGGTGGAGGAGCTTCCAGACGGTCTGAAGGATGAGATGCGGTTTGTGAAGAAGCGGCTCCGCCGGCTGGGTGGCGTCAACCCGCACGCTCCGACGGAGCTGGCCGAGGTCCAACAGCGGTACGAGTTCCTCACGGAGCAGGCTGATGACCTTGAGGTGGCGACGCATCGGCTGCGACAGAGTGTCGTTGAGCTCGACAGGTTGATGGAGCATGCTTTCCAGGAGACGTTTGAAGCGGTGGCAGGTCATTTCTCGGAGATGTTCCACCACCTGTTCCAGGGCGGTGAAGCTCGACTTACGCTGACAGAACCGGAGGAGCTACTCCACACGGGCATCGACATCGTCGCTCGACCCCCGGGCAAGCGGCCTCAGCGTCTGGCGCTCCTCTCGGGCGGCGAGCGGGCATTGACCGCCGTGGCGCTTCTATTCTCGCTCTTGCACGTCAGTCCAACGCCCTTCTGCGTGCTTGACGAGGTCGACGCTATGCTGGACGAGGCCAACGTGGGGCGATTCCGTGCCAAGTTGGAAGATCTTGGGGAGCAGAGTCAGTTCATCGTCATCACTCACAACCGGAATACCGTGGAATCGGCCGACGCTGTGTATGGAGTCTCTATGGGATCGAACGCTGTGTCGCAGGTCGTTTCGTTGAAGCTCGGTCAGGTGAGGACTGCTGCCTGACGCGGTCGCCGTGCCGGATAACGTGTGGAATTGGGCCGCGGCCGCATTCTCGTGGCCCGACAGTCAGGTATAGAGGAGGGGAGAGACCAGTGTCGGATGTGGTGATCAAAGAGGGCGCAAAGGGCAGGAGGGTGGCTGTCGTCACCACTGGCGGAACCATCGCCATGCAGCACGACGATGAAGCGGGAGGAGCCATCCCCCAGCTTGGCGCCGCGGACTTCTCGGAGGCTCTGCCCGCCGGTGCCCCGGCGTTGCAGATAGAGGAGATAGTCAATCTGCCCAGCTCGCATTTCACGCTTGAGGTCGCGGAGGACATTCGCAACCGCGTTGCGGCTCTGGTCGAAGAGCCCGAGGTGACCGGCGTGGTGGTCACCCACGGGACGGATACGATGGAGGAGACGGCCTACTTGATCGATCTGACCGTTGGGGGCGAGAAGCCAGTGGCGCTCACCGGGGCCATGCGCACCGCCTCCGAGGTCGGATACGATGGGTACGCCAATCTGCTGGCGGCGGCCCGGGTGACGGCCGCGCCTCAGGCGCGTGGCTTGGGGGCCGTGGTGGTCTTCAACGACGAGATTCACGCGGCCCGATGGGTCACGAAGACGCACACGCTGAGCACTGCCACATTCCAGTCACCGGGCTGGGGCCCTATAGGTCGCGTGGAGGGGTCTGTGGTGATCGCGGGCCGCCCGACATCGCGCGAGGTGCTCCCGTGGCGCGGCTTGGAGAAGCGGGTAGAGCTTGTCAAGCTGACCCTGGGCGTGGGACCCGAGCCACTGGAAGACGCAGTTCGGCGGGGCGCCCGCGGCGTGGTCATCGAGGGTCTCGGTGGCGGAAGGGTGCCGCCCTGGTGGCTCCCCGTTGTCGAGAGCGCCCGTCGGAAGGGCACGGCCGTGGTCATAGCCAGCCGCTGCCCCGCGGGACGTGTTTGGGACCAGTACGGGTATCCAGGCGCCTATCGATCGCTTCGCGATCTCGGATGCCTGTTTGACGAGATGCTCAACGGTCAGAAGACACGGCTCAAACTCATGGCCGTGCTGGCCGCCGCGGAGAGCGGAGAAGACCTGGAGACGCTCTGGGCCCGCCATTGAGCAGGGGGCGAGTGTTCGGCATCTGACGCATCGAGACAGAAGAGTTGGAGTTCGGTCAACCGTTTCGTAAGCCAAGGAGGTGACAACCTGGATTCTCTCGAACTGGCACGCCATATCGTGGACGTCATCGCCGACAAGCTGGGCGAGGATATCCTCTTGCTCGACATTCAGGAGGTATCCATCCTGGCCGACTACTTCGTCATTGGCAGTGCGGTCAGCAAACGACAGACGAAGGCTATGGTCAACGCCATCGTAGACGAGGTCAAGGAGGGCTTTGACGTCAAACCCTGGCGGGTGGAGGGGGAGCCCGATTCGGGCTGGGTGCTGATGGACTACGGCGATGTCGTCGTACACCTGTTTGCGCCAGAGGCCCGGGACTACTACGATCTGGAGGGGTTCTGGGAGGATGCCCGGGTGATCGTCCGTATGCTCTAGCGGCGTTTTCCGGCCCCCATCCGTGCCCACCAGCGAGGCAGCGCCTCACCGGCTGGCTCTCGAAAGACCTCGTCGGCGCTGCGGGAGACGGGCGTTCTCGCCGGGTTGAACTCGATCAGGCGCGCGTTGTTCCGGCGCGCCTCTCGGGGAAGGGAGGCAGCAGGCTCCACCACGGCTGACGTCCCAACGACGAGCATCGTGCGGCAGTTGGCTGCAGCCGACCACGCAGCCTCCATAGCGGCCCTCGGTAGGGCTTCGCCGAACCAAACGACGTCGGGCCGCATAAGGCCCCTGCAGTGCGGGCAGTGAGGGGGCAGGTCCGGCAGGGGGACGCGACGATCCTCACGGCCGTAGTCGCAGTGGGTGCAACGGAGACGCCAGATGTTTCCGTGAAGCTCCAGCACGCGCCGGCTTCCGGCCGCTTGATGGAGTCCATCGACGTTCTGCGTGACAACCAGGAAATCGTCGATCTTCTCTTCGATGTGGGCGAGCGTCCGATGCGCAGCGTTCGGTTGGCAATCGGCGATAACCTCCCGGCGCCAGTCATACCAATCCCACACCAGGCCCGGGTCGCGCCGAAACGCCTCAGGGGTCGCCAGGTCCTGCGGCTTGTAGTCGCGCCAGAGGCCCCTCGAACCACGGAATGTCGGCACGCCGCTCTCCGCTGAGATCCCGGCGCCCGTGAGGGCGACCAGCGGCAACTCCATCGATCTCATTCCATGAACGAAGAGACCCCGGGGAAGCAATTGGCCCCCGGGGTCTCGTTATGCGACTACTCGAATATCCACGGGTCGGTATCGCGGCTGTACGACAGAATCTCATCCTCACCGAAGAAGAGCGGGACTTCAACGGCCGCTGTGTCCGGGCCGTCGGAGCCGTGGACGAGGTTGCGCCCGATCTCTAATCCGAAATCGGCCCTGATCGTCCCCGGTACTGCCTCAGCCGGGTTCGTCGCCCCCATCGTCCGGCGTGCAATGTCGATGGCTTGGTTCCCTTCGAGCACCATCACCACCACGGGACTCGAGGTGATGTACTTGATGAGGGGCTCGTAGAAGGGCTTCCCCTTATGAATGGCGTAGTGGCGTCCCGCCAGGTCTTCGTCAATGTGCATCAGCTTCATCGCCGCGATCCGAAGTCCACGCCGCTCGAAACGGTGAATGATGTCTCCAATGAGCCCGCGCTGGACCGCGTCGGGCTTGATGATGATCAATGTTCTTTCCACATTGGCCTCCTTGTCTCGTCTGCGAAAGTCAACGGTGCTAGAGGCTAGCCAGGGCTCGGCGATAGGTATCCAGGGCTTCCGGCAGACGGTCAGCTCGCACATACGCATCGCCCAGGGCCTGCATAAGCCTGGGATCGGCCTCCTGCTCCGTATAGTTCTCCAAGTCTCCGATGACGTCACCCAACAGGTCGTCCTCGTCCAGGAGCTGTTCATAAGCTACGGCGGCATCCTCACGTTTGTCGGCTTGCCAAAGGATGCGGCCCAACTCCAACTGCGCCTCGCGGTTCTCGGGGTGCTCCCGGGCATACGACCGCTGAGCAGCGACGAATCGCTCGAGATCCTCGATCTCAGTCTCCTCCGCCGCCTCTGCCGGGGACACGTCCTCGGTCACGGTCTCCAACTCGCCCGGACGCTCGGGCTCCGGTTCCCCCTCTAGTGCCGCAGACTCTTCCTTCTCACCCTCCGGCTCGGCAGTAGCCTCGGTTTCAGCCGGCTCCGGCTCGTCCAGGGAGACGGGGGCTTCCTCAAGCGGCGGCTCCTCTTCCTCCGCGGCTACCTCTTCCACCAGCGGACCAGGCACGAACCCCGTCGGCTCTGGGGCGGGCACGGGGGTTGTCTTCTCCTCAAGCTCCCCTTCCTCCTCAACGAACGGTGCCTCCATGTCCACCTCTTCCTCTCCTTCCAGCTCGGGGGCGGGTGGCGTGGGGGTCTCAACTGGCGGCTCCTCCGTGGTCGGGGGCTGTTCCGGCTCCTCCTCGCGAGTGGGCATGTCCGGCACGCCGGGGGTGACGGCCTCCCGAGCCTCAAGAGGCTCTTCCTCTGGCTCTTCGGCTGCCGCCTCTGGAGCTTGCTCGGCGACCTCCTCGATCTCGACCTCTTGTTTGGATGGCTCGGCGGCTTCTACCTCGTCCTCGGGCTCTTTGGCTACGGCCTCTGGAGCCTCCTCGGCGGTTTCTTCGGGCATGGCCTCTTCGTCCGCGCCCTCTTCTGCGCCGGCCTCGATTTCGGATTCGGGCTCCAGCGCTGGCTCCGCCTCCTCTGCCTCTCCGCTCACCTCGTCCTCGGGCACGGAGACGCGTCTTCCTGAGAGGATGCCGATCAACTCACCCGTGGAGACGCTTGAGTAGCGCATCGCAGCTGTCGGCTCGGCCTCCTCGCTCAGCGGCTCGCCTTCGGCTTCACCATCCGCCCCACGTTCGGCGAATGCCGTCCAGCCGAAGGCCTCCTCCGGCTCCTCGATAGCCTCCTCGTCGGCTTCTTCTTCGGCCTCCTGTTCGGCCGTGACGGGAGCGGATGCCTCCACATCTTCCTCGGACTCTGTCTCCTGGGACGGGCGAAGCCCCGTCATCTCGGGCTCATCGTCCTCCATCAACGCATCCGCGCGTGCCACTCCCTCCATCTCTGCCTGTGCACGAAGCTCCTCCTCCTTGCCCTCGGCAAGCTGCGCGAGCCACGCGAGAGCTTCGTCTCCAGACGGGAGCTCCTCGCTCTCCAGCCAGGACGGCAGCTCTTCTCCTTGACCAAGCGCTTCAATCTCCTCAATCTCCTCGAGCGCGACCGGTTCTTCCGGGGCTACTGGCTCGGCCTGTGACTCCTCGGGCGCTGCTTCCCGCGTCTCGGACTCAAGGGCCTTCTCGTCGTCGTCCTCCGTCTGGTCCGGTGCAGCCTCCTCCACGGCCGGGGTGTCTGGCGCCGCTTCTTCCGCCACGGGCGAGTCTGTCTCGAGCGGCTCGACGGGAACCTCTTCCCCGAAGACAGCCTCGTCCAGCGTGCGCTCCGGCTCGGCGGCGACCGGCGCCAGGTCCTGAAGCCAGTCAGGTATCTCCGCCGGTTCCGGTTCGATCTCCTCATCGTCCTCGGCTGCCGCGCGGGCCTCCGTCTCCGCTGTCTCATCGGTGCCCGCTCGAAGCTCCACGAGCCAGGCCGGTATCTCCTCCTCCTCGTACTCATCCTCGCGCGGCCCTTCGCCCTCCGACGCGGCGACCTCCTCATCCCTTAACTCGCCGAGCCACTCGAGTCCGTCCTCCTCGGGCATCTCCTCGAGGGCAATTTCCTCCGGACCTTCCTCCATCGGAGCCTCTGCCTCTGTGCTCTCGCTCTCAGAAGGCTTATCCGCTTTCTGGGTGTCATCGGGGGCGCCGGGTACCTGCTCCTCGTCCGCTTCCACCTCCGCCTCGAGTTCCCCGCTGGGCACCGGTTCTTGAGTCTGATGCGGTTGGGCGCCCGCTGCCAGGGCCGATTCGGTGGCGAGCTCCTGGAGCCAGCCGGGGATCTCGATCTCGGCCGTCATAGGCTCCTCCGCTTCGATAGGCCTCCGCTCCTCAAGGGTCTCCATCCAGCCGGGACGTTCTTCAGCCACCTCGGCGTCGTAGGCCAGGGGCGTGATCTTCGCCACGTCGGCGGGGATCGGGGATGCCGATCCGAAGAGAGCGTCGGCCATCTCGTATTCTGGGTCGAGCGCGCTCGCCCGCTCCAGGTACGGTTGCGCTTCGGCCTCACGGCCGCTGCTCTCCCAGATCTCACCGAGTATGAGATTTGCTTTCAGGTTGTAGGGCTGCACGTTCAGGATCTCCTGGCAGACCTCAGAGGCCTCAAGGCGCTGACCGTTCCGCCAGAGCGCCTCGGCGAGTGCCACTTTCAGATCCAATCGGTCCGGGTACGCCTCCACCAGCTTGCGGAGCTCGGTGATGGCTCGCGTGAGCAGGTCCCCTCTCAGGTACAGCTTTGCCAATGCGCCCTCGGTCAGCTGGAGGCGTTCAGGCTCATGTCCCTCGAGTTCACCGTAGAGGCGACGGAGTTCCTGCGCCACCATCTCGTTGTCCGTGGCCAACTCGAAGGCTCGTTGGAGGTACCATACGGCGTCCTCCAAGTCTCCGCGTTTTTGGGCCACCTCGCTCATCCCGACCCAGGCCAGCATATGTTCTGGGTTGGCGCTCAAGACACGCTGGAACATATCCATGGCGTGATCGTCGTGCCCGGCCTCGAGCATCACCTTGCCAAGGAGCCAGTAGGCCTTCACATATTTCGGATACTGCTCCAGGATGTGCTTGCTGTGAGCTACAGCTTGCTCATACCGCCCGCTCTCGATGGCGCTCTCAATTTGCTGCCGGTACTCGGCGAGGGAAATCTGATTCATGAGTCCACCTCCCACCAGGTCATTATGGGGATCGGTCCGCGAAGCTTCTGCGCATAGGATCAGTCAAGCTCGTGCAAGTCCTTAAGGCTCTCAAGCAGGGCGTCTATCGGGCGTTCGGGACGCGGGGCAGGCCCCAAGGGATCGACAACCGTCTCATCGCCCATTAACGCGTAGAAGGCGTTGAGAACGCCGTAGCCGAGAGCATCGAGGTTGTAGCCGCCTTCGAGTGTGAAGACGATGTGTCCGTTGCACAACTCATTGGCCATAGCGACCAACTCTTGTGATATGTGGGCATATCCGGTCAGTGAGAGGCACATATGTGCTAACGGATCATCCCAATGGCCATCGTAGCCGGCGGAGACGAGGATCAGATCGGGATTGAATCGCCGGACTGAAGGCCAGACCAGGGACTGGAAGATGCGAGCATACCCCTCGTCGCCTACGTTTGCCGGTAGAGGAACGTTGACGGCCGTGCCCAATCCCGCCCCATGTCCCACCTCGTCTTCGGAACCGGTCCCCGGATAGTACGGGTGCTGATGGGCCGAAAAGTAGAAGACTCTGGGATTCTCGGCAAAGAGACTGGCGGTTCCGTTCCCGTGGTGGACGTCGAAGTCGGCGATGAAGACGCGCGAGATCTCCTCTTCCTGCAGTGCCCCATGGGCTGCCACGGCTACGTTGTTGAAGAGGCAGAAGCCCATGGCCCACTGGGCTGTCGCATGGTGTCCGGGAGGGCGCACCAGGGCGAATGCGTTGGCGATCTCCCCAGCGAGGACGGCCTCTACAGCCCGCAAGACGCCTCCGGCGGCCATCAGAGCGGCCTCATGGGATCGGGGGCCAACATAGGTATCGGGATCAAGGTTTCCTCCACCACGCTCAGAGGCTTCCCTCACGCGGTGGATGTGGCGGTCCGTGTGGACGCGGAGTAGTTCCTCTCGCGTGGCCCGGCGGGGTTCCAGCAGTGCCAGGCGGTCCTTCACTCCCTCGGACTCGAGGACGGCCAGGGTGCGCCGCAGCCGCCTCGCGTTCTCCGGGTGGTTGGGCTGGTCGTGCTCAAGGTAGATGGGATGGTAAACGTACGCCGTTCCGAACGTCATGCTCCGTCTGTAACCTTTCTCCCGGAAGTGGGAGTCACGCACGCCGCGACCGCAAACACAGCACTCCGGTGAACCCGACGTGAATGATTATACTTGCCTGACCGGGCATGTCAATCGGCGCAGGTTGGGCGGGTGGACCATTGGGCCGTGACTGGCACACGCCCGCTGTGCTCCACCTGTCCTGGGTACCACACCCTGGTTGCTGCGAGCCACCCTCATCCCGTCGCTTCCTTGGATGGTGCTGGATGTCCCTGCCCGAACCGGTCACAACAGACTGCCAACCAGGGGAAGTCCTCCGTGCGGCGTGCCCGTTCGATTCTCACTCGGGTACGCCCGGTGCAGGGATCCGCAGCTCGCCTCGGTGAGACGTGCCGTATCCGATGATTCTCGGCTGCTATGGGAGGCGGGCTGGTGCTGAGCAGTGGCTTCAGGG
>Ga0180435_10003858_pt1 | contig 14915 bp, 7 predicted proteins | sample SS_ome_3_FD_132467 | JGI IMG/M metagenome (GOLD analysis project Ga0180435, IMG submission 132467) | Hypersaline lake sediment archaeal communities from the Salton Sea, California, USA - SS_3_S_1 metaG | ecosystem: Environmental > Aquatic > Non-marine Saline and Alkaline > Hypersaline > Sediment... | reverse complement strand
TTGAGGAGCTTTTTCTGGCATTCTTCGACAGAATGGTAAAGGAAGGCGTACTCACCCGCGGGCCGGACGCCGAGCCAGCTATGGGACGCCAGATCTTGGGGCCGCGGCGCTGGCTTCGGGCACAGCGCATCAGAATGGAACGGCTAGTCGCGACCTGGCGAAAACAGGAAGAATCGGAATAGCCGCACACCACAATCTCACGAACGCCGGGTCTTGATCCGCTCGCGGCACGCGTGTCCGATCATCCCCAGAAACCGCAGCGTGTCCTTTACCGGGTGGAAATAGCTTACCTTGTTGATGCCATAGATCGTGCGGATTCCAACCCATCCAATCCGCAGATCTTTGCAGACATCTGGATGATCACCTCAACCTCCATCTCAAAGCCCGTCGTCGTGGGCTCAAAGGACTCCAGGCAGTGGCGGGTGTAGAGGCGATATCCACTCTGATTGTCGTGAATCATCCGCCCCAGAGCGAGCGAGAGGAGCAGCGTCCCCAGGGGTGTCGTGAAGAACCGGGGGAAAGGCATCTTCAGGTAGCTGCGCCTACCGATGATGAGCTCAGCGACGTCCGCATGGTAGGCGGTGATGAACTTTGGTATCTCAGCCGGGTCGTGCTGTCCATCGGCATCCAGTGTCAGCACAGCATCGTAGCCATGGTCCATAGCCCACGTGAACCCCGTCATGAGGGCCTTTCCCTTACCATGATTGGACGGATGCCGGACAACGATCGCGCCTGCAGTCTCAGCGATATCCGCGGTGTCATCCTCTGAACCATCATCCACGACCAACACAGGCAGGTAATCCAGCGTCGTCTCGAGAACCGGCAGGATGCGACTCCCCTCATTCCAGGCAGGTATCAGGGCGATGATACGACTCTCATTCACTTGGGGGGCTCCTCGGTACATGGACAGGATGTTGATCGTATTTGCGGCCTCGAACCGCCCGATTATACCATGTTCACGGGGAGCCGCCATCATCACGAGAGCGAACGCGCACACACAAGCCAGGAGCATAGATTTTACGATTTGACAGAATGCAATATCCTTCATATTTCTTGACAACTGCCCCAAATTGTGGTATCTTGCCGCCCAGCTTGCAGGCTCCAGCGACACGCTATCAGGCGCCCATCCTGGAAGCCTCAGTACGACGTAAGGAGGAAACTGATTAGATATGGAGAACAATGATCGCACAACGGGGACCGTCCAATGGTTCAGTCGTGTGAAGGGATACGGATTCATCCGCCCCGACAATGCAGAGGAAGACGTTTTCGTCCACTACTCCGCAATTCACGGTGAGGGCTATAGGAACCTGCGTCGCGGACAGCGGGTGGAATTGACGGTCGAGGACAGCCCGAAGGGGCCCCAGGCTGCCGATATCGTCGAGATGGACGAGCCGGATGTTGTCTATGAAGAGGAAACTGAAGAATTCGCTGGCGAAGTAGTCTAGCAACTCCACGAACTAGATGCAGCATATGAACCCCGGGTGAACGCCCGGGGTTCATTGTTACACACCGCTCACGGTTGACTTTTGAGTCATTTGGCGGTATCTTTGATCACATAGCGTAGTGCAGAGTAAGGAGGCCTCTCATGGTAGAAGAACTCCGGGAGCAAATCATCGAAGAGGGTGAGGATCTCGAATATGTTGAGGAGAACCCGCTCAAGCGTTTCCTTAATCTATTCCAGGGCATCATGCCATGGCAACGCCTCGTGCTGGCTCTTCTGGTCTTTCTGAATGTGGCTCTATGCGGATGTATGCTGCTTGTGATGGCGGGACGCATATTCCCCCCCTTTTAGCGGCAGACAAGCGATTCTACAGCAACTGCTGGCGCCACTTCCCGGGCTCCTGGAAGGTCATCCTGAACCTCCTGATCCAGTGACACGATCTGTTCGCGGCCTCCCTGGCCGCGTTTACATCTCTACAGGCGACCAATCATGACAATGAGCAAAGAAAGTCCTTCTGTACGACTGACCCAACCACGAGACACAGTGTTTGTCACACTCAGTGACGGACGTACTTTTGAGGGTCCAATAGGCACCCCCGTGGAGGCCTTCACCCATGCGGCGATGGCGCCATCCGATGTCCCAACAATCGCCGCGCTCATCAATGGCGAACTGCGTGAGTTGAGCTACCCTCTGGCGCGTGATGCAACTGTAGAACCGCTGCCGCTCTCCAGCTCAGACGGTGTTCGCATCTACCGTCGTTCTCTGGCGTTCCTGATGGTGGCAACTGTCCGGGAACTCCACCCCGACGCATACGTCACTATCGATCACACGGTGCCATCTGGAGGTTTCTTCTGCCGCGTTCAAAATCGTCCACCTTTCAGCATGGACGAGCTGGCGAGGGTCGAAAACAGGATGCGTGAGTTAGTCGAGGCAAACCTGTCAATTACCCATGAACACGTGCCCTTGGACGATGTGCTGATCATGCTTACGGCCCGTGGCGAGATGGAAAAAGTGGAACTTCTGAAACGCCGTCACAAAGACTTCCTGTCACTCTACAACCTGAATGGACAGCGTGACTACTTCCACGGGTATATGGTTCCATCCACTGGCTATCTCCAGTACTTTGCCGTTCAGTCTTGCGACCCCGGTTTCATCGTCCAATACCCGCGCCGCCATCGGCCGACAGAGATACTGCCATTGCAGGATTCGCCACAACTGATGGCGACCTTCCGGCAGTACGGGGAATGGTTGCGATTGCTGGGCATCGAGTCATTGAGCGATCTTAACCACGCGATTGAAACCGATCGCATTCGCGAGATTATTCTGGTATCTGAGGCGCTCCACGAACAGCGGGTTGCCCAGATTGCGCAGATGATCGCAGAGCGCAGACCCGAGCTGCGGCTGGTACTCGTTGCCGGACCATCGGCCGCGGGCAAAACCACCTTCTCCAAACGGCTATCGATCCAACTGCTGGCCCAGGGAATTCACCCATTTCCGCTCGAAATGGACAACTATTTCGTCGATCGCGAACTGACACCGTGCGACTCAGATGGCAAATACGATTTCGAGAGCCTGGATGCACTCGATGTCAAGCTATTTAACGAAAACCTGACAGCCCTGATGGCGGGCGAGAAAGTCCAACTGCCGAAATTCAACTTCCACACCGGGCACCGCGAATCCGGACGGATCGCACAGATCGGCCCTGAGCACGTGATTATCGTCGAAGGTATCCATGGTTTGAATCCGACACTCGTGCCATCCATTCCGGCCGAATTCACGTTCCGCATATTCGTATCTGCCGTGACCCAACTGAACATCGACCGCCACAACCGGGTGCCCACTACGGATACCCGGCTGATCCGGCGCATCGTGCGCGACGCTACGTATCGCGGATACTCGGCAGAAGAGACACTTGACCGCTGGGAGAGCGTGCGACGTGGGGAGAAACGCCATATTATCCCGTATCAAGACCGCGCCGATGCTATGTTTAACTCAGCGCTCGTCTATGAACTGTCCGTGCTTAAGCCCCTGGCAGAACCACTTTTGCTCCAAGTTGAGCCGAAGAGTCCGCGGCGTGTGGAGGCCAAGCGCCTGCTCGCCTTCCTGCGCTGGTTTGAAAGCTGCGCACCGGATCTGATTCCGGACAACTCAATCTTGCGCGAGTTCGTGGGTGGTTCAATCTTGAGCGACTATACGCCGTAGCTCGCCGGGCACCCCACCGCTGAACCTACTGCACCCCTGACTCTCAGGAACCAGCGATCGAAAATGAAGAGGAAGAATCACAGCGTGAGGGGCAGACTTCGGGATCTTCTCAAGACCCGTTGGATCCAGATTGGCGTCGTGTGTGTGGTGGCAATATCTACCGGCAGCGCAGTTCTGACCCGTGCCATGATAGTCGATCTCCCATCACCCGACCAGCTGTATCAGCGCACCGCAGCACAGTCCACACGGATCAACGACCGTCAGGGACGTCTGCTGTACGAAATTCTCGACCCTCATGGTGGGTCGCACACACCCATCGCGCTCGACAGGGTGCCTACCGCCTGTGTCAACGCCACCATCGCCGTCGAGGACGCCAACTTCTACCAACACCCGGGCGTGGACGCTGCAGCTCTGGTGCGCGCCATCTGGATCAATATACGGAGTGGGGAGATTTTGTCGGGCGGCAGCACAATCACCCAGCAGCTGGCCCGGAACCTACTTCTCTCACCGGAAGAACGCACCCAGGTTACCCTGCGGCGGAAGATACGGGAGATGGTACTCGCCTGGCGCCTGACGCAGACGTACAGCAAAGATGAGATCCTGACACTGTACCTGAATGAGTCGAACTACGGCAACCTCGCCTACGGCATCCAGGCCGCAGCTCAGGGCTACTTCGCCAAGAACGCCTCAGACCTGGACCTGGCTGAGTGCGCCCTATTGGCCGGCCTGCCGCAGGCACCAGCTTACTACAACCCACTGGCGAACCCTGGGGCAGCGCGCGAACGGCAGCAAACCGTGCTCAATCTGATGGTCAAGCAGCGTATGATCACACCGGAGGCGGCAGACCTGGCAGCCAATGAGGAACTGGGATTCGCCTCCATCCCGTTTCCCATAGAAGCACCTCATTTCGTGATGTTGATCCGCCAACAACTCGAACGAGAGTTTGGCAGGGAAGCTATGTACACACTGGGCCTTCAAGTGACCACAACACTCGACCTGGACGCCCAGCGTGCAGCAGAACAGGCGGCTCAACGGCGTCTGGCTCAACTTGCGGAAACACGCCAGGGGCAGATCCCGCATAACGTAAACAACGTCGCCATCGTCGGTCTCGATCCCAACATCGGGGACGTTTTGGCACTCGTAGGCAGTCCTGACTATTTCGATCCACGCATCGATGGGGCCGTCAACGCCGCCGTGACCCTGCGCCAGCCAGGGTCGGCGATCAAGCCAATAACCTACGCCGCAGCGTTCGATCCGACCCAGCCAGAGCCACTGACCGCGGCCACAATGATGGTCGACGTGCGCACATCCTTCGTCACACGCGAAAGCGACCCATATGTACCGCACAACTACGACCGCCAATGGCACGGCCCGGTGCTGCTGCGCCAGGCGCTGGCCTGCAGCTACAATCTGATCGCCACAAAGGTGCTCAATCACGCCGGCATCGACACAATGACAGGCCTGGCGCGTTCTATGGGTATCACTACATTCGACGATGCCGACCGGATCGGGCTCGCGATCACACTGGGGGGGAGTGAAGTAAGACTCCTCGATCTCACAGCGGCCTATGGAGCGTTTGCCAACGGAGGGATGCGGGTAGAGCCGCGGATGATCACGCGCATCACGGATGCCGCTGGGAACACACTCAGGACCTGGGATGGTAGTCCGAGAATACGCGTGATGGATGAACGAACCGCATATCTGATCAGCGATATTCTCAGCGACAATGCAGCCCGGGCCCCTGCATTCGGCGAGGGCAGCGCCCTGCGGCTCTCGCGACCTGCAGCCGCGAAGACCGGTACCACGACCGACTGGCGGGACAATTGGACGATCGGCTACACACCGGACCTCGTCGTTGGGGTTTGGGCTGGCAACGCGGACAATACGCCGATGGTCGATGTCAGCGGCGTTATGGGGGCCGCACCGATCTGGAACGACGTGATGAGCGCGCTGCTCGCCCACCGGCCCATATGCGATTTCTCCGAACCAACCGGGATGGTACACGTCGAGGTATGCACCGACAGCGGCCTGCCGCCAGCACCCTCAGCGCGACCGATCAGCCTCTGGGTGGGGGAGAACTTGACAACAGCGCAACCGACTCGCTGTGCGCACGTGCTGGAGGAGGTTTTTATCTCCGGCACTGAGCCTGCCAGCAGCGACAATTGGCACTGGCTAATCCCAGTGGACACTCGCAATGGACTCCGGGCCGGTGCCCGTTGTCCCGAAGAGGTCATACAATGGCGGTACTTCACACGCTATCCCATCGAAGCCCTGGATTGGGTCCTTTGGAAGAACATCCCGCAGGCACCTGAGGCGTTCTCACCCCTATGCCCCAACCACGATATGGCAGCGGACACCGATCGTGCGACATTCCGGCAAGACATGCCAAGAACCCCAGACACAGGAAACCCCTTGCTGACCATGATCAGCCCCGATCAGGGCAGCCAATTGCGCCTATCACCCGAACTACCGGAGGCCTCGCAGCAGCTGTTCGTCGCGGTCCGGCCTGCCGAGGGTATTGTGCTCAGCCAGGTCACGCTATTGGTCGATGGACGACCGTTGGCAACGGTGAATCGCCCACCCTATCAGGCTCTGTGGGCCGCGACACCTGGAACACACACCTTCAGCGCCCGGGGTAAGGACGAGGAAGGAAACTCACTCGCCGCGAATAGCGTCGGGGTAGATGTTGTCAAGTAGATACCTGGTGAAATCGGAGATAGAGTTATGAAACGCAACCGTACGATTGCCAATCTTCTAATCTTCATACTGATCGTCACTGCAGCCTGTCAGGCCATCGGCCAGAAAGTGAAACGTGAACAGCCAATGGCGCCGCTCCCGCCCCAGGTGATACAGGTCATGCCCTCACGCGGTGAGGAGCAACCTCTCGACGCGCCGATCCAGATTCTGTTCGACCAGGCAATGGACCAGCAATCCGTCGAAGCTTCACTGAGCATAGAACCCACCGTACGCGGTTCTATCGAATGGGCGACAGAGCGGTTGCTGCAGTTCAAACCTGGGGGGCGCGGTTTCGAGCGCGGCACACGTTATACGGTGACATTGGGTGAGGACATCCGCAGCACGGCGGACCTGCCCATTCGTGCGCCCTACCAATTCAATTTCTCGACCGTGGGATACCTCGAGGTGAGCAGTGTGCTGCCGCAGGATGGCACCCAGGAAGTCGCGCTCGACGCGCGCGTCACCGTGATATTCAACCGCCCGGTCGTAGCGCTGAGGGCAATCGAGGACGAGCCATTCACCGGCACGGCTGATAATCTACCCCAGCCACTGACATTCGTTCCCCCGCTCCGCGGCGTCGGTGAATGGCTTAACACGTCAATCTACACCTTCACGCCCGATGACGGATTCGATCCCGCCACCATATACCGGGCGCGGATCGCAGCCGGCCTCACAGATACGACAGGCGGTGTGCTGGAAGACGACGTCACCTGGGAATTCACCACAATCAAACCGGCCGTGGCAGCCACCTATCCGGACGCAGACACGATCTACGTGAGCACCGAGCCCCAGATCCTGGTGGCCTTCAACCAGCCGATGGATCACACATCGGCAGAGGCTGCTTTCGAGTTGAGACCCCTGGCGACAAACCAGACCGTCAGCGGCTCTTTCGAATGGCACGAGGATGGTTTGATCGTTCCAGAGCAGGACACCTACCAGCCGTACCAGTGGAGTTGGAGCCGCGGCGCGGGACCAGAACGCATCGGCGTCGAGACGATGGTCTTCACACCCGACGAAGCGCTCGACTTCGGCAGCGCCTACCGGGCCATCCTGGGGTCAGGTGCGAACAGCGCAAACGACAAGGCAGCTACTGAGACACCGTACCGGTGGGTATTTGACACGATCGAATTCCCACGCATCGATACCACCAGCCCTGGAAATGAGCAGGAGCGCGTCGATCCGCACAATGGTATTGAGATCAGCTTCTCCAGCTCGATGAATCCCGACTCAATTGGCGGCAACTTCACGATCAGCCCGCCGATCAGCCCGACCGACGTATACACCTACTGGTGGGACAACAACACCCAGCTGGAGATCTCCTTCCCCGTCGAGCCCAACAGCGCCTACACCGTAACACTGAGTGGGGATATCGAGGGTCGCTACGGGCAGAAGCTGGGCACAGATACAGTCATCCGCTGGAGCACACGCGGCTACGACCCCATCGTACATCTCAACGCTCCCTACCGGGTGGGTACGCACAGCGCCTACACCGAGACGCTGGCCTACGTGACGGTCCGCAATCTGGGCCGGGTTGACTTCGCCCTATACCAGATGCCACTGGGCGACTTCTTGCGCACCAACGGCTCCGACAGCTGGGAGTACTGGGATGAATACACACCGTCCCAGAGCAATCTGATCCGGGAATGGACGCTGGAGACCGATCCGCCCGTGAACCAGCGACGGTCATATAGCACACAGGTATCGAGTGAGCCGGGCACCCCGCTTCCACCGGGCATCTACTACCTGCAGATAGCGGGAGATGCAACGTCAGTATACCCGGAAGCTGCACCGGCTATCATGCCGGACATCGCGCGCCAGATCCTCGTCGTGTCACGCCACAACGTGACGCTGAAAACGACGCCTGATGAGGTGCTGGCATGGGTAACAGATCTCAATTCAGGGCAAGGAGAGGCTCGACTGCCCCTGCTCCTGATTGACGACCAATCGAATACACTGGCGAGAGGGAGCACAGACTCCGATGGATTGTTCTTCAGCGAATCGGCCGGCACGCCGGATCGGTGGACGCCAATCTTCGCCTTCGTGGGCAATCCAGATGAGCCTAGCGACGACTTCGCCGTTGGCGTCAGCCAGTGGGACAACGACATTTCCCCATGGCGCTTCGATCTGTCGGTAGCGGGCGAGCCAGACGTCTACAACACCTATGTATTCACCGAAAAGCCCATCTACCGGCCAGGGCAGACCGTCTACTTCAAGGGGGTCGTGCGCAAGGACGATGATGCTCGCTACTCACTGCCCCGGTCAAACACCGAGGTCTCAATCACCATTTACGATGGACAGAACAACAAGGTCTATGAAGGAAACCTGCCCGTCAGCGAGTTGGGCACGTGGGATGGTGAGCTGACGCTGGATGAGAACGCAGCGCTGGGCATCTATGGCATCGATGTCGAATATCAGGAGGAATACTTCTGGGGCAGCTTCCAGGTGGCGGAATACCGTGTGCCCGAGTTTCAGGTTGAGATCAGCGCAGCTCACCCCGAATACGCTCAGGGCGAGACAATCAACGTGATGGCTGAGGCGAGCTACTTCTTTGGCGGCCCGGTCGCGAATGCGGAGGTGCGCACCGTCGTCCTATCCACCGACCACTATTTCGACTACCAGGGGCCGGGCTGGTGGGACTTCGTGGACTATGACACCAGCCGCTGGGGAGGTGGAAGCGCCTACGGCGAGCAAATCGCAGAGGATACCAGCTTCACCGATGGCGCGGGGCGGTTCACCTTCAGTATCGATGCCGATATCACCGAGTACACGGCCAGCCAGCGCTTCACACTCGAAGCCACAGTGACCGACGTCAACAATCAGGAGGTCAGCAACCGGACCGAGGTCATCGTTCACAAAGGGAAATACTACATCGGCCTGCGCCCCGAACGGTATGTCGGACGAGTGGGACGAGAAGATCAGATCAACCTGATCACCGTTGACTGGGAGAGCAAGCCCGTCCCCAGACAGGAGGTGACCGTCGTCTTCGTCGAACATACGTGGTACAGCGTCAAGAAACTGGCGGAGGATGGCCTCTATTATTGGGAGAGCAGCGTCGAGGACACACCCGTATTCACGAGCACTGTGGAGACCGATAGCGCTGGCCTGGCTGCGGTTGCCTTCACCCCTGAGAAGGGCGGCACGTACAAGATCACGGCCAGGGGCACAGATGAGGCCGGAAACGAGATCCTCAGCACCACCTTCATGTGGGTAAGCGGCCACGAATACGTCACGTGGCAACAAGAGAACAACGACCGCATCGAGCTAATCGCCGACAAGCGAGAATACCAGGTAGGCGACACAGCCACTATTCTGATCCCGCATCCCTACCAGGGTCCGGTGAAGGCACTGATCACCGTAGAACGTGGCCACATCTACGAGCACTGGGTCCAAACGCTGGAAACCAATTCCGAACAGCTCAGTATCCCCATTACTGAGGCGATGATCCCCAACGTCTACGTATCCGTGGTAATCGTCAAGGGCAGTGATGAGACTAGTCCAGTTCCCAGTTTCAAGATAGGCTACGTCCAACTGCCTATCCAGACGACAGAGAAAGAGCTTTCAATATCTCTGACGCCCGACAAATCCACGGATGAACACTACGAGCCGGGCGAGACCGTCAGCTACGATGTTCTCGTCACCGATAGCCAGGGTAATCCGGTAGAAGCTGAGCTCGCGGTCAGCCTCGTCGATCTGGCGGTGCTGACGCTGGCCGATCAGCGCGAACCGGCTATCACCGACTACTTCTGGCGCCAGCGCGGCTTGATGGTGCAGACTGCCAGCGGGCTCACACAGTCGGGAGACCGGGTCAACGAGACGCTGGCGTCCGACGCCAAAGGGTTGGGCGGCGGAGGAGGCGCCGAGGAGTTTGGCCCTGTGCGCAGGCGGTTCCCTGACACAGCCTACTGGAACCCAGCGCTGCACACGGACGCGAATGGGAAAGCGCAGATCAGCGTGTCGCTGCCAGATAACCTGACGACGTGGCGCCTGCGAGCCCGCGGGATAACCACTGAGACGCAGGTCGGTGAGGCGCTGGTGGACATTGTCAGCAGCAAAGACCTGTTGGTGCGCCCGATGACGCCACGTTTCTTCGTCACCGGTGACGAGGCAGAACTCGCGGCTGTGGTACACAACAACACCTCGCACCCGCTCGAGGTGGAAATCGCACTACAGGCCACGGGACTACACGTCGGCGATTCTGCCAGCCAATGCGTGCGCATTCCGGCCAACGACAACGCAAAGGTCGTGTGGCCCGTAATCGTGGGCAGCACAGAGCTCGCCAGCCTGCGCTTCAGCGCCAGGAATATCCAGGACCACGCGTGCGCAGAGGGCCAAACCGTGCGCGCCGGCGCAGAGAACACCGAGGTACCCGTGGTACAGGAGGAACTGAGCGATGCTGTGCAGATATCACTGCCGATCTACCGCTACAGCACCCCCGAGGTCGTCGCCACGGCAGGATACCTGGATGAGGATGGCGATCGCCTCGAAGCCGTCGTGCTGCCCCCCAGCTACGACTCCACCCAGGGAGAGCTCACGATCCAGATCGACCCTTCACTGGCGGCTGGCATGGTCGCAGGGCTCGACTATCTGACCCACTTCCCATATGCGTGCACCGAACAAACAGTCAGCCGTTTCCTGCCCAACGTGATGACCCACCGTGCGCTGCAGGACCTGGGCCTGAGCGGATCCAGCGAGCTGGTACAGGAGCTGCAGGAACGTCTGCCGACACTCGTCAGCGTGGGCGTACAGCGCCTCTACAGCCAGCAGCAACTCGACGGTGGCTGGGGCTGGTGGAGCACCGATGAATCGGACCCCTTCCTCAGCGCTTACGCTCTCCTCGGACTTCTCGAGGCTCAGCGCGCGGATTTCCCGGTGGAAGAGACTATCATCGCACACGCCAGCGAGTTCCTCCATTCCACACTCGGGAAGCCCGCCAGTACAACCGCGGACGCAGAGCAGCAGCGATCGACCAACGAGCAGGCCTTCGTGCTCTACGTGCTGGCGGAGGCCAACCAGGCGGGCGCCGGCGACAAGCCGTTGAGTGAGGCCATCACCCTCTTCCAACGCCGCGATACACTGGACACCTTTGGTAAGGCCTATCTGGCCCTGGCGCTGGACCTGATGGAACCGGAGACGGAGAACCGCGTGAAGACGCTCCTCTCCGACATATCAAACGCCGCTATCGTCAGTGCCACCGGCGCCCATTGGGAGGAAGCGCAACCGGACTACTTTGCGATGAACACTGACACACGATCCACGGCGATCGTGCTCGCGACGTTGGCCCGGCTCGACCCGGAGAACGCATTAGCCCTGAACGCGGTGCGCTGGCTAATGGCCACACGACGCGATGGCTTCTGGGAGACGACGCAGGAGACCGCGTGGGCGATCATCGGGCTCACCGACTGGATGGTCGCAACCGGCGAGCTGGAGGGCGCCTATGATTGGACGGTGGCGGTCAACAGTGCAGCGCTGGGCAGCGGCAGCGTCTCTGAGGCGAACATCGACACGTCGACGCAGCTCCAGATCGCGGTCGCCGATCTGTTGGGCGACGCGGCCAATCGGGTGCTCGTCACACACGAGGCGCCTGAGGGCGCGACAGCGGGCAGCGGGCGACTGTACTACGGACTCTCACTGCGTTACTTCAAGCCGGCGGAGGAGGTCACTGCGCTCAGCCGCGGCATCATCGTGAGCCGGCGCTACACGCTGAGCGACTGCGATCCCGAGACGGATGAGTGCACAGCGATCGACAGCGTGCAGGTGGGTGACACCATCCGGGTGCAACTAACAATTATTGCACCGTATGACCTGCATTACGTAGTGGTCGAGGATCCCTTCCCAGCAGGCACGGAGGGGGTGGATACCAGCCTGCTGACAACCAGCGTAGCAGAAGAGGCTCCCGAACTAATGCGCACCGATCGAGCCGATCCGTGGACGGGTGGATACGGCTGGTGGTGGTTCAGCCAGACCGAGCTGCGGGACGAGAAGGCGGTGCTCTTTGCATCCTATCTTCCCAAAGGCACGTACGAGTACTCGTACCTTATCCGCGCCAGCCTGCCGGGTGAATACCGTGCAATCCCGACGCACGCCTACGAGATGTACTTCCCGGAGGTGTTCGGGCGAAGTGATGGCGGCGTGTTTACTGTGGGGGAGTAGGAGGAACAAAAACAATATGACAACCGAGAGGGACTACCCAAACATCGTGTTCATCCTCGCCGATGATATGGGCTATGGAGACTTCAGCGCCTTCAACGATGGCCGGTCGCGCACAGCAACTCTCGACGCGCTGATGGACGAGAGCGTCTGCCTGACCCAGCAGTACACAGCGTCGCCAGTGTGCAACCCATCGCGCGCGGCGCTCATGACGGGCCGCTACCCACACAGAACAGGCTCCATCGATACTCTCGAATGGTGGGGACTGGAGCGGTTAGCTCTGCGCGAGACGACTATCGCGGATGTGTTGAAGGGCGCAGGGTACGCCACCGGACTGGTGGGCAAATGGCATCTGGGCGCCTTCGACGCCCGCTATCATCCAAACGCACGCGGATTCGACGAGGCCGTCTGTTTCCGCGGCGGAATGCACGACTACTACAACTGGCGCCTCGACTACAACAACACGGTCAGACGCGGCGATGGGCGCTACCTCACGGATGTTTTTACCGAGGAGGCCATGCAGTTCATCAGACGCCATCGAAGCGAACCATTCTTCTTGCATCTGACGTACAATGCACCCCACACGCCGCTGGAGGCGCCCTTGGAGGAGATACAGCCCTTCCTGGCGACGGGACAGTTCAACAAGGGTGTGAGCATGATCTATGCGATGATTCACCGGATGGACAGCGGCATCGCACAAATCTCGGACACGCTCAAGGAGCTTGGACTGGAGGAGAACACCATCCTCGTGTTCACCAGCGATAACGGGCCTCAGTTCGGCGGGGAAGGAGAACAGTGTACGACTCGCTTCAACTGCCACTTCAACGGTGCGAAGGGCTCGGTGTACGAGGGTGGCATCCGGGTGCCGCTGCTGATCCGCTGGCCCGCGGGGCTTCAAGGACAGCGGTTTTTCCACGAGATGGTCCACTTCTCCGATTGGTTCCCGACGCTTCTAGCAGCGGCAGGCATCGCCGTGCCCGAGGGCCTCAAGCTGGATGGAGTCAACGTACTGCCGGTGCTGCGCGGCGAGGGGGGAAAGGTGGAGACACAGCGTTTCTGGCAGTGGAACCGGTACACGCCTCTGGTCACGGGCAATGCAGCGATGCGCGACGGCGACTGGAAGCTGATTCGTCCGGCGATCCGGGAGGCGATGGCTGTGCCAGACCTCCACTGGCTGCCGGTCTCTATGTACATGCCGGAACACTTCATCCATAACGGGATCTTCAGCCCCCCGTTTCCCGATCGGGATGTACCAGACCCGGCGCCCCCGGAGCTCTACAACATCGCACAAGACCCCCTGGAGCAGGAAAACCTGGCAGGGAAATACCCGGAGCGTGCTCGCAGGATGCTCCAAGACTTGGAGACCTGGTTTGAGGAAGTTGAGGCTGAACGCGCCACAATTGAGGAGCAAAACCTTACTGGTATATAACGAGCGCCGGAAGCGGATCAAGCGCCATCACCCGCTCGGGCGTCATCACGTCCGAATCGTAATCGTAGAAGATCTTGAAGCCGCCGTACTCAAACCCGGTCTCGTTGCAGTACTGCTGGTAATCACCGATCTTGGCGCCGGAGCCGCCCACGCCGTCGGAGTCCCAGATCAGGTCAACCATGGGGTAGTGCAGGATCGACCACTTGCCGTCGATCATGAAGTCCTCAAACTGGTGGATGATAAGCACCTTGCGGTGACCGGAGCGGCGGGCCAGCAGGTCGAGCCAGGCCTGAGCGCGGTTGATATCGACCGCCGACATCTGCCCAATGCGCTGCCCGGGCACTTCACCGGGAGCCATGGTGAACTCAGGGTCGAGCGCCAAGTGGACCTGAGGCTGTTCCAACAGAGGCTCCAGCATCTCGATCTCGGTCGCCACCGTCGCGTGGCCTGGCTGGACATCGACGATGGCCCAGCCGCCGAGGGGCGCGATCGCATCAACCCAGTCCTGAATCACCGCGTGCGACACGCGATGGTTATAGTCGCCATCAGCGCCTGGAAAAGGGTCAGCGACGGTCGTCACCATGTGAAAGGCCAACAACGTCTCTACTTCGGGATCAAGCTCCCGGTAGGCCCCGGCCTGGTCATCGAGCAGCTCCAACGTGGTGGATATGTCGTACCGTCCCAGGATACCGAGGCCAGGCCCGGCAGGGGAACCGTAGAAGGCGACGAAACGACGCCCCTCCAGAATGGGTTCGGGGCAATAGGTGGGCTCACTGAAAACAGAGTCGGAAGGCGGCGCCACCTGCCAGCGTTGATCGAACTCAGGCCCCACAGCCCAGAGCGTCCGAATCTCGCCGGAGCCATCCGGGCCAACTTGCCGCTCCGCGGCAAAGAGACGACAGCCATCGGCCGTCCATTGAAGATCAGCGATCTCACTGTCCGACCCACTGGACAACACGG
>Ga0180435_10003857_pt1 | contig 14917 bp, 15 predicted proteins | sample SS_ome_3_FD_132467 | JGI IMG/M metagenome (GOLD analysis project Ga0180435, IMG submission 132467) | Hypersaline lake sediment archaeal communities from the Salton Sea, California, USA - SS_3_S_1 metaG | ecosystem: Environmental > Aquatic > Non-marine Saline and Alkaline > Hypersaline >... | reverse complement strand
TATTGTTCTACGCAAAAAAAAAGCCCGAAGCAGAACTTCGGGCTGAGAAGACCTTGAATTGCCTAGCAGGTGCATCCCTGCAGACTCCATGTTCAGAGGTGCCCCTCCCTGGGCACGCATCCTGCGTCGTGGCCGTTTCAGTATCGCTGTGAGCAAGCGCCGTGTCTGTCGGCATAGTGGCTCCGGTTTTGTCAGAAAAATCTGAACAGCGCGTGTGTGTTTGGCTACACTGGCCCGGATATGAGTCTCTACCCGGATATTCGTCCCTATGCCCGCCACGAATTGGCGGTAGATCAGCGTCACACCCTGTATGTCGAGGAGGTCGGCAATCCTGACGGGGTGCCTGCAGTGTTTCTGCATGGTGGTCCCGGTGCGGGCTGCGAGCCTTATCACCGGCGCTTTTTCGATCCGGACCGGTATCGGGTTATTTTGTTCGATCAACGCGGGTGTGGCCGGTCCAGGCCACATGCGGAGCTGGCTGACAATACAACCTGGCACCTGGTGGACGATATCGAACGTATCCGCGAGTTTCTGGGGATCGACAAGTGGCTGGTGTTTGGCGGCTCCTGGGGGTCCACCCTGGGTTTGGCCTACGCGCAGACCCACCCGCAACGGGTCAGCGCCATGATTCTTCGCGGTATTTTTTTATGCCGGCCGCACGAGATCGACTGGTTCTACCAGCAAGGTGCAAGTCGAGTATTCCCGGACTATTGGCAGGAGTTTGTCGCCCCGATTGCCACCGAACAACGGGGTCAGATGCTACGTGCTTACCATGAGGTTTTGACCGGAAGTGACGAGTTGCGACGTCTGGCGGCCGCCAAGGCCTGGGCAGTCTGGGAAGGGCGATGTGCAACGCTTTTGCCCAACCCGGAAGTGGTCGAGCATTTCCGTGATTCGCGCGTGGCCTTGAGCATGGCCCGCATCGAGTGCGATTACTTTCTGCATGATGCCTACCTGAGGCCCAATCAACTGCTGGAGGATGCCGGTCGGCTTGCGGGGATCCCGGGGGTGATTGTGCACGGCCGTTACGACGTTATCTGTCCGGTCGAAAATGCCTGGGAGCTGCATCAGGCCTGGCCAGGTAGTGAGTTGAGCATTCAGCCCAACTCTGGGCATTCTGCTGGTGAGCCGGAGATCAGCGAGGCCCTGGTGCGGGCAACCCGTTTCTTCGCCGACGAATTGGCCTGATCAATAGCCGCCGCTGCTGGCGATACTGGCCCCTGTTGCTTCCTCGAGTAACCTGCCGAGTGCCTGGGCATCGGCTTCGGTAATGCCGATTATCTGCGCTCCCACCCAGAAGTTGCCCGGGGTCTGGGCGGCCCTTGTCCAGCTGACGGTTACCGCTACTTCCAGCAACGGGTGCTGTGGATCGGCGGCACGTCGCAGATCGAGCTGAATGGTTCCGCCAACGTCTACCTGGTTGTTAGCCAGTAACATCAGGCCGTTTGCAGACAGGTTGGTGATGCTGCCGAACAGTTTTTCTGACAAGCTGTCATGCGCGATCAGGCGCAGTTGCCTGGTTTCTATTCTTGGTTCGCTACGGCGTTCATGGCTCATTTTGTGGCCGGCTCCTGAGTGGGTTGCAGGCGTTTACGGATGCCATCGAACAGTCCGTTGAGCAGGCTGCCTGGCAATATCTTCTTCATCGGCTTCAGCGAGCCATTATTTAATCCGTCTGAGACTTCAAGCGCCTGCATCTGGGCAGCTTTCGCTCCGTTCTGGTCAACGAACAGCAGATTGCGGGTATGTGGATTGATCCAGATAAGCTTGATCGGTTGTTCCTTGTCGCTGCCTTTCGGGGTCCAGCGCAGCCAGGTTCCTGGCTTGAGTTCCATTGCTGCGAGCTCTTCGCTCGTCGGGGCAGTGTCCTGTGTGGCTTCCTTTTTTTCCTCCGGCGGAGGGGTGTCCGGGGTGAGCGGGCCGTGCAGCCCGGCAATGAAATCCTCGACCGGGCTTTCGTAATGCGGCAGTAGTTCAACGATCAGCTCACCCAGCGGTTGCGCGGCACTCACCGCGGCCTCGTTGTCGCCGCTGGATACCCGCTTGATCATCTGTACGGTGTGACTGAGTGCCTCTTTGCATTTGGGATGCTTCGGGTTCATCCCGTTGCGTAACAGCAGCAGGCTCAGGTAATCCACGAACATGGTCTGCAGAAAAGTGCGAACGTTTTTGGGCAGCGGGCGATCACTTAGCAATGTCTTGACCGCAGACTGTGCAGTCTTGCGCGACTGCGCGAGCGTGGCCTGTCCCTGCTCGGTTGCAAGTGTGCGTTTCTCTGTCAGCTGGCGATTCTGTTTCAGCTGCTTTTCGCGTTCTACCAGCGCTTCCTGGAGTTCGCCAAAATCGATTTCCAGGGGTTTGTCGAGAATCTGGCGAACCGTGCGTTGCAGGTCGGGGAATATGCCCTGGTTGAGGTTTTCCGTATCCACCCAGTGTGCGCCGAGCTGCAGCATGTAATCGAGCAGTAACCGCGCAGGGTGTTCGGTGCCTTGCAGAAACACCGGGTCGTTGGCCGCAATCTTCAGGTACGGCGTGTGCAGGTGCGCCAACAGGGTCTTGACCACGACTGGTAGGTTCTCGTCATCCAGGATGGCTTCGAACAGCAGGCCGACGATCTCGATCAGGTCCTGGTCCTGTTCAGTCAGCTTGGAACGGTCGGTGAGTGACTGGATCATGCTGCGCTGCTTGCTCAGCGCTTCCTTCACTTTGAACAGCAGCTGTTTGTCCACCATCATCTTGTCGCTGCGGATGGACAGTACCGATGCGGCATTGCTGACCGCGTGTTCGGTCAGCGCAGGCGAGTTCAAGGCCTGGTTCAGGTGCTGTACGCTGGCCTGTTGTTCCTGTGGGGTTGGTGGCAGTTGGGGGGCCATGCCCTTGGCTCGGCGCTGCTCGGTAAGCAAGGCGCGGATGGCTTGAATCGATTCATCTGTGGAGGGCGGATAGATGGTGTCCGCCGGCATCATTATCGATTCCGATTCGTTGAAGCCGCTGTGTGGTGTGTCGGCCTGCTGTTCGGCGGACTGATCTTCTGATGGGCTTGGTCCTGCCGGGCCCCCGCTGGCGCTGCCAGGCTTTTTGCTGACGCGGTAGCGTACGGTCGGCAGTACGCCTGCTTCTGCCAGTTGCTGGTTGAGAGTCTCGTAGGCTTCGTCGAGCAGGCTCACCACGTAACGGTCGAACAAGGTGTACAACACCAGTTGCACCCGTTTGTTCAGGGCCAAAGGTTCGGAACATTGCTGGAGCGCCTGCGTGACCTGGTGCGGGTTGAGCGTAAGCTTTTCCGGTGTAACGTGTCGTCCACCATGAATGGCGGACATCCGCTGGGACAGGGCGTGCAGGCTTTGCTGGTTACGCTGGGCGCAATTATCGGCGATAGTATCCAGCGCGACGGACAGGTCGTAGTCGTCCTTGTCGAGTAGGCTTAGCGTATCCGCACCCGGTTCCGGTCGGGCAGGTGCGGCGGTCTGCGTGTAGCTTTCCAGTTGCTTCTGGAATGCAGGGACCGTGGCGGCACCCTTGAGAAAGAGTTCCCGCTGAGCATCGAAGAATTCGGTCTGGATGGCGTTACTTTCCGACTTGGAAGCGAAGTCCACCAGTACATCGCCAACGTGATCAAGCAATCTTTGCAGGCCGTGGCAAAGATGGTTGATGGTGTTGCGATCCCAATCGTCGAGTATGTTTTTGATTTGTTGTTTCATGGTCCAACCGTGACCGACACTTGCGCGAATGCCCTATAGTGTAGCGTTGTCGCGAATAATGAAACAGGTAGTTGAAATTGATAGGTTTGTTGCAGCGCGTCAGTCACGCCAGCGTGTCTGTCGACGGAGAGATTATCGGACAGATTGGCCCGGGCTTGCTGGTGTTGACCGGCGTGCAGAAGGAAGATACGGAGGCACGTGCTGATCGTTTGCTGCAACGTTTGCTGGGTTACCGGGTTTTTGAGGATCAGCAGGGCAGGATGAATAACAGCCTGCAGGATACCAACGGGGGGCTGCTGCTGGTTCCCCAGTTCACCCTGGCCGCGGATACGCGCAAAGGGGCGCGTCCGAGTTTTTCCTCGGCAGCAGATCCGGAATTGGGGCAACGTCTGTTCGATTATCTTTTGCATCGTGCTCGCGAGCAGCATGCCACAGTGGCTAGCGGCCGATTTGGTGCGGATATGCAGGTAGAGTTGCTCAACAATGGTCCGGTCACTTTCTGGTTGGAAACTTGAATAGGCCACGCCGGTCGGCTAGAAACGTTTGACCGGGGTAGTGAAGTAGCCACATTTTATAAAGGTAACGGCCGAATTGCCGGGAGGTTTAGATGTCGGGAATCAGTTTGGGCCGCCGCCGCTTGTTGCAGTGGTTGGCAGGGGCAGGTGGCGTGTTCGGCTTGCAGCGTGCACACGCTCACCACACCGATACGCATTTCGAGGATGCCTCGGCCCACAAGGTCGTTTATCAGTGCAACAAGGCCGACGCGTCTTACCTTGCGGCTATCCTCTTTTCAGTCGGCGAACTGATTCGCAAGTATGGCGATGATGTCGAGGTGGTCGTTGCCTGTTTTGGCCCTGGTTTGCACCTGCTGGGCAAGGAGCCCGGGCGACCGATTCGCGAGGAAGAGCAACAACGGGCGGCATCTCTCGCAGCCTATGGTGTGCGTTTCCATGCCTGTGGCAACACGATGAAGTCCTTGCAGTGGACGGAAGACGATCTGGTTGACTATGCCAAGGTGGTGCCGATAGGGGCGGATGACCTGATGTTGTTACAGGAACAGGGGTTTAGCTACATCTCCTGGTGAATGGCCGGCTGTCCCCTGTAGGGCTTTTCGCATAAAATAGCAGCTTCGCTTTGACGCAGTCCCAGGAGCCTGTCATGTCCCGCACCGCGAAGGTGGAGCGCAATACGCTGGAAACCCAGATCACCGTCTCGGTGAATCTGGACGGTTCCGGCCAAGCCAAATTCGATACTGGTGTGCCGTTTCTTGAGCACATGTTGGACCAGATCGCCCGTCACGGCCTGATCGACCTGGAAATCACCGCCACGGGCGATCTGCACATCGATGATCACCACACGGTGGAGGATATCGGCATCACCCTCGGGCAGGCTTTTGCCCAGGCGGTTGGCGACAAGAAGGGCATTCGTCGCTACGGCCACGCTTACGTGCCGCTGGATGAAGCGCTGTCGCGCGTGGTGCTTGACCTCTCCGGTCGCCCGGGCATCGAATTTCACGTGGATTTCGTGCGCGGCGCGATCGGCCAGTTCGACGTGGACCTGTTCCACGAGTTCTTCCAGGGCTTCGTGAATCACGCGCTGGTAACACTGCACGTGGATAATCTGCGTGGCAGCAACGCACACCACCAGGCCGAGACCGTGTTCAAGGCCTTCGGCCGCGCGTTGCGCATGGCGCTCGAGGTAGACCCGCGCATGGGTGAGGTTATCCCCAGCACCAAGGGGAGCCTCTGAACGCATCATGAATGTGCATCCCCTCGCAAGAAACCGCCGTTTCCGCGTTGCTTGCCTTGGCAATAGCCAGCTATTGGCTGTGGCAAGCGCCTTGAATCGACAATTCCTGATCACTGACCTGCGTCGACCCGATGTGTTCAGTGTTTACCAGGGCAGTCCGTAGGTAGTCAGCGAGATGTCTCAGAAAATTGCCGTCATCGATTACGGCATGGGTAACCTGCGCTCGGTTTCCAAGGCCATAGAACACGTGGCCGGTGATGCCGAGGTGCGGGTCACCGATGATCACCAGTACATCAAAAAGGCCGACCGAGTGGTTTTTCCCGGCCAGGGAGCGGCGCGCGACTGCATGGCCGCGATCGGCGAGCATCACCTCAACCAGGCGATCCTGGATGCGGCGAGGAACAAGCCTTTTTTTGGTATCTGCATGGGGTTGCAGGTGTTGATGGCGCACTCCGAGGAGAACGACGGCACCGATTTGCTCGGCCTTTTCCCGGGCAACGTCAAACGTTTCGAGGGTACTGCTACCGCTGATACTGGACTGCCCTTGAAGATCCCGCACATGGGATGGAGCACGGTGGATCAGAAACAGGATCATGCCCTGTGGCACGGCATCGAGGATGGTGAACGTTTCTATTTTGTGCACAGTTACCGCGTGGTGCCGGAAGATCCGTCACTGGTGGCAGCGACGACCGACTACGGGGTGCGCTTCACCTCGGTGATTGCGCGGGGCAACCTGTTCGCCACGCAGTTTCACCCGGAAAAGAGCGCTGACGCCGGTCTGCGCCTGTTAAGAAATTTTGTTGAGTGGAAACCCTGATGCTGTTGATTCCCGCTATCGATCTGAAAGACGGCAAGTGTGTTCGCCTGCGCCAGGGGCGCATGGACGATGACACCGTCTTTTCCGACAATCCGGCCGACATGGCCGCGCGCTGGGTGCAAGAGGGCGGGCGTCGTCTGCACTTGGTCGATCTGAATGGTGCGTTTGCCGGTGAGCCGGTCAACGGCGAGGCTATTTCCGCGATCTGCAACGCCTACCCGGACATGCCGATCCAGGTCGGTGGTGGTATCCGCGATGAACAGACCATCGAGGCCTACCTGAAGATCGGTGTGGACTACTGCATCATCGGTACCCAGGCGGTCAAAGACCCTGCTTTCGTGGCACGTGCCTGCAAGGCCTTTCCTGGCCACATCATTGTCGGTCTGGATGCAAAAGACGGCATGGTGGCGATCAATGGCTGGGCCGAGGTCACCGACCACAAGGTCGCGGAACTGGCCAAGCAGTTCGAGGACGATGGGGTGTCTTCCATTGTCTACACTGACATCGGCCGCGACGGCATGATGCAGGGCGTCAACGTGGATGCGACCGTGGCACTGGCCGAGGCGATCAGTATCCCGGTCATCGCCTCTGGCGGCATCACCAATATCGATGACATTCGTGCTCTGTGCGAAGCACCGACCAGCAACATCACAGGCGCCATCACCGGCCGTGCCATTTATGAAGGTACGCTGGATCTGGCCGAGGGCCAGAAGCTGGCCGACGAACTGGGCGGAGCCTGATATGGGCCTGGCGAAACGCATCATTCCCTGCCTCGACGTGGACAACGGTCGCGTTGTCAAAGGCGTGCAGTTCGTGGATATCCGCGATGCTGGAGATCCGGTCGAGGTGGCGCGCCGTTACAACGAGGAAGGTGCGGACGAGATTACCTTCCTGGATATCACCGCGACCTCCGACAACCGCGACACTATTGTGCACGTGGTTGAGCAGGTGGCCTCCGAAGTCTTTATCCCGCTGACCGTGGGCGGTGGTATCCGCAAGCCCGAAGATGTGCTGACCATGCTGAACGCCGGGGCAGACAAGGTTGCGATCAACTCTGCCGCGGTGTTCAACCCGGAGTTCGTCAAAGAGGTCACTGATCGCTTTGGCTCGCAGTGCATCGTGGTGGCCATTGACGCCAAGCGGGTTGACGATCATTGGGAAATCTTCACCCATGGCGGGCGCAAGCCGACCGGCATCGACGCGATCGAATGGGCCAGGAAAATGGCCGACTACGGCGCCGGCGAGATCCTGCTGACCAGCATGGACCGCGATGGCACCAAGATCGGCTTCGACAACGAGCTGACCCGCGCGGTCGCCGAAGCCGTGCCGATCCCGGTCATTGCCTCCGGCGGTGTTGGAGAGCTGCAGCACCTGGTCGATGGTGTGAAGCAAGGCGGTGCTGACGCTGTGCTGGCGGCCTCCATCTTCCACTTCGCCGAGTACAGCGTAGGCGAGGCCAAGCGGTTCATGGCCGAGCAAGGGGTGGAGGTGCGACTGTGAGCGATGTCCTGAACGAACTGGCGCAGGTGCTGGAGGAGCGCAAGCAGGCTGACCCGGACAGTTCCTATGTGGCCAAGCTTTACAGCAATGGCCTGGACGCGATCCTGAAAAAAATCGGCGAAGAAGCGACTGAGACGGTTATGGCCGCGAAAGACGGGCAGGCGGACAAGATTGTCTACGAAACCGCCGATCTTTGGTTTCACACCATGGTGCTGCTGGCACAACAGGGCCTGGGGCCTGATGACGTGCTGAAAGAGCTGCAGCGCCGCTTCGGCTTGTCCGGTCTCGAGGAAAAGGCATCCCGTTCCGAGTAAATCGGGTTCGGAATCAAGTATCATTCAACAACTTTTCAGTCCCGACGCAGATCGGGCGACCATCAATTGGAGAATTAGACATGGGTTTTGGTGGAATCAGTATCTGGCAACTGCTCATCATTCTGGCAATCGTTCTGGTGCTCTTCGGTACCAAGCGCCTGAAGAATATTGGCAGTGACCTCGGTGGTGCGGTCAAGGGCTTCAAGAAAGCAGTGACCGACGAGGAAAAAAAGGCGGAACAGCAAAAACTGGAACAGAACGAAGAGAAGGTTATCGAGGGAGAGGCGGTCAGCGACAAGGACGCCAATAAAGACAAGGACAAGGTCTGAAGCCCCGATCAGGCGGAATCCTCTGAATGTTTGATGTCGGCTTTTTCGAACTGCTGCTGATCGGCGTGGTCGGCCTGCTGGTGATTGGTCCCGAGCGCCTGCCAAAGGTCGCGCGCACCGCCGGCATGTGGTTTGGTCGCGCGCGACGTTTCGTCAGCTCAGTCAAGCAGGACATCGAGCAGGAAATGCGTACCGAAGAACTCAAAAAGGTGCTCGACGATAACAAGATCAGCAACCCGCTGAAGGATGTCGTTGAGGATACCAAGAGAAGCTTTAGCGAAATCCGCGAAGAGACCGAATCTGCGGCCAACGCGGCAGACGAGGCGCTCAAGTCCAATCCCGCGCAGGACAAGGCACAGTCCGGCGGCAATTCGCCCTGAACCGCAGTAAATCCGCAAACCGCTGATGAGCGAATCTTTGAAAGAACAGCCCTTCATGTCGCACCTGCTGGAGCTGCGCGACCGCCTGCTGCGCATGGTGGTGGCGGTGCTGGTGCTTCTGGTAATTCTGTTTCCTTTCGGCAACGACATCTTCACCATCCTGTCGCAACCAGTGGTCGATGCCCTGCCTGAAGGCAGCTCGATGCTTGCCACCAAGGTACTGTCTCCCTTCCTGACCCCACTCAAGCTGGCTTTCGTTGCCGCGTTGATGCTGGCCATGCCCTACCTGCTCTACCAGTTGTGGGGCTTCGTTGCGCCCGGCCTGTACCAGCACGAGCGCCGCCTGGCCTTCCCGATGGTGGCTTCGAGCATCTTCCTGTTCTACCTGGGCGCCGCCTTTGCCTACTTCGTAGTGCTGCCGCTGCTGTTCCCCTTCCTGGTCGGGGTGGTGCCGGAGAACGTCGAGGTGGCACCGGATATTGCTGACTTCCTGGACGTCGCGATCAAGTTGTTCTTTGCCTTCGGCATGGCCTTCGAGGTGCCGATTGCCACTATCCTGCTGGTCATCACCGGCATGACCACGCCTGACAAGCTGGTGCATAAGCGTCCCTACGTGATCGTCGGTGCCTTTGTCGTCGGCATGCTGCTGACGCCACCGGATGTCATCTCGCAGACGCTGCTGGCCGTGCCGGTATGGCTCTTGTTCGAAATAGGCGTGTTGCTTTCGCGCCTGTTCCTGCGCCGCAGGCGGGAGCGTGAGGCTGCACGCGAGGCCGAAGAGGCCACAGCGGCTGCAACGGCGACAGCCTCCTCCGGGTCAGCGGCAGCTGCTGTCGATCCCTCGACTATTTACGAAGGCGAGTATGACGACGACCCGGACTGGACCCCGGTTAAGGTCGAGGTGCCGGAAGATTACCGTCCCATGACGGAAGAGGAAATGGATCGTCAGCTCGACCAACTCGACGAGGAAGACGAGGAGGAAGAGGACTACGAGGCGCAGTACGATTACGATGAGCCAGCCTCTTCGGAGGAGCCGGAGCCTGAAGATTCGGTTGCAGGGAAAACTGATAGTCCAGAGGATGCCAGTGAAGAGGGCTCTTTGCCTTCCGATACGGAGGCCGGGGAAGAGGTTGCCTCACAACCCGAGCCTTTTGAGCCGGACGCGGTCGATGCCAAGCTGGAGCAGGTAATGGAACTGCGCAATGCAGAGCGTTACGAAGAGGCACGCACCCTGCTGTACGAGGTCCTGGTCGAGGGTAGCGATACCCAGGTGAAGGTGGCACGCAATATTCTCGCCCAGCTGGATGCCTGATATGGCCTGGTGGCCAGTGTTGCTCCACTGATGCCCGGCTCGCACACCTCGATTGAATTTCGCCCCGACCTGCAGGGGCTGCGTGCCTTGGCGGTGCTGCTGGTAATCGCTGCCCACAGCGGTCTCGGTCTGCTCCCCGGTGGCTTTATCGGCGTAGATGTCTTTTTCGTGTTGTCGGGGTACCTGATTACCGGGCTGCTGCTCAAGGAATACCGGACCCAAAGCCGCATTCATTTTCTCGACTTCTACGCGCGCCGTTTCCGGCGCTTGCTGCCGGCCATGCTGGTTGTGGTGGTGGTCACTTGCCTGCTGGCGTTCGGGTTGCTGAGTGTCGAACGCATGCGCACCCAGATGGAGGCCGTTCCCTTTGTCGTCTCCTGGGTCAGTAATTTCTACTACGCGTTCAGGCAGTTCGGATACTTCGATGAGTCCGCCGGCAACGAACTTTTTCTGCATACCTGGTCGCTGGGTGTCGAGGAGCAGTTTTATCTCGTCTGGCCGGTTTTCCTGCTGGCGCTGGTACTGGCGGCCAAGGGCGCGAAAAGGGAAAAGGTAGTCATATTCACGCTGATGGCCGTGGTTGCCGTCGGCAGTTTTGCCTTGTCCTGGTGGTGGCTGGCGCACGATGCGCGCCTGGCTTTCTACATGATGCCGTCGCGAATCTGGCAGTTTGCCCTGGGAGGGATGGCTTTCCTGGCTTTCGGTGCTTCGTCACGTGACCGTACCGCGGACACCAGCTGGGCCTACCTGGCAGTATGGTCGGGCATAGCATTGATCGTTGGCGCTGCCTTCTTCTTGCATTCGGGAATGCCTTATCCGGGACCGTGGGCGCTATTGCCATCGCTGGGCGCTTTTCTGATTATCGCGGCGGGCCAAACGGCCGGTTTCTGGACGTTATGTAACCCTGCGCTGGTCTGGTTGGGGGACCGCTCCTATTCTTTGTACTTGTGGCATTGGCCGGTTTTTCTCCTGGGTTTCCTGCTGCTCGGGCCGCCCGGCTGGCAGTCGGTGTTGCTGTTGCTCGGTATCAGCGTGCTTTTGTCTGATCTTACGTACCGATGGGTGGAGCTGCCCTTCTGGAAAGGACGTTACCGCCACGCGCGGCCCAGAAGTGTCTTGCTGGTCGGAATTCTGCTGATCGCGGTGCTTGTATTGCTGAGCCAACTATTTCTGCGGCACTTCTCAGATGGTAATACGCAAAACACGCTGCAGCGTTGGAAAGCGGATGCGCCTGTTATTTATGGAGCCGGTTGCGATACCTGGTATCACGACGCGGAGGTGAAACCCTGCGTGGTCGGAAATGCGGATGCCCCCAGGTCAGTCGCTTTCATTGGTGACAGCATCGGCATGCAGTGGTTTTCTGTTTTACCGGCAATGTTTCCGGAGTCGGAATGGAAAATTGTCGTATTGACGAAGTCAGCCTGCCCGGTGGTGGACGAGGATTATTACTACGAGCGAATTGGCAAGGTTTACGAAGTTTGTCGAATATGGCGGGAAGCCGCGGTCACATATCTGCAGCAGCTCCGACCGGATTTCTTGTTTGTTGGCAATTCTGCGACTTATGGCTTCTCGGAGTCCGAGTGGGTTGATGGCACTCGCCGTCTGCTAAAACGTCTATCACCTGCGATTGGTGTTGGCTTGATCATTCCCGGGACGCCCCAGCTCAGGTTCAATGGACCTGAATGCCTTGAGCGCCACAACCATTGGGAGAATGGGGCTCAATCGACATTGTGCGAGTCTGCTGGACAGTTGGAAAAGCGCAAAGCGGTTGCTGGCTATCTGGAGGCTGCAGTAGCTGGATACCAGAATGTCGAGCTGCTGAACCTCAATGATATCGTGTGTCCGACGGGTGTATGCCAGGCGTTGAATGACGAGGATGTTGTGGTTTTCCGCGATTGGAGCCATCTTACTGATACGTTCGTCAGGAGCGTTACAGGGCAGGTCGCTAAGCGCGTCGCCGCGATTCTTGCCAGTCGAAGGCGTGAGCAACCCTCGACGGACTGATGTCCTGCAACTTTCAGCCCGATATGCTTGCACGTTTCTCCCTTGTAATGACTAGAATTCCAAGTTGATGCTTGGTTTTGTCTTTGGAGTGAGAGAACAGATGATGGGCTGTTTTTCCAGGGCTTGGTGTTATCCGTTCAGGCTCGCCTTTCTTGTTTTGGTGCTGTTGCCTGTATCGCCAACCCAGGCCATGCAGAATCAACTGGCTGACCATGCGTCACCTTACCTGGCCATGCATGGCGATGATCCGGTCGCATGGCAGGACTGGGGCGAGGATGCACTCAAGCTCGCACGCGAACAGGACAAGCTGTTGTTTATTTCCAGCGGCTATTTCTCTTGCCACTGGTGTCATGTGATGCAGCGCGAGAGTTACAAGAACCCGCAAATTGCGGCATTGCTTAACGAGTATTTCGTTCCGGTGAAACTGGATCGGGAACTGCACCCGGCTCTGGATGCCTATCTGATCGACTATCTCGAACGGACCCAGGGCCATGCCGGCTGGCCATTGAACATCTTCCTCACACCTGAAGGCTACCCCTTGATCGGGGCAACATATCTCCCGGTTGAGCGTTTTTCCACGCTATTGCGGCGACTGAACAAGACCTGGATCGACAAGCGTGCCAAGACCCGGAATCTTGCACGTCGCGCGCTGTTGCAGGTCATCGCAAAAAAAACGCATGGCCAAGCCGCGCCGATCCCCGCGGCCGAGTTGCGCCAACGTCTCATCCTGGAAGCGTTGGCGTTGGGCGATGCCATGGAAGGTGGGTTTGGTGAACAGAACAAGTTCCCCATGGCTCCCCAACTCCTGGCAATGTTGAGGCTGCGGGGCAACACGCCCTTCGAGCCACTGGACAGTTTTCTGCAAGTGACCCTCGACCAGATGGCTCAGCAGGGGTTGCGTGACCATCTCGCAGGTGGCTTTTTCCGCTATACCGTCGACCCCTCCTGGCAGGTGCCGCATTTTGAGAAGATGCTGTACACGCAGGCACAACTGGCTCGCGTCTACCTGCTGGCCGGCACGCTTTATGGCCGGGAGGACTACCTGGGGATTGCACGTGAAACCCTGGATTTCATGCTGCGGGAGATGCGCGGGCAAAATGGTGCCTTGATCGCCAGTTTTTCCGCGGTGGATGAACAAGGAGAGGAAGGTGGCCCTTACCTTTGGCATCCACAAGACCTCGACATCTTGCTGGGTACTGAAGATGCCGGGTTGGTACGCCGGCATTGGGCCATGCTGGGCCCACCGCCGCTGGAGGGCGGTTATCTGCCGCGCAGAGGTGAGTCGGCGGTGGAACTGGCTGCGAGTCTGCAGCAGCAGGCGGCGCAGACCTGGATACATTTGCAGGAACTGAAGAGCAGGCTCCTCCAGGAGAGGAAGCAGCGCGGGCTACCTGCGGATACCAAGGAACTGGCGGCATGGAACGGCTTGGCCATCGGCGCGCTGGCGCTGGCGGCCAAGGTGTTGGACGAACCGGCATACGGAGAAGCGGCCGGGGAACTGGCCCATGCTTTGCGGTCCCGTTTGTGGCGCGACGGTGTTCTGTGGCGCGCGCGCAGCGGCGATGAGCCTGTTGGGGCCACGAGCCTGGCCGACTACGCGTTTCTGGCTGAAGGACTGCATCTATTGTCGCAGTCGCGTCCGGACGAGAGTTTGATTGCCTGGCGCGATGAGCTTGTTGCCGCCGCCTGGGAGCGTTTTTTCAGTGACCAGGGATGGCAGGCGAGCGAACGGCACCTGATCCCCGGCATGGGCGCAACGGCGGCCGAGGGCGATGGTGCCTTACGTTCGGCATCTGCAGTGTTGATGGCGCTGACCCAGGTGCTTGGCCAGAAACAGTTCCAGGAGCGCCTGAATTCAGCAATATCCATGAGTCGCGATTCTGTCCAGGCGGAACCTTTTTGGCATGCTTCATATGTCCCGGTATTGATGCGGGAGACAGGAGGAAAATAACCGCTACCGTGGCATTACTGCGCATGCGTGCGCATGTCTTATACTCAGGAAACCTTTATTTGTCAGGTTTCAGCAATGCTCGATCCATTCGGGCGCGCGGTGACTTATCTGCGCGTCTCGGTAACAGACCGCTGCAACTACCGTTGCAATTACTGCATGGCGGAAGACATGGTTTTCCTGCCACGCAGGGAACTGCTGACGCTCGAAGAGCTGGAACGCATCGGCCGCGTCTTTATCGAACTGGGTGTGCGCAAGTTGCGTATTACCGGCGGCGAGCCGCTGGTGCGGCGCGACATCATGTCTCTGATGCGCAATCTGGGAGGGCACCTGGGTGGCGGGCTGGACGAGCTGACCCTGACCACCAACGGCACCCTGTTACAGCGCTATGCCGGTGAATTGGTCGAAGCCGGAGTGCAACGGGTGAACATCTCGTTGGATACACTCGACCCTGAACGCTTCTCCGGGCTGACCCGTACCGGGGATTTTACCGAGGTGATCCGGGGTATCGATGCAGCAGCGGAAGCGGGCCTGAGCATCAAGATCAATACCGTGGCGCTCAAGGGTGTAAATGATGACGAGTTCGATCGCCTGGTTGCCTGGTGCGGCGAGCGTGATTTCGACCTGACTTTCATCGAATCGATGCCAATGGGCGATATCGGAGAGCTGCGCGACGGGCATTTCCTTTCCCTGGAAGATGTACGGGACGCTATCGAGGCGAATTGGACATTGACGCCTTCGGGTCATACGACCGGAGGTCCTTCTCGCTACGTGGACGTGCAGGAAACGGGACAGCGGTTAGGGTTCATCACACCCTACAGCCATAATTTCTGCGAATCCTGCAATCGCGTGCGCCTGACCTG
>Ga0180435_10003856_pt1 | contig 14917 bp, 14 predicted proteins | sample SS_ome_3_FD_132467 | JGI IMG/M metagenome (GOLD analysis project Ga0180435, IMG submission 132467) | Hypersaline lake sediment archaeal communities from the Salton Sea, California, USA - SS_3_S_1 metaG | ecosystem: Environmental > Aquatic > Non-marine Saline and Alkaline > Hypersaline >... | reverse complement strand
TATCCAACCCGAGGGTCAGCCGGTAAGGGAAGGCGTACTCACCACGATCGTGGACGGAGAGGCCCAGGTGCGTCGGCGCACCCGTGGAGGCACGGTTACCAGCCATGTGCCCTTGCACAGCATTGTGTCGGTCGAGGTGGAGGAGGTCCGGCGAGTCCCCCTGAACTGAGGGCCTGAACTGAGGGATTGAAGCTCAGCGTCGCAACAGTGCGTTCCACAGCAGTACGAGCCCCAGCAGGCCCATGCCGAGCACCAACGGGTGGTTGGCGATGAAGGGGAGCAGAGGGGATTCCGCCAGGTTGAGCAGCAGACCACCGAGCAGGAGGCTGCCGCCTGCGACGGCCTGTTGAGTCCGTTGCTGGCCGCTCTGGAGTTGTGTATGGATATCGTCCAGCTGCGGTGAATTCCAGTTCAGTTCCAGTTCCCCGTCCGCGGCCTTTCTCAGTACATGATGGGCGAGATGCGGGATCTCGGGCAGGTCTTCGGAGAAGCCGGGTAGTGAGTCGCGCATCCGCTGCACAAAGGCCTTGGGCCCGACCTGCTGTTCCATCCAGTCTTCCATGAACGGTTTGGCCGTGCTCCACAGGTCCAGTTCCGGGTAGAGCTGTCGCCCCAGGCCTTCAATATTGAGCAGGGTCTTCTGCAACAGCACCAGCTGCGGCTGCACCTCCATGTCAAAACGGCGCGCTGTCTGGAAGAGCCTCAGCAGGAAATGGCCAAACGAGATCTGGCTGATCGGCTTCTCCCAGATCGGTTCGCTGACCGAGCGGATCGCCGCCTCGAATTCCTCCACCCGGGTCCCGGCAGGTACCCAGCCGGACTCGACGTGCAGTTCAGCCACGCGCCGGTAATCGCGGTGGAAGAATGCCAGCAGGTTTTCCGCCAGGTAGCGCTGGTCCTCCTTGGTGAGGGTGCCCATGATGCCGAAATCGACCCCGATATAGCGACCGTCCGGCGCCACGAAGATGTTCCCGGGGTGCATGTCGGCGTGGAAGAAATTGTCGCGGAATACCTGGGTGAAAAAGATCTCAACCCCGCGTGTGCCGAGCATGCCCAGGTCAATCCCGGCCCGGGTCAACTCATCCACCTGATCCACGGGTATGCCATGGATGCGCTCCTGCACCAGCACGTCGTTGCGGGTGTAGTCCCAGTAGATCTGGGGAACGTACAGCATGTCGCTGTCCTGGAAATTGCGTCGCAGCAGGGCACAGTTGGCAGCCTCACGCATCAGGTCCAGTTCGTCGTGGATGGTCTTGTCATACTCGGCGACGACCTCGACCGGGCGCAGGCGACGCGCCTCGCTGGAATAGCGCCGGGCCATACGCGCGATGGTATACAGCAGGTCGATATCGCGCTTGATGACCTTCTGTATCCGGGGCCGGACCACCTTTACCACCACCTCACTGCCGTCATGCAGACGGGCGGCGTGCACCTGCGCGATGGATGCGGAAGCGAGTGGCTCCGTTTCAAATGCGGCGAACAGTTTGTCGACCGGTTTGCCCAGGGTTTTCTCGACGATCGCGCGCGCCTGTTCCCCCGGGAAGGGGGGGACCTGGTCCTGGAGACGTGTAAGTTCCTCCGCGATGTCATCCGGCAACAGGTCGCGCCGGGTGGAGAGAATCTGGCCGAACTTGACGTACAGCGGGCCGAGGTCCTCCAGGGCCTGGCGGATGCGGACCCCTCTCGGTGGGCGCTTTCCCAGGGAGGCAAGGCGGAAAGGGGAAAGGTAGCCCAGGAAGCGGATGGGCCGGAACAGGTGCGCGGCGAGGATGATCTCATCCAGGCCGTGGCGCATCAGTACCCAGGCGATGTGGATGACGCGCAGGCCTTCCCGCACGGGGATCATGATGCGTCCGGCTCCAACAGTCGTATACGTGCGGCCAGTCTTTCGACGTCGTCACGCAGTGTTTCCACCTCGCGGATCCACTCCTCCACCTCGTAGGGGTGTGGCAGCAGGCGGGATTCCTCGGTGAGATACTCGGACAGGTTGCGTTGCGCACGGTCGACTGTCTTGCCGCTCTCGTGGCGCGCTTCACGGGTGATGCGGGCCAGTTCATGCGCGGCGATGTCACCGACATAGTGGGAGAGCTGTTCCTCCCAGTCGATATCGAGATTTCCGAGCAATTCGCTGAAGCGATGCGCGAGCTCGGTGTCTCCGCTGATGGCGACATATCCGGCGAACAACTGGGCCACACCCTGTTCCTTGTCTGACGCCCGCATCAGGTCGAGGGGGCTGCCCTCGATCACGCAGTCGGGTTCACCTTCGATACTTCCGAGAAGCTGTAACCTGCCTTGCTGGTCAGGTACGAAGTAGAGGGTGATACCGGTGCCCCGCAGGGCGATCGCGATGACACGGCCATGCCAGCCCCTGAGCCTTTGGACCGCTTCCGGGTCCAGCAGGACCAGGCGGTTGAGCAGGCTCTCCAGAGTTTCCAGGGCGAGTTCGCGCACGCTCATGCCGCGCTCCTGTCAGGTTAAAGCTTGAAGCCCCGGTGGACCGCGACGATACCTCCGGTGAGGTTGTGCACATCGCAGCGCTCGAAACCGGCATCCTGCATCATTCCCTTGAGGGTCTCCTGGTCCGGATGCATGCGGATGGACTCGGCGAGATAGCGGTAGCTTTCAGAGTCGTTGGCAACCACCTCGCCCATACGGGGCAATATGCCGAAGGAATAGACGTCGTAGAGCTTCTGCAGCGGTTTGCTGGTCGGCTTGGAAAACTCCAGCACCAGCGCCCGACCCCCCGGCTTGAGTGCCCGGTACATGCTCGCCAGCGCCTGCTCCTTGTGCGTCACATTGCGCAGCCCGAAGGCGATGGTGATCAGATCCACGCTGTTGTCGGCGACGGGGAGCTGCTCCGCGTTTATCTGTACGCAGGAAAGGTTGCCGACATGTCCGCGATCGAGCATGCGGTCGCGCCCGACGCTGAGCATGCTGGCGTTGATATCCGACATGATCACCAGCCCCTGCGGTCCGACCAGACCGGCGAAACGGTCCGCCAGGTCGCCGGTACCGGAGGCGAGGTCCAGAATGGTCTGCCCGGCCCGGACCCCCGCAAGCTCGATGGCGAAACGTTTCCACAGGCGGTGCACACCGAACGACATGAGGTCGTTCATGAGGTCGTACTTTCCGGATACGGAGTCGAACACGCCCTTCACCATTCCGGCCTTTTCACCGGTGGCGACCGTCTTGAAACCGAAGTGGGTCGAGTCGGGGTCACTCATCGTCGCGGACGTCTCGTGCTGTGGCCTAGGAGGCGGGTTCCTTGCGGGTGTAGCCCTTCTCCTTCAGTTCCTCGAGATAGGCAGCCCACAGGTCATCGTAGTTCTTGCCAAGATTGTACAGGGTTTCCCAGGAGTAGATCCCGGTGTTGTGTTCGTCGTCGAAGTGCAACTGGACCGCGTAGTTGCCGACCGGTTCGATGCGCTCGACGTTGACGCCTTCCTTGCCCAGCGGCACCTTGCGTTGGCCCGGTCCATGCCCCGCCACCTCGGCCGAGGGGGAGTAGACGCGCAGGTACTCGGCGGGCAGCTTGAAATTGGCGCCGTCCTCGAAGGTGATTTCCAGCACCCGTGACATGCGGTGCAGATTCAGTTCGGTGGGGTTGGGGGTATTCAGCATGGTGTCGATTCCGCTCGTGATATTCCTCTGATCGGGACTATTTTCGCTGAGCGGGCATGGATTTTCACCCTGTGGGGGTGGAGGTAGAAGATTAACCCGCATCCCGGTGAGCGATGCGGGTGAAGCAGGTTTCGGATCGCGACCCCACTCCCCCGGCCGGGGGAGTGGGGTGGGTGTCGAATGACAGTGAATCAGGCGATGGTCACATCGTCGCTCAGGTACACGTCCTGGATCGCGTTCAACAGTTCCACGCCTTCGCTCATCGGGCGCTGGAAGGCCTTGCGACCCGAGATCATCCCCATGCCACCGGCGCGCTTGTTGATCACCGCAGTGCGCACCGCCTGTGCCAGATCGCCGGCACCGGAGGAGGCGCCCCCGGAATTGATCAGGCCTGCGCGACCCATGTAGCAGTTGGCCACCTGGTAACGCACCAGGTCAATCGGGTGCTCGCTGGTCAGTTCCTCGTAGACCTTGGGATGGGTCTTGCCGAACTTGATGGCGTTGTAACCGCCGTTGCCCACCGCCTGCTTCTGTTTGACGATGTCCGCGCCGATGGTGGCTGCCAGGTGATTGGCCTGGCCGGTCAGGTCAGCCGCTGTGTGATAGTCCGTGCCATCCTGCTTGAAGTCACTGTTGCGCAGGTAGGCCCACAGCACGGTCACCATGCCCAGCTCGTGCGCATGTTCGAAGGCCTCAGAGATCTCCTGGATCTGGCGGCGTGATTCGTGCGAGCCGTAGTAGATGGTGGCACCGACCGCCGCGGCGCCCATGTCGAAGGCCTGGTCGACCGAGGCGAACAGGGTCTGGTCGTAGAAATTGGGGTAGCTGAGGATCTCGTTGTGGTTGATCTTGACCAGGAACGGGATCTTGTGGGCGTACTGGCGGGCCACCGACTGCAGCACGCCGAAGGTGGAAGCAACCGCGTTGCAGCCGCCTTCGATCGCCAGTTCGCAGATGTTGGCGGGATCGAAGTACAGGGGGTTGGGGGCAAAGGACGCGCCCGCGGAGTGCTCCACGCCCTGGTCGACCGGCAGTACCGAGAGGTAGCCGCTGCCACCGAGCCTGCCGTGGTTGAACAGGCATTGCATGTTACGCAGTACGCCCGTGCTCAGGTCCTTGGGCGCGACCACACGGTCCACGTAGTCGCTGCCGGGCAGCTGCAGGGCCTCGCTGGAGAGGGTGGTGCAGCGGTGGTCGAGCAGGCTTTCAGCCTCGTCCCCGAGCAGTTGAGTGATGTCGGTCATGAGCGGATTCTCCCGGAATGAAGTGCCAGAGTTTGAGTGTGGGCCAGCCACATGAAAAAGCCATTACCGAGGCGCGCGCAGGCCCACTTGGCGCAGTACGCTTCTGGGACTTGCGCGGCCGCCCCACCCGACCACTATAGTATGTATCGGCTCAGGTCTTCGTTCTCGGACAGGGCCTCCAGGTTGCGGCTGACATACTCGCCATCGATGGTGACCGTCCGGCCCTGATAGTGAGGCGCCATGAAAGACACCTCCTCGAGCAGCCGTTCCATTACCGTGTGCAGACGACGGGCCCCGATGTTCTCGGTTGATTCGTTTACCTGCCAGGCGATCTCGGCGATTCGCCGGATCCCGTCTTCGGTGAATTCCAGGTCGACCCCCTCTGTCGCCATCAGGGCCTGATACTGCTCGGTAAGCGAGGCGTCCGGTTCGGTCAGGATACGCACGAAATCATCGCTGCTGAGAGCACTCAACTCGACCCGTATCGGGAGGCGGCCCTGCAGTTCCGGGATGAGGTCGGAAGGCTTGCTGAGATGGAAGGCGCCCGAGGCGATAAACAGGATGTGGTCGGTGCGTACCATGCCCTGTTTGGTGGAAACCGTGCACCCCTCGACCAGCGGCAGCAGGTCGCGCTGAACGCCTTCGCGGGAAACATCCGCACCCTGTGCCTCGGCCCGGCTGGTGACCTTGTCGAGTTCGTCCAGGAACACGATGCCGGTCTGCTCTACCATTTCCACGGCGCGCAGTTTCAGCTCCTCCTCGTTGACCCGCTTGGCTGCTTCCTCGTCGGTCAGCAGCTTGTGGGCATCGCGGATGCGCAACTTCTGTTTGCGGGTGCGGTTGCTGCCCATGTTCTGGAAAAGGCCCTGCAACTGGCTGGTCATCTCCTCCATGCCGGGCGGTGCCATGATCTCCACCCCCAGCTGAGCACCCGAGGTCTCGATCTCGATTTCCTTGTCGTCCAGATCACCGTTGCGCAGCTTGTCGCGAAACTTCTCCCGGGTGGCATTGCCGCCGGGCGCCGGCGTCGCCTCTTCCTCCCAGCTGCTGGTGCGCGGGGGCGGCAGGAGTGCGTCGAGGATGCGTTCCTCCGCGGCGGAGTGGGCCACATCACGGACTTTTTCCATCTCCTGTTCGCGAACCATCTTGACGGCCCCATCGGCAAGATCGCGGATGATGGAGTCGACCTCGCGGCCGACGTAGCCAACCTCGGTGAACTTGGTCGCCTCGACCTTGATGAAGGGCGCATTGGCCAGCTTCGCAAGACGGCGCGCAATCTCGGTCTTGCCGACACCGGTTGGGCCGATCATGAGGATATTCTTTGGGGTGATCTCGTTACGCAGATCGGCATCCACCTGACTGCGCCGCCAGCGGTTACGCAACGCGATCGCGACCGACCGTTTGGCCTCCTGCTGACCGACGATATGCTTGTCGAGTTCGTTGACGATGGCTTCCGGGGTGATATCAGACATTGCTGTCGAGTTCCTCGATGACAAGGTTGTGATTGGTATAGACGCAGATATCCGCAGCGATGGACAGGCCCTTCTCCACGATCTCGCGAGCCGGGAGTGTGCTGGTGTCCAGCATTGCGCGCGCGGCCGCCTGTGCATAGCTGCCACCGGAACCGATGGCCATGAGGCTGTCCTCGGGCTCGACCACGTCACCGGTGCCGGTGAGAATCAGGGACGCTTCCGCATCGGCGACCACCAGAAGTGCCTCCAGGCGGCGCAGCATGCGGTCGGTGCGCCAGTCCTTGGCGAGCTCGACCGCCGCCCGGGTCAGGTGACCCGAGTGCTTTTCCAGCTTGCCCTCGAAGCGCTCGAACAGGGTGAAGGCATCGGCGGTGGCACCGGCGAAGCCGGCCAGTACCTGCCCCTTGTAAAGGCGGCGCACCTTGCGTGCATTGCCCTTCATGACGGTGTTACCCATCGACACCTGGCCGTCACCACCAATCACGACTTTGCCGTTCCGACGTACTGAAAGAATGGTTGTTCCGCGGATCTGCTGCACGGTTGCTCCCCGTAGATGGCGAAAGAGCGCGATTTTAGCCTATCCAGCGGCCTCTTGGCTTTTCGGAACCGCAGGGTGGTCGGGACTGGGCCGATCGAGGAAGTAGCCCTGTGCCAGGTCGACCCCGAAGTGGCCGATCATCACCAGCACCGCCTCGCTGTCGACGAACTCTGCCACGGTTGTCTTGCGCAGGCCGGTGGCCACGTCGAGCATGGCTCGCAGGAAGATCTGGTTCTCCGGATTGTTGGGCAGATCGTGAATGAACTGGCCATCGATCTTGAGCACATCCGCGGCGATGTGCCTGAGGTAGGCGAAAGAGGAGAAACCGGCGCCGAAGTCATCCAGACAGACCCGGCAGCCGGTCTGGTGTAGGGCCTCGATGAAGCGCTGCGCGTCCTGGATGTCGGACACCGCGGCAGTCTCGGTGAGTTCAATCATCAGGCGTGCCGGCTGCACCTTGTTTTGCAACAACCATTGGCGGATGCGCTGTGGCAGGGAGGGGTCGTCGAAGGAGCGGCCCGATATATTGACCGCGACTGGAGGCATCCCGGGATGGCGGCCAAGCAGCTCGATCACCTTGCGGACAACCCATTGGTCGATTGCCAGGATCTTGCCATTCTTCTCCGCGATGGGGATGAACTGGCCGGGCATGAACAACTTGTCTGCGTGGTCGGTGTCCCGTAGCCGGACCAGGGCCTCGAGATGCACCAGTTCGCGTTCGGCCACTGCATATACACCCTGGTAGTGCAGTTCGAACAGATCGTTTTCAAGACCATGCTCGATCCGTTGGGTCCAGTTCATGTGCGCCATCATGGTGCTCGAGGTGTCGCGATCACGATCGTACAGGGACCAGGTATTCTTCCCCTGGGCCTTGGCCTGGTACATCGCGGCGTCCGCTTGCGTGATGAGGGTCTCCGGTTCGTTGGTCATGTCGGGATAGATGGCAATCCCGACGCTGGTGGTCATGCGGATGCTCTGTGTCTGGAAACGGAAGGGAATACGGGCCACAGCATTGACGATCCGCTGGGCCAGTTGCTTGACCTCGTCCAGGTCCTGATCGATCAGGGTGACCACGGCGAACTCGTCACCCCCCAGGCGCGCAAATATGTCGTTCTTGCGGATTACCTGGGCAAGCTCCCCGGCAACCCGGGTCAGAACGCTGTCACCTTCGCGATGGCCGTAGGTGTCGTTGATGAGCTTGAACTCGTCCAGGTCGAAATAGAGCAGGGCAAAGCGGTGGTCAAACCGTTTCGCCAGGTTGATCATCCGTTCCATCTCGGTCTGGAAGCGATGCCGGTTGTACAGCCCGGTAAGTGAATCGCGTTCGGCCAGGTAGATCAGTTGTTCCGCAGTCTGACGTTCGTGGGTGATGTCCTCGTACAGCCACAGACGGCCGATGAGACGGCCCTCGTTGTCCTGTACCGGGTGCATGACCTGGGAGAGGATGCGGCCGTCTGCCATCTCCAGTTCGTCCAGACGCTCCCCGGAGTCCTGTGCGCTTTCGAGGTCGAGCATCGGAGTCTGGCTGCCCGGTGCGGCACGAAACAGATAGCGAAACCGTTCAGGGAGAATGCCCACCGGTTGGTCGACGAGATCCTCCAGGGATTTGAGGGCCCACATTTCGCGGAAGGCGGGATTGATGTACTCCACCCGCCTGTCGGGTGTCTCGAACAGGATTCCCAGGTTCATGGCCGACAGCAGCGCCCGGAAGCGCGCCTGCTGTCGCTCGGATTGACGCCGCAGTTCCTGCTGGAGTGCCTCGCTGGCGCGTAACTCGTTCAGGGAATCGTTCAGGACTTCCTGTGCCTTGAGCCGTTCTGTGATGTCGATGAAGGAGGCGCGTTTTCCTCTGGGCAGTCCGGAGGCATCGATGATCGGCTGCCAGAAGACCGCTGCCCAAAGCGTTGAGCCATCCTTGCGTCGCAGAACGCATTCCTGGTTCTCTCCCCGTGGCTCGCGCAGCAGGCGTTGCCAGCCCGAGGTTTGTTGTATCGATCCCTTCAGCAGCAGTGAGTCGGGAAAATCCTGCATCGCCAGCAGCTCGTCGGGCGAATAACCCGTTACCCGGTGGGCGGAAGGATTGGTCCAGATCAGGCGATTACCGTTGTCCAGCCATATCTCCCAGGCAAAGGTGTAGTCGGCGATGGCACGCAGGCGGGTCTTCTCTTCTTCGTGACCGCGTACCCGTGCGCGCAACGCGGCAACCATGCCGTTAAAGGAATGAGCCAGGCGACCCACTTCATCTCTGGGGCCCCGCTCGTCGACCGGGAGAAGTCTACCCATGGAAACCGCCTGGGCGGCGACGTCCAGCTGGCGCAGGCGGCGTGTGAAATACCACAGGATCAGACCGATCAGGAAAGTGGACAGCGCCAGGTAGATAATCCCGGTTAACAGGGTCGAGCGCGTCAGTTGCTGCTCGAAGTGATGCAGGGTGGATAGCCGGACGCCCATCTGAACCTGGCCGACGGCCTCGCCCCCCAGCTGTACCGGAAAGGTGACCGCGCGGATTCCGGTGGCGGCGGATTCATTACCTGGCTTCGGTATCGTCTCGGGTAGCGGGGCTGGAGGCAAATCCCCCACGCTGACCAGGACCTTGTTGACCGGGTCGATCACCACCAGGTAAGCCAGCAGCGGATTGTCCGCCTGGATCTGTACCGCGCGTTGTCGCACGGCGCCAATATCCTCCGCGAACAGGGCCGGTGCGAGGGCATTGTTGACCAGGGATTCGATGGGAGAGGTCAGCTGCTCGAACTGTGCCTGGGCATAGCCGCTGAGGCCCTGCTTGAAGACGGTGATCAGACCCAGCAGCACCACGATCTTCATCGCGAGCACCAGCATGAGGATGCGCGTGAGGAGCGAGCGGTAGGGGCTGAAAACCATGGTCAGTGTCTTCCGTTGGCGCCAATACCCGAGAGGTATCTGTCGATCTGCTCAAGGTCCTGCTTGCTGACTGCACGTATTCCCTCGAGTCCGGTCTTGTCGAAATAGGCACTGCCGCCTGGGGTCGATTCGAACCGGTACAACGCCTTCCTGATGTCTTCCGCGATCGAAGCCGGTAACTTGGGATGAACCAGGATGGCAAAGCCCGGTACCGGCTCTGACTGCGCGATGACCCGCAGACTGTCCTTCCCGGGCAAATCATAGCGCCGCCAGGTGGGAAGACCGATCGCGGCGGCGTCTGCTTCACCGCGCAGGACGGCGAACAAGGCCGCGTCGTGAGATTTTTTTGCTATCACGGACACGTTGGCCCCGGGCCTCAATCCATGCTTCCTGAGCTGATGGACCGCAACCTGGTGGATAATCGCGACTTCGGGTGGCATTGCCACGCGATATCCGGACAGGTGCTCCAGCGTTGTCAAACCGGCGTCCTCCCGGGCTACGAACACAGCACGTGAGTCCCTGCGGGCAAAGCCCAGCCAGCGATAGCCGTCTTCCCGCTCGGCGGTGCGGCCGAGATGGGGTGCCGTTATCACTACATCGTAGCGGCCTTCCCGGGTTCGCTGTATGAACCGATCGAAATCAGGAGCGGACACCAGGCGAAATTGCTGGCCGGATGCGTGCGAGAGGTAGTCCTTGAGTGGCTTGTGCAGACGAACCAGCTGCTCGGGCGAGTGGTAGGGGAAGACCCCCATTCTGAGTGGTTCGGCCATGGCTTTGCCGGTCAGCAATAAGACGGCGATGATCAGCCTTGGCAGAAGCGTTCTCATGGGCACCTGTTTCCTCGCGACCCGGTCCGGTCATTTGCCCCGCTTGCGCGCTCTCGGGTGGGCTTTGTCGTACACCTGGGCGAGATGCTGGAAGTCCAGGTGAGTGTAGACCTGCGTGGTGCTGATATCGGCGTGGCCCAGCAATTCCTGAACCGCGCGCAGCTCCCCGGAGGATTCCAACAGGTGGGAGGCGAAGGAGTGGCGCAGCATGTGCGGGTGGACGTGTCTCGGCATGCCCTGTTGCTGCGCTCGCAGCGCGATCCGCTGTTCGATACTGCGTTGGCTCAGGCGGGTGCCTCTGCGGCTGACGAACAGGGCGGGCTCGCCATCGTGTGCCAGTTCAGTGCGAACCTTCAGCCATGCCTCGATGGCCTCGATGGCCTTGCTCCCGATCGGGACCCGGCGTGTCTTGGTGCCCTTGCCGGTGATCTCGAGCAGGTCATCGCTGGACCGCATCTGGCCTGCCTCCAGAGCCGCGAGTTCGCTCAGACGGAGACCGCTGGAGTAGAACAGTTCGAGGATGGCCCGGTCGCGCAGGTCGAGGGGATCACTACCCGGTAGGTCCATCAGTCGCCCAACCTGGTCCACGTCCAGTGCGGCCGGCAGGCGACGGCCTGACTTCGGTGCACGTACACCCTCTACCGGGTTCTGTTGCACGCGCTTCTCGCGCAGGAGAAAACGGAACATGCCGCGTAACGAGGACAGTTGTCGGGCGAGGCTGGTGCCGGAGATGCCGCCGCGATGGCGGTGTGCACTGAACAGGCGGATCTGCTGCTGGGAAGTGTTCCGCCATGCGGAGACCTGCTCCTGTTCACACCAGTCCAGATAGCCTCCGATGTCACGCCGGTAGCTCGCCAGAGTGCGCGGAGACAGGCGTCGCTCGAATTGCAGGTAGTCGAGGTAATCCTGCAGCCATTCGCGGTCTGCTGCAGTGGCCTCCACCGGTCAGGTGCCCGGACTGGATACAGCTATCAGGGTGGCGCTGACGATGTCAGAGAGCCGGTGCAGAAAATCCACGCTCTTGGCGGCGCTGAAGCGTTCCGCATCGTGGCTGCCGATGGCAAGGACGCCTACGAGGGGGGATGCGTGCAACGGGATCAGGGCAACCGAGCCGGTCTCCCCTGCCTGTCGGCCGAACAGGTACTCCATTTGCTCCTGGGGCAGCTCCCCACAACTGGGTCTTTCCTTTTCGATGAAGTCGCGGAACATCGCCGGCCCCGGCTCGTTGGCATGCGCGGCCAGTTCCTCGGCGGAGAATAGCTTCATCTCGACAGCGTCCGCGGCGAAGAGATTACGCAGCTCGTCCTGGAGGGTATTGAGCACCTCATCGAAACTGCGTGTCTCGATCAACGCCAGCGTCAGGCGATGCAGGCGTTTGGCCAGTGCGTCGTTGTCGCGCGCGATCTCGACCAGCGACTCGAGCTGGGAACGGTAGTGGCGGTTCTGCTCGCGCAGGGTACGCACCTGTCTTTCGATCAGGGATACCGCATCCCCGGTCGGGTGGGGGATGTCGATCCGCGCCAACACTTCGGGGTGGTGTGCGAGGAAGTCGGGGTGATCCCCGAGGTAATCCGCAACCTGTTGCTCCAGGCTGTCCGGTGTTTGCTGCTTGTCATCTTGCTGCAGGCTCATAGCACGATGTTGCCTTCAAATACCTCGGTGGCCGGCCCGGTCATCCAGACCGGAGTGACTTCTCCGTCCCAGCTTATCACAAGATCCCCACCCGGCAGATGGACCTGCACGCGCTCGTCCAGCAGGCCGCGAAGCTGTCCCGCGACGACGGCGGCACAGGCACCGGTACCACAGGCAAGTGTTTCACCGGAGCCACGCTCATATACGCGCAAATCGATTTCCTGGCGCGACCGGATCGCCATGAAGCCGACGTTCACCCGCTTCGGGAAGGCGGGATGGCATTCGAGCAGGGGACCCAGCGTTTCCACGGGCGCGTTGCCGACCGAGTCGACCAGGAGTACCGCATGCGGATTTCCCATCGACAGGGCGCTGAACTCCACCGTCTCGCCATCCACGGGAAGGGTGTAAAGCGGGGCCTGTTCTTTCGCTTCAAAAGGCATCGCCGCGGGCTCCAGGACCGGGGCGCCCATGTTGACTCTCACCTGCTCATCTGCAAGTACATGCAACTCGATCGGCCCCGCGGCGGTTCCAACCGGTATGACCGTTTTCCCGGTCAGTCCCTGACTGCGCACGAAGCGGGCGAAGCAGCGTGCACCATTGCCGCACTGTTCGACCTCTGAACCGTCTGCGTTATAGATGCGGTAGTAAAAATCCGTGCCGGGCTCGCGCGCGGGCTCCACCAGCAGGATCTGGTCACAGCCGATGCCGAAGCGCCGGTCCGCGATATGTCTTAGCTGCCGGTTGTCCAGGCGAACCGGCGCACGCGTGGCGTCGAACACGACAAAGTCGTTGCCCAGGCCGTGCATCTTTGTAAACGTATATTTCATACAGTCAGTTTATCATTGACCTGCGTTCCTCCAGCCGCAGAGGGGCCAGGATGGCTATAAGGATTTTTCAAAATCGATCCCGGGCCCTAAACTGGTCTGCAACCGGTTGCCGGGGACGCCTCTGGTTACGGTTGCGAAAGCCGGATCTTAATTTATCTCCTCCAAGGGAAATCGTTATGAGCAGTTCGAAAGACGAAACCAAAGTTGCGGCCAGCAAGAAAAAGGTTGTCAGTAAGAAAGCAAGCAAGAAAAAGGTCTCCAGGAAAAAGGCGGGTGCAGCCAAAAAGGTTGTCACCAAAAAGACTGTCAGCAAGAAGGCAGTTGCCGCGAAAGCGGTTGCCAAGAAGACCGTAGCGAAGAAGAGTGTGGCCAAGAAGGCGGTATCCAAGAAACGGGTGGCCAGTAAGGTCACGGCCGTGACAGCGCCACGCAAAACGATCAGCTACGCTGAATATCGTGAGCGTGTTGCCATGGCGGCATACTACCTGGCGGAGAAGCGTTTGTTCGAAAATGGTCTCCCCGACTCAGACTGGATTGAGGCGGAGCGTGAAATTTCGCGCCTGCTGGCTGCAGAGGGTATCGTCGTCGAATAGTCGCCAGTGGTCTGTCTGCAGCCGGGCAGGGGACCGCGCCTGGGGATAATGGGGGTTACTGAATGAAGAAGCTTTTCGGGCTGTTGTTGTTCTTTGTCCTCATCGGGGCCGCCGCACCGCCACTGGCGTATTGGCTGGGACTGAACAATGTGCTTGGCCGACCGGTGGTGCAAACCATCCCCTATACCGGTGTGGAAGGTGGGCGCGTCTGGCTTGAGCGCAAGGAAGCGCTGCCGGTGCGGCTGCGCCCCATCACCCCATGGCACTGGTACCAGCTGCTGTGGTGCTCCCGCCATGACGAACGACCCGAGGACTTCCTGACCTGCGGAGATCGCTACCCCGGACTGCGTGCCTCGGGCTTCGTGGCCAAGGAATACCTGATCGGGAACATGAAAGAGAGCGGCCTGTTTTGGCGTTACCTCTCACGGACCGCGTTGACCATCTGGATCACGCAGCATTGGAACGAACGTGAGCTGGTAGGCGAGCTGATCCGCCTGCGCGCACTCGGGCGTTGAGGGTCAGGGAAGCAGGGACTCGCCTGCGAACAGTTCCGCAATGGTTTCGCGTCGTCTCACCAGGTGGATTTCGCCCCCATCCACCATCACCTCTGCTGCGCGCGGGCGGGTGTTGTAGTTGGAAGCCATGGTAAAGCCGTAGGCCCCTGCCGAGCGCACCGCCAGCAGGCTGCCTTCCTGCAGGCGCAGGCGGCGGTCCTTGCCAAGGAAATCGCCCGTCTCGCAGATGGGGCCGACCAGGTCGTAGGTTTCCTCCAATCCCTCGCCATTCTCTTCGACTGGAAGGATCGCCTGCCACGCCTGGTACAGGGATGGACGGATCAGGTCGTTCATGGCGGCATCTATGACCGCGAAGTTGCGTGTCTCGGTGTGCTTGAGGTACTCCACCCGTGTCAGGAGCAAGCCGGCGTTGGCAGCAATCGCGCGTCCCGGCTCGATGAAGATCTCGTAGGGCGCGTCGCCAAGGCGGGCGGCCAGTGCCTGCGCGTATTCGGCCGGCTCGGGCGGTTGTTCGTCGTCGTACTGCACCCCCAGGCCACCGCCGAGATCAAGGTGCTCAATCTCTATCCCCTCCGCTTTCAGCCGCTCAACCAGGGCCAGGACACGGTCCAGTGCGTCCAGGAAGGGTGCCAGTTCGGTCAGCTGGGAGCCTATATGACAGTCGATTCCGGTGACACGTATGTGTTGCATGTCGCTGGCCTGTCTGTAGATACGCTGGGCTTCGTGGATTTCTATACCGAACTTGTTTTCCTTCAGGCCGGTGGAGAT
>Ga0180435_10003855_pt1 | contig 14920 bp, 23 predicted proteins | sample SS_ome_3_FD_132467 | JGI IMG/M metagenome (GOLD analysis project Ga0180435, IMG submission 132467) | Hypersaline lake sediment archaeal communities from the Salton Sea, California, USA - SS_3_S_1 metaG | ecosystem: Environmental > Aquatic > Non-marine Saline and Alkaline > Hypersaline >... | reverse complement strand
GGCAGAGGTTCGCGACAAAGGTCCCAAAAGGGCAGGGAATCAGCAAAAACATTGAAAAAGGAGGGTCCCTCCTCCCGGACGATCTCGCCAATCCACGACATACCCCGTCAGCTATTGCGCCTCCTTTTGCGCCTCCTCCCGTTGATATTCCGGAGGAATTGGAGTTTCTGTCCTATGCAGAATTTTCCTTTGTCCCTCCGTGCGAATGTCCAGGAGTCCCTCCTCAATCAAATCCCCTGAGATCCTCTCAAAGGTTGTAGGCTTGAGCTTGCTCAACTTCTTGAGCTCACTCTTCCCCAGCTCCGGACCTTCCTCAACTAAGCGGAGGAAGTTCCCTTTGGCTTCATTGCAGTCCGCGAGGTCCTTCTGGTCTCTTTCCTTCTTTTGCCTGGCCGCTTCCGCTTTGGTCCAGACCTTCTCCTCAAAGAGCTCCACGCCCCACTTTAAGCCTCCTTCGCTCCGGTAGGTTCCTGTATCAATCTCTGCAATGGATCCGCCCTGATGACCCGCGGAGCCTCCGTAATTCATCCAGAGACAATGCTTCCCGTCATGCTCATATTGCTTCCGCCGCTTCAGCAACAACCATTGACGCGCAAACTCAGCCACTCCGCTCTGGCTGAAGTCCTCCAGCTCCGGAGGGTCCTCATAGTTTCGCCCTTGCTTGCGAAAGTGGTGGAGGAGAAGGAGAGTGAGTCCCACTCTGCCGATTTGTTCGGCCAGGAGTTGGAACTTCTCTCCCATCGAATAGATATTGCTCGCCGCGTCTCCGGGACGGAAAGCCAGATACAAAGGATCCAGGACCAGGACATCGATCTCATGCTTCTTGCATTCCGCCAAAAGGTCCTTGACGTCCTCCTCCGCATCAATCTTGGGAAGGCGGAAGGAGAGCCTCAACCGGCTCAGATCATCGCGATCCAGACCTTTGGCCTTCACAATCTGCCAAAGAGAATCCTGGATTGTTGTCTCCCCGGATTCCCCGGAGATCATCAACACTCTCCGCGGAGTGGGGACCGCAAATTCCTTCTGCCCCAGGAACGGAGTCCCCGTGGCAATGGAGACCACCAAGTCCAAAGAGATGGAAGTCTTGAGGACCTTGGACGGACCTCCGATGAGCATTGGCTCCTTTGCGACCAGGAAATTCTCAACGATATAATCCCGCTCAATCTCCCTGGAGAGGAAGTCCGCCGCGGAGACAGAGTCTGCCCTGTATTTGTTGGGCCGGAATCCATCCTCCTTTGCCCAATACTTGAGAGAGCCAAAGGTCAAGACCCTCCCGTCTGTCCTCCGGAGATCATCCCAGAGCTTTTGACAATTCGCCTCTGACACGTAAGCCGGAGACTGTTGACTCCACTCATGGAAGAGGTCAAAGAGATGGGGGCAAGTCTCCTTGATGGCACAACAGACATTCCGCCAGGAATCATACGGGGTTGCCCTCTCCGGATTGAGCCCCCAGACCAACTCCCGGACTTCCGCCTCCAGAGCCTCTGATTCCTCCTCCGTGGCCGGATCCGCGAAGGGGGAGGATTCAATGGGTTGAGCCAGGATCTCCTGGAGAGAGCGGATCCCTTCCCGCGCCCCTTTGATCTCCGTCCGCTCTCCAACCACGTCCCCCGTAATTGTGAAGTATCTTCCCGTGGTTCCGTCATAGAGTTCCAGACCTCTCTCATTGGAGGTCTTGGGGAGATCCGGATTGAGCTTCCCCAGAGCAATGGACTTGATCCCGGTCCCACTGGGGGAATATTCGGTATAGGTATCGGCCAACAGGGAGAACATCTCCCCCGCCCCATTGAGCTCCCGGTCCTTGACGCACTTGTCCACGTCAATCCCAACGAAGTCCTCCGGGATGATGATCCCAATCCCGTCCCAACCTCCAGCCTCATAAGCCTCCTTTACCTCCTCAAAGGAGTGCCAGTCCTGGGACTTATTCACGCGGGCCGGTCTTCCGTCCGGTTGCTTCGGAGGCTTGTCCCACTTGCGGGAGCGGTCTCCTTTGGGGACCCACTTCCAGACAACCCACCTATCAAAGAGCTTGAGAATCTCCGGGACGTTATCAAAGTGAACAACAGAAGGAGGCTTGATCCAATCACTCATGAGAAGCCTCCATTCTTTTCCGGTACTCATCCAAAGCCTTAAGCAACGCTTGCTGGCTCTTGTCTTTGCTCTCAATCCGATCCCGGACAACTTCGTCCACGGTATTGGAGGCCAGGATCCGATGGATCCTCACTTGCCCCGTCACTCCCTGCCGATGGAGCCGCGCGTTGAGTTGAAGATATACCTCCAGGGAATCACTCAACCCGATCCAGATAATGTCCCGGCCTGGCCCCGCTTGCATATTGACCCCATGAGAGAGGGATTGAGGCTGAACAGCCAGGAGAGGAAGCTCTCCGTTGTTCCACTTCTGGATGAGATCATCCGCCTCCTTCCCTCCGGTTCCCCCGTCAATGCTGGGGAGCTTGGGGAAGACTTCACGGAGTCGGTTGAGGTCATGCTTGTACTGGAAAGCCAGGAGAGCCGGTTTTCCCTGGAGCTCTCCAACGATCTCCTCAACCGCTTTGACCTTCTCTTTGTGGATCTCATGGACAACGGACTTGTCCTCCACGTCATAGCAACCTCCGTTGGCAATCTGACGGCAGGAGTTGTATCTGGCTCCCGCATTCGCCGGAGTGAGTTCCCCGCCGTCTTTGTCCAGCTCCAGAAACATCTCCTTTTCCAATTGCTTGTATTGCTTTTGAGCTTTGGGAGGGAGGAAGACCCAGACGTCATGCTCCAGCATCTCCGGGAGATCCAGGAACTCCTCCGCGCTCATGCGGAGGCAAAGGTCTCCAATCTTCCGATAGATGGAGGATTCCGCGTTTTCAATGGGGATGTATTTGTAACCCCCATAGCCGCCGCGGTAGAAATACCGGGAGCGGTACTTGGAGACCGTGGACCCCAGAGCTTCCCCTTTGTCTGCAATGAAGATCTGCGCAAAGAGGTCCTGTAGACCGTTGGGGGAAGGAGTCCCCGTGAGGATCAATCGCCGGGAGAAGCGGGGGACCAACTTGCGGAGAGCCTTCGTCCTCCGGCTCCCCCAGGTCTTGAACTTAGAGGACTCGTCCACAATCAACGTCTGGAAGGGGAGTTCCTTCTTTTCCAGATTGGTTTGCAACCAGGCCACTCCCTCCGGGTTGACCAGGTAGACCTCCGCGGGAGTTGCCAAAGCCTTGAGTCTTTGCGTTGGCGTTCCGTGGATGATGGAAGTCCGGATCCCGCGGAATTGCTCCCACTTCTCACACTCAGCAGGCCATACAGAATAGATGACCCGGAGCGGAGCAACGATGAGGACCTTCTGGTGATAACCAAGAAGGAGAAGGAGCCGGATCCAGAGGAGAGAGATTGAGGTCTTTCCAAGACCTGGATCCAGAAACAATGCAGCTCCCTCTTCTCCCCGGAGGAGAGTTCTGTCCGTCAACCATTGGAAGGCGCGGAGTTGGTATTGATGGGGTATGAGTTTCAACCTTTGGCCTTCTTTCCTTTGAGAGCCAAAACCGTCTCCGGAGTTTGACTGTCCCTCATTGCCCATGACTCAGAAGAGGGGACTCTCTTGAGATCATGCTCCTCCCGGAGCTCCTTGAGCATCTTGTTTGTTTTGGTGACTCCAACCGTTGCTATCATTGCAATGGAGGCCACGCGATGGACCCGCTCCCTCCGCTCCTTCAACTCCTGGAGATTCCGGGGACCCTTCTCCGGGACTTTAAGGATCACTCTTCCCTTCGGTTGGAGAGTGAAGACCTGGAGCGGTTTGGGAGGGGCTCCGATGAGTTGTTGTCCCTCCCGGTAGGATCCATCCGCTAACACCTGGAAATACCAGAGATGAGGCTTGTGATAGTGGAGGACGTCCCTCAACCACCTCACAATCGAATCCGCGATATGTTGGAAGTTGTCCTTCTCCCACTCCCTCTCCTTCTTAGTCAGCATCGGGAGCCCCCAGCCACAAGAGGCAATACCCAGCCAGGTCTTTGATGGTGTCCCGGAGAGATTCCTTCACCTCCGCAGGTCGGAGAGCAAGAGAAGCGATCCTCGCCACTTTGTCGCTGGCTCTGCAAAGGATTCCGTCCTTGGGGTTCATGTAAGGGATAAGAAACGGATTGCTCCACGCGCTGGAACCGTAGTCATTGTTTTTGCGGAGAAGTGTGGCAACCAGATCCAGTCCAATCTCCGCAATCCTCTGTTGATCCGGTCCCCGGTCTCCGTTCAACGCAATCCGGAGGAGTTCTTTGTCCTCCGAAGGATCCGCTCCCTCCAACTCCCGGAGGTCCTTCTCAGCTCTCTGGATATATTCCCGGAGGAAGTTCTCCCCGTAACTGCCAAACTCCGCTTCCTGATTCATTGACCTTCTCCTTCTGAGTACCAATCCATTAACGCACGGAAAGCCTTCTCCGCGGACGTTGCAACCTCACAAGGGAGATCCAGCTCCCGGAGTTTTCTGATGAATACCCTTTGAGCTCCGCGGAGCTTCCCGCCTGGGACTTTGAACTCCACAAAGAAACAACCGCGGGGGGTGATGACGGTCCGGTCCGGGAATCCGTCCCGTCCATCGGCGCGAAGTTTGAGACAGAGGAAACCAGCCTCCTCCACTGCGCGGACAAAATCCTTCTCAATTTGAGCTTCTCTCATCACAGAGACCCAGACCGAGTTCGTTCATCAAGAGCCTTTAGAGCTTCATCTGCCCACTCAGTGGCGATTTTGGGATGGACGCAACCGTAGGAAGAAGCAACTGCAACCCAAGTATTAACCCAAAAAGATCTCCTCTCTCGCTCTCTGTCCCGCTCTTGCTCTTGCTCTTGCTCTTCCCAAACGTTTCTAATCATTTTCGGTATCTCCTGGCTGAATAACTCTCCACGGCAATGGGACAGTCCTGCGCCCACCGTGGAACCTCCGTCATGAGGTACTCAAATCGAGCCAGGTCCGCTCCCTCCGGCTCCTCACAAATCACTTCATCGTGGACCGTTGCAATGAGGGAGAAGCCTTCCCGGTCCAGCCTCAACATTGCTTCCGCCAACAGATCCCGCGCGATTGCCTGGACCACGTTCTCAGTCAAGGAGCCCCCATAAGTCCTCTTGAGGCCCCACTTCCGGGAGGGGGACTGGACTCCTTTGAATTGGATTTGATGGATATACTGAGGCTCTTTGGGCTTCAGATTCATCCGGACCCCCAGCTCCCGGAGGCGCGGGACTCTGCCGTCCGGGACGGAGCAACCAAACCAACCAAAGCCGTCTCCCTCCAGGGGGGTTCCAAGGGAGATATCCATCTCTTCCAGCTCCTCCTCAAGGTCCACGTCTGCAAAGAGAGCCCCCTCCATTCCTTTGGACCAGGGAGCCTGGACCTCCACCAGCTCCGGCTCCCGGTAGTGGAGCTCTCTTTCGGAAGGAAGGAATACCTTGAGCCACTCCCCCTGAACAATGAGAGCAAGGTGAGTCCGCGCGAATTGAACCTCTCCGGGATTCTGAATTGCATCAATGGCCGCGGAGTTGAGGTCCTTCCAGAGTTGAGCAATTGCCGCGTTTTTGGTGCGGTAGGCTTTGATGACCTTCTTGGCGAATTTCCGGGAGATCTTCACTCCCGCCATTGTCAAGCAAGTGGACTGGAAAGCCTTGGCTCCCATCCCGTAGCCACAACCCAAAACCGCCGTTTTGCCAACGTGTCTCTGGATCTTGGTCACTTCCTCCGGTGGGACTTCGTAGATTGCGGAAGCCATATCAACATAGACGTCCGCTCCTTGATGGAAGCTATCCAGCAGATCCGTTTCCCCAGCAACCCATGCCAACGCTCTGGCTTCAATGCTGGCAAAGTCACAAACAAAAAGAGTCTTTCCTTCCTCCGCCCGGATGAAGGACCGGAGGGAGGAGACCAGACAATCCATCGGTGGAGCAACAACCAGATCCAGGAGTTCCGGAGACTCATGGGGGAGGAGCCGATGAACCAACTCCACTTGCTCCGGCTTGAGACTTCCCCGCGGATAGTTTTGGATCTGGATCCCGGCCCCGCTCCATCGGCCCGTTGAGGCTCCGTGATACAACAGGTTCCCCCGGACCCTCCCGTCCTCATCCGCTCTGTCCTTCATTGCCTGGAGCTTGCCCGTGGAGCTCTTGCTCAGACTTTGACGGATCTCCAGAACTTCGCGGACATCGTCCGGCAAGTCCTTCTGGAGAGTCTTCTCCACGGTATCCTTGGACAGGTCCGGGAGATCCTCCCCCTGGTCCAGGATCCAGGACTTCAACCTTGCCACCTGGTTGGAGGTCTGGACCGCTCCCTCTGTGATCTCAGAGAGCCTCTTCTCCGCTAAAGCTTTGGAGCCCTCAATCACTGCGAGAGCGTGATCGATAGCCTTGAGGTCCACGGGGATCCCGCGAAGGTTGATTATCTGATCCAGCTCCCAGATCCGTTGCTCCCTCTTGGGGAGTGGTCCAACCACGGAAGCCAGTTCAGACTCCGCGCGGACATCTTGCTTGCAGTAGTCGTAGAGGATCTGGAATTTGGTGGGATCATTGTCCCAGATTCCGCCCTTCCGTTGGTTGATGGGCTTGGGCTTGCAAAGCCGCATCATAACCCTATGACCGGCTTCGTCCTTTTTCATCTTGAGCCCAACGGCAGCTCCCGCTCCGGCAAGATGACGGGGGAGAGCCAGACGGCAGCAAGCCGCCGCGGAGCATCTCCATTGCTCAAAGGGGACGTCAGGCCAGCCCAGCCTCTCCACTCCAATCCACCTCCAGATATTCCGCTCAAAGAAGGCGTTGTGAGCCTCGATGGGATAACCGGCTTTGATGAGGTCAAAGAGGATCCCCAGGGAGTCCTCATGTGGAGGAGTCTTTGGAGTCCACAACTGGACCGGATCGGAGTCCACTTGCCAGGCCAGGCAAAGGATGGAGGTCTCCGGATGCCTGGCGTACACGCTGGCCCCGCAGGCTTTCAGGTCACAAGTGGCCCGAGTTTCAAAGTCAATGACGATCATGGAGAGACTCCTTCCAGGAAGGAAAGGATCTGCTTGCCTATGAACTCCGTATATGCTGGAGGGATTGCCTCAGACAGCTCAGGAAGAGTCATCCAGGAGATGCCCATTGCTCTCTTTTGAATAGGCAAAGGGATCCTCCATACCCCCACCTCAACAGTCTTCCTCAGGTTCTTTCTGTTTGTTGCGGGTTTGAATCTTGGAAGCTGCCACTGGTGCTGACAGTCCGGAGAAAACAGAGATATCGATGACTCAAAAAGTCTGTGTCTCCTAACATCCAGGCCAAAGCTAGATCCGCAAAGCCGGATTGGGTTCTCCAAAGGAGCCCCCATCACATTCTCAATGACCCAGGGAACCCCCGTCTTAGTGAGCTGCCTCCTTATTTCCGGAATCAAGTTGGGGTATCCTTCCCCAACGTGTAAGCCCTTCCTCCTATACGCTGTGAACTTCTGACAGGGAGGACTGGCGTGGATCGCATCAAAGCCCTTGAGGTAGTGGGTAGTTAGGCAGAGGACATACTTCTTTACAAATTCAAACGGGTAATGAGGTTGTTTGCGGATATCAACTCCCACCACCTCAAAGCCTGCTCGCCTATACCCCTCCGAAGCTCCGCCAGCACCACAAAAAAGATCTAGTAACCTCATCAAGTCACCTATATAGAAAGAAGAGAAGGGCGCGGAGAGGACAACGGGGGAGGCTGAGACTCAAAAGAATCACCCCCGCAGACACGTTCCCCTCCGCGCGAAGGACCGGAAAGGGACGGTCCTTAGATCAAATCACTTGCCCCGTAGGCTTCTGCGTCCACGGCCTCAAAGGCTTCCTCCGCGGAGTCCCTCTTCTCTCCAAAGGGCTCGCCGTCTCTGGTCTTCCAGATGTTGCGAAGGCTCAACCCAACACCTTTGTTCCCTTTGGTGTTGTAGCAATACGCCACCACCTGAGCGCGGACATAGCAACCGCCGTATATCTCACTCCGCTCAACCAAGGGTTCCCGGTTGGGACCAACAACAATCCCCGGCTTCTCTTCATTCTTCGGAGTGATGTAGAAGGAGCCCTCCTCATACCCAGTGAGTCCCCTCTCCGCATTCTTCACGCAGCTCTTGATGGGACTCCTCCACTCCTTCGGAGGCTTTGGCCCCCAATCATAAGCCTGGAAAGTCTTCTCCACTTCTGCGCGGAGTTGGTCCAGTCCGGCCCCAGGCTCAAAGATGAGGTCTGCTTGATAGTAGAGCTTCCCTCCGGCCTCATAAGGCTCCGCTGGTTGAAAGAAGTGAGGGAAAGAGAGCCGCGCTTCCGCGGTGATGAACTTGCTCATTGAGAGTTCTCCAAATTTTCAAAGGCTTCAAAAGCGGAGTCCCTCTCAACTTCTTTTCGACGATCAGACAAAGGGACCACGGCAGTCCCCAACAATGGGCGCGAACAAAGGGAGTTGACGAAGTCCTTCCCCGCAATCTTCTCCAGTCGCGCAGGAGAGAGGATCTTTGTCTCCGTAACTTTCCTCTTCCCCAGTTTCCTGGAACGGCAGCGCTTGAGGATCTCCTCATCCTCAACGGCATACTTTCGATTCCCAAAGCGGTGGACCAACTTCCGGCCTGGGATCTTCTCCCCGGACTCCATCCGGGAATGAGCCCACTCCTCCAGAGCTTTGAAATAGAGTTCTATCGCTCCCCTCCGCTCCAGAAGTTCTCCGGCAATCTCCGGAGTCATGGACTCCGCTTCAAACTCTTTAGCCGCGGTTGCCTGGGTGAGTTGGTAGAGCTCCGGGCAATTGGCTTTGTGAGGACAGAAGCGGCAATGGTCTCCCGCCTTGAAGACCGAGGACTTCTCCTCCCAGAAGTTCTCCAACATCATGGAGAAGTCTGAGACTTCCTGGACCGTTGGCTCCCAGGAACGGACCGGACCCTCCTCATGAGGGCAACGCGGTTGAACAACCACCAGGCGGAAGGAGTCAAAAGCCCCCTCCCCTTCATAGATATCCTTCTCCGCTAACAGGGCATAGCAAAGGAGTTGAGGGTTGTCCTTCACCTCAACGGGGATCCCCTGCCCATACTTGAAGTCCACGATTGTCAAGGAGTCGGGAGAGGTGATGGAGAAGTCCACGGTCCCACCAAAGTCCGGGTTGTCCGGATCCGTGATGAATTGCTCTGCCTGGACAGAGACCCCGGACGGAGCTCCTCTCTTTTGCAAGAGAGCCCTCTCCGCCTCCACGGTATCAAGACAGACCTGGACCGCTTCAATCATCTCCTCCGTGATGGGGAAGTCCTCAATCTCCTCTCCGCGGTATTCGCTGGGGTCCGTCCCCAGGATCCAACATTTCTCCAGGAGAGCATGAGCCGCGGTTCCTTCATCGGCATAGACAGAGGACTTTGAGCCTCCTTCCGGCTCCGGGAGAGTCAAGCTCCCTGGGCAAGCCAGCCAACGATGGGCCGCGGATGGTGAATACTTGCAATGGGGCATAGTTTACGCCCCAGCCAGACGGGAGAGGAATTCCGGAATGTGTTCCGGAGGACATTCGGAGACGCGGTCCAACCCCATCTCTCCCAGGATCTTCTTGATGGTCAGACCCTGCCCCGCATTGGCAAGGTCAGTGACACGGACGATCAAATCATCAAGGGTTGGATCTGGCTCCGTGACCTTTTCAGGCCCCGGAGTGGTTTCCTTTGGCTTCTCAACCGGAGGAGGGCTTGAATCCTCCTCCTTCCTCTCATGGTGAAGGGAGATGGGAGGTGCGGGAGTGTGAAAAAGGATGGCATGGATCCAGGAGCACACCTCTTCCGGAGCTTGCTGGATTTGTTCGGGAGTGAGTATCAACATGGATATTCTCCAAAGGTTAAGGGTTGGAAATCATTCAACGGTCTTGCTTCAAGGCTCTCCGCTCCTCCCGGTCCACGCGGAGTTGAATCTCCTCGCGGTTGACCGGGATATCCTTTGGAGCATCAATCACCAGAGTTGCTCCGGAGGAGTTGCTCTTGGAGATCGTCACGCGGATCTCTCCCCCTATCACAATCGTTTGTCCCACTTTTCTTCTGAGTTGAAGCATCACAAAAGGTCCTTCTCTGAGGTTTGAAAAACGCGGGAGGAGCCGCCCCGAAGGCTTCCCGAAATCAGCGCAACTCCTGCCCGCTCTAGTTCGCGGAGGGGAGAGAGTGGAGGTATGCCTCAAGGGACGCGGAGGAGATCAGGACTCTCCTTCCATCCCTCTTGGTCACAAACTCCCCAGCCTCAATCCGCCGCTCAATGGTGCGAATGGAGCAACCAAGCTCCTCCGCCGCTTCCTTTTTGTTCAACCATCTACGCGGAGGCATGGGGAGCCCCCTCCGGAAGGAGTTGCAACTTGACTCCCCCCTCCGTGGGAGCAATCTCAAGGATCCGCTCCCTTCCATGTTGGTCCATCAGCTCCCGGAGGAATGAGGTCCAACGCTGAAGGCTCATCCCTGGGTTGAGGCGGATAAATTCCGGCTGAGACTCTTTGTTCTGTTGTTTTGGTCTAGGCATGGTCCCTCCCGTTTGGGTTGTTCTGTTTGCGACGGGAGGAAAGATATGGGCCGATTTTTGGGCCTCCGACGAGACCACAATCAGACCACGCCCAGAGCCGGAAAGACCACGGAACAACCACGCTCCTAACACCTTGACAGCACGACAGACCACGCCAGTCGGGAGGATCAAGGGGCTTGGTAACGGCGGAGGCGCACGGGAACTCAAGGAGAGTTATTGTGCAAAAAGGAGGTTCGCTGCCAGAGGTGAAACCAAGTGTCCAGTTCACCAGAAGGAGGGTATACCCTACCTATTTTCTCACTTACGGGAATGCCTCAGAACTATTTTGAAATTTTTTGAGGCCCGCCATACCACGACAAAGCACGACACCGGGAAGTAGACTGGGTATTCTGGGGGTTTTAGGTATTTGGTAGGCTGGGTAAGATTGTCGTGCTATGTCGTACACGTAGGGGGTCTTAAAAAGTCCCCCTAGGGTGGTCAAAAACGCTGGAGTTTTATTATTCATTTTTGCTTACCCCCCTAAAGGGGGGTTTTACAACCGGAAATAGTATCTGGAGGACAGGGGGTGGTGGAAGGCGGCTCCAGACCGTCGCCTTCCTTCCAGCCCCCTCCCAGTCCAAAAGACTTGACACTCCGCTTGAACTTGATATCTTGAGATATCCCCGAAATCAGCCTTGACCCGAAGTTGAGCTCCGCTCCTCCCGTCTGGCTTGATCTCATGACTTCGATTCTGTGGAACACACTCAAGGACCTTGCAAGGATTCTCACTGCCATCTTTGGTCAGGGAATCTCCGACCACGGGAAGGAGAGATGACCGTGAGCTTCAATCCTCTCTGGGTTGTGTCCGCGGTGCTGATCCTTTTTGGGATCTCCTCTCTGGCTCCCCCTGCAATCCAGCTCACAGGGATCCTCCTTGGACGTCTAACAGCTTGGAGAGAACGGGAGGGAGCTCCGGAGGTCTCTTCCAACAGCGATGCTCCCGCACCTCCAGGCTTTGCAGCGCACCTCGCCGTCATTCGGGAGGCTTCAAAATCAGCCTCGCCGGAGGTGCGGGAGTCTTATTACTTCCAGTCTATGACCAAAGCGGAGGTCCTTGCGGCTGAAGTGGAGAGGTTGAGCCCATGAAGCCCTTGAGCGGATTGATTGCCCTCGTTGTGGGAGTGGCGTTGATTGCCCTCTCCGGTGAAGGGGTGGACCTCTCAGGGGATCCGGTCTCCAAAGCCTTTGATCGGTATGAGCTCGAATGGAGAGCCGCCGCGCTTCGGGGAGCGGAAGAGTTGGAGAAGGAAACAATCAAGACAGAGCAGGAGATCCAGGAATTTCTTGCCAATGCCCAACCCGTGATCCGCCGCGGAGTCTTCAAAGAGATTGCCACAAGAGAAGCGGAGCTGCTGAACCCCTGGACCGCGGAGAAACACATTGAAATTTTGAGGGGGTATCAATGAGCGATTGGAGCGAAGAGATCCAGGCTCTGGAGGATTCCTCCTTCTTTGCGAAGTTGATGGAGCTCCCTCCAGCCTTTGCAGAATTTGCCCGGCCCAAAGAGGTCCCCATTGATTGGCACAAGACCGAGAATCAAGGACGGATGGGATCTTGCCAGGGGAATGATCTCACAAGTTGCCTGGAGAGGCTCCAGTTTGTTCGCGGAGAAAAGGTCCAGCTCTCCCGAATCTTTGCATATCTGGCAACACAGAAGATTGATGGGCTCCTTGGATCAGACCGCGGCTCCACAATCTCAGGGGGTATCAAGTTAGCTCTCCAGCATGGGACTCCGTTGGAAGAGTTGACGGGATACCCCTCAAGATATCCAGGAGGCTCAGACCGCTCCAGGATCCTCTCTCAGAGGAACTACGAAGCGGGAGAGCCTTACAAAGCAATCTCCTCCTGGAGGGTTTCAGAGAACCATGAGGAGACGCTGGGCTTCATTGGTGGGGGTGGTGCGGTCTCCTTCGGAATTGCCTGGTTCTCCGGGTTGATTCCACGGGACCGCATCGTCCGCCAATTCCGGCCCCGTAGTGTCAAGGGGGGTCATGCAATGGCCGTCCTGGGATATCGGGAGGATGGAAGACTCAGAGCGGTGAACAGCCACGGAGATGGGCCTTTTGAGATCACCCCAGAGGCTTGGCTCCAGATGTTGAGACACAACAGAACCAGAGCGGTTGGACTTCTCGGAAATACGGAGCCAGAGCCAGTGGATTGGCTCGAAGACTCCCCCTACTACCAATGAGGTCCACAATGAAGATCGACGTTAATGCCGCTTGGGTTGCGCTCATTTGCGCCGCCGTGTTCTTTTGGGCTCTGTTCTCAGAGGAGCCTCAAAGTGTTGCAACCACTCCGACTCCCACAATGGACAAGGTGAGGGGAGAATTTGACAAGCAACTAGATTCCATCCTTGCTCAGGTCAAAGCCAACAACAGCCAACTCCAGGAGTTGAGGGACGAAGTCCGGGAAGCCCTGAAGGCTAACAGTGGAGGGGAGGTCATTGACCCCCCTCCCGCTCCCGTTGTGCGGGTGACTTGTGACAACCCAGATTGCCCTTGCGAGAATTGTACTTGTGAGGATTGTGATTGCTCTAAGGAAGTAGCCGCGGAGTCGGATTCTGCAATTGCAGGAAGGGCAATCCTCTCCCGCTATCGTGGGAAGCCTTATTACTTCCGCAACTCCCGCGGGCAATCGTCCAAGGCTCTCCTCATCGATCATCTGACAACTCACGGGATGAGCCGTGAGGGTCTGGAGTCCTTCACCTGGCAAGAGCTCAGGAAGATCCACGGAGCCCTTCACACTGAGGAGCAAGCCCGCAAGCAATATGCCAAAAAGACCCCCTCCACATGGATCCCAAAAGCCAACCCAGTTCCCTCCGGTTGGGTGAAGGATTGCAGGAATGGACGTTGTGTGCTGAGGAGAGTCCGTTGAGCTTCTCCATTCTCCAGGGAAGGTTGAAGGAGCCAACAGCAACAACAGTCCGGGAGATGGTCTCCGATATTCTGGACGGCACTATCAACGCCGGTCCAGTAGAGTTGAGATTCCCGGATTCTCTCACCTTTGAAGTGGATCGCTTTGAGGATCATATCCGCATTGAGTGGAGTCCATCTCTGGAGGTGGAACTTCCCGGCCCGGATCCCGATCTCCTTCGCGCCCGATTGTTTGAAGATCACGCGAAGGTTGACCTCCACTTTTCCAATATCCGGATCAATTACTAATGAGTAAAGCAATCTCCACGGAGGAAGCGGTTGCATTCATTCGCTCCGATGAAGACCGGAGCCGCGCTTTCCTGTTGTCTTATACGAAGGCGGAAGTGAGGGTGGAAGACAAAGAGGTCGCTCAACAATCCTACGCCTATCTCTTGATGAGTGGATGGGATTGTCTTTGCGGAGCTCAGTCTGAGGACATCTCTCCAACCTGTAACATTGATGATCTGGTCCGCGAGCAAAGGAAAGCCGCCGTCCAGATGCTCCAGACGGCGGGGATTCTTCCTGCCGGGTTATTCGCCTGGATTATGAATCTGGCTCTCCGTTGGGCTATTGAGAAGTTTCTGGAGGACGTCCTTCACCGATGGACCATTGAGGGCTTGGTTCAGGACTGGGATGAGGATCCCCGCTCAATGGGTTGGGTTGGGTCTGATGGGTTGCCCTAAGAAGGTCAAAGGTTGGGAGGAGTCCATCCTCTCTATGCTTGTAAATCACAGGAGGCGGACTCGCACTATTCGCTTTCGCGGACCTAAAGGAAGCTGGGAGAGGTGGATCAGATCAAAAGTTGTTGTCTCCAAGCGGAGAGTCAAGGACAAACGGGGAGGAGTCCATTCCTTGAAAGCCGAAGACGTCCGGCAACTTCTGAAGGCTCAGAACTATTGTTGCAACTTGACGGGAGTGGAACTCACACCGGAGACCGCTTCCATTGACCATATTGTCCCGTTGAGTGAGGGAGGATCTCACGGGATTGAAAACCTCCAGGTTGTATTGAGAGAAGTCAACCGATCAAAAGGGACGCTCTCTCAAGAGGACTTCGTTTCCATGTGTGTCAAAATCGCGACACATTCAGGAGGATCCCTATGACGAGATCAAAATCTATCTCAATCTGTAGTCAATTTGACAACACAACGGGTCCTTTTTGACCGGATCGAACTCCCGCTAACGGCGGGAACAGCCGAAAAAAGCCTCTTACTTTGTTAGTTTCTGACGGACGCTGATTCAACCCAGTGTGATCCGATTGACTACACCCTTATCCGCAGACCCTTATGGTTGCTGCCAACCCACAACCTACGATTGATCTCCGGTATGAACGCCACAAGCGGGAAGCCGCGGAGAGACAACGGCAGATCTCCGCCGCGGGCCGGGAGATTGGGGACCTCCCTCCGGTCTTTGATCCGGAGCGGAAAGAGGCTTGCTCGCGGAATTTGAGACTCTTCCTGGAGACTTATTGCGCTCCTGCGGTCCGTCTAGG
>Ga0180435_10003854_pt1 | contig 14925 bp, 10 predicted proteins | sample SS_ome_3_FD_132467 | JGI IMG/M metagenome (GOLD analysis project Ga0180435, IMG submission 132467) | Hypersaline lake sediment archaeal communities from the Salton Sea, California, USA - SS_3_S_1 metaG | ecosystem: Environmental > Aquatic > Non-marine Saline and Alkaline > Hypersaline >... | reverse complement strand
GCAATGCTGCCACTGCAAGCATTGCGAGAGGCGTTGCCGAAATACCGGCAAAGATAATCGCCTTAGTCCAATGCTACCAACAGGTTACAGCCGATCAGCAACCCCCGTTCCGGGAATCGCTGAGTTCAGAAGGCTCCTCCTTCTCACCGTCGAACGGTCGGAGGCGGTAACGGTAGCCGTAGCTAGTCAATCCGATCGCGGCATTCGTCGAGCATGGTTGCCGTACGAGTTGCGCCGCAGCGGGTTACGCCGATGGCCCGAACTTCAAGCAACCGGTCGAGCGTGCGGACGCCGCCAGCCGCTTTCACCTGTACGTTGTCGGGTGAGTGTTTGCGCATCAGTTTGAGGTCTTCGTCGGTTGCTCCACCGTCGCCATAGCCAGTGGAGGTTTTCACCCAGTTGGCCCCCAATTCACCGCAGATTTCGCAAAGGCGGATCTTTTGGTCGTCGTTCAGAGAGCAATCTTCGAAAATGACCTTCACCAATCCGCCGCCGGCATGGGTGGTTTCGATGACAGCTTTGAGGTCGTCGCGCACGTACTCCCAGTCGCCGCTGAGCACTTTGCCGATGTTGACCACCATATCGAGTTCGATGCCGCCATCGGCCAGAGCGGCCTCTGCCTCCGCCACCTTGATAGTCGTCTTGTTGCCGCCCTGGGGGAATCCGATCACGGTGCTGGGAACGACCGTGCTGTCGGCCAGCAGTTCGGCACAGCGACGCAGGTAGTACGGTTTGATGCAGACCGAGGCGACGTTGTAATCAACGGCGAGTTTGCAGCCCGCCTCCAACTCCTCATCCGTCATGACGGGATTGAGCAGCGAATGGTCGATCATTTTAGCGATATCGAGATAAGTGTATTGCATCGGTCCTTGGATTCTCCTCGTGTTTTCTGCGGACACGCGAGTAACGGCATCCAGTTTATCTCCCAGGGCGAACGGGCGGCAAGCAGACGGCGCGCGGGTCGCAAGATCGCCTGGAGTTGACGGGGCCAACCCGGTAGACTGTGAAACAGTCGAGCAATGAGTTGGAGATCTGAAATCCCCAATCTGAAATCTAAAGTCCCACGGGTGTCCCGTTGTCAGAGTACCTATTTCCGTCCGTGCAGGTTGCTGTTGGTCTAGTAGGGTTGATCGTCGGTGGTGAGTTGCTGGTCCGTGGCGCCTCGGCATTGGCAGCGGCCGCCCGGATTCCTCCTCTGGTGATTGGCCTGACCGTCGTCGCATTTGGCACGAGCGCCCCGGAGCAAGCGGTTGCTTTGAACGCGGCTATCTCGGGCAACGCCGACGTGGCGCTCGGCAATGCGGTGGGCAGCAACATTCTCAATGTGCTGCTCATTTTGGGACTGTCTGCCTTGATCCTGCCGTTGGTTGTCTCCAGCACGTTGGTTCGCCGTGATGTGCCAATCATGATTGGCACGGCAGTCTTGCTATTATTGCTCGGGTTGGACGGCAATCTCGGATTTGTCGATGGCGCCATTCTATTCGGGGCGCTCATCGCGTACATCGCGTGGACGGTCATCGAGGGTCGGCGCGAAAGCGCCGCCGTGAAAGCCGAGTTCATTGAAGTTGCAAGGACGCCCAATAAGACGGGCGCGAAGTACATTCTACGGCAGGTAGCGATTCTCCTCGCGGGATTGATCGTACTGGCCGGCGCTTCTCATTGGTTGGTGCAAGGGTCGGTGACGGTCGCGCGATTGTGGGGCGTAACCGAGTTGATGATCGGGCTGACGATTGTGGCGGTCGGTACGTCCCTGCCCGAGGCAGTCACGTCGATCGTAGCCAGCATGCGTGGACAGCGCGACATCGCCGTGGGCAACGTCGTCGGCAGCAATATTTTTAACGTGCTGGCTGTGCTCGGTTTGGCCGGGTTGTTTGCGCCGGAGGGGGTGGCGGTATCTTCCGCCGTGTTGCGATTCGACATTCCGGTAATGATTGCCGCCTCGGTCGCTTGTTTGCCGATCTTCTTCACGGGCCAACGCATTGATCGTTGGGAGGGCGCGCTGTTCCTTGGGTACTATGTCGCGTACACCGTCTGTCTCATCATGAGTGCGACGGGGAATAAGCACCAGAACGCTTTTGCGACGATGATGTTGTTCATCGTCATTCCGTTGACGGTACTGACGATCATCGTTTCGGTATATCGGGCGTTCCGAGAACGTGGTGGAACGAATGCCGACAGCGCCGACGTTTAACCGATTCAGCGGCGTATAGCATAGCATTCTGCAGCAAACCCCCACTCGAATGGGGGAATCTCAACGCAACGGGCGAAAACCTAATATTTGGTGCACAGTTTAAATCCGCCAAAGCATTGCAATTGGCGGCCACTCCGTTACACTGATAGTCAGAGAAGTAACCCTACCGGAACAGAGGGCGAAGAGACGACGGCAGCGTCGACACGGTTTGGCAACCGAGTGTGTAGCGTGCCAATGGCAATGACTTGCTTCTGGCCAACGACGTGTCGGTGTTGGATGAAACGTTGCCTGCCGCGTTGCCCCCACCTGAGACGACTCTCGTCCCCTGTTCGACCCACCCCCACACACAACCAACGTTTGGTATTTCAAAGCGTAGAGGGCTGCCATGAACTGCAATATCAATGGGCGTTTTTCGTTGCGCGTCTTTAGCGTGTTGTTGATGGTTGTTTGCGTTAGCATGCAAGCCAATGCTGCCGACAAGTCGCCGCCTGAGGCGCTGCATCAGTACAACGATGCTGTGAACTTCCAGAACAACGGCGCATTCGATCTGGCTGTCGATGAGTGGAATAAGTTCCTCAAGAAGTTCCCAAAGGACCCGCTGGCCGACCGCGCACAGCACTACTTGGGAGTTTGCTACACGCAATTGAATCCGCCTAAGTACGAATTGGCGTCGGCCGCATTCGAAAAGGCGATCGCTGGCTTTCCCAAGTCGAAATTGCGTGAGAACAACTATCTCAATTTGGGTTGGTCGTACCTGACGCTCGCCCAGGGTGGCAAGGCAGAAAGCTATCCAAAGGCTGCCGCGGCTTTCGGCGGTTTAGTGAAGGAATTCCCCAAAGGCGAATTGGCTGCCGAGGCGCATTACCTGCATGGTGAGGCTCTCTACGGTGAAGGCAAACGCAAAGAGGCCGTTGCCGCGTACGCCGAGGTGGTCAACAACCACGCGGACTCGAAACGTCGAGTCGATGCCCTCTACGCGCTGGGGGTCACGCAGGAAGAACTCGAAGACTACGCCGCAGCCGGCAAGGCCTATGACGCTTTCCTTGAAGAATTCCCCGATCACGAATTCATCACGGAAGTGAAAATGCGAAAGGCGGAGACTATCCTGCAAGGTGGCGACAACCAGGCGGCTGAAAAGATGTTTGCCGAGGTCGCCGCTGCCCCCGGTTTTGCCTGGTCGGATCACGCGTTGTTTCGGCAGGCAACCGCTGCGCTACGGCAGGACGCCTATGACCGAGCTGCCGGGTTGTTTGCCGAACTTGTGACCGACCACGCCCGATCCAGCTATGCCAAGGGCGCAACGATCGATGCCGCGCGATGCTACTTTCGGGCGAAGGACTACAAGAACGCACTGCCGTGGTTGAACAAAGCTTTAGCTGCGGGAGGGGACGAAGCCCCTGAAGCGGCCCACTGGCTGGCTCGTGTTCATCTAACTCAGGGTAAACCGGCGGAAGCCATCAAGGCGGCCGAGAAGGGGTTGAAACTTGCTGCCAAAGACAACGCCTTCCTCGTCAATCTTAAAAAGGACCAAGCGGATGCGATCTTCGAAACTCCGAAACGCCGGGCCGAGGCGTTGGGGCTGTACCTGAAAATCGTTGAAGGCCATCCGAACCATCAATTGGCGGCCCGGTCGCTTTACGATGCAGCTTTCACCGCATTGGAGCTTGAGAAATTCGATGATGCTCTGACACATGCGACGGCGTTTCTGGAGAAATTCGCCGGACACGAACTGGAATTAGACGTCAAACACACCGCCGCCGAGGCAAACCTGCAATTGGGAAAACACGCCGATGCTGAAAAACTGTTTGGCGAGTTGGTGGCTGCCGGCGCGAAACGTCCCGAGTTGCAGCAATGGCAGGTTCGACTCGGCCTCTGCCAGTTCCTACAGAAGAAGTACAAGGAGACCGTCGCCACGCTGACGGCCGTGGCGAACAAGGTTGATTCGGCAGACTTAAAAGCGCAGGCGTTGTTCTTGGTTGGCACGAGCCAATTTCATTTGAACGATTTCACGTCGGCGATTCCATCGCTTGAAGGGGCGATCGCGGCCAACCCAAAGTGGGCGCAGGCCGACGAAACTTGGCTAAACCTCTCCCGTGCTCAACGCAAGCTTTCGAAATTCGACGAGGCCAAAAAGAGCGTGGCTCGAGTGATCAGCGATTTCCCTGAAAGCAAACTGTTGGATCGGGCTCACTTCAGATTGGGTGAATACAGCTATGCGTCGCGCGACTACAAGGCGGCCATCAAGGAGTATGATGAGTTGCTCACGAACTGGCCGAAGTCGACTTACGCTCCCTACGCCCTTTATGGCAAAGGTTGGGGTCTATTGCGACAGAAACAGTACGACGGCGCGATCGCAGCGTTTACGGCACTGATCGACGGCCACGCCGACCATCGTATGGTTCCGGACGCCCACAACGCTCGAGCCATCTGCCGGCGTCAGTCGGGCGATCTTGAAGGCGGCATCGCCGATGTCAACGCATTTTTGGCGACCAGTCCGTCACTCGACGAGAAGATCGACGCCCTTTACGAACGCGGTATGTGCGAGGCTGGGCTGAAGAAACATCAGGCAGCGATCGACACGTTCGCCGAAATCCTAAAGGGCAAACCCGATTATGAGCACGCCGACAAGGTGATCTACGAGACGGCCTGGGCGTTCAATGGGTTGGAGAGAGAGGATGATGCGATCAAGGCTTACCAGCGATTGGTTGCCAAACATCCCGACAGCAAGCTGGCGGCCGACTCGCATTATCGGATTGGTCAGTACGAGTACAAAAACAAGAAGTTTGCCAATGCCGTCAATTCTTACACCGCTGCGACGAAGTCGGCCGATCGCGACGACCTTGCCGAGGAATCCGTCCACAAGCTTGGTTGGGCCAACTATCAACTTGAGAAGTACGAGTCGGCGTTGACCGCCTTCGCCGCCCAGATGAAGAAGTTTGGCGATGGCGACTTGGCGGATGATGGGCGGTTTATGCAAGCGGAATGCTTGTTCAAGTTGGATCGGTTCGAGGAGGCCGCCCCCATCTACCAGGCTCTGGCTCAAAAGGAGGCTTCAAATGACGAAATCGCCGTTCTGACGTTGCTGCATGGCGGGCAGAGCGCCGGCCAACTCGAGCAATGGGCCGAAAGTATCGCCCTCTTGGAGAAGATTCCTGTCGAACACGAAGAATCGCCCTTCGTTGCCGAGGCATATTTCGAACTTGGGCAAGCGAATTTCAACTTGACGCAATACGACGCGGCCCTGCCGCTGTTCGAAAAGGCGACAGAGCTTTCCCGCGATGTGACCGGAGCCCGCTCCCGTTTCATGATGGGCGAGGTTCATTTTGTGCAGAAGGATACGGAATCGGCTGTCCGCGAATTTCAACGCGTGTTGTTTGGCTACGGCGCTGACAATGCACCCGACGACGTCAAAAAATGGCAGGCCAAGAGCGCCTACGAGGCGGGCCGCTGTTACGATGTACGCATTGCCAAGGAAAACGACCGCGCCAAACGATCGGCGTGGATCGCCAAGGCGAAGCGATTCTACGGCGATGTCGTAAAGAAGTATCCTGAAAGCGATGAAGCCACGATGGCTTCGAGCCGTCTGCAAGAATTGGCGAAACTGAAATAGTCGAAATTTCACATGCGGATCACAAGCGCATTCCTGCTTCCCGGAGATTGAATACCATGTTGCGTAGAGATCGAATTCATTGGTGGATCGGCGGTCCGTCGCTGGTTTTGATGGTGCTGGCGTTGTTCGCCGCCTCGTATACGAGTTCAACGGCGCGAGCGGACGAATCCTCGGCCGGTGACAACGTTGTTGATTCCAGCGAGACCGATGGAGAAGAGGCTTCAGAGGAAACCGAGGAAGAAGAAGGTGTCAGCGGCATTTCCCTGCTGCCAGAAGAAGGTAAACTCAGCCTGATTCAGTTGGCGTGGCGCGGCGGGTTGCTGATGATCGTGATTTTCGGCATGGCTTTTCTGGTCGTCATGTTCGGCATCGAACGTGGGTTGGCGTTGCGTCGCAGTCGCGTCATGCCCGAGGAATTGGTCGAGAGTCTAGGGCGAATGGCCAATGCTCCCGGTGGTTTTGATCCACGCAAGGCGTACCGCGAATGTCAGAAGTATCCGTCGGCTGCCGCGGCGGTCATCAAGTCGATGCTTCTGAAGGTGGGGCGCCCCCATGAGGAAGTCGAACGAACGGTTAAAGAAGCGAGTAATCGTGAAGCCTCGCGCCTGTATGGTAATGTGCGTTGGCTAAACCTTGCCGCGGCCGTAACTCCGCTGATGGGACTGTTGGGGACGGTTTGGGGTATGATCCTCGCGTTCTTCCAGACGGCCAACTTGCCTGAGGGCGTCAACAAAGCAGATGCCTTGGCGGAAGGTATTTACGTGGCGTTGGTGACGACGCTGGGTGGTCTTTCGGTGGCGATTCCGGCCGCTGTCCTGGCCCACTTTTTCGAGTCGCGGATCGAATCGTTGTTCCATCAAATCGACGAAATGCTGTTTAATCTATTGCCACAGATCGAGCGATTCGAAGGTCGGTTGCGTGTCAGCCAGCAGTCTCTTACGGGAAGCGAGACGGTCGCGGCTGAGCAGGCTGTCGATGCGACGGTTGTGGAGAGTGCTTCCTCACCCGAACCGGCGGCTGTCAAGTAGCCCCTGACTCCAATCTACCGAGGAGTGAAGCGATGTCTGTTGAATTGAAAAAAGGCCGAGCGTTGGGCAGCCTCAGCCTCACGCCGCTGATCGATATCGTCTTTTTGCTTTTGATTTTCTTCCTGGTTGCGACGCGATTTGCGGAAGAGGATCGGGAGATGGATGTTCGTCTCCCCGCCGCGAGCGAGGCGATGCCTCTAACCGTCAAACCACGAGAACTTTTCGTCAATATCAACGATCAGGGCGAGTTCATCGTCAGCGGAAAAAAGATGGAAGACCAAGAAGAACTGTTTGCCGTAATACGGCGAGCGGTTGACAATAACCCCGGCAGCCAATCGGTGGTGATTCGGGGGGATGAACGATCGATGCTCAGATATGCTGTCCAAGTGATGAACTTGTGTAATCGAGCAGGCGTCAAAGACTATACAATCAACACGTCTCCCGGTGGATAGTTATCTGATCGGCGAGCTCAATGTGTAGGAAGTCGTAAGCCATGGCCAAAACACGACGCGTCATCCGAAAGGTCAGTTCCGGCTCAAGCGATCGATTTGAGGACCAACTTTGGCCGATTGTCGTGGCCATGTTCATTCTCGGCGGAGTGATCGCCGGAATCATCCTGGGTATCTTCTCCCTGGATGACTCGCGAATACTGTACAACGCGATGACCTATTTGGCGCTCCTGCCGTTGATGATTGGCGCCACGACGATTCTGCTTGCGCACCTTAATCCACGAACGGTTCGCCGGGGCTTAGTTCTCTCGGCGATCCTCAGTGTCGTGGCAAATCTGGTGATCCTCGTGATGTTGGCCGTTTTCGACTTGATTCCAATGCCGATCGTCCCGCCGGATCCCGAGAAACGGCAACTCGTCGACGAGAACACGGTCTTCGAAGCGGACTACCATCCGACACAGGTGAACCCAGAGAATCGTCCGCGGGAGGACCACGAAAAACCCGTCGAAACGCGAGCCCCCGAGGTCGAAGATCGCGAGGTTCCGCATGAAAAGATTGAAGAAAAGGAGCCCGAGTCTGAGCGACAGCCGACTGTTGCTCCCGAGCCCGAGCAAACGGTCAAACCGAATTTGACCCGTCGGCCCGATGAGACGGAGGCGGTTCCGCGGCAGAGCGATCAGCAATCTCGTTTGAGTCGGCAGATGGCCCGCTCGCAGCCCTTGCCGACGGAAAAGGTCTCGACGCGCAAAGTTGCAAACCAGGCGGAACGCAGACTGCCCCAGATTGAAGCCCAAACTCAGCCGGTCAAGCGGCAGGCAGTCGAGCATCAGGCGCAACGTCGAGAGACTGACGCCGAGCCGGAGACGCAGATCCGGCAGGAGACAATGCAGATCGCCAAACGCGAAGCGAACGTGGAGCCGATCCCGGAATCGACCACCAGTCCGGTAATGCGTCGCCAGATGGAAACGCCTCGCATGGTGCCGCGAACGATGGCGGAGACGGCTGAGGTCGCCAGTCAGCCGCAGCAGACCGACGTTGCTGAAATGAAACCCAACAACACGGAGGCCATGCGCGAGCGCACGCAAAGCCCGACGCGAGAACGGCAACCGTCGGAGGTGACGCACGAGGCGTTCGCTCAGGTCGATACCAAGATCCAGCGGCGATCGAACCCGGCTGAGCGAGCGCCGACGATCTCGCAAGCGCCGTCGCCGCTGCCGGCGCGACGGCAGCATTCGCAAACACGCCCGGACATATCCACGGTGGTTGCCAATGCACGACCGACGACATCGCCGACGAACAGTTCCAATCCGTCGTTGCGGCCATCGGATTCGAGTGTCTCTCGGCAACAGAATACGGAGCGAACGACAAGTCGATCGATGCCGTCGCTCGACGCCGCTTCAACCGGTTCGACCAGTCGCATCGCACGCTCGGCGACCCGAGCGGAAATGGATTCGCAGGTGCCAACGGTCAGTCCGGAGTCGGCGTCAACGGCGAGTCCCGAGCGCAGCACGCGCATCGCCCGTTTTGCGGCGTCGCCGGCGCCGGTGGCGAGTCCGCAGGCGTTCCAGTCGGACCAACCCAATAGTCGGCCCTCTTCGCGTCCAGCCGCGACGGCGCTCTCGAAGGCGATCACCGGCAAGGCGGGGCAAGGGCGATCGGCCAATCTCGATACGGACGCCCCTGCGCCTGAGCGGACGGCACAGGTTGCGCTGGGATCTGCCAAGCGACCGAAAGCTACGCAAACGGCGGAGTCGGGGCCGGCGATCACGCCACAGGACGTCGCTCGTGTGAGTCGGGCCCGAGCCGGTGGCGAGATGCCCAGCACCACACTTGAAGCCCAGGCGATCGATGTTGCCACGGCCGCCGGCGCGAGGCACGTTGCTCAGGTCCAGTCGAGTGCAAGTGGATCGGTCAGTCGGGCCGCGGCGAACGCCGAACAAGGAGCTATTACGGCCTCAAGCGGGATGATTGAAGTCGACCTCGGGGCGACGCAAATCGTCTCGAATTCGGGTCAGGGTAGGGCGGCCGGTGGTGGTCAACCGATCATCAACCCGGCCACACGTTCACAGCGTATCGGCCGTCGGGCGGCAGAAGGCGGACCGACGGTTGCCGTCGCGGCCAACTTGATCGCTCCCACGACCGAATCGCCGGAAGGTGACGGCGGGGGGGCGCCGCCTGTCTTACAGCCAAACGTGGCAGCCACGGAAGCAGCGCGACATGATTCAGGGGGGGACATTCCCACATCCGGTGGTCCCTCCAATGCCGAGGAAGCCGGTCCTGAAGCAGTCGCCAGCAGCGCCGATGCGATCGGCGCGGCCGAAATCGGCCGAGCGGAAGTGGTGATCGCTTCGGCCGGCATGCCACAAATCGGCGGCGGTACGGCTTCCTTGGCGCGATCGTCGTCCGGTCCGGTTTTCGCGGCCAACACGCAAGCGGAAACCGTAGCGATCCAAGGTGCAGAGGTTTCGTCGGGAGCGCCACAGGGCGTCTCGATCGAAGCCCAGGGTACACAGCAGGCTCGAGCAGCTGCTGGGCTTCACGCTCCAGCTACCGATGACGCTGCCGGCGCCGCAGAGGCAATGGCCGTGGTGGACGCGCCGATCATGGGTGGCGTCGGTACGGTAACCGGTGTGCGAAAAGCATCGCCGAGCGAAGAAGATGGTCCGCTGGTTTCCGAGGTCGCCGGTGAAGGCGCGCCGCTGAAACGATCGACGATAACTGGGCTGCCGATGGGCGAAGTTGCCCAAGTCGACGTGCCGGCGCCCGGCGCCTCGGACACTGAAACTGCCGAAGACGTCATCGATTTCGCTTTTGGTGCAGATAGCGACGGCATCGCTCGCGAAGAGGCGGGCGCCCTGGAAGTCTCGGTCGAAGAGATCGACGGCCCCGGTGGATTGGGGCTAGAAATCACTCCCAACGTGGGAACGAACCGTCGCCAGGCAGATCCCGAGAGCCAGGAGATTCACTCGCGGACCGCCCGATTTGTCAGCAAGCGGTCGGGCGGTATGCCCGGCATCAATACCTTGGCCAAACGCGGCGTATTGGCGTTCGACAAACGCGCCCGGCGGTTGGGTGACGATGTCGGCGGCGAATCCGGGAAGATTGCCCCTGAAACGGAGTTTGCCATCGAGTTGGGGCTGCAGTTTCTGTCGCGACACCAGCTTTCCAACGGGTGCTGGTCGCTCAACAATCTCGGCGCCGCGCAGCCCGACTTGGTTGAGGACTACGTTGACGAGCGAGCCGCACTGCGCAGCGATACCGCCGCCACCGGCTTGACCTTAATGGCGTTCCTCGGGGCCGGCTATCAACACAAGGATTTCAAATACAAGGATGTCGTCGGGAGTGGATTGAATTTCCTGATTCAAAACCAAAAAGGAAACGGCGATCTATTCATTCCGCACGATCCGCAGTCGAACTCGTGCGCTTGGTTCTACAGTCACACGATCGCAACGTTGGCCCTATGCGAAGCGTACGGCATGACGCAGGATCCGGAGCTTCGAGAGCCGGCGCGAAAGGCGATCGACTTCCTCTGTGAGTCGCAGAATCTGCAGCGGGGTGGCTGGCGTTATTCACCCGGCGTCAGCAGCGATACCTCGGTCACTGGCTGGGCCATGATGGCGCTCAAGGCTGGCCGACTTGGTGGTTTGGAGGTTCCCGACGAAAACTGGGAAGGTATCATCAATTGGCTTGATCGTGCTCAGGTTTCAAAGAAGGAACCACACCTCTTCAGCTACAACCCCATGGCGCCCAATACCGAGGAACAACGGCATGGTCGACAGGCGTCGATGACGATGACCTCGGTGGGGCTATTGATGCGGATGTACACGGGGTGGCGCCGTGACAACAAGAACCTGAAAAAGGGCGCCGACTACCTGCTGGAAAACCTGCCTGAAATGGGTACGAATCGAGAACGCAAACGCGATACCTACTATTGGTACTACGCCACGCAGGTGATGCGTCACATGGGTGGCGACCATTGGAAGCAATGGAATGAAGCGCTGCACCCCATGCTGGCAGAGACACAGATCAAGCAGGGAACATTCGCCGGTTCGTGGGATCCGCGCAACCCAGTTCCCGATCGATGGGGCCCGCACGCGGGACGGATCTATGTAACCACAATGAACCTCTTGTCGCTCGAAGTCGACTATCGGCTCATTCCAATTTATGAAGAGACGGTGAGGTAGTTTCTAGCGTCGGCGACCCGTTCAACTCAGCGAGATCAGCCGCTTCTGGCCTTGTTTTTCGATACAGACCTTGCCTTCGCGAGCCAACCAACCGACGGCCTGCATCACCACGTCCCGAGGGGCTTCGATCTGCTTGCCGAGAGCAGTGAGCGTCATTTGCCCATTGCTCGAAAGTTCCGTCCACACGAGGCCGGCCGTGGTTCCGATCTGTTCGACAAGGGTTTGGGGTTCCTTTTCCTTCGCCATCGTTGCGATCCTCCAATGTATACTCTGTATGTTGGCCGTTTAGCGGCATTGTTGTTTGAGCAAACCTGCGCAAAGTATAGCGAATGGAACGGTCGGTACTCAACGGTCTTGACGGCTTGATGGGTGCATCGGACGGATTTGTGGCGCAGCGGTCGATTCGACCCCATCGCCATCAAGATAAGGTGGTTGCCGCCTCTCGCCAAGCGTCAGGACACCTGGTCGGCCAATTGGGGATCCAAGATGCTGGCCGAGAGCAACTGAAAGATGGGCGATAGTTGCTCGAATTCCCGGTTTTCTGCCTGGTAGAGCACGAGAAACAGACGCTCGCCGCCGCGAAAGACCCTCAGTGAGGCGGTGATCACGAAGTCGAGGCAATAGAAATTCAGGTCGAAACCGCTGGCGTCGACATCGCCCACCTTGTCGCGGACCGACTCCGCCTCGATTTCTTCGTACTCCTGCCGCAATGTATTCAGCACTTGGGCGGCGAGTTCCGTGCCGTCGGTGTCGCCAGGGTGGATCGAAACCGACCAGAACCCGCTGCCGGGGCTTTGTAGCACTACCGATTCCGGCCATTCGGAATTGCGACCGTCTTCGACCGTCCAATTCTCCGGATAGGGGAGTCGCAGCCCAAAATTTTCGTAGATTCCGCTCATCGTGAGATTAATCCTAGCAGGCAAGCGGCCGGTTTGTCACCCAGTGCGACTGCATACATTCTCGGGTGTTGTTGCACGGTTGGGGCGATTCTGGTACTCTCCCGCGGCAATTATCGGATCATTGCAGTTTATGAAGGGCGGCTGCCTGCACGCCACGCCGATGAAACGGTAACCGCCACATGCGTTTTCACGCCTTTCAGTAGACGAATCGCCTTGCTTTTTCTACGTCTCAGTTTGTCGTCGTTCGCCAAGCCGTTGGGTATGGCGTGTGCCGCGTCGCTGCTAGCGGTGTTGGTCAGCGGCTGCAGCTGGTTGCCAAAACGAGCGCCGGAAACAAACATCACAACTGCGTCGCGGCAGTTGAACCAGCGGGGAATGGCGGCCTCGCAGCGGGGCGATTGGGATTCGGCCGAACTGCTCTTCGCCGACGCCACCTCGCTTTCGCCCGACGACTTCCACGGCTGGAGCAACTATGCCGAGGCCCTCTGGCAACGGGGTGAGAAATCGCAGGCCACCAAGGCGATGGCCCGGGCCGTCGAACTGTCGCGTCGAGAGCCGGGATTACTCGTCAAACTCGGCGAGATGTACTTGGCTCAAGAGGATCTCAATAACGCCAGCTACTGTGCCGACAGCGCGATTCAAGCCAATCCCAAGTTGGCGGACGCCTGGGCATTGCGGGGCGATGTGGTCACGGCGACGGGCGACCTCGACGAAGCCCTGGCCAGCTACCATCGGGCACTCAGTTATCGCCCCAACTATCCGCGGGTTCAGTTGGAGACGGCCGAGATCTACCGGCGGCTCGGTCGAGCCCAACGTTCACTCTCGACCTTGCGATCGTTGGCCCAGCAGTATCCACACGGGGAAGAGCCGCCCAGGGTGCTCGTCCTCCAAGGCCTGGCCCTGACGTCGCTCAACCGGCACGACGAAGCGGTCGAAGTGCTGACTACCGCCGCCCGCCGCGGGCAACCGTCGGCCGAGGTCTTCTATCATCTCGCGCAGGCGGAGAAACAGGCCGGCCGAATGACGGGCGCGTATTGGGCAACCCGGCAGGCCCTGGCGATCGATGCCGGCCACGCCGCCAGCCAGCAATTGATGGCCGAACTGGAAGGCTCGCAGCGGTCGCTGGCCGCATCGCCCGCCCCTCGCGATCGGATCTAGCCGGCATCGGTATCCGAACCAAGAAGTGGGCCCCGCGACAGCCTGACTGCCGAGTTCGACTCTTCGCTGAGTTATGGCGTTAGTGAACTCGTGGCGCGCTCGTCGAGCAGGCCGAGTTGCAGCAATACGGTGCGCCAGTCGTGCGCGACGGCAATGGTGTCGACGCAGGCGAAACGTATGCCCTCCAGTGTGCGCGCGACGAGGTTCTTGAGAAGTTCGTTTCGCCTCACCCGGTCTTGCACGCGGGTACCGACCGGAGCGGCCAAAAAGGCGTCGATTTGTTTGCTCAGGGCGTCGATTCTCTCAATGACTTTGACTGTCCGCGGAACGGCGGCTCGGGCCACCGTAAAGCCGGCACAGGCGTCTCGCGTTTTCTGTAGCTCCTGTAGCTTGGGAAACCGTTGAAGCGTCCGCGTCAACTCGTTTCGGATCGTCGTCGCGTGCTTCGCTTCCCGATTCAAGTAGTTTACATCGAAACTGACGTTGCGCAGCAACTGAAGTAGAACGTCCTGTAATACCCAGAGATCGCGTTCGATCTTCGTTGCCTCGCTGAACTCCACTTGGATGTTCTCCAGTTCAGCACGGAAATCCGCCGCGGACGACGGGCGGTGCTTTGGGTTGGTACTCAAACCCCTGACAATCAGTTCACCGAGTTGGCGCGGCACCTCGGGGCGCAGGTCTTCAAGATCACATTCGGTGGCGGCGCCGGCCAAACGAAAGGTCTGTACGTCCAGTTCGGCCATCGAGCCTCTGTAACGACGCGGATCGAGGCAGTGTTGGAAATGCGGGGGACGCCCCGACAAAAGCCGGTAAAGTGTTGCAGATAGACTAAAGATATCCGCCTTGGTGTCCGCTTGGTTTCCTGGAAAAAACACCTCGGGGGCAGTGTAGTAGGGCGTTCCACCCCTCTTCAGTTTGTCGGAGATCTCCTCGGCCAGACCGAAGTCGACCAGAACCGCCCGCCGCGACCGTTCGAGAACGATGTTGTCCGGTTTGACGTCTTTGTGAATCCAGCCCCGGGCGTGGATGGCTTCGAGGGCTCGGCATATGTCGATGCCGACTTGGACGGTAAGAGCGACGGGGAGCCGATGTTCGTCGGCCACTTGTTTGCCGACATTCCGGCCGTCCACCAGTTGCATAGCCAGCACACCCGCCTGCGCGTCGGCATCTACCAAACGGGCGATGTGGTCACACTTGATCTTGTTGAGTATGTCTATTTCGTGCTGTAACTGCTGCCTTTTGTCGGGACTGTCACCGGCTTCGAACAACTTGATTGCGACAAGCGTAACCGTTCACGGCCTGACTACCCCAAAAGGGGTATTGCGCTGTCGTGGCCGATCGCGACAATGGTCGGCATGGACGCCAAGGACCGAAAAATTGAGCAACTCGAAAAGCTGGGCGCCGAG
>Ga0180435_10003853_pt1 | contig 14927 bp, 8 predicted proteins | sample SS_ome_3_FD_132467 | JGI IMG/M metagenome (GOLD analysis project Ga0180435, IMG submission 132467) | Hypersaline lake sediment archaeal communities from the Salton Sea, California, USA - SS_3_S_1 metaG | ecosystem: Environmental > Aquatic > Non-marine Saline and Alkaline > Hypersaline > Sediment... | reverse complement strand
TTCAGGGTATTCAGTGAAGCCGGTCTGCAGGTCTATTATTCCCTTTCACCCCTGATCCGCTGGGATGGGAGGACCATCGGCGGACAGGAAGCTTCTCCTGGTGTATATTTCTACGTGATCAGAAGCGACGAAACCCCCACTGAAACATCTTTGTCTGGATTCTTCTACCTTTTCAGGTAACTGAGCACGCCGCCACCCGGAACTTGCTGCACACCTGCTGCGTATCTGCTATTTCTTGTCCAGGAACAGTTTTTCCTTGCTGATTCGTTTGATCCCCCATCCGAAAAATGCCGTTGAGAAGAAGGTAAAAGATCCGTACACCACTGCGACCAGCGCCATTTCCCGGTTTCCCAGCAGTGTGCTGGCAACAAATATGGCAAGGGCCGAATTCTGCAGCCCCACTTCTATGGCAATGGTATAGCGATCCACACGCTTCAGCTTCGTAAGGTAGGCGATCTGCCAGCCCAGGAACATGGACAACGCGTTCAGCAAGAGGGTGTAGGGCATCAGGTTGAAGAAAATCCTGGGGGTGGCGGTCTCCGATCCTTCGTCAATAAACAGTACGCCCAGGTAAACCACCAGGAGGATCAGTGGCAGGATTACCTTCAGGGGCCGGTTCAGCCGCTCGGCAAATGCGCTTTTGCGGTGACGTATGGTTACGCCTATGTAGGCAGGCACAATGGTGAGCAGGAAAACCTTCAGGATCGTGTCCCAGACATCGAGATGTATTTCTGCATCAGTATGCAGGAAGACCATCAGTGCCAGGCTTACGTTCACAGGTATGCTGACCAGGGTGATGATGCTGTTCAGCGCAGTCATCGAAATCGACAGGGCCACGTTCCCGTTCAGCAGGTAAGTCACCAGGTTGGAGGTCGCTCCTCCCGGGCAGGCGGCAATAATGATCAGTCCGACTTTGAAATAGGGGTCGATGTTGGTGAGCATCGCAATGCCAAAAGCAATGAGTGGCAGCAGCAGGATCTGGCAACAAATGCCTATTAAAACAGCCCTTGGCCGGAAAAACACATTTTTGAAATCGCGGTGGGTGATCGACAATCCCATGCCCAGCGTGATGATCGCAAGTGTGACCGGGAGGAAATAACCTGAAAATATATTCGCCATACAGAGCTGCTCTAAAAAGTCGCAATTTATGAAAAAAGATCGGCACTACGTATCCGGACCCTCAAATCCAACCATCCTGTTGCCGACTTAACTGGAATTGGTCCAAATAATAATAGAGTAACTTCTGGCTATATTGTTCAAAAAAACCCGCCGCTGTTGATTATCTTCCGCATTAACTTTAAATTAGCTCATTGCTGATTGATAGGTGGACGCAGATTTGCAGATGAAAACCAGACATTAACAGCTGTCTTTCAGCTGTTAAGAAAAAGAAACTTAATCTAACCCGAATATAAATGACAAAGACCTGTCAGCAACATGAAGGTCATGACTTTGCCCAAAAGCAGCCTTCATGTAGTCCAAGACCGGGGTTCCAAACCCTTATTACCTTGTTGTTATTCCTGTTCTTTTTTCCATTTATACATGCCACTGCTGAAGACAATGCCGGCGACAGTGATGCAAAGCACGACAGCTACTCCCAGGGCGTAAAGCGAGGAGAAAGATTGTTTTATGGTCTCGTTGAAGGGAAATTTGAAGGAAACGCCTGTGCCGATTGCCATAATACGATGGAAATTGACACGTTCAACTGGAATCCCAACGCATGGGAGATCGCCCACAAATACAAGGAGCGGTCCGCTGAGGAATTTACCAAGGCAGTGATGACCCCTTCCGGACGCACCATGTCGGAGGTACATGAATCATTCAGCCTGAATGAGGCAGAGGTTGCCCTGGTCAAGGAATTCCTGGATCATTTTGAGGAGCAGGGCCTCACGAAGCGCAAGCCGGTAATCAACAAAATATTGCTCTTCCTGTTGCTTGGAGGCTTGCTGACCTGGATCGTTATCGAGGTGGTTTTCCTGAAAAAGGTGAAGCGGAAATGGATCCTGGGCGTATTGTTTATCGGAGCCCTGGGATGGCAGGTCATCCTGCTGCTGGATGCGGGCATCGCCCTTGGACGCCAGGAGAACTATGAGCCCGACCAGCCGATCAAATTCTCGCACATGGTGCATGTGACCGATAACAAAATTGATTGCAAGTATTGCCACCATACCGTCGGACACAGCAAATCGGCAGGATTCCCAGAAGTGGACCTCTGCATGAATTGTCATATCATCGTGCGCGACGGGACCTATTCCGGGTTGCATGAGATCAGCAAGCTGGTCAGCGCACATGAAAACAATGAACCCATCGAGTGGATCCGGGTGCATAACCTGCAGGACCATGTGTTTTTCAGTCATGCACAGCACGTGGAAGTGGGTGGGGTCGACTGCCAGACCTGTCATGGTCCGGTTGAGGAGTCACACCGTGTAAAGCAGGTTACCGACCTTTCCATGGGATGGTGCATCAATTGTCACCGCGACACGGAGGTGCAGTTCTTCGACAACGCATTCTACGAGAAATACGAGGAGTTGCACAATGCGATGAAATCTGGAGAAATCAGCCGTGTAACAGCCGAACAGGTCGGGGGTACCGAATGCTCAAAATGTCATTACTGATGCGTGCGATGAATAATTGTCGATATGCATGTTCAGCGAAATAAACAATAATAATCTGCATACAATTTATAAGGATGGAAAAATACTGGAGAAGTCTGGATGAATATAAAAACGGTCCTGATGACCAGGCTGAGAAAGCAGTTGAGGAAGAACAGAAAAACCTGGTGCTGGACCTGGCCAGTGACAAGATTGCCGGGGCCAGTGCTTCCAGGAGGGATTTCCTTAAACTGGTCGGTTTCAGTTTCGCCACTGCTGCGATCACCAGCAGCTGTGAGAAGCCTGTTCAGAAAGCCATCCCCTACCTGGTCAAGCCCGAGGAGATCACTCCCGGCAAATCCAGCTATTATGCCACCAGCTTTTTCGACGGAACAGAATATTGCTCGGTCGTGGCCAAGGTCAGGGACGGCCGTCCCATCAAGATCGAGGCGAATGATCTGACACCTGTTTCCGGTGGGGGAACTTCGGCACGGGTGCAGGCTTCCGTACTGGAGCTGTACGACCAGGCCAGGTTGAAAAATCCCGCAAAAGGACGCAACAGTGCCACCTGGGAAGAAATCGATGAACTTGTGGTAAGTACATTGACTAACCCGACCCCCGGAAGGAAGGTTCTCCTGACTTCCACGATCATCAGCCCGACAACGAAAAAGATCATCAGCGACCTTCAATCCACCTATCCGGAACTTGAATGGATCGTGTACGACGAAGTTTCCTCTGCAGCCATCAGGGATGCGCACCAGGAAGTGTTCGGAAAAAACATGATTCCCGGGTATCATTTCGACAAAGCGGACTTAATTCTTTCCTTCGATGCCGACTTCCTGGGCACCTGGCTCTCCCCGGTTGAATTTGCCGCAGGATATGCGAAAAAACGGGAGGTCACAAAGGAGCAACCGCAAATGTCCAAACATATCCAGTTTGAATCAGGGTATTCCATCACCGGGGCCAATGCCGATGACCGCCACCCGGTCACGCCTGCAAAATCAAAAGCCATACTTGCAAAGATATACAATGGGGTTGCATCACGACAGGGCATTGCCGGTTTGTCGGCGCCCGAATGTGATGTTGACGTGGAGGGTATCGTGACGGATTTGCTGCGCCACCAGGCCGCCTCCATCATTATCAGCGGCTCCAACGATCCTGAAATGCAGCTGATGGTTGCAGGTCTGAATGCGATGCTGGGCAACTACGGGGCCACCCTGGATATGAACCGCACCATGAACATCAGGCAGGGCAGTGACAAGGATTTTACAGCACTTAAATCATCGCTGAAAAACAACGATGTCAGCCTGCTGATCATGCATAACGTAAACCCGGTATTCAGCGATCCCGACGGGGATGATTTCGGGTACGCGATCAATGAAGCGGCACTGAGTGTATATATAGGGCACTCGTTCAGCGAGACAGCGAAAAACAGCCAGTACGTGGCACCCGACCATCACTACCTGGAGGCGTGGGGCGACGCAGCGCCGGTAAAGGGAACGTTCTGCCTGCAACAACCAACGATCAACCCGCTGTACAATACCCGGAGTTTCCAGGATTCATTGCTGAAATGGAATGGTGCTGATGTAACCTTTTATGATGCCATCAGGGCATACTGGGAGGAAAACATCTTCCCGCTTTCCGGGGCAGCAATGTCATTTACCGATTGGTGGAATGCGCAATTGCAGCAGGGAGCATTCATTGTCGGTGGGAATCCTTCTGTCTCCTTTGAACCCGACTTTTCTGTGATTGCACTGCAGCCTGCAGCGGAATCTTCGGGCATGTCGCTTACCCTCTACACCTCGGTGGGGATTGTTGATGGCAGGCATGCCAATAATCCCTGGCTGCAGGAACTTCCGGATCCTGTCACCAAGGTATGTTGGGACAACTACCTGGCTGTTTCCGTGGAAGATGCCGCGGAGATGGAGCTGGAAGATGAGGATGTGGTTACAGTGAACGGACTCCGGATCCCGGTACTCGTTCAGCCCGGACAGGCAAAAGGAACCTGTTCACTTGCGGTCGGGTATGGCCGCACCGTTTCAGGAAAAGTGGGCGACAACGTGGGATTGAATGCTTTCGGACTGGTAACAGATAAGAACGGATTCAGGAGCTATACCGTCGAAGGGATTGCCATTGAAAAGACAGGTGATACATACCCGCTGGCACGGACCCAGACCCACCATACCATGGAAGACCGGCCCATTGTGCGGGAAACAACGCTGGATGCCTATAAAAAGGACCCGAATGCGGGGAACCATTTCCACCTGGATGCCGAAGCACACCATTATTCGCTGTATCCTGAAACCAAGTTCGACGGGTACCACTGGGGACTGGCAATAGACCTGAACAAATGTGTGGGATGCAACAATTGTGTGGTCTCATGTATCGCTGAGAACAACATTGCCACCGTCGGAAAGGAAGAGGTGAAAAACCGCAGGATCATGCACTGGTTGCGCATCGACAGGTATTACAGCGAGGATGTGAACAATCCGAAATCTTACCTGCAGCCGGTGATGTGTCAGCATTGCGACAATGCCCCGTGTGAAAACGTCTGTCCCGTGGCAGCGACCATGCACAGCAACGAGGGACTGAACCAGGTGGCGTATGTCCGGTGCATCGGTACCAAGTATTGCATCAACAACTGTCCTTATCGTGTGCGCAGGTTCAACTGGTTCAAATATGTCAACAACGACGATTTCAACTTCCACCTCAACGACGATACATCCAAAATGGTGTTGAATCCCGATGTGACCGTGCGGAGCAGGGGAGTGGTGGAGAAGTGTTCCTTCTGTGTACAACGCATCCAGGAGAAAAAGCTGGAAGCCAAGCTGGAAGGACGGTCACTTGAAGACGGGGAGGTGCAGCCCGCATGTGTACAGTCGTGCCCGACCGATGCACTTGTTTTCGGCGACATGAACAACAAGGATGCGAAGGTGACGAAGCACATACAGAATGAACGGAATTACCACCTGCTGGAGCAATTGCATACCCTTCCATCGGTAGGTTACCTTACCAGGGTAAGGAATGTGAAAGGGGATGATGGGGATGCCACGGAGCAACCTACAGTGAGCCATGGTTAAACTGGGACTGATAACAATGTGAAATGGCTGGATGAGAATTCTCGTCATTATGGACAGACACTAATAAAGTAAAAAAGGATAGCATGTACAAAACCGAGATCAGGGGACCACTTATCCTGGGGAACAAGACCCTGGGACAGATATCCGAGGAGATCACATCTCCCATCTACCAGCGACCCAAAATGTGGTGGCTGGTCGGCATGGGGATCAGTTCAATACTGATGCTGCTGGGATTCTGGGGAATCTATGTTACCATAGCCACAGGCATAGGTACCTGGGGAGTCAACAACACGGTAGGCTGGGGCTGGGCCATCATCAATTTCGTATGGTGGATCGGGATCGGTCATGCCGGTACCGCCTTCTCCATTTTTCTCCTGATCCTCAGGCAGGAATGGCGCTCGTCCATCAACCGGGCAGCCGAAGCAATGACCGTGGTCGCTGTGGGCTGTGCGGCCATCTTCCCGGCACTGCATATGGGCAGGGTCTGGGACGCATTTTTTATTTTTCCCTATCCCAATACGCGCGGTCCACTCTGGGTAAACTATAATTCACCCCTGTTCTGGGACTTCATTGCGATCACTGCCTATTTGCTGATCTCTGCCTCCTTCTGGTTCCTTGGCATGGTTCCCGATTTTGCCACCATCAGGGATACCACCAAATCGAAGGTCAAAAAAGCAGTTTATGGTTTCTTTGCCATGGGTTGGAGAGGTTCGGTCGGAGAATGGAAAAGATACGAGGGCCTCGCCTTTGTCCTGGGAGGAATAGCAGCCGTACTCGTGGTGTCGGTGCACTCAATCGTATCCACAGACTTCGCTGTATCGGTGGAACCCGGATGGCATACCACGCTTTTCCCACCCTATTTTGTGGTGGGGGCGATCTTTTCCGGTTTTGCCATGGTGATGACCCTGATGGTGATCATCAGGAAAATCTACAAGCTGCATGATTACATTACCAACAGGCACCTCGACAATGTGGCAAAGATCCTCGTTTTCGTTTCCCTGATCATGGGTACTGCCTACCTTACCGAGATCTTTATCGCGTGGTATTCTGCCAATGAGTATGAGATGTTCACCTTTTTCAGGAACAGGATCACGGGGGAATACACCGTCCAGTTCTGGATCATGTTCATCTGCAATGCGCTGATTCCGCAACTGATGTGGTTCAAAAAGATCAGGCACAACATAAAAATGGTGTTCATTATTTCGTTGCTCATCAACCTGGGGATGTGGTTTGAGCGGTTCAATATTGTCATTACCTCGCTTGCAAAGGATTACCTTCCTTCAGCATGGGCCGATTATTCACCCACCTTCGTGGAGGTCGCTGTGTTCCTGGGTACCCTGGGGATTTTCTCATTTGGCGTACTTCTATTCTTCAAGTACATACCGATGATCGCGATCCATGAAGTAAAAATGGTCAACAAGTTAAAGACTGATAAAAAGAAATAGCAATGCAGGACGATAAAAAGCAACTACTGGGTGTTTTTGACGGTGAGGAATCGCTGGTGCAGGCATTCAGAAAATTTAAAAAGGAAAATGTGGAGATCTCGGATGTCTTTACACCTTTCCCGATACATGAAGTGCTTGAAAACCATGGAAAGAAGACGCGGATCATTACCGTTTCATGGTTTTATGGATTCTTTGCTGCAGCTGCCGTGCTTGCATTCCTTTACTATACAGCTGTGATCGACTGGCCGTTGAATTACGGTGGCAAGCCCAGCAGTGCATTTCCCTCTTTTATCGTGGTGACACTTATTCTCACAATTTTCAGCGTTACCATACTCAGCCTCTTCACCTTCTCGGCACGTGCCAGGATCTGGCCCAATGTGGGGAAACCGGTCTACCACGAGGGGGCGACCGACGATAAATTCGTGATCATGTTTGATGCGGAAAAGGTGGATGCGGAAAAGGTTAAGCAGTTACTTAAAGACCTGGGCGCAATTGAGATTGTTGAAAAGCTGGACAGTGAAACATCAATCGTTTAAAACCGGGGCCGGGTAAAATGACAGGACACAGAAATATGACACGCGGGGAAGCAAAAGGGATGCAGTTTGTGCGGGCTTTGAAACAAGTTTTTACCAGATAATTAAAGATTTTTTATATATGAAATTCAACATCATTACGATTGGTCTGACGCTGCTGGTGATCGCGTCTTGCGACCGGACCCGGACCAGCACAGGATGGGATTACATGCCGGATATGTATTATTCAGAGGCATATGAGACCTATGCGCCCAATGAGAATTTCGAAGACGGGCTGACAATGCGCACCCCGGTGGAAGGGACGGTACCCAGGGGGATGGTCCCTTTCCCATATGAAAAAACGGATGAGGACAGGATACTGGCTGGAGAGGAACTGACCAACCCGGTTCCTTTCAACCAGTCCATCATGGAAAAAGGTAAAGCTGCCTACCAGGTGTTTTGTGTCAGCTGCCACGGAGAAGCTGGCGATGGACAAGGATTCCTGTACACCTCCGGGCGGTATGCTTATCCCCCGGCAAGCCTGGTGAATGAAAAGATGCGTCAGCTGGCCGATGGAGAGGTCTACCATGCCATCACTGTCGGATACGGGGTGATGGGCGCCCACGGTTCCATGATCTCCCAGGAAGACCGGTGGAGCATCACTCATTATATCAGGGAAGCATTACAAAAATAATCCAGGAAAAACCCAAGCAAATGGAAGAGCGACTCAAACTATCATCCTTGTTTTATATAGGAACATTTACACTCATTGCCATCGGTGTGGCAGCTTTTATTACCGGATTCGTCAATGATCCCACCAGGGCCTGGGCAAACTTCCTGCTGAACAATGTCTATTTTGTCTCTTTGTCAGCGGGCGCCGTGCTCTTCCTTGCATTGCAGCGGGTAACACAATCGGGCTGGTCGGCCGGGTTCATCCGGGTTCCCGAATCCATGGGAATGTACTTCCCGGTGGCTGCGGTTCTTTTCGTAGTGATGATCTTCGGTATTCAATCGCTCTATCACTGGTCGCATGTTGATGCTGTGGCGCATGACCCGATCCTGCAGCACAAGCAGCCTTACCTCAACGTACCGTTCTGGATCGGCAGGATGGCGGTCTTTTTTATCCTGTGGATCCTCCTGGCAACCCAGTTGAGAAAATTTTCCCTGCAGGAAGATCAGGAAGGGGGGCTCCGGCCATTCAGGAAAGCAGAACACACGAGCAAAATCTTCATTTTCGTAATCGCCATCACCTTTTCCTTTGCCGGGTTCGACTGGGTAATGTCGATCGACCCGCACTGGTACAGTGCCCTGTTTGCATTGAAGAATTTTGTTTCCGCATTGTACCATGCAGCGGCGATCATTGCTTTTATCGTATTGCTGCTGAATCAGTTCGGATATTTCCCGTTTCTGAACAAAAGTCACATGCACGATTTTTCCAGCTATATTTTCATGTTGTGCATTATCTGGGGCTATTTCTGGTTTGCTGAATTCATGCTGATCTGGTATGCAAACATCCCGGAGGAGACAGTTTATTTTGTCACCAGGATGCAGAGCGAAGAGTGGCGTATCTTCTTCTTTGCCAACATCATCATCAACTGGTTCATCCCCTTCACCATCATGATGCCGGCAGCCGCCAGGCGCAGCAAGATTACCCTTAAGATCGTCATCCCTGTATTGCTGGTGGGAATGTTCATTGATCTGTATCTCCAGATCTTCCCGGGCGTGGTAGGCACGCAGGTGCTTGGGTTCAATGAGGTCGGCGGGTTCCTCGGATTCCTCGGATTGTTTATGCTGGTTGTGGGTTATTTCCTCTCAAAAGCCAACCTCTATCCGAAACAGCATCCCTACATGGAAGAGTGCCTGGCGCATCACGTATAGCGGGTTCGCAATTTCGGTGTTGGTCCGGTGGCGAATCGTGACTGCCTGGAATGGTTTTAATTGTTATCTTCACGGTTTTTCAGCATCCATGCATCTGTATGCATGGTAGCTTTGTCTTATTTATACGGCCTGGTTGTTTAAACTTTTATACGGGGCTGAAAACCAGTTAAAATCCATCTGATTTGAAGAAGGGATTACAATATATTTTTGCACTGTGCGTGTTTTATTTCCTGAACATTCAGGCAACACATGCCCAGCTGCTGATCAATGAAGTCTGCGCCTCCAATTCAAGTGTTCTGACAGACTCGGACGGGGAATACAGTGACTGGATCGAGATTGTCAATACAGGTGCCGAACCTGTCAACCTGGAGGGCTATGGCCTGGGCGACGACAGCAGCCGGCAGGTGCGGTGGATTTTTCCTGAATATCTTATTCAGCCCGGTGAATTCCTGGTAGTGTTTGCTTCCGGGAAAGATACGAGGACAACCCCTTCTCACTGGAAAACGGTCGTTACAGAAGGTGATCCCTGGAGATACATTGTGCCTGGTTCCAATGTGGATGGATGGAGGGACCCAGGGTTTGATGATTCAGGCTGGCAAACAGGTGCGAGCGGGATCGGCTATGGGGATGGCGACGATGCCACTGTGATCGCACCATCGCTTTCGGTATACATGCGGAAAACTTTCAATATTGAAAATGTTTCGGAACTCAGTGAGGCAGTGCTGCATATGGATTACGATGATGGATTTGCCGCCTGGATCAACGGGACCGAGATCGGGAGAGCAAACCTGGATGGGAATCCCCCGGCATATAATACACTTGCTTCTCCCGACAGGGAGGCACAAATGTACAGTGGTGGAAGTCCGGAGCGGTTTGATATTTCGAATCCCGGTTCAGTATTCAGGAATGGGGAAAATGTCCTGGCAATCGAAGTGCATAATGTTTCAGAGACTTCATCTGATATGTCTGCCATTCCGTTTCTTTCCGTACTTTCACAAGTTCAACCCGGCAACCCGGCGCCGGAAATACTTGGACTTTCTGCGGAGTCATTTCACACAGATTTCAGATTGGATGCCGACGGCGATTCACTGTATTTTACCGATCCTGCCGGAACAGTGACCGATTCCCTGATCATCAGCTGGCAGGATATGGATCATTCTTTCGGGAGGAGCGGTGACGCTGCCTGGCACCTTTTTGCTATCCCCACACCGGGGCGGGACAATGATACAGAGGCATTTTTCGGGTATAATGACAGTCAGCTGACGTTTTCACGGCAGGGGGGAAGGTTTACAGATCCTTTCGAACTTACGGTCACCACGGGTGATCCCCTGGATACAATCTATTACTCAACCGATGGGTCCGTTCCAGGTTCCGACACTTATTTTTACGATGGTCCCCTCTGGATCAGCAACGACACCGTGATCCGGGCACAGGTTGTTCGATCGGGGTATCTGCCCGCCCGACCGGTTGCGCAGTCGTATTTCAGGAATGCACACGACGGGCTCCCTGTTGTGTCACTGACTACCGATCCGTACAATCTCTGGGATTACCAATCCGGGATCTATGCAATGGGACCTGGTGCGGAAGATAATTTTCCGCATTTCGGGGCCAATTTCTGGGAGGACTGGGAGCGTCCCGTGCACCTTGAGATGTACGATGAAAGCGACAGCCTGGCATTCAGTATAAATGCAGGCGTGAAGATCTACGGAGGCTGGACCCGGGGTCACCCTCAGAAATCGATGTCTGTCTTCGCAAGAGCGAAATATGGCGATCGCAACATTTCCTACCGGCTCTTCCCCGGTGAACCGTTCGCTCAGTTCGAAGCATTCGTGTTGCGTAATTCGGGCAACGACTGGTTCGGTGTGTGGAATGAATCCGGGACGATGTTCAGGGACGCATTGATGACCGGACTTACCGACAGGATGGACCTGGAGTACCAGGCGGTCCGCCAGGCGGTATTGTATATCAACGGGGAATACTGGGGAATTCATAACATCAGGGAGAAGATCAATGAACATTTCCTGGCTTCGAATACCGGTGTGGATCCCGACAGGGTGGAGTTACTGACCAACAACCAGCAGGTGGTCACCGGCAGCAATGACCATTACCGGCAGATGATTGATTATGTCAGGTCGAACGATATGACAGATGCGGGAAGGTATGCACTTGTGAAACAGCAGATGGAGGTAGATAATTTCATTACATACCAGGTGGCTGAGATCTATTTTGGCAATACCGACTGGCCGGGGAACAATGTCAAATACTGGCGTCCCGATTACACCAACGGGCGCTGGCGCTGGATCCTGTATGATACTGATTTCGGATTTGGATTATGGAACAGGAACAAGGTGTCGGACAATACCCTGCTGCATGCACTTGCCCCTTCATCCTCCAACAACAACAATCCTCCCTGGTCCACATTGCTCCTCAGGAAACTGTTGGATAACCAGGAATTCAAACACCGGTTTATCAATACCTTTGCCGATCATATGAATACTTCGTTCGATAAACGGCGCATGGATATGCGGATCGATTCGCTGAAGGAGGTGATCCGGGAGGAGATGGTGCAGCATGCCGGCCGGTGGGGCGGAAATTATCAGGCATGGGTAAGCCGGACCAACGACCTCAAGTATTTTGCTTCATACAGGTCTTCCAACGTCCAGGGTCATATCATCAGTAAGTTTGGCCTGTCGGGCAAGCATGAACTGACACTCGATGTGGCCGGTGATGCGCTGGGGGCAGTGAAACTGAATACCTTGCTGATCAGGGATTTTCCCTGGACCGGCACCTACTTTGAGGGTGTTCCCGTGGAACTTGCTGCAGTTCCGTCGCCGGGATATGTATTCGCAGGCTGGTCAGGCGATGTCCAGTCGGATGATCCGCGAATTACCATCGATCTCACTTCAGCGCATTCACTGACAGCTCACTTTGAACCCGCTGAGAATCCGTTTTTTACCAGGGTCAATATCAATGAGATTTGCTATGCTCCCGACAGCACCAATTCGAGTGAAGACTGGGTGGAACTGTACAACAGGAGCAACCAGTATGTGGATATTTCCGGCTGGAGATTGCAGGACAACAACGGGGAACACGTGTACCGGATCAGTGAGGGAACGGTGGTCAAACCCTATGACTATTATGTACTTTGCAGGGACAGGTTCAAATTCCGGGAGTTGCATACCGGTTTCGAAGCGTTTGAGGGTAACGTTGGTTTCGGACTCAGCAGCACAGGTGATATGGTGCGGTTATATGACAGACAGGACAAACTGGTGAATATTGTCGCGTACGAACCGGCAGCTCCCTGGCCGGTTGTCACGGAAGGGTTTACACTCGCATTGCTTGCGCCGGAACAGGATAATTTTGACGCCGGTTCATGGGCCGTGTCGGAGGAAAAATACGGCACCCCGGGGAAGCGAAACTTTGAGCCTCCGGCTGGCATATCCCTGCCTGGATCCGGGGCGGATGACCTGCTGCTGGGGAATTACCCGAATCCTTTTACCCGGAGCACCACCATTACGATATACTCTGCGAGCAGTCAGCATGTGCGACTGACAGTTTATGACCTCCAGGGAAGGCAGATAGAGGTGCTGTCAGACGCCTTGTTTGACGCGGGTACCCATGAGATTCCCTGGACACCGGAGATCGCGCCGGGCATGTATGTACTCAGGCTTGAGACCAGCAGCGCCGTGCATTCAATCAGGGTGCTGAAAGTAAAAAACTGAAGGTTTGATCGGGCGACTACCAGCCCTTTATTGCTGAACATGTGTTCATGGACAGAGATCAAATATATGCATAGTATGGCGCGCAGCTAAAGGCCAGCGTAGCTTTCAATACTCCATCACCAAAAACCGGCTATTCAAGGGCTTTCATGGAATGAACAAAAAAGGAACCATTTTGACTTACACTGCAACCTGGTTTTGTAAGTGACATTTATCTTTACCCCAGTATTCAGAGGACCTTTATATAAAAGCTCCGCGAGAAGTTGCAAGATAGAAATATGAGCTGCAGCAATTGACCGGATGCCGGACAAAAGAGAAAGAGCTGAACATAATTTGTTAATATTTATTGTTATAAGATGAGAGAAACTTTGTGCAGTTACCGCCCGGCCATAACAATGGTTTTTTTTCTGGCCTTTACCATGTTGTTGAATGCCGGCGGGTTGAATAACCTGGTCACAGTCGGGGAAAATCCTGATACGATCGTTGAGGCCCGTTTCGCCTTCGTTGATACCGTTGGAGGAGTAGGCACTTCCCCTGGCAGCACAGAACCTGCAAAAATACTCCGCGATGTGCCTACAACCGCTCAGTTGGATGAGTATTTCGGCTGGAAAGGGCTGCAATTAGAAGCAACCGGGCATTTTCGTACCGAACAAATAGACGGGTACTGGTACCTGATCGACCCCCTGGGCCGTCCCTATTTCAGTGTCGCACCCAATTCTGTAAACTCTTATTATCCAAATACTGATATGCCGGAAGACCTCGTTGCTGCCGGTTTCAATTCACTCGGAAACTGGTCCGCCCATGAGAATATCAATAGTTTTTCGGGACCTGAAATGCCCTATGTGACACGCGTAAATTTTATGTTAAGCTATAAGAACACCACGCAACGCCTGAAGGATCTGTATAATAAAGGAGTGATCGGGGTATTCGATCCCGGGTTCATAGCATATGCGGAAAACTTAGCCGAAGAGGTCATCCCCCTTGCCAATGACCCGTATTGTATAGGTGTTTTTACCGATAATGAATTACCCAACTATGACAATTCGACCTACGGCGTATTACTCGAACGTTTTCTCGAAGTGGATCCATCAGATCCCAATTACATCGCTGCGCATCAGTGGATGTTGGACAGGAAGGGAGCGGGATACGCCATCGATGACGCGGATCGCCAGGAATTCCATGGGTATGTGATGGGTACCTATTACCGTATTGTACATGATGCCATACGCGCGGTTGCGCCGGATCTCCTGATCCTTGGCAGCCGGTTGCATGGGAGTGCCAAATATAAACCATCCATCTTCCGCGAAGCGGGGAAATATGTTGACGTGATCAGTGTCAATTTCTACGGTCCGTATAATCCCCCCATGGAAACCCTGGAGATGTGGCTGGAAGAGAGCAACAAGCCTTTCCTGATTTCAGAATTTTATGCCAAGGCATACGATGTTGGCATGCCAAATGCAAGCGGCGCCGGCAACAATGTGCCGACACAGACCGACCGGGCCATCTATTTCGAGAACTTCACACTCAGGATGTTGGAAAGTAAGGGATGTGTCGGCGTGCAATGGCACCGTTTCCAGGACGATATCAACCCGGACGTGAACAAGGGGTTTATCAATGAGAACGGAGCCTGGTACGCACCGCTGAAAAATTCACTTGGTAAGATTACAAAGGACATTTACGGACTGAGGAATTTTATAAAACCGCT
>Ga0180435_10003850_pt1 | contig 14933 bp, 12 predicted proteins | sample SS_ome_3_FD_132467 | JGI IMG/M metagenome (GOLD analysis project Ga0180435, IMG submission 132467) | Hypersaline lake sediment archaeal communities from the Salton Sea, California, USA - SS_3_S_1 metaG | ecosystem: Environmental > Aquatic > Non-marine Saline and Alkaline > Hypersaline >... | reverse complement strand
TTTATCCCTTGAAATCAATACCGATTCACTCCCTGAAATCCAGGCGGATCCAATAGCCTTGGAGAGTATTTTCGGCAACCTGATTGCCAATGCCATCAATTACACCCCTGAGAATGGTCAAATAAATGTAACCGTCGAAATGGCCGGCATCAATGTCAAGGTCAATGTCATCGATAATGGCTTCGGCATCGAAGCCAAATACCTGGATCAGATCTTTGATCGGTTTTACCGGGTTAAAAACGACCAAACCCGCTACATCACCGGCACCGGCCTGGGTCTTCCCATTGTAAAGGAACTGGTTCAATCCCTGGGTGGGTTTGTGGAAGTGGACAGTACTTTGGGAAAGGGGTCGACGTTTACGGTCCTGCTCCCCGTAAACATGACGGCTAATTAGGTTGTGCTTTCGATTGCGGCGATAAATTCCTCCGGCGGCACCTGCAGACCGGTCCAGAGTTGAAAGGTCCGACGGGCCTGATATGCCAAGGGCATCAACCCGTCCATGAATTGAATGCCGTTTTCCGCAGCATTCTTCTCCCAGAAATTATTGGGTCGATCGTAGTTTAGATCCACCAGCATTTTACATTCCGGCAATTCCAACGATCCCACCAACTCCGCCATTTCCGGAGACTCATCTCTGCTCGATACCGAGGTGGCATTTATGACGATATCCACAGGGAGTACCTGGCCTTCCAAAGATGCAAATGTCCGGGCTTCGCCCCCGAACTGATTGACCATCTGTTGGGTTTTTTGCTCATCGCGCCCGGCCAGATAAATGGTCTTGGTACGTTGCCAATTCAATATAAAGGCAACCGCGCGGGCGGCGCCGCCTGTGCCAAAAATAAGGGCCGATTTATCTTCGGGATCAAATTCTGCCTTTGACAGCGCATCCATAAAACCGATGGCATTGGTGTTGTAGCCTTTTAATTTCCCTTCGGTTACGACAACGGTGTTGATAGCGCCAATAATGTTGGCACCCTCAGAGAGGATGTCCATAAATGGTATGGCGGCTTCTTTATAGGGCACGGTTACATTGGCGCCGGCGATATTCAAGATCTGCAGACTCTGAAGAGCCTGTCCCACCTGATCCGGGTTGACCTTGAAGGGCACATAGGCACCTTTGATCCCCATGCGATTTAATACTGTTGAAAAAATAGCCGTCGATCTGGCGCGATATGCCCGTTCATCGGAAATGATGCCGTAGACTTGCATGATTTATCCGTCCGGTTGGTAGAACGGTTGCCAATCAGCGACCACTCCCATAGGACGTGGTATGAGGAAGGCCCCTTAAAGGGGCCAAAACCCAGTGGCCGTCAAACTTATGATGGTCGCTGATGGGTGCCAAAAATGTTGGAATGAATTTTGTTTTCTGAAATGTTAGTTGAATCATTTAAGTTACGCATTAATGAGATCATTAAATCTGACAGCAACCGCCTGGTCGACGCCTAATATATACGCGGATAAATTCGACGGTGTTTTAAAGACAACATTTAAGGTTCAGATTGCCCCCCTCGGGCAGGATTTTGATGACCTCTTCTTTGAATACACTCTTTTTCTTATCTAGCTGTAGAACCGGTAAAGACATGGTTGACTCCTAACAATTTCAAACCCATTGGAATGGCTGTATACGAATCGAACAAGCATGCATCTATTCTGATTGGATTTACATGCCCAGCATCGAGCGAATGCTTTGGGAGATTTCCTCGGCCGAAGCAGGCTTGGCAATATAATCGTCGGCCTCGGTACTCATGCCGTCGGCGTGAGAATAACGGGTCGACGTTACGTGCGATGCCACCGCGGTTAGCAATAGAACCGGAATCTCACATAAATCATTATCCGACTTGAGCTCCTTGCACATTTCATAGCCGTCTTTTTCGGGCATCATTACATCCAGCACGATGGCATCAGGGGGGTTGGCCTGAACTTTCTCCATGCCCTCCACCCCATTATAGGCCAATTCCACCTCAAATCCTTCCTTTTCAAGCTGCCCCTGAACGATGGAGCAGAAGTCAGGCTCATCATCTACTACGAGAATTCTTTTTTTGTCCGTCATGGTAAACCTCCTGTCTGTTCCAAAACGATGATTATTAAAAAAAGTTTAATGCTTCACACAGTGGGCCGCGGATACAAGCCCGTTGCTTCCACGATTTCAGGGACCATTTCCTCCCACTCGATGGCCATGATATGAAATCCGCTAACGCCTTCCACTTCTTTCAACCGTTGAATATCCTCAATACAGATCTTAATACCCTCTTCGGCTTGTTTTTCCTTGGGTGTGTCCGACAAGCGCTTAACTAATTCGTCGGGCACATCCATGCCGGGAACCCGATTCTTCATGTATTTCGCCATGCCGTCCGACTTCATGGGGGTCATACCGGCCAATATATAAACCTTTTCGTGCAAACCGCGATCCCGGGCCAGCTTCATCCATTCCTCGAATTTGTCCAGGTTGTAGATGCACTGAGTCTGGATAAATTCGGCTCCGGCATTGATTTTTTTGGCCAATCTGGGCACGCGTATTTCAAATGGATCGGCAAAGGGGTTGGCCGCGGCACCCACAAACATCTGCGGTGGCCGCTTGATATCATCACCGCCTAAAAATTTGCCTTCATCGCGCATATGACGAACGGTCTGAACCAGTTGCATGGAATCAAGATCATGCACATTCTGGCCCTGAGCGCAGTCCCCAAAACTTTGATGATCACCGGAAAGACACAGAATATTGGCAATATCGTAGGATGCAGCGCCTAGAATATCACTCTGCAAGGCAATCCGATTACGATCGCGTGTTACCATCTGCAATACCGGTTCCAAGCCCATCAACTTGATGCGGATGCAGGCAGCCAAGCTACACAAACGGGTAACAGATGTCTGGTTGTCGGTAATATTGATGGCGTCTACATGGTCCTTAATCAGTTCTGCTTTTTTGGTAACGGCCTCCGGATCGCTGCCTCGCGGCGGACCACACTCAGATGTTACCGCCATTTGACCGGAAGCTAGTATTTTTTCCAAGCGACTCGGCGTCTTTGTTTTCATGACTGCACATCCTCCCTCACAACTTTTCGAGGTCCTCCCGCCCGGTCGGTGGACCAGTCTTTAATCGGACTCAGCTCTTCATAATCATCGAATCTTTCCAGGGCCTTGAGGCGCTCAACAATCAGTTGCCAAGCACATGGCAGCTCCTTGCTGATTTCGCACATGCCATTGGTGGACCCACCACAGGGCCCATTCATCACGCGTTTGGCACAGCGTGAAACCGGGCAGATCCCACCTGTACGGGATAAAATGCATTGCCCACAACCCTGACAGCGTTCGGTCCAGAGGCCGCGTTCCTCGGTTGCGCCCATAAAACAGGTGTTGACCCCCGGATAAACGGGCATGGCCAGGTACTTTTCGGCCGTGAACTGAACGCCGACACCGCAGGCAATCGACACAATGGCATCGTACTGATCAATATCATTGCGAATCTCCTCCAGATATTCATGATCGCATTGGCGCTCAAGCGTGCGTTCATCAATCTTCTTTTCTGTGCCCTGATTCAGAAAATACATACGCAATGCCGATGCCAGGATACCAACCTCCTTTTTTCCGCCGGCCTCACATACCGTTACACATTCATTGCATCCCAGCACCAATATCTTTTGGTGATCCTTGACGTCCTCAATAATTTCTTCAATCGGCTTTTTGTCGGCGACAATCATAATTTTAACCTCTTAGCTTGGTCCTCTTCATATCGGTTTCTGGTTAACATCGGTGCTTTTGTCATGTCATTGAATCGCAGTCCCAAGCCACGTGCCTCCCGGCTAGCAGCCCATTGCCCGCAGCAACGGCGACAGATTTTCAGGCTGCGTCTTGCTTAGGCAGCTTTATGGGGTTGGGACCGAGATCCTTGATTTTATTCACCATGTCTACCGCCACCTCTGCAAACATGGGCCCTTCACTGGAAGCCATATTGAACATTTCCACCCGTTCGCCACCGACTCCCACCGTATCCAGAATCTGCTTGGCTTGTTCAATCCGTTTGCGGGCTCTAAAATTGCCGCCGGTGTAATGGCAATCGCCTTCCATGCACCCCACCGCATAAACACCGTCGGCTCCTTTTTCAAAAGATCTGAGGATATGCAGGATATCCACCTTACCCGTACAGGGTACGCGAATAATCTTGATATTGGTTGGATACGTCAGTCGCATGGAACCTGCCAGGTCCGCGGCCGTATACCCTCAGAAATTACAACAAAAGGCGATGATAATGGGCTCAAATGTCTGGCTCATAGGACTCCCTCCAGCAAGGATTCTATCTTGCAAATCAGTTGATCGTCTTCATACCAGTTTAGTTCAATAGCTTTGGCCGGACATTCGGCCGCACACACGCCGCACCCATGGCACAAGGCTACATCGATCTCGCTCACACCATCGGCATTGATCTTGGGAACTTCATAGGGACACGAACGCACACAAATCAGGCAAGAGGCACACATGTCCTGTTTTACTTCGGCCGTTATGGCAGATAAGGTCAGTTCCGACTGGGAGAGAAAGGTGATGGCCCGTGATGCCGCCGCATTGGCCTGTGATATGGTTTCGGAAATCAGCTTGGGGCTGTGAGCCGTTCCGCACAAAAAGATTCCCTCAGTGGCCATATCAACGGGTCGCAGTTTCACATGGGCTTCCATAAAAAAGCCCTCCGGCGTACGGGCCAGCTTGACAATCGAAGCCAGCTCGGCTGTATCCTCCGGCACCATGCCGGCACTCAGGGCCAGCACATCGGCCGTAACCTGCAAGGGCCGATTTAGCACATGGTCATGAAAGGTAACATTGATTCCATCTGCTGAAGATTCCACCTGGGGTAAGTTGTCGGGTGTATAGCGAAAGAACAAAATGCCTTGTTTACGAGCTTCTTTATAATATTCTTCCAGCAATCCATACGTCCGGATATCACGATACAAGACATAGATATTGGCATCCGGATGCTCTTCGCGGATATGGAGCGCATTTTTAATAGCATTCTGACAACAGATCCGCGAACAGTTGGGGTTCTCCTCATTGCGTGAGCCCACGCACTGAATCATGACCACCTGGTTTAAGGAGCCCGGTTCCAAGGTCTCCATGTGGTGGGTCAGTTCCACCTGGGTCATCACCCGTTTATCTTCTCCATACAGATATTCTTTGGGCTCATACTCTTTGGCACCGGTCGCCAGGATGACGACGCCATGCTCGATCTTGCGCTCGTACATTCCCGGCCCCACCAGAACTTCGGTTGTAAAATTGCCTTTGAAACCAGAGAAGCCCACAATAAGCGATTGGGTCAGCACCTGGATCTTGTCATGAGAGCCAATCCGTTCGCTGAGTTCTGCCAGATAGGGCTGGATTTGGGCCCCTTCGATGGTGGCTTTTAGATTGTTGGCCATTCCACCCAGTTGATTCTCTTTCTCCACCAGAAAGACTTCATACCCCTGATCGGCTAAACCCAGGGCCGCATTCATACCCGCAATTCCGCCGCCCACAACCAGTGCTTTTTGATTGACCGGTATGGTCTTTTCTCCTAGAGGATTGAGCGTGGCCGCTCGGGCCACGGCCATTCGAACCAGATCTTTGGATTTTTCGGTCGCTTCCGCAGCCTCTTTGGCATGCACCCAGGAACCCTGGTTGCGAATATTGGCCATTTCAAAAAGATACTTGTTGAGACCGCATTCGCGCAATGTGTCCATAAATATGGCTTCGTGGGTCTTGGGGGTACAGGCCGCCACCACAATCCGGTTTAGATCATTTTCCTTGATGATCTCCTTTATCTGGTCCTGTGAATCCTGAGAGCAGGTAAACAGATTCTGGGTCACATAGGTGACATAGGGCAGGGACTGGGCATATTCCTCCACCGCCGCCACATCCACGACCCCGGCGATGTTGATGCCGCAGTTGCAAACAAAGACACCGATACGGGGCTCCTCCTGGCTGACATCGATTTCTGCCGGTAGTTCCACTGTACGGGTCAAGGTGTTGCGGGCTGCAGCCAGGCGTGCGCCGGCAGCGCAGGCCGCCGCCGAAGCCTCGGATACCGAGCTGGGAATGTCTTTGGCCTCCTGAAAAGAACCGCTGACATAAACACCCGAGCGCGAGGTTTCCACGGGCGAAAACGGTTGGGTTACAGCAAAATTATAGGCGTCCATTTCAACGTCCAAGCGTTTGGCCAGATCAATGGTTTGCTCCGACACCTGCAGACCCACCGAGAGGACCACCATATCGAAAATTTCATCTCGCAGCTCGCCGGCCTCATCGGCATAGCGGATGCGTAGATCCTTGTTTTCGCCGATTTCGTCTATGGTGTGCACCCGCGCTTTAACGAATTTCACCCCTTCCTGATTTCGGGCGCGATCGTAATATTTTTCAAAATCCTTTCCAAAGGTGCGGATATCCATATTAAAGATCGTACAGTCCAGGTCTCCCTTGGCATGTTCTTTGGCCACCATGGCATCCTTGATGGCATACATACAGCAAACCGAAGAACAGTATCCATTGCCACACTGATTGTTGTCGCGGGAACCGATGCACTGCAGCCAGGCAATCTTTCGGGGTTCGGTTTCGTCTGTGGGTTTGATCAGGTGTCCCATGGTAGGACCCGAAGCGCTCAGCATGCGTTCAAATTCCAAACTCGTCATGACATTGGGATTGGTACCATAATGATAGTGGCGTTCTAAATGGCCGGGATCATAGGGCCGTGCACCTGTAGCCAATACCACCGATCCCACCGGAATCTGTCTTTCTTCAACGATCTGTTCATGTTCCACCGCGCCGGCCAGACAGGCCGCCACACACTGGTAACACTCGGAACAAATGCCGCAGGACAGACAGCGATTGGATTCTTTTTGGGAGATGGCCTCGTCAAATCCCAGCTGGACCTCATTAAAATTTGAAATCCGTTCCGGTACTTCCAGGGTCGGCATCTTTTCTTTGGGCTGCCTTACAGCATCATCCAAGGGGATGTCATCCACCGTTGCCCATTGCTTTTCACGCCCCTTGGCCAGATCGTGACCTTGCACAAAGCGATCAATAGATATAGCGGCCTGCTTGCCGGCTTCCACGGCCTCCACAACGGTTGCCGGGCCGGTCACGGCATCGCCGCCCGAAAAGATATCCGGATCGTTTGATTGCAGCGTCACCGAATCCACTTGCAGAGTGCCCCAGTCGCTCAAGGTACAGGCGCACTCATCAGTCAGGCAGGCCCAGTCGCTTTCCTGGCCGATGGCGGGAATAACGGTATCCACATCCAGCGTAAATTCAGAGCCCTCGATGGGTACAGGCCGGCGCCTGCCGCTGGCATCCGGTTCGCCCAGCTCCATCTTGATGCATTCAACGGCCTTGACCTTGCCGTTCTCACCAATTACCCGAACCGGGGTGGTCAAGGTCATGATATCGATGCCTTCTTCGGCACACTCCTCGATTTCCACATCATTGGCCGGCATTTCTTCGTAGCTGCGCCGGTAAATCACAAATGGCTTTTTAGAACCTGTCCGCAAGGCCGTACGAACCGAGTCCATGGCCACGTTGCCGCCGCCGACGACAGCTACGCGCTCACCCAGCTGAACCCGGTTGCCCAGGTTGACTTCTCTCAAGAAATCGACGCCTGGATAGACCCCGTCCAGGTCCTCGCCCTCGATACCCAGGATTTTGCATTCGTGTGAGCCGATGCCCATAAAAAAGGCTTTGAATCCCTCTTCACGCAATTGGGCCACGGTGATGTCTTTGCCCAACGCCACACCGGTTTTAAACTTGACACCCAAATCTTTGATGGTCTGAATTTCACTCTCGATAATATCCCGCGGCAGACGATAGGAGGGAATCCCCACCGTCAACATGCCGCCCAACACCGGCAGCTTTTCAAAAACCGTTACCGGGTATCCCTCAATGGCCAGATAGTAGGCGCAGGTTAAACCGGCCGGACCGGCGCCGATGATGGCGATCTTTTCGGATCGCTCGGCTTTTTTTTCGGGTACAAAGGGTTTACTGCTTTCAAGATCTTTGTCGGCCAGAAATCGATGCAGATACTGGATCGACAGGGTATCATCCACTTGGTTGCGCGTGCAGGCACCTTCACAAGGATGATGGCACACCCGTCCACAGACGCCCGGAAAGGGGTGATCCTGTTTGAAAAGCTTTAGCGCCTCTTCATATTTCCCCTGCTGGATTAAGGCAATAAAGCCCTGGACGCTCACGTGGGCCGGGCAGCTTACCTTGCAGGGCGCCGAGCCCTTCTTATCGATGGCAAAGGCTCCCGGAATTGCCTGGGGATATTGCTTGAAGGCCGCTTTTTTGTCTGTCAGGCCTTCATTGTATTCGCTGGGCAGGGATACCGGACAGACTTTTTCACATTCCCCGCAGCTGGTACATTTATCCAAATTAATGAAACGCGGTTTTTGGCGAATGTTGGCGGTAAAGTTACCAGGTTCGCCGTTTAAGGATATCAATTCGGTGTTCGTAAGAAGCTCGATGTTGAGATGCCGGCCGACCTCGACCAGTTTAGGTGAAATAATTCACATGGCGCAGTCATTGGTAGGGAATGTCTTGTCCAATTGAGACATGACGCCACCAATGGCCGAAGAAGATTCGAGCATATAAACATAGTAGCCTGAATTGGCAAGATCCAGGGCCGACTGCATGCCCGTGATGCCGCCGCCGACGACCATGACCGAACCGACCAAATCCGATTTGTGAGCACCTGATTGCTTTGTCATTTTTTTAGTCCTCAAACCCCTTTCAATATTGCCGGAAGTTTATCCTCCCACCCGATTGTAGAAAGCTGCACACCACAAAAGCCTTCCTTTTTTAACGTTTTGACCATTTCCGAAGCGATTTTGATGCACTCGTTAACCTTGTCTGGCGCTTTCTGGAGTCGCTGAATTAATGGTTCCGGGATAAATGTATTGCTGACATTCCGTGAAATGTAGCGCGCCATCCCTAAAGATTTGAGTAACAGCACTGTTGGGATAATTCTGGTTTCGGTGGGATCAACACCCTTTATAAATGGTTCAATGATAGCCAGATCAAATAGCGGGGGCGTGATAAAAAATTGCGCGCCGGCCCCACGCCGCTGATCCATCTGTTCGCGAATCAATTCCGGGGATTTGTCCCGGGCGCCAGCCGACACGGTTGTTCCCACCATAAATGACGGGGCCCCCTTAAGCTCGATCCCTGCCATGTCCCGACCTTGTTGAAGTCCTGTGATGGCGGCTAACAGCTCTAGCAGATCGATGTCGTATACGGCGCGGGCTTGATGATGATCGCCAAAGCTTGGATCTTCGCCTTTGACAGCCATAACATTATCAATCCCACAGCCATTTGCAGCTAACAGATCCGCCTGTATGGCAATGCGGTTGCGGTCCCGGCAGTTTACCTGGATAATCACATCCATGCCATTTGCCTGAAGAATCATACCACCGCCCAGGGAACTCATTCGCATCACGGCATTGCTCATTTCCGGAACCACAAAGGCATCCACGCTTCCTTTGACCTTTTTTGCATTGGTAAGCATAGCTGAAGGGTCAGCTCCTTTGGGTGGTTCCATTTCTGCCAGTATAACGAATTCCCCCGCGTCTAGTTTCTGTTTCAGACCCATGGTCTACCTCCCACTAAAACATCTTTTCGATTTAATCGTCCTCTTCATGTCTTCCCAGGATATCTGACCTTCTGGTCCTGGTCTGCTGTTGAGCATCGTCCAATAGGTTAGCGACATGCTCGGTTTCTCACCATTACCCGGAAAGTGTTTTAGATCGAAATGAAAACAGAGGCAGGAAGCGTAAGTTCCCGGCCGCTAAAGCTAGACTGTCGCAACGATTATGCCAATCTGCTATCACGGCAAGTCTAATAGATAACTTACAACAATAACAAATAGATAAGCTCATTATTTCCGCATAGACAATGGTTGTACCAAATTATTTTGCACACGCGATGCTACGCCATTTTGGCAAGGCAGCTCGATTTCTGTTGTATTTTCAGACACCAGGGTGATATGTGCCAAATTGGCATAGACCAATTTGGCACAATGCCCCACTTGACAGGAGAGCTTTGATGGAACCCCGTATTCTGATTGTGGATGATGACCGTGATTTTCTGGAAATCCAAAAACGGCATTTACGCAAAAACAATTACCGGCGAATCACGCTGGAAGATGATCCCTTAAGAGCGGCACAACGAATTGAGACTGGTAAACATTTTGATCTGGCCTTGCTGGACATGACCATGCCGGGTATGAGTGGTCTGGAATTGCTCGATGTTATTAAAAATCACAGTCCTTTAACGGAGTGCATTATCATAACCGCGGTCAATGAAGCCCGGACGGCGGTAACCTGTTTACAACGAGGTGCCTATGATTATCTCCTCAAACCCGTTTCCAGGCAAGATCTAGCCTTAGCTGTGCATCGCGCCCTGGAACATAAGCGCTTGCTGGACATTCGGGATATTACCAAGCAGCAGGCCGCACCACGATTAAAAAACAAGGCCGCCTTCAAGGATTTTAACACCACGTCCGACAATATGCTGCGGGTCCTCAAAGAAGCCGAACTGCATGCCGCCAGCAATGTACCCATACTCATTACCGGTGAAAGTGGTACCGGAAAAGAGTTGGTGGCACGCGCCATCCATCTTGCCAGTCCCAGAAAAAAACACCCCTTTACGGCCATAAACATGGCGTCACTTAATAGTAATCTGTTCGACGCTGAGTTTTTCGGACATGCCAAGGGAGCCTATACCGGGGCCGAGAGCAACCGGGCCGGTTACCTGGAGTATACCGACCAGGGCACCCTTTTTCTGGATGAAATCGGGTTGTTGCCGATGGAGGTGCAGGGAAAACTGTTGCGATTTATTCAGGACGGCCGTTATATCAAACTGGGTACCAGTGCCGATAAATACGCTGATGTACGCTTTGTGGCTGCCACCAACACCGATCTGGAAAAACGGATGTGGCGCGGTCGATTTCGCAAAGATCTCTTTTACCGCATCCGGGGCGGCTGGCTGCACATACCGCCTTTGAGGGACCGTAAAATCGATATCCCGCTGTTGGTCAGGACCTTTTTATCAACCCATTACGATGTGAATAAAGAAAATTTCATTACCCCAGAGGCGCTACAAGTTTTAATGGACTATGATTTTCCAGGAAACGTCCGTGAGCTCAAAGCCATGGTCGAGTCTGCTGTAAATCTGGCTCAGGGTATGCCCATTGCCCCCAGGTTCCTACCGAGTCCACTAAGCCATATAAAGCCAACAAAAGAGAAAAAGCTTCCGGATGGGGCAATTTCTATGGCGCCCCTGGCAGCGGTGGAGAAAACCCATATCCTGCAAGTTTACCACCAGCTCAACCATAATAAATCCCAAGCCGCACGGGTTTTAGGGATTGGGCTCAATACGCTTAGGCGAAAGCTCACCAGTTATGGCGAAAAATAAAACTGCCCGATTGTTAAAGCGGGCAGTTTTATTTTAGGATGGTCAACATTACATGGCATAAAAGTGGAAGGAAAATCGCCGGCAGCATGTTGCCGATTTTAAGCTTTTTGATATCCAGCAAGTTGAGGCCGATGGCCACGATTAACAAGCCGCCCACGGCTGACATTTGGGCCACGACGGTTGGTATCAGAATTGGTTGTAGGGCCGAGGCCGCCAGGGTTATGGCTCCCTGGTAAAGAAAGACGGGAACAGCCGCGAATAATACGCCGATACCCAACGTTGATGCAAACAATATCGATCCGATGCCGTCTAATAGCGACTTGGCAAACAGGGTCTGATGATTCCCGGTCAGACCACTTTCCAAAGCACCCACAATGGCCATGGCACCGACACAATAAAGCAAGCTTGTCGTCACAAACCCCTTGGCAATGCTGCTGCTTTCTTCGGAAAAAGAACTGCCCAGCCGGTTTCCCAGTTTTTCAAGCCACTCTTCGATGCGAATCAGCTCGCCCAAAGCACTGCCGACAGCCATACTAATAATAACTATGTGGATATCGTCCGTTTTGAGGGCCGTTTTAATGCCGATCAAAATTACCGCCAGGCCGATGGCATGCATCATGGTGCGGCTATATTTTTCAGGAATGCCGCCTTTGAGCAGCAATCCAATCAGGCTACCGACAATAATAGCCACGGTGTTGACAATGGTTCCCAGCATGGTGCGCCTTTTTCGGTTGAATTCCGGTACCAAGTACCATCCGGCACCGTGACATAGCCAAAAACCGACTCAATAGCAACGCCTAAATAAAATCGTGTTCCACGATTTTATGATACCGCGTACCTTTGGCCGCAGGGAGAAAGTCCGTCGCTCCGATGCCTGCAGCAAAATTTTCGAAAAGAAGTTCTACGATCCGCTACCATGCTTTTTTTGAAAACGATGACATTCTCGGCATAGTTTTTTTAATTTGGCCACGGTTTCATCCGCCAATAAAAATAGATGATCCTGGTTAATGGCAGCCAGAGCCATAACAGCATTTTGCTGATGCGGACAGCGCGATGTATTCCAATTCTGACAACGCATAAAACCTAATTCATGGGTAATAGAGTGCTTCGGCAAGCCGTCCCCCCTAACAATGCATGGTTATGAAGTTTGAAAACCGATATTAGCCCATTTAACCGGAGGATCGATTCATCTTCAATGCCCGAATATTAAGGTAATAATACGGATTGGTTTTAAGTAACGGAAACAAGAGAAAGTATGGAGCGAGTCAGGAGACGGGATGGAAATCCAAATTGCTATCGGGATCGGAATCGAAAAAGCAGGAGACATAATTCAGAATCAGCGATCAGCAGGCAGGTATCAGCCACAGCGGCTTAAGGTTGCAAGCTGCAGTTCACCGTTTGTCATCCCCTTGGAAAAGGGGATCCACAAAGCTTTTGGCTGATAGCTGAACCCATTTAGAGTAACTGTCATAGATATGTTCCGAAATAGATGCCAGGGTGTAGGCGGTACAGGTACTTTTTCGTGAAGACATATCATTTTAAAAGTCTAGCGCTCGCCACGCTTATATGGCTCCGCCAACATCGCCGGGGCATTCAGCTTGCGGTGGTCCCCTAAACCAATAATCAAAAGTACCGCCAGGGTTGCCAGGTAGGGCAGCATGGCGAGGAAATTGGGCGAAATGCCCAGGGGCTGCAGGAGATATTGAAGCACAAAAATCCCACCAAATAGAAAAGCGCCGATCATAGCCCGCATGGGATTCCATAGCGCAAAGATCGTCAAGGCAATCACGATCCAGCCCCGACCGGCGGTCATGCCTTCAATCCAGGACTTGCTGTAAGATATGGATAGATGGGCACCCGCCATTCCCGCAAAAGCCCCACCCATAAGGACGCAAGCATACCGAACAGCATTTACGTTTACACCTTGTGCTTCCGTGGCTTTCGGATTTTCACCGGCTGATCGTATTTTTATACCTAGTCGTGTGTACGTCAGCATAAACCATGTAGCAACTGCCAAAAGAACAGCCATATAGAAAAAAGGACTCTGATCAAAAAAGATCGGACCGATGACAGGAATTTCGGAAAACAATGGAATCGGAAAGGATTGAAATTTAATACTCAACGGTCTGCCAATATACGGTTTACCCACCAACCCGGAGATACCAAGGCCTAACATCGTCAGCGCCAGTCCCGAAACGACCTGGTTTGATTGGAGTGTAATCGATGCAAAGGCGTGTGACATGGAAAACAGCATACCTGCCGCAATCGCCGCCAGGAGTCCCAGCCATGGGCTGCCACTAACAAATGTCACGATAAAGGCCGTCACCGCACCAATGGCCATCATTCCCTCAACACCCAGGTTCAATATGCCGGATCGCTCGCAAAGCACCTCTCCGATTGTCCCAAGGAGCAATGGTGTGCCGGCAACTAACGTTCGATTCGCGACAGATACAAACAAATCTTCCAATGAATTTAAATCCTTTTCGGCTTCCAATAAAATTGAACTTTATGTTTCAGGAAAAAGTCGCCCATGATCAAAAAAAACAACAAGGTGCCATTAAATACGGATACAGTGGCAGCCGGTAGCCGCAATGATATCTGTATGGCGTCGCCACCGACCATGATACCTGCGAAAAACATACTTGATAGAATAACATAATAGGGATTTAATTTGGCCAGCCATGCAACGATAATGGCTGTATAGCCATATCCGGAAGAAATCGATTCCGGATAGCTGAGATGATGGTGAATCCCGGCGACCTCCCCAACTCCGGCGAGACCGGCAACACCCCCGCTGATTATCATAACCAGCAGCGTTGTTTTAAAAAAATCAATGCCTGCATACTTGGCAGCATCGGGATTTTCCCCGACAACCCTGATTTCATACCCAAATCGCGTACGATAGATAAATATTCCCAAGAAAATGAGAGATAAAATGGCAAGAATAAGGGTTGCATAATGAATCCGAGATCCGGGGATAAGACCCAATATGGCCGATTCGGAAAAATCATCGGTATAAGGAAACCCGAATTTCGTTTTCCCTTTCCACGGACCGACAATAAGGAAAGTCAGAAACTCAGCACAGATATAATTCATCATGAGCGTCGAAATGACCTCGTTGATTGCAAACCGTATTTTTAAAATGGCCGGGATGAGTCCCCATATGCCGCCACCAACAAAGCCAGCTAAAAACATCAGCGGAATAATAATGTAAAAAGGTAAATGGGAGCTCCAATTTAACCCGACCCAGGTACCAAAAATTGCGCCCATCAATAATTGGCTTTCAGCCCCGATATTCCAGAATTTTGCCCGAAAAGCGATGGCCAGTCCACCACCGATCAACATGAGCGGTATCGCTTTGGTTATGGTTTCCTTAATCCCATAAAAACTCCCAAAAGATCCTGAAAATATTTTATAAATAGCATACAGCGGATTCACACCGGAGAGCAAAAAAATCATACTGATAAACAACAAACCCGCAATCAAGGAGAAAATAATCGCCAAAGCGG
>Ga0180435_10003849_pt1 | contig 14936 bp, 17 predicted proteins | sample SS_ome_3_FD_132467 | JGI IMG/M metagenome (GOLD analysis project Ga0180435, IMG submission 132467) | Hypersaline lake sediment archaeal communities from the Salton Sea, California, USA - SS_3_S_1 metaG | ecosystem: Environmental > Aquatic > Non-marine Saline and Alkaline > Hypersaline >... | reverse complement strand
CTCGGCCCAGAAACTGAAGCGCGAAGCGGCCTCGCTGCCGTCGTGGGATCTGTCGGCCCGCCAGATCTGCGATCTGGAGCTTCTGATGAACGGCGGGTTCTTCCCGCTCAAGGGCTTCATGACCGAGGTCGATTACGACGGCGTGGTCGAGGGCATGCGGCTTGCCGACGGTTCGCTGTGGCCGATGCCCGTCACCCTCGACGTCTCCGAGGGGTTCGCGGAAACGGTGGAGCCGGGCCAGGACATCGCGCTGCGCGACGCCGAGGGCGTGATCCTGGCGATCCTCAGCGTCACCGACAAGTGGATGCCCGACAAGGCGCTGGAGGCCGAGAAGGTGTTCGGCGCGAACGACATCGCGCATCCGGCGGTGAACTTCCTGCATCACAAGGCCGGCAAGGTCTATCTGGGCGGGCCGGTCACCGGGATCCAGCCGCCGGTGCACTACGATTTCAAGGGCCGCCGCGACACGCCGAACGAGTTGCGCGCCCATTTCCGCAAGCTCGGCTGGCGCAAGGTCGTTGCATTCCAGACCCGCAACCCGCTGCACCGCGCGCACCAGGAACTGACGTTCCGCGCCGCGCGCGAGGTGCAGGCGAACCTGCTCATTCACCCGGTCGTCGGCATGACCAAGCCCGGCGATGTCGATCACTTCACCCGGGTGCGCTGCTACGAGGCGGTGCTTGACAAGTATCCGGCGGCGACGACGCATCTGAGCCTGCTCAACCTCGCGATGCGGATGGGCGGCCCGCGCGAGGCGGTCTGGCACGGCATCATCCGCCGCAACCACGGCTGCACCCACATGATCGTCGGCCGCGACCACGCCGGGCCGGGCGCCAACAGCCAGGGCGAGGATTTCTACGGCCCCTATGACGCGCAGGAGCTGTTCCGCCAGCACCAGGCCGAGATCGGGATCGAGATGGTCGATTTCCGGCACATGGTCTACGTGCAGGAGCGCGCGCAATACGAACCCGCCGACGAGATCGCCGACAAGGACAATGTCACGATCCTCAACATCTCGGGCACCGAGTTGCGCCGCCGCCTGCGCGAGGGGCTGGACATCCCGGAATGGTTCTCCTTCCCCGAGGTGGTGACGGAACTGCGCCGCACCTCGCCGCCGCGCGCCCAGCAGGGTTTCACGGTGTTCTTCACCGGCCTGTCGGGATCGGGCAAGTCGACGATCGCGAACGCGCTGATGGTCAAGCTGATGGAGATGGGCGGCCGGCCGGTCACGCTTCTGGACGGCGACGTGGTGCGCAAGCACCTGTCCTCGGAGCTGGGTTTCTCCAAGGAACACCGCGACATCAACATCCGCCGGATCGGCTATGTCGCGTCGGAGATCACCAAGAACGGCGGCATCGCGATCTGCGCCCCGATCGCGCCCTATACCCTGACCCGCGCGGCGGTGCGCGAGATGATCGAGGCCTACGGCGCCTTCGTCGAGGTCCATGTCGCGACCTCGATCGAGGAATGCGAACGCCGCGACCGCAAGGGGCTCTACAAGCTCGCGCGCGAGGGCAAGATCAAGGAGTTCACCGGCATCTCCGACCCCTACGAGGCGCCCGAGGCGCCGGAACTCAGGGTCGAGACCGAGGGCACCGAGGTCGACCACTGCGCCCACCAGGTGCTGCTGACGCTGGAAAGCCTGGGCCTGATCAAGGCCTGAGCCCCGGACGCGACACGGGCACGGGGGGCTGTCTGCCCCCCGGCCGCCTGCGGCGGCTCCCCCCGAGGATATTTCCCGACCAAAACCACGCCGGGGTCCGAGGCTCCGCCGCGTCGGTCCGGGCGGCCGGGGACCGGGCTCAGTGCACGCTGACCGGCGCGAAATCGTTCTGCCGGGCCAGCGCGAAGGCCAGCCGCCGGTCGGCGACCAGCGCGAGCCGGGTGCCTTCGGTGTCGTGCACGGCGTAGAGCGTTTCCAGCCCGCCGGCCTGGGCGCGCAGCGCCTCGGGCAGGTCGGTCACGGCGACCGGGCGGACATAGACGATCTGCCGGGCCTCGTCGGTCTCGGGGCCGAAATCGTATTGCGTGTTCATGGCGCGTTTCCCCTTGTCTTGCGGGCGGCTCAGGCCCGCCCGATCTCGATCGTCTGGACCCTCGGCTCGGGCACCGCGCGGGTCAGGTCGACATGCAGAAGGCCGTTTTCCAGCGTCGCGCCGGCGACCTCCACCCCTTCGGCCAGCACGAAGCTGCGCTGGAAGGCGCGGGCGGCGATGCCCCGGTGCAGGAAGACGCGGCCATCCTCCTCCTCGGCCTGGCGGCCCCGGATCATCAGCTGGCGGTCCTCGACGGTGATCGACAGGTCGTCTTCGCGAAATCCCGCGACGGCGAGCGTGATCCGGAACTCGTGGTCGTCGGATTGCTCGATGTTGAAGGGCGGATAGCCCTCGGCGGATTTGGCGGTCCGTTCGACGAGACGTTCGAGCTGGTCGAAGCCCAGCAGGAACGGATGCGCGCCGAAACTCAGTTTCGTCATCTGGCAAGCCCTCGGTCAAAGCGACGTTGCGACGGGCCCCGTTGCGGCGGCCCGCCCAGAGGATATGGGAACCGCGTCAACGCCCGGCAAGTGCCCGAGGCGCTTCCAGCCGGCGCGGCGAGTTGCTATTCTCCGGCCGATCCCCGGCGACGGGCGCCGGAGCGGCTGCAAAGGTCATGAACGCCTTCATGGAAATGTCTCACGAAGACGTGCTGCGCGTCAGGCTCGAGGTGCTCAGGCGCGAGCATCGCGATCTCGATGACGCGATCCACGCGCTGGAGGAAAGCGCCCGCGGCGATCAGCTCACGCTCAGACGGCTGAAGAAGCAGAAGCTGGCGCTGAAGGACCAGATCGCCCGGATCGAGGACCAGATCACCCCCGACATCATCGCCTGACGGGCGGTTGCGCCGGGCGCGGCGGCAGCTATAGTGCGGCGCCTTGGCAGGAGGGCAGCGCGATGGGCGTGGATGTCGGCATCATCATGGGCAGCCAGTCGGACTGGCCGACGATGAAGGAGGCGGCGCGCATCCTCGACGAGTTCGGCGTGGCCCACGAGGCGCGGATCGTCTCGGCCCACCGCACGCCGGACCGGCTGTGGGCCTACGGGCGCGAGGCGGCGGGCCGCGGGCTGAAGGTGATCGTCGCCGGCGCCGGCGGCGCGGCGCATCTGCCCGGCATGATGGCCTCGAAGACCCGGCTGCCGGTGATCGGCGTGCCGGTTCAGACGAAGGCGCTGTCGGGCGTCGACAGCCTGTATTCGATCGTGCAGATGCCGCGCGGCTACCCGGTGGCGACGATGGCGATCGGCGCGGCGGGGGCGGCCAATGCCGGGCTGATGGCGGTGGCCATCCTCGCGCTGGCCGACCCGGCGCTGGCGCAACGGCTGGACGACTGGCGCGCGGCGCTGTCGGCCTCGATCCCCGAGGAGCCCGGCGATGGCTGAGCCGCTGGCCCCCGGCGCGGCGATCGGCATCCTTGGCGGCGGACAGCTGGGCCGGATGCTCGCGGTCGCGGCCAGCCGGCTGGGGCTGCGCGCCCATGTCTACGATCCCGCGCCGGGCTGCCCGGCGGCAGAGGTCGCCGCGGCGGCGACCCATGCCGGCTGGGACGATGCCGCGGCGCTGGCGGCCTTCGCGGGTGCGGTCGACGTGGTGACCTACGAGTGGGAAAACGTGCCCACGGCCGCGCTCGACGCGATCGAGGCGGTGGTGCCGATCCGGCCGAACCGGCGGGCGCTGGCCGTCGCCCAGGACCGGGTGGCGGAGAAGGATTTCCTGAACGGGATCGGGCTGGCCACCGCGCCCTGGGCGCCGGTCGCCGATGCCGCGGCGCTGAAGGCGACGCTGGCCGAGATCGGCTGCCCGGCGATCCTCAAGACCGCGCGGCTGGGCTATGACGGCAAGGGCCAGGCGCGGCTGTCGGCGCCGTCCGACGCGGCCGCGGCGCTGGCCGAAATGGGCGGGCGGATGGCGGTGCTGGAGGGGTTCGTCAGCTTCGAGCGGGAGGTCTCCGTCATCGCGGCGCGGGGGATCGACGGATCGGTGGCCTGCTACGATCCGGGCGAGAACCTGCACGAGGGCGGCATCCTTGCCACCACAACGGTGCCGGCGCGGCTGTCGCCCGGCCTGCGCTCGGACGCGGTGCTGATCGCGGCGCGAATCCTCAACGCGCTCGACTATGTCGGCGTGATCGGGGTGGAACTCTTCGTCGCCCGCACCGGGCTTCTGGTCAACGAGATCGCGCCGCGGGTCCACAATTCCGGGCACTGGACGCAGAACGGTTGCGCGGTGGACCAGTTCGAACAGCACATCCGCGCGATCGCCGGCTGGCCGCTGGGCGACGGCGCGCGCCATGCCGACGTGGTGATGGAAAACCTGATCGGCGACGACGTGCTGCGGGTGCCGGAGATCGCGCGCGAAGCTGGCGCGGCGATCCATCTTTACGGCAAGGCCGAGGCGCGGCCGGGCCGGAAGATGGGGCATGTGAACCGCGTCCGCCCGAAGGCATGACGCCGCCGCGCTCGCCCCGGCTGGCGGCCCGCGCGCTGATCCTGCGCGACGACCGGCTTGTGATCGTCAACGCCTATCCCGGCGACCGGTCGGACCTGTGGTGCGCGCCCGGCGGCGGCGTGACCGCCGGCACCTCGCTGCCCGACAACCTCGCCCGCGAGGTGCACGAGGAAACCGGGCTGCGGGTGACGGTGGGCGACCCGGCGCTGGTCAACGAGTTCCATGATCCGGAAACCGGCTTTCACCAGGTCGACATCTATTTCCGCTGCCGGCCCGAGGGCGCGATGCCCGCGCGCTGGGTCGATCCGGAGGGGATCGTCACGCAGCGCCGCTGGGTGACGCGGGCGGAACTGGCCGGGCTGCGGCACAAGCCCGACAGCCTCGCCGCCGCGGCCTGGGGTGCGGGGCTGCTCTACGATCCGCTGGAGGTGATCGTGCGATGACCGGGCCTGTCGTGCGCAGGCTCGATCCCGCGGCCGACCTTGGCCTTGTCAGGGCCATCGTGCCGCGCGTCGCCGATTACCTGCGGCTGGAAACCGGGGCCGCGCCCAAGGACGGTCTTGCCGAGGAATTCTTCGCCGAGACGCCACCGGGCGGCAGGTTGGACGACCTCGCACATCTGGGCCTGTTCGAGGGCGCGGACCTTGTGGGCGTCGCGGCGATGTCCTTCGGATATCCGGAAGCCGGGGACGCCTATCTGGGCCTGCTGCTGATCGATGGCCGGCGGCGCGGGCGGGGCCTTGGGCCCGTGCTGCTGAACGCGGTGCTGGACAGGGCCCGCGGCCGGGGCGCGGTGCGGCTCTACCTTGGTGTGCTGGAGGCGAACCCGCGCGGCCGCGCGTTCTGGGAACGCGAGGGCTTTCGCCATGTGCTGACGAAGACCGGCGTCGCCTTCGGCGACCGCCGGCATGACGTGCACCGGATGGTCCTGCCGCTTTAGCGGCGCGGCCAGCTTGCCCAGCCGACGCCGCCCAGCACCAGCGCCGCGGCGAGGGCGAGGCGCAGCCCTACCGGTTCCGACAGCAGGATGGCCCCGGCCACGGCCGCGATCACCGGCACGGTCAGCTGCGCCACCCCGCCGCGCGCCGCGCCCAGCGCCGGCAGGATCGCGTACCACAGGGCATAGCCCGTCCCCGAGGTCACCGCGCCCGACAGCGCCGCAAGCCACAGCCCCGCCGGGGTTGCGGCGGCGGGCCCGGCCCCGGCCAGAACCGCGATGCCGGTGACGACCGGAACCGCCAGCAGGAAGTTCGCCGCCGTCGCGCCCAAGGGATCGGTCGCACCGCGCCCGGCCAGCGAATAGAGGCCCCAGCCGATCCCCGCCGCGGCCATCGCCGCCGCCGCACCCGCGGGCGGCGCGGCGCCGATTCCCGGCGCGACCAGCAGCGCGAGCCCCGCCAGCGCCAGCCCGGCCCCCGCCCAGCGCCGTGCCGGCACCGCCTCGCGCGCCGCCAGCGCCCCGGCGAACATCGTCACCTGCACCATGGCGAACAGGATCAGCGCCCCGGTCCCGGCATCGAGCGCGAGATAGGCCAGCGAAAACCCCAGCAGGTAGACCGTCAGCCCGGCGACGCCGGTGACCCGGCCCGGCCCGGCCGGCCGCCAGCCGCCGCGCACCAGCACCAGCGCCGCCAGCATCGCCGCGCCGGCCACGACCCGCACCGCCGCGAACCCGAGCGGATCGATCAGCCCCGGCCCCACCGCCATCCGGTTGAGCACGGAATTCGCCGCGAAGGCGGTCATCGTCAGCAGGGTCAGCAGCAACAGGCGCATGGCGCAGCCTATGCCCGAAGCGCCCGGCGATGAAAGCCGCGCGCGACGGAATGCGGCCCGGCAACGAAGAAGGGCGCCGGTTGCCCGGCGCCCTTCCCGTTTCAACGGCCTCGTGGCCGGGATTACATCATCCCGCCCATGCCACCCATGTCGGGCATGCCGCCGCCGGCATTGGCCGCGCCCTTCGGCTCGGGCTTCTCGGCCACCATGGCCTCGGTGGTGATCAGCAGCGCGGCGACCGACGCGGCGTCTTCCAGCGCGGTGCGCACGACCTTTGCCGGGTCGATCACGCCAAAGGTGAACATGTCGCCGTATTCCTCGGTCTGCGCGTTGAAGCCGAAGGCCTTGTCGTCCGATTCGCGGATCTTGCCGGCCACCACGGCACCGTCGACACCCGCGTTCTCGGCGATCTGGCGCATCGGGGATTCCAGCGCGCGGCGCACGATCGCGACGCCCGCATCCTGGTCGCTGTTCGCACCGGTCACGCCGGCCAGCGCCTTGCCGCCCTGCACCAGCGCCACGCCGCCGCCGACGACAACGCCTTCCTGCACCGCGGCGCGGGTCGCGTTGAGCGCGTCATCGACGCGATCCTTGCGCTCCTTCACCTCGACCTCGGTCATCCCGCCGACGCGGATCACGGCGACGCCGCCGGCGAGCTTGGCCACCCGCTCCTGCAGCTTCTCGCGGTCGTAGTCGGAGGTGGTTTCCTCGATCTGGGTGCGGATCTGGCTGACCCGGGCCTCGATCTCGGCCTTCTCGCCGGCGCCGTCGACGATGGTGGTGTTGTCCTTGTTGATCGACACCTTCTTGGCCGAGCCGAGCATGTCGATGCCGACATTCTCGAGCTTCATGCCCAGATCGTCCGAGATCACCTGGCCGCCGGTCAGGATCGCGATGTCCTGCAGCATGGCCTTGCGGCGGTCGCCGAAGCCCGGGGCCTTCACGGCGGCGATCTTCAGGCCGCCGCGCAGCTTGTTCACCACCAGCGTTGCCAGCGCCTCGCCTTCCACGTCCTCGGCGATGATCAGCAGCGGCTTTTGCGACTGGATCACCGATTCCAGCAGCGGCACCATCGGCTGCAGCGACGACAGCTTCTTCTCGTGCAGCAGGATCAGGCAGTCCTCGAGATCCGCGATCATCTTGTCGGGATTGGTCACGAAGTAGGGCGACAGGTAGCCGCGGTCGAACTGCATCCCCTCGACCACTTCGACCTCGGTCACCATCCCCTTGTTTTCCTCGACGGTGATGACGCCCTCGTTGCCGACCTTCTGCATCGCTTCCGCGATCATCGTGCCGATCTCGGCCTCGCCGTTGGCGGAAATCGTGCCGACCTGCGCGACCTCGGCCGAGTCGTTGACCGGGCGGGCGGCGGCCCGGATCGATTCGACGACCTTCGAGGTGGCAAGGTCGATGCCGCGCTTGAGGTCCATCGGGTTCATGCCGGCGGCGACCGCCTTCATGCCCTCGCGGATGATCGCCTGGGCGAGCACGGTGGCGGTGGTGGTGCCGTCGCCGGCCTCGTCATTGGTGCGGCTGGCCACTTCCTTGACCATCTGCGCGCCCATGTTCTCGAACTTGTCGGTGAGTTCGATCTCCTTGGCGACGGTCACGCCGTCCTTGGTGATGCGCGGGGCGCCGAACGACTTCTCGATCACCACGTTGCGGCCCTTGGGGCCCAGCGTCACCTTCACCGCGTCGGCGAGGGTGTTGACGCCCTTGAGCATGCGGTCGCGGGCATCCGTGTCGAATTTGACTTCCTTGGCTGCCATCTGGCTTCTCCTGGTTGTCTGGTGTTGCGTTGATTGTCCCGGGTGGCCCGGGGCGCGGCGGCGGGGCGCGTCACGGCGCCCGGCCCGGCCGGCCCTGTCAGGCGATGACGCCCAGGATGTCGCTTTCCTTCATGATCAGCAGCTCTTCGCCGTCGATCGTCACCTCCGTGCCCGACCACTTGCCGAACAGGATGCGGTCGCCGGCCTTCACGGCCATCTCGATCAGCTCGCCCGAGTCCTTGCGCGCGCCCTCGCCGGTGGCGACGACCTCGCCCTCGGCCGGCTTTTCCTTCGCGGTATCGGGGATGATCAGGCCGCCCTTGGTCTTCTCGTCACTCTCGACGCGCTTGACCAGCACACGGTCGTGAAGCGGTTTGAACGCCATCTGGTAACACTCCCTAGGTTCCAGGTTTCATGCTTGCGTTAGCACTCGCTCGCGGTGAGTGCCAGCAGCGCGGAGATAGGCAGGTCTCGCGGAGGTGTCAACAGGTCCGAAAGCGAAAAAATGAACGGGTCTTCTGGCAAGGTCCGGCGCGGGCTGGCAGGGTAGGCCGGGCCCGCCCCCGGTTTCGGAGTTGCCATGTTCGCCCGCCTTGTCCTGACCGTCGCGCTGGTCCTCGCCGGTCTTGCCGCGCCCGCCCTGTCCGCCGGCGCGGACTGCGCGGGGCAGGATCTGCTTCCCGCCCTGCCCGAGGCCGACCGCGCCGCCCTCAGGGCCGCGGTCGGCCCGTCGCCGCATGCGGCGGGCAATCACTGGCTTGCCCGGCGCGGCGCGACCGAGATCGCGGTGATCGGCACCTATCACCTTTACGATCCGCGGATGGAGGCGATCGCGGAGCGGCTGGCACCCACCGTCGCCGGGGCCGAGATCCTGTTCGTCGAGGCGACCGATGCCGAGGTCGAGACGTTGCAGCAGACCGTCGCGCGCGATCCCTCGCGGCTGTTTCTGACCGATGGCCCGACCCTGCCCGAAGCGCTGCCGGAGGACGACTGGCAGCGCCTCGCGGCGGAATTCCGGGCGCGTGACATCCCGCCGTTCCTGGGCGCCAAGTTCCGGCCGTGGTATGTCGCGGTGCTGCTGGCGCTGCCCGCCTGCCTGACCGAGGGCGGCCAGCCGCCGCGCCAGGGGCTCGACCGGCTGTTGATGGATCGCGCCGAGGCCGCCGGCGTGCCGATGCGCGCGCTGGAACCCTGGGACACCGCGCTGGGCATCTTCGACGGCCTGTCCTTCGACCGCCAGATCGACATGCTGCGCGCCTCGCTGCCGCTTGCCGGTCAGGCCGAGGATGCGCTGGCGACGATGGCGGAAGCCTGGTTTCGCGAGGAACACCGGCTGATCTGGGAATATTCCCGCTTCGTCGCGATGTCGCTGCCCGGCGCCGAGGCCGACCGCCTGGCCCGGGATTTCGCGGCGATGGAAGAGGTACTGCTGTCCGCGCGCAACCGCGCCTGGATCGACGTGCTGCTGCCCGCCGTCGAGGGCCGTTCCGCGGCGGTGGCGGTCGGCGCGGCGCATCTGTCCGGGCCGGCGGGCCTGCTGCGGCTTCTCGAAGAGCGCGGTTTCGAGCTTGAGCGCCGGCCCTTCTGACCCGATGCCGCGGCGCGGCGAAACGGGGTGACAAGACCCGCCCGCGGCGCTACAAGGCGCGCGATTTCCAATAGCCCGAACAGAGGGACCCGACCCATGATCAAGGTCTTCGGCCACAAGTCGCCCGACACCGATTCCACCGGCTCGCCCATCATCTGGGCCTGGTATCTGAACGAGGTGAAGGGCATGCCCGCCAAGCCCGCCCTGCTGGGCGAGCCCAATACCGAGGCCGCCTTCGTGCTCGAGCGCTGGAATCTCGACAAGCCCGAGATCATCGCCGATGTCGCACCGGGCGAGACCTGCGTGGTGGTCGACACCAACAACCCCGCCGAGCTGCCCGGCTCGATCAACGAGGCGAACGTGGTGCAGATCATCGACCATCACCTGCTCGCCGGCGGGCTGAAGACCAAGGGGCCGATCGACATCACGATCCGGCCGCTGGCCTGCACCGCGACGATCATGCACGACCTGATCGGGGCGGACATCGCGAAGATGCCCGACCCGGTGAAATGCGCGATGCTGTCGTGCATCCTGTCGGACACGCTGGAATTCCGCTCCCCCACCACCACCGACCACGACCGCGCGGTGGCCGAGAAACTGGCAGGCGATCTGGGGATCTCGATCCCGGACTACGCCGAGGAGCTGTTCGCCGCGAAATCCGACGTCTCGGCCTTCTCCGAGGCGGAACTTCTGCGGATGGATTCGAAGGAATACGAGGTCGCCGGCAAGCAGCTGCGGATCTCGGTGCTGGAGACGACCTCGCCCAAGACCATCCTTGCCCGCAAGGACGCGCTGATGGCGGCGATGCCGGGGATCGCGGCCGAGGACGGGGCCGAGCAGGTGCTGCTGTTCATCATCGACATCATCCGCGAAGAGGCGACGCTGCTGGTGCCGAACGACCTTGTGAAACGGATCGCGGAGGCCAGCTTCGGCGCGACGGTTTCGGGCGACACGGTGGTGCTGCCGGGGATCATGAGCCGCAAGAAGCAGATCATCCCGGCGCTCAAGCTCTGACCCTGGCCGAGGCCGCAAGGCTCTTCGTCCGAAGAGTTTTGCGGACCTGCCCGTCAAGGGTTTTTCGGACGAAAAACCTTGACGTCCGCGCCGCAGGCGCCCGGCAAAATCCTTCGGACGAAGGATTTTGCCGCCCGTTCCACCCGAAAGGCCCGCCCATGACCCGGATCATCGCCGCCCTTGCGGACATCGCCCCGCGCTACGACGCGCTGCTGTGCGATCTCTGGGGCTGTCTGCACAACGGCAAAAATCCCTTTCCCGCCGCCGTCGCCGCGCTGCAGGCGTTCCGGACCGGCGGCGGGCTTGTGGCGCTGGTCACCAACGCGCCGCGGCCCTCGGCGCAGGTGATCCGGCAACTCGACCGGATCGGGGTGCCGCGCGACGCCTGGGACGTCGTGGCAAGCTCGGGCGACGCGGCGCAATACGGGATGTTCACCGGCGCGGTCGGCCAGAAGGTCTGGCACCTGGGGCCGGAGAAGGACGACAGCTTCTTCGCCGCCCCGCCCGCCGACCTCGCCGATCCGCTGCCGATCGCGCGGGTCGGGTTCGACGCGGCCGAGGGCATCGTCTGCACCGGGCCGTTCGACGAGATGACCGACGTGCCCGAGGATTACCGCGGCCGCTTCCTGTCGGCCAAGGCGCGGGGCCTGCCGATGCTGTGCACCAACCCCGATCTCGTCGTCGATTACGGCGACACCCGCATCTACTGCGCCGGCGCGCTGGCCGCGCTCTACGAAGAGATGGGCGGCACCGCGCTCTACTTCGGCAAGCCGCATCCGCCGATCTACGATCTCGCGCGCCGCCGGCTTGCCGCCCATGCCGGGCGCGATGTCGAGGCCGCGGGCTTTCTGGCGGTGGGCGACGGCATCGCCACCGACGTGCAGGGCGGGCTGGCCGAGGGCATCGATACCGTCTTCGTCACCGGCGGCCTCGCCGCGGCGGAATTCGGCCCGGACCCGGACAACCCCGATCCCGCCCGCCTCGCACCGTGGCTGGCGGAGCGCCAGATCGGCCCGACCTACGCGATCGGCAAGCTGCGCTAGCGCGAAACGGGCAAGCAAGAATATTTCTGCCGCCCGCGGCAAAATGACAATAATCTTGCGCGGCCGCTTGATCGGCGGCCCCGGTCCGTGTAACGCTGCGGCGCAACATGAACCGGGGATTCGAAGAGATGCTCGACAACCTGCCGCGCGGAACGATCTGCATCGAGGATCTGGAGATCGGGATGACCCGCTATCTCCAGAAAACGATCACCGATCGCGATATCGAGCTGTTCGCCGAGGTCTCGACCGACCGCAACCCCGTGCATCTCGACGACGATTACGCCCGGGAAACGATCTTCGAGGGCCGGATCGCGCATGGCATGCTGACCGCCGGGCTGATTTCCGCGGTGATCGGCGAACAGCTGCCGGGCCACGGCACGGTCTACCTGGGCCAGAGCCTGAAGTTCATGGCGCCGGTACGCCCCGGCGACACGGTGATCGCCGAGGTCAAGGTCACCGCGATCGACCATTCGCGCCGCCGGGTGACCCTTGAAACCCACTGCGCGGTGGGCGATACGGTCGTGCTGAAAGGCGAGGCGCTGGTTTTGGCGCCCAGCCGCAAGTTCGACTGATCGATCCGGCGGGGCGGCCCGCCAGCGGGGGCGCATGATCCGACGGCACAGCTGGACCGGCCTCGATCCCGCCGCGCGCGGGGCATCGGTCGCGATGGGCAATTTCGACGGCGTGCACCTGGGCCACCGGTCGGTCATCGACCTGGCGCGCCGGCCCGGCCTGCCCCTGGGCGTTGTCACCTTCGAACCGCATCCCCGGCAGTTCTTCGCCCCCGACGCGCCGCCCTTCCGGCTGATGGAGGCCGAGGCGCGCGCGCACCGGCTGCAGAAACTGGGGGTCGAGCGGCTGTACGAGCTTCCGTTCGACCATCGGCTGGCCGGGATGGCGGCGGAGGATTTCGTGCAGGACGTTCTGGTGACGGGGCTTGGCGTCGCGCATGTCACCGTCGGCGCCGATTTCTGCTTCGGCAGGGGCCGCAAGGGCAGCACCGAAACACTGGAACGGATGGGCGCCGCGCTGGGCTTTGGCACCACCGTCGCGCCGCTGATCGCGCAGGGCACGGAAGAGATATCCTCGACCGCGATCCGCACCGCGCTGAGCGAGGGCCGCCCGCGCGACGCGGCGCGGATGCTGGGCCACTGGCACCGGATCGAGGGGCCGGTGCTGCACGGCGAGAAACGCGGCCGCGACCTGGGCTATCCCACCGCCAACATGGCGGTCGCCGGGCTGCACCTGCCGCGCTTCGGCGTCTATGCCGTCACCGTCGATGTGCTGACCGGCCCGCAGGCCGGCACCTGGCATGGCGCCGCGAGCCTCGGGGTGCGGCCGATGTTCGGCGAGAACCGCCCGAACCTCGAAACCTTCCTGTTCGACTTCGCCGGCGACCTGTACGGGCAGGTTCTTTCGGTCGGCTTCGTCGAGTTCCTGCGCCCGGAGATGACCTTCGACGGCGTCGACGGCCTGATCGCGCAGATGGAGCGCGACTGCGCCCGCGCCCGCGAAATTCTGGCCGCTGAATAGCGCGGCCGCACCCGGCGCGCCGGGGCTTTTCTTTCCCCGCCCTTTGCCGCAGTCTCCGCCGCCATGACGACGCGCGACACCCGCCTCCGCCCCCGGTTCTGGGACCGCCCGCTGCGCCAGCTCAACGGCGCGGAATGGGAGGCGCTGTGCGACGGCTGCGGCAAGTGCTGCCTGAACAAGCTGGAAGACGAGGACACCGGCGAACTGGCCTTCACCCGCGTCGCCTGCCGGCTGCTGGACCCGGAAACCTGCCGCTGCGGCCAGTATGAAAACCGCCGCACGTTCGTGCCCGAATGCGTGTTCCTGACCCCGAAGACCATCGCCAAGGTCGCCTGGTGGCTGCCCGCCACCTGCGCCTACAAGCTGCGCCACGAGGGCCGGCCGCTGCCCGACTGGCATCCGCTGATCACCGGCGACCCCGACAGCGTGCACGACGCGGGCCAGTCGGTGCGCGGCTGGACGGTGCCGGAATACGAGGTGCCGGAAGAAGACTGGGAAGACCACATCATCGAGGATCTGTGACGATGCATTTCGCCTCCGACAATTCCTCGGGCGCCGCGCCCGAGATCATGGCGGCGCTGGCCGCGGCGAACGCGGGCTATGCCATGCCCTATGGCAACGATCCGATCATGGACCGGGTGCGCACGCGGATCCGCGAGATCTTCGAAGCGCCGGAGGCGGCGGTCTACCTTGTCGCAACGGGCACCACGGCGAACGCGCTGGCGCTGGCGATCCTCGCCCAGCCGTGGCAGGCGGTGTTCTGCCACCGGCTGGCGCATGTCGAACAGGACGAATGCGGCGCGCCGGAATTCTACACCGGCGGCGCCAAGCTGGTGCTGATCGACGGCCCGGACGCGAGGATCACGCCCGAGGCGCTGCGCGATACGGTAACGGCCACGGCCCAAGGCGGCGTGCACAACATCCAGCGCGGGCCGGTGACGATCACCAACGCGACCGAGGCGGGCACGGTCTACACCGCCGCCGAGGTCGCGGCGCTGTGCGCCGTGGCGCGCGACTTCGGCCTGCCGGTGCACATGGACGGCGCGCGGTTTGCCAACGCGCTGGTCGCCGCGGGCTGCACCCCGGCCGAGATGACCTGGAAGGCGGGGGTGGACGTGCTGTCCTTCGGCGGCACCAAGAACGGCTGCCTTGGCGTCGAGGCGGTGGTGATCTTCGATCCCGCGAAGGCCTGGGAATTCGAACTTCGGCGCAAGCGCGGCGGTCACCTGTTTTCCAAGCATCGCTACCTGTCGGCGCAGATGGACGCCTATCTGGAGGGCGACCTGTGGCTTGACCTCGCGCGCCGGGCCAACGATGCGGCGGCGCGGCTGTCGCAGGGCATCCTTGGCCTGCCGGGCGCCCGGCTGATGCACCCGACGCAGGCCAACGCCGTCTTCGCCGGCTGGCCGCGCGCCGGGCACCGGGCGGCACGAGAGGCCGGGGCGAAATACTATCTGTGGCCCTTCGGGGCCGTGCGGCTGGTCTGTTCCTGGTCGACGACCGGGGCGGATGTGGAGCGCTTCCTCGCCGCCGTGGCGGGCGAATAGGCCGGGCGGCGGCCGCTAGCCGCGATCCATGTTCACGCGGATCAGGCCCGCCACCTCGTCGGGATGGGTGATCGGCGCCATGTGCCCCGCGCCCGGCACCTCGGCCACGCCGACATCGGGCAGCCGCGCCGCGATCGCCTCGGCGATCCGGGGTATGACCGGCGGCGAGGCGGCGCCGGCGATG
>Ga0180435_10003847_pt1 | contig 14939 bp, 13 predicted proteins | sample SS_ome_3_FD_132467 | JGI IMG/M metagenome (GOLD analysis project Ga0180435, IMG submission 132467) | Hypersaline lake sediment archaeal communities from the Salton Sea, California, USA - SS_3_S_1 metaG | ecosystem: Environmental > Aquatic > Non-marine Saline and Alkaline > Hypersaline >... | reverse complement strand
GCGCCACCCTGATGCGCCGCCGTATGCCGCTTGCGGTGGTGTCGACCTGGGGTGTGGGCACGCGCATCGAGGTGTCGCGGGCGGCCCTGGCCGCGGCGGTTATCGAAGACGTCGAAGGGCGCGCGGTGGCCGAAGGACGGCTCGGCCGGGCGGCAGGTCATCGGGCAATTCGGCTCACCATCGAGGCCCCGGCGCGCGCCGCGCCCCCGGAACCGGGGGCCTTGCCGGACCAGGCGTCCCCGGCCGGGGCCGGGGAAAACCAAGCCGCAGCGCCGCCGCCGCCGGAAGCCGCGCACGGCCCTGCGGTCGCCAATGCGCGCCCGGCGCCTCCCGATCCGGGGCCGGACGAGATGGCTGCCATTCCGCGTCAAGACGCGCTGTCCGCCGGGTTCGGCCCATCAGTTTAGCACTCGCGCCGCTTGACCTGTGTCAAAGCGCATGCAGCGCGCGCGGGGGCACGATGTGTTGAACCTGAGGAGGACCCTATGGTCAACACCGCGAAATTCCGTACGATTCTGGAAAACCGGCGCGACGAGCTCACGGCCCGGTTGCGCGAGATCGACGAGGCCCTCGACAGTCACCAGTCGAAAGACTGGGAAGAACTTGCGACAGAACGCGAGGGCGACGAAGTGCTCGAGAGCATGGGCACCTCCGGCAAGGCCGAGATCGCGAAGATCCAGGCGGCGCTGCAACGCGTGGACGAAGGCGAATTCGGCTATTGCGTGAGCTGTGGCGAAGAAATCGCCGAGGAGCGGCTCGATGTGGTGCCGCATACCCCGTTTTGCCGCAACTGCGCCGAAAAACGCGGCTGACCGGAAACCGCCGGGCCGGTACCGGCCGGCTTGGGCAAGGAGGACCGATGGCATTTGAGGATATCAGAGCCGCGATCGACGTGCTCATGGAAGAAATCATCGCGCGCCCCGAGGATCGGCACATCCTGCAGGAACAACTGCGCGCCAAGATCGGTGAGTTGAAAGCGCTGGGCCTGCCGGTTCCGGCCGACCTGGCGCAGTTCGAAGACGATCTGTCGGATGACGATGCCGACGACTTCTTCGACAACATGCCGGTCTGACGCGCCGCGCCGCAATTGCGCTTTGAACTTGGCCCGCCGCGGCCTACACTCTCGCGGGAATTGTGCACTCCGTGAACGGTGGCGCCCCGGTTCGGCAGGGGCGGGAAGGCAGGATGGGTCAACAGGTTCTCTACAACGTGCGCGAGGGCGTAGCCCAGCTCACCGTCGATAATCCGCCTGTCAACGCCCTGACGCAGCCGCTGCGCGCGGCGCTCCTGACCCATTTGCAGGCTGCGATCGACAGCCCCGATGTCGGGGCAATCGTGATCCTCGCCCAGGGCCGGACATTCCCGGCCGGTGCCGATCTTCGTGACTACCAGCAGCACGCGCTCACGCCGTCGCTCGCCGACGTGTGCACGCAGATCGAGGCCGCGCCCAAGCCGGTTCTGGCGGCGATTCACGGCACAGCGCTGGGCGGCGGGTTCGAGCTTGCCCTGGCCTGCCATTTCCGGCTGATCGACGCCGGCGCGCAGCTTGGCCTGCCCGACGTCGCGCTCGGACTGGTGCCCTCGGCGGGCGGTTCGCAACGTCTGCCGCGCATCGCTGGCGCCCGCGCGGCGCTCGACATCCTCCTTTCGGGGCGCCCGGTGACGGCGGAGACGGCCGTGGGCCTCGGCCTCGCCGACAAGGTGATCCAGAAAAATCTCGCGCGCGCGGCATTCGGCTCGGCGCGCAACTTCGCGACCGACGGGGTGCCGCCGCGGCCGACGCGGGCGCGAAGCGAGGGGTTTGCGGCTCCGCACGATTACCTCGACGAAGTCAGGACCCGCCGCGAGCAGATTGCCGATGACCCGCGCGCCGCGATGCACCGGGCCGTCGATCTGGTCGAGGCGGCGCTGCTCTTGCCGTTCGAGGCCGGGCTGGCCATGGAGCGTGCGTTTTTTGAGGATCTGGTGGACAGCGATCAGTCACACGGGTTGCGTCACGCCTTCCTTGCCGAACGGCGCACGACGCGGATCGCAGAGGTCACGTCGCAGAAGCCGCGCCAGGTGCGCCGGATCGGGGTGGTCGGCGGCGGGCGACTTGGGGCGGGGGTCGTGCGGGCCTGTCTCGCAGCCGGGCTCCCGGTGACGCTCATCGAACAATCCGACCACGCGCTGGATGCGGCCCGGCGCCGGATTGGCGAGGGGCTTGCGCGCGACGTCGACCGCGGGCGGCTTCCCGACGCGCGGCGCGACGCCCAGCTCGAAGCGCTGACCGTGGGAACGGACCCCGAGATGCTCGCCGCGGTCGACATGGTGATCGAAGCGGTGACGGAAGACGCCGAGGCGAAACGGGCGGCGTTTGGCCAGATCGGGGCGGCGACCGGGCCTGGCACGATTGTGGCCAGCGCCGGTCTCGGGCCGGATCTCGCGGCGCTCGGTGTGGCCGCCGGACGACCGGAAGATGTGATCGGCATGCGGTTCTTTGCACCCGCCCACCGGGTGCGTCTGGTCGAGGTGGTGGCCTTGCCCGCTGCCAATCCTGATCTTGTGGCCACCGGTGTTGCCGTGGCCCGCGGACTTGGGAAGATCCCGGTGATCCCCGGCGCGGGCGGGACCAGCCTCGCGCTTCCGGTGTTCTCGGCGCTGTTCACGGCCGCGGCCGGGGTCCTCGCCGCCGGCGCGACTCCGGTCGAAGTCGACACCGCGCTGCGCGACTACGGTTTTGCGCTCGGCCCGTTGCAGCTTTGCGATCTTGCCGGCCTCGACAGGCTCGCGGCGCTGGGCTGGCCAGGGCTCGGCGGCGTGCTGCTGGCTGAGATGGTGAATGCCGGGCTCATCGGGCAAAAGGGCGGCCAGGGGTTCTACACCTATACCCAGGGCCGCCAGGCCGCGAACCCGACGCCGCAGATGGCCGAGATAGCGATGGCGCTGAGGGCGAAGAGCGGCCTCGAAGTGCAGACACTGACGCACCCCGAGATCGCCGAACGCGTGGCGCTGGCGATGGCGAACGCGGGCGCCCATCTGGTGGCGTCGGGGGTCGCCCGCCGCCCGTCTGACATCGATGCCACGATGTTGACCGGGTTCGCCTATCCGCGTTGGCGCGGCGGGCCGATGGAGGTCGCGGACCGGACCGGGCTTTTGCAGACGCGCAACCGGCTGCGCGAATTGGCGCAGGCCGGGCAAGCGAAGCTGTTTGCGCCTGCGCCGTTGTTCGACGAGTTGATCAAGAATGGCCTCAGCTTTGACCGGCTGAACGCCCGAAAGGGTATCTAGGCCGGTCGGTCAGGCGAGGATGACGCCGACCACGACCATCATCAGCCCGATGGCCGATATGGCGAATGCGCCCATGTTGAGGGGCATGGCATTGGCCACGGCCGCCCGCAGCGCCGCATCGTCGAGCCCGGCGCGCTTGGCCTTGATCACGCGCATCATCGACACGACGAGGCCCACCAGCCCGAGTCCTGCAAGGATTGCGCCAACGAAAACGAGCCAGTCCATCTGTGCCTCCATTGCCTGAGCGCGGGGTAGCGCGGGGCGCAGGCCGCTGCAAGCCCCCTATGGCCCTTGAAGGCCCGCGCGCACGCGGCTAGCAAGGGCCGGTGCAACCCCGGAGGAACAGATGGCCACGCTCGACGACGACACTTCCAAACCCGACAGCTACCGCGTCACCGCCGACGAGCTGCGCCAGTTCATCGAGCGTTTCGAGCGGCTCGAGTCCGAGAAAAAGGACATCGCCGACCAGCAGAAAGAGGTGATGGCCGAGGCCAAGGCGCGCGGTTACGACACCAAGGTGATGCGCAAGGTGATCGCGCTGCGCAAGCGGGACCGCGACGAGATCGCCGAGGAAGAGGCGGTTCTGGAAATGTACAAGGAAGCGCTGGGCATGTGAGCCCGCCGCGCCCGGCGCTCAGGCGGTGAGCACCGTCACGCCGGGCATGCGCCCGATCTCGATGAGGTCGTCGTCGTAATTGGCGGTGAACTGCTCGATGATTCCCGGGGTCCAGCCCGGCAGGTCGATCTCCTGTTCGACCTCGTCTTCCAGCGCATACTTGTCGAGAAACGCCGCGAGCACCCGGCGACGCTGGATTTCGGTCGCCGGCGGGTGGCTCTTCAGATAGACCCGCAGACGCTTGATCCCCTCGGGGGCCATGATCTTGGCGAGGATGTCGAAGTCACCTTTCATCGGAAAGGCTTGTTCCAGCCCACAGATCTCGTGCATCACCTCGGGCCAGATCAGCGGCGTATCCTCGTTGCACCATACTGTGATCGGCGCGTCGGGATTGTGTTCCCTGATATCGAGGATCACGTCCGACCAGACCAGGGTGTCGGGGTGGATGCCGGCGACATAGTCCTCGAACGGATCCCGATCGACGATATGGTGCATGGCCGGGATGTAGGTTGCCGGGTCGCGCACCGCGATGAAGAACTCGACCGGGTTGTTCGGGAACAGGTTGCGCAGCGCCGCGGAGTTCTTCCCGGCATTGCGGTAGAGGTAGCCGTTCTTGAACGCGTTGACGTGGTTGGCGAGGAAATTCTCGTGCGACAACACCAGCCGTTCGGCGTCATCGCTGTCGAGCACGCTTTCAAACAACACGTCCTGCGCGTTCTGGTCCGCCGGTTCGCCCTTCAGCTTGCCCAGAATGTCGCGGATCACCGGCCGGTACTTGCGCGGGCCGGGCACGATAATACCCTGATTTTTCAGTGCCTTCTGGTTCTTGATGAGGGATTTGACAAGCTGGTCCTCGTCGGTGCAATGGGCACCGAGGTGGATGGATATGCGCATGGACTGCATGGGGGCGGGGCGCTCTCGCTCTATCTGTCGTAACCTCGAGGCCAATATACCGGGTTTCACAGCCAGATAAACCGGATATAACCTGCGGCTATGACCGAGGAAAAGACTCAAGTTTCAGCCCCGCGGCTTTCCCTCGGCCCACCGAGCCTGTGGTCGGTCGGGTCGTTGCTCATCGGGCTCGCGGTGGTCGGCCCGATCCTCGCGGTGCTGTGGATGGCGCTGAACCCCGAGGAGAACGTCTGGCCGCACCTCATGGCCACCACCCTGCCGCGCTACCTCTCGAACTCGGCGCTGATCGCCGGGTCGGTCGCCCTGCTGGCGGCGATGGTTGGCACCGGCGCCGCCTGGCTGATCGCGATGTACCGCTTTCCCGGCGCGCGCTACCTCGAATGGCTGCTGCTCTTCCCGCTCGCGATCCCGGCCTATGTCGGCGCCTATGCCCTTGTCGACTTTCTCGAGTATTCTGGCCCGGTACAGACCGGCCTGCGCGGGCTGATGGGCTGGGAAAGCGCGCGCGACTACTGGTTCCCCGAGATCCGCTCGCGCTGGGCGGCGGTGATCGTGCTCGCGGCGGCTCTGAATCCCTACGTCTACCTGCTCGCCCGCACCGCCTTCCGCGAACAATCTGGCGGCATCTACGAGGTGGCGCGCGCGCTCGGCGCCGGGCCTTTCGCCCGGTTCTGGCGCGTCGGCCTGCCGCTCGCGCGCCCCGCCATCGCCGCCGGCACCGCCATCGTGATGATGGAAACCGTGGCCGATTTCGGCGTGGTCGATTTCTTCGCGGTGCAGACGCTCACCACCGGCATCTTCACCACGTGGCTCGAGATGGGCAACGCCGGCGGCGCGGCGCAGATCGCGATGGTGATCCTCGCCCTCGTGCTCGCGCTCATGGGCATCGAGAAGGCGAGCCGCTCGCGCTCGCGCTTCTACCAGGCCGCCCGCCACCAGCGCCCGGTCGAGACCCTCCAGCTCACCGGCTGGCAAGCCTGGGCCGCGACGTTTGTCTGTGTCGTGCCGTTTGCCGTCGGGTTCATCCTGCCGGCGGGCGTGATCCTCTGGCATGCGATGGCCAACGCGGAAGGCTGGGTGGCGCCCGGCCTCGGCCAGGCCTTGGTCAACACCCTGATCGTCGGCGGGTCGGCCGCGGTCGTGACCGTGCTCGGCGCCCTGTTCCTGGTCTATGGGGTGAAACTCACCCAGTCGCGCCTGCCGCGCCGGATCATGCCGCTCTCGGCAATCGGGTACGCGGCCCCCGGCGCCGTGCTCGGGGTGGGTATCCTGATCCCGCTCGCGGCGATCGACAACAGCTTCGCCGACGCCGTACTCGGGCTCACCGGCTGGGACCCGGGGCTGTTGCTTACCGGCACGGCCTTCGCCGTGGTCTATGCCTACGTGGTGCGGTTCTTCGCCATCGCCCAGGGCGCGGCGGAAAGCGCGATGGACCGCGTCTCGCCCTCTCTTCCGATGGCCGCGCGCTCGCTCGGGCGGAGTGCCGGTGGCGCCCTGCGTTCGGTCTACCTGCCGCTGATCCGCGGCTCGGTCGGTACCGCGCTGCTGCTGGTGTTTGTCGATTGCGTGAAGGAACTGCCGGCAACGCTGCTGCTGCGGCCGTTCAACTACAACACGCTCTCGACACGGGTCTACGAAAAGGCCTCGCTCGAACAGATCGGCCAGGCCGCCCCCGCCGCGATCCTGGTGATCGGCGTCGGACTCGCCGCCGTCGCCCTCGCCGCCCGCGCCAGCAAGTGAGACGGTGCTTGAACGGCGCTGCGCGAATGCTTACACGAACACCAGCGCCCCTATAGCTCAGCTGGTAGAGCATCTGATTTGTAATCAGAGGGTCGGGAGTTCGAGTCTCTCTGGGGGCACCATGGTTTCAAGAGGTTTTGCCTAGGCTGGTGCTTGCAATCGACTGCCGGGCGCAGATAGGACGCAGCGGGAAATCCGTCCATCACGGAATCTTCACCTGCTTGGGCTGCCGGAGCGCCGGGAGAACAAAGAAGAATTCGGTGCCGCCCGCCGGGTCGGCCGTGAACCCAATTGTTCCGCCATGGGCCTCGACAATCGACTTTGAGATGTAGAGACCGAGCCCCGAACCGGGCACCTCGTCTCGTTCCTTCGTCGATCCAAGGCGCGAGAACCTCTCGAACAGACGCTTCTGAGCGTCCTCGGTTATGCCCCGCCCGTTGTCTCGAACCGAGATCCGGACTTCATGGTGGTCTGCCACCATGTCCACGCGAACCTGCCCGCCTTCGGGGGAGAACTTGATTGCGTTTGAGAGCAGGTTTGCGAGAACTTGCCCCAATCGCTTCATGTCTCCCTCCACGTGGGCCTCCGCGTTGGAGACACCCGTGGACAAATCGATACCGCGATGCTGGGCAAAGCCCTGTTCCGCGAATACCGCGTCGGTGACGAGCGACGCCATGTCCACAACGCCAAAGTTGAATGTCATCTCGCCACTGGCAAGGCTCTCCGCGTCGAGGATGTCGTCGATGAGCGCGTCGACCCGGTCGCAGTTCCGAAGAAGCATGCCTATCGTGGTCGAAAACTCCGTACTGCCATGCGGCACAGCGCCTGACCCCAACAAGGACACCGACCCTTTGATCGAGGTCAGGGGTGTGCGCAATTCGTGTGTGATGATGCCGAAGTACTTATCCTTCTCCAACTCGGCCAGCTTTCGTTGCGTGATGTCATGATGTGTGATGACCGCCCGCCTCGAGCGCGCATCGTCGGCCACCGGCGTCACACTCATCAGGAACCATCGGCGTTCGCCCGGTGCATGGCACGGGTATTCCAATGCGAAGTGCCTATGCTCGCCCGAAATCACTTTGCGGACACCGGCGGCCGCGCTGGCGGCCAGCGTATCGCCGCCAGAGGCGCTATTCTCGCAGGCGGTAAGATAGTTGCAGCCTGGACCGAGAGATGTCGCCGCGCCGCCGTTCTCCTCCGCAAACCGCATCCAGGCACGGTTGACCCAAACGATCCGTGCATTCGTGTCGATCACCGCAATGTGTTGCGGCAATGAATCGAGGATTTCCTCGCCGAGTAGGGAAGGTGCGTTCAATCCGGTCTCGGTCGCGCCGGTCAAGACATCAACCCGAGAGTTTGCCACTTGAGGCGTTTCGGAGGTGCGGCCGCAAAGAAACCGGACCTCACCTCAACCTGGAGGAGGGCGAAACATGACGCATTCAGCATTATCGCTCCGAAAAGATGCAATTCGTTGCATGGGAAGCATCGACCCGTTGGCCGCCTCTCGCAACATGAAAATGAACGTCTTCTTCATCCGGGAGTAGCATGTTTGCGCCGTCGACAAGAACCGCGTATTTCGCAGGCCCCGAAGCCCGGTCCGCCAGCCACCTGCATCGTCCTGGGGACAGGTGGGTTTGGCAAGGCGGTGCCGAGTGCCCTGCCCAATGGCCGACCGGCGGGTTATTGATCAATCCTTAATGCTTTCGAATGCCCGCCAAACTTGTGCCACATTTCTCCCTTTGATTGTTTCCAACAGGCAAACACTCCCTTGGACTCAGCATCCGCAGAACAAGAAGCAGGGGCAAAGATGAAGATACTGGCCGTAGATGACGAACCCTTGGTCTTGAGGCTGCTGGAGGCAACCCTCGAAGGTCTCGGTTACTCGAACGCCGATTTCGTGACGTCCGGCACGGCCGCCTTGGCCCAGCTGAACGCGGCACAGACGCCGTATTCCTGCATCCTTCTCGACATTCGCATGCCCGGAATGGACGGGATCGAGCTTTGCCGCGCCATCCGGCAGATGCCGAAATACCAAGGCACTCCGATCCTCATGCTCACGGCGCTGTCCGAAAAGACCTATGTCGACGAGTCTTTCGCAAGCGGCGCGACGGACTACATTAACAAGCCGATCGACGCGACGGAGCTCGGGGCGCGGCTGCGCGTTGCGCGCATCATCCATACCGAACGTGAACGTGCCGCCCAGGCGTCGATCTACGGCCAAGGTGGCAACGGGGCGGGCCCGAAAGACCCGCAGTTCGATTTCGAAGATCCGATTCAAATCAGGGATGTGCCACGGGTTGTGAACGCGCTGGCCTTCGAGAACTACCTGCAGCAGCTCGACCGTCTGGGGCTCTTCAAAACTGGCATCATCGGCTTCCAGATCCGCCACGCCGATAGCCTATTCGCGGTCAAGTCGCGTGGCGAGTTTTCCGGGATATTGACGGACGTTGCTGAAAGCATTTTTGAAAACACGCGCTATGCGAAGCCGCTGGTGTCGTATCTCGGCAGCGGCACCTTTGTCGCGGTCGTTCCGCGCGCGAGACTGCTGGATCGCAGCGAGTTGGAAACCGGGATCGCGATGACGCTTCTCGACATCCAACTGGCTGAGGTTTTCGGCCCGGAATACGACGTGCACGTGGAAGTGGGCCATCAGATCAACGGCGGCATGTTTCGAAGCAGCCCCAAGGCCATGATCGAAGCAGCCGTTGCCTCGGTCCGCCAGCACGCACCCGGCCTACTGTCCGGTGGATTTGCGTCGCGGATCCGGAACCTCGCAAGCTAGGAGACCCTCATGACCCGGATCGCCGCTCTCGACCCCGCCCGGGCCCGCCTGGTGAATACCCTCGCAAAAATCCGCGGCGATTTTCTTGATGGGTTGTTTCCGCTTGTCAACGAGCTTGACTACCAGAAGGAGGCGCTGAGAAGCCCGGCCAATGTGCCCAGCGCGATCGAGAGCATCCAGAAGATCGCGCACAAACTCAGTGGTCTCGCCGGCAGCGTCGGGTTTTCCGAGATGGGCGCCTGCGCAGCCGAGATCGATATCGCCACGTCACGATTGCGGCAAAGAACGGTGCGGCAGGCCGATCTCGATGAACTGGACGGGCAGGTCGACAAGCTCCTCGACCACATGGAGGCGGCCCTCGACGAGGCCCTTTGATCGCCGAACTGGCTTGAGGCGAAAAAATCAGACCGCTTGCTGTGTTCGCGCCCAGATCTCGCGCACCTGATCGGGCAGGGTCATTGGGTCGAAAGGCTTGACCAGAACGTCGGCCGCCCCGAGATCGCGAAGCCTTTTGAAATCCTGGTCCGACGCACGGGCAGTCATGAACACGATCGGGGTTTTCGCAAACCCTTCGATCTCGCGCAGCTTCTGAAAGGTCTCCTCACCGTCCAAACCCGGCATCATCACATCCAGAATGATCATGTCGGCCTGAGCGTTGTCCGCGTTTTCGAGGAATTCCATGCCGGAAGCGAATTGTTCGACTTCGAAACCGCCGACCATGGACAGCGACATGCGGACGATTTCGCGAATGTCGGGTTCGTCATCAACGTGGAGAATGCGTTGGAGGCTGCTCATATCACCAGCATCTTCTTCCGGGCCCGCAAAGCAAGCGAAAACTTGGATCTCGCGTCAGGGGGGGATGGCAAAGCCGCCTTTCGTCACTCCGCCGCGGAAATCCGTGAGCGGCGCTCCTGTTTCTCAGCCAGGACGGGCAACCGCACATGAAAACAGGTCCCCTTGCCGGCTTCTGTATCGAAATCGATCTCGCCGTTGAGCTTGTCCACGAGCGACTTCACGATCGCGAGGCCAAGGCCAGATCCGTGCACGCCTCCGCGTTCGCTCTGGACCGAGTCGGAGAACCAGTCAAAGAGCCCCTGCTGCAGGTTTTCTGGGATCCCGCTTCCCTGGTCTTGCACATGCAAGACCGCATGGTCTCCCTCTTGGGTCGCCGAAACGAACACCGGCGCTCCATCCGGCGAAAACTTCGCCGCATTCGACATGAGGTTCGAAAGGATCTGCTGAATGTGGGCTTCATCGCCCATGACCCAGAGGTTCCCGGACGACCCGGGGTTCACGAAATCGATCCCGAGTTGGGAACCGTAGCCTAGGTTTGCGTGGATGGCGGCATCCACGCAGTCTCCGAGGTTCACCGGGCGAAATTCGGGGGTCGATCTGGTTTTCTCCGCGCGCTCGGCATCGAGGATCTCACGGATCAACTCCAGCATCCGGTCACTGTTGCGCAGCGCCATGTTCACGAGCGATTTCGCCTCGGTCGACATCGGTCCGAAGCTGCCGGCTTCAAGCAGGCCCAGAGATCCCTTGATCGATGTCAGCGGCGTGCGCAACTCATGGGTAATGACCGAAACTAGCCGGTTGCGTTCGCGTTCCATCTCGACGGACTGGGTCACATCACGGAAGATCGTGAGCACCCGGCTTTCGCCACCCTCCACATTGACGGCATAGGACCGCGCCTCGTAGGTCCAATCGGTATCGGGCTCGTCCAACACCACCGTGCATTTGCCGTCGCGCTTGATGCAGTCACACACGCCGGCCATTTTCTCGGGTGCTGTGACGTAGATCGTATCCCACAGCGTTCTGGCCATTGCCTCTTTGCGGCTCCATCCGTTGTCGGCCAGGGCGAAGTCATTCATGTAGATAATGCTCGCCGTTTCCGGATCGTGCAGAACGACGGCGTCCAACATGTTGTCGAACACCGAGGTGATGAGTTTTTCGTTCTCCTTCGCCCGGAACCGCGTGACGTCAATGCGCAGCGTCAGGTTTTTGACATGGTGCCCGTTCTCGTCGATCAGCGGGACGACGGTCGTCTGGGTGAATGCGAGCGAACCGTCAGCCCGCTTGAGACGGGTCTCGCCCGTCCAGATCTGCCCCTGCGGCGTCTTCAGGCGGATTTCTTCCGAGAGCGCAACGTCGTCCTCGAAGTAGATCGACTTCATGTGACGGCCAATGAGGTCTTCGCGCTTGTAACCGAAAGTATCGAGGAACTTGGTATTCACGTCGAGGATGATGCCGTGGGTGTCGGTCACGGTGGTCAGGGAGTGCTCGTCGATCGCCTTTTTCTCGAACGAGAATTCAAGGTCGAGGCCCTGCAGCGCGCGCCGCTGTTGTTTGAGCATATCCTTGGTGCGCACGTAGCCAAGCGCTGCCAGCCCAAATGCGGCAATGCCGACCCCGATCACCGGGAACGCTGCAGTATCAATGACCCAATACATCTACCAAATTCCTTCCCGAGCCCGGTCGTTGCCCCGGTCCACCGAGCCCATATTCGCCCAAATCGACCAGACAAATAGCGTCTGGTCGGCCTCGACAGGATCGTTTTGCCGGAACAAACGGTTTGGAGTGGGGAAAAAGATTGGATTTTTTGTGGCAACAAAGCCGAAAGGAATGCCTAGGCGGCCTGTTCCTCCAACCACAATGGTAGGGTGAAGGTAATTCTCGTGCCCTCACCCTCGCTGCTCGACGCATCGATGGTGCCGCCGAGCAGGGTGATGAGTTCCCTCGAGATCGTCAGCCCGAGCCCGAGGCCGCCCTGGCTACGGGTCGCCGAGGCATCGACCTGCGTGAACCGGTCGAAGATCCTGTCAAGCGCCTCACCCGGGATGCCGAGGCCGGTGTCCTCGACCTCGAACACAGCGTCATCGCGGCTGCGCCATGCCCGGACCGACACTTGGCCCTGGTCGGTGTATTTCACGGCGTTTGAGAGGAGGTTGATCAGAACCTGCCGAAGCCGAACCTCGTCGGTTTTCAAAGTCATGGTTTCGACATCCGACAGGAACTCAATGTCCTTGCCCTCGGCCAGAGGCTCGATCTGTTCGATGATCGAAGCAACGATGCTGCCGGCCTCGATGGGCACGAGATTGACACGCAATGTGCTGGCCTCGATCCGGGCAAGGTCCAGCACGTCCTGAATGAGCTTGTGGAGCTGTTCTCCCGCCACATCGATCTTGTTGGCGAATGACTCGACCTTCTGCACGGCCGCCTCGAACGCGGGCGCGAGCGTATCGTCCTCGCTCTGGCCGATCGCCGTTCGAACCCGTTTGAACTCGGGGATGTATTCCAGGTTTTTCAGGAAGGCGTTGAAGCCCAGCACGATGGTGATCGGGGTGCGCAACTCATGGCTGATCACGTTGAGGAACTGGGTTTTCGCTTCGTCGGCCCGCTTGGCTTCGCGAAGGGCGGTATAGAGTTGCGTGACGTCCGCTGCGGTCCCGATGTAGCCGCGGAACTTGCCGCTATCATCGAAGACGGGCCGTCCGCTCGTGCGGAACCAAAGTTCCCTTCCGGGCGAGATGTTTGCCGGGTAGATCACATCCTCAAACGGTTCGTGCGCCGCGACTTTTTTGTCGAGGATCGCCAGAGGGTGTTCACCTTCCTTGTCGAGAGCCAGGTTGTGCCGGGGTTTGCCCAGCACCTCCTTGGGCGGAACCCCCGTTGCCTTGCCGAAGCCCGGCGACAGATAAATCAGGCGGCCGTCTTCGTCCTGTTCCCAGAACCATTCGGTGCTGATGTCCGCCACCTCGGCAAAGCGCGCCTCGGCTGCGTCGCGTTCCCGCAAGACGGATCGCATCTGTTCGTTGGACCGCCGGAGTGTTTCTTCCTGGCGTTTGACTTCGGTGGTTTCGACCCCGAAGCAAACAAGCCCACCCTCCTTGGTGCGCTGGCTGAAATAGCGAAACCACCGGTCATGCCCGACTTCGACCTCGAACTCGGCAAACTCGCGCCCGAGGAGGTCCATCAGCTGTTTGCGCCGGCTGGCGATATCCGTTGCCGATGCGGTCGGAGCCTCCAGTCTCAACAGGTGATCGATGACTTCCTCAAGAGTTTCACCCAACGCAACGGGTTCCGCTCCCTGCAAAAACGGTTCGAGGGCGCGGGCGTTCACGATTTCCAGTCGCTGGTCTCCATCGAAGAGCCAGAAACCGGCGGGAACAGCGTCGATTGCGTCTCTGAGCCGGCTCTCGGCGATCTCGATGCGGCGTCGGCTCTCGACCTGCTGGGTGATATCGACGCGGATTCCGACTCGGCCTCCGTCCGGGGTTGGCATTTCGCGGATCCTGATCCAGCGGCCGTCACTGAGCTGCTGCTCGAGGGTCACGTCGCCCGCATTGTACGCGGCCATTCGTGCCTCGAGCCATTCCGCCTCGCGCCCGATCGCATCGGGGTATTGGCCCCGGTCCAGACCATATTGCAGGATATCCCTGAACCGCGCCCCCGGCACGATTGCCGGTTTGCTCTCGTTGTAGAGGTTTGCGTATTTTTCATTGCAAACGACAAGGCGATCGTCGCTGTCGTAGAGTACGAATCCGTCGGCGAGAACCCCGATGGCTGCCTGAAGCTGCTCGGACGCGCGTAGGTTCTTCTCCCTCTGCCGGAACAGGTAGTTCGTCAGCCCGAGGGCCAGAACCAACGTCACCAGATAGGCATTCAGCATCGCGCTGTTGGAGAACGCGCCGGTCCACCCGGCGACCGGCGCAATCGCAATCTGCCAATTGCCGCCGGGAATCGCGACGGACCTCACCAGCGCATCGCCCGCGAACACCTCTGCGGCACCGAAGACACGTGCGCCGTCGCGGCTGCTCCTTATCGCGATGTCGTAGCGAGAGAGCACGTCTTCCAGCCGGAAATCCTCGAAGAACCCTTCCGCGGAAAACACGATGGTCAGAAGCCCCCAGATCTGCTGTTCCGAGGCTTCGTTGAAGTACAACGGCTGGCGGAGAATGAAGCCGTCGAAGCCCTGCATCAGCCGTACCGGCCCTTGCAGGACACTCTCGCCCGTCGCCTGGACCTCCTCGGCGACAGACAGTTGCTCCGGGATGTCGCGCAGATCTCGCCCAATCAGCTGGGCGTTGTCGTCGAAGGGATGTACGAGTTCCACGCGCATGTCGCGAACCGCCGCAATGTTCACCACGCCGGCATCCTGAAGGCTGATGGTCGAGGCAAACCTTGAGTAGTCAGACTGTTGGATGTTCGGTTCAAGCGCGATGGCGCCGGCAAAGCTGCTGCCAACCCGGGATACGCCGTTCAGCTTGGAAGTAATATGCTCGGCCAGGTGGTTCGTGACGTCCAACGCCTCGGCCCGCGCGCGCTGGACAGCACGTTCCGCTTCCTCTCCCGAGCGCATGTAGAACGTCAGAGAAAGCAGCCCGAAAACAAGGAGGTTCGCAGCAATCAGTATTGCGCGTCGCGAGGATCGGAGCTGGTTTTTTTCGACGATACCCATGCGCGGCCAAGACGTGCTCTTTTGTCTCCTTGATCAATCCATAATGGAAAAAGAATGGGGAAGGTACAATGTATAATTGTTCTCGCCCTAGGATCTCCTGTCATCATTCTGTCACACTTTTTGGTGAGCAACCGGTCGCAACGATGCGCACCCGTCGGATC
>Ga0180435_10003846_pt1 | contig 14939 bp, 11 predicted proteins | sample SS_ome_3_FD_132467 | JGI IMG/M metagenome (GOLD analysis project Ga0180435, IMG submission 132467) | Hypersaline lake sediment archaeal communities from the Salton Sea, California, USA - SS_3_S_1 metaG | ecosystem: Environmental > Aquatic > Non-marine Saline and Alkaline > Hypersaline >... | reverse complement strand
GCTTCGGTGGCTGCGAACGCTGACCGCCGAGCGACCCCAGTTCCTGTTTCGGATGCCAGTACGTCGTCATACTACATAAACCTCTTATTCCAGCGTCGACTCAACCTGCTGCATTTCAAATGCCTCGAGATTGTCGCCGACTTTGATATCGTTGTAATTTTCCACCCCGATACCGCACTCATAACCTGAAACAACTTCCTTTGCGTCATCCTGGAAGCGCTTCAGTGAACTGATCTTTCCGGTATAAACAACCACGCCGTCGCGCAGCACCCTGACGCCGGCATTGCGGCGGATAACTCCGTCAGTGACGGAACAGCCGGCAATACGGCCGACTTTCGGCACGTTGAACGTCTCACGGACTTCGGCGTTGCCGATAACCTCTTCCTCAAATGTCGGGTCGAGCATACCGACCATCGCCTTGCGGATATCGTCGAGGGCGTGGTAGATGACGTCGTACGAGCGCACATCGACATTCTCCTTCTCCGCCAGATCCTTGATCTTGGAAGACGGCCGTACGTTGAAGCCGATCACGATTGCATCCGAAGCCGAAGCGAGCAGGATATCGGATTCGGAAATCGTTCCTGAACCTTCGTGCAGCACCCGTACCTTGATCTCATCAGTTGACAGTTCTTCGGCAGCTTTTGCAAACGCCTCGAGCGTACCCTGAACGTCCGCGCGGATAATGACCCTCAGCTCCTGGACATCGCCCTCGCTCATCTTTTCAAACAGTTTGTCGAGCGAGATCTTGCTGTTTGCGGCAAGCTCCGATTCACGCTGCTTCATGGACCGGGCATGGCTGACGTTTTTCGCCATCTTGTCGTCGGTTACGACGATAAATTCATCACCTGCCTGCGGCACACCGGAAAGCCCCTGGACCTCGACCGGTTCCGACGGCTCGGCCTTCTTGATCTTGCGTCCTTTATCGTCAAGCATCGCCCGGACTTTACCGCTGTGCTGACCGACAACGAAGTTGTCCCCGGGCTGCAGCGTACCTTCCTGGACCAGCACCGTCGCAACCGCACCGCGGCCCTTATCGAGCCGGGCTTCAACGACACGGCCTTTGGCCTTGCGATCCGGGTCGGCTTTCAACTCGAGCATTTCGGCCATCAGCTGGATGTTTTCCATCAGGTCGTCGATACCGATATTCTGCTTGGCAGACGTTTCGCAGTAGATGGTCTGGCCGCCCCAGTCCTCCGGGATCAATTCCAGTTCGGCCAACTCGCGCTTGACCCGGTCCGGGTCGGCATTTTCCTTGTCGATCTTGTTGACGGCAACCAGGATCGGAACATCGGCAGCCTGGGCATGGTTGATAGCCTCCCGCGTCTGATCCATCACGCCGTCATCCGCCGCTACGACCAGAATTACCAGGTCGGTGATCTGGGCGCCGCGGGAACGCATTTCGGTAAACGCGGCATGACCGGGAGTATCGACAAAGGTCACATCACCCGCCTTCGAACGCACGTTGTACGCACCGATATGCTGGGTAATACCGCCCGCTTCTCCTTCCGCCACGTCGGTTTTGCGGATCGCATCGAGAATCGACGTTTTACCGTGGTCGACATGGCCCATGACCGTGACAACCGGCGGTCTCGATTTTGCCTCGCCGCCTTCTTCCTGAGCATCGAACAGCTGGATGCCGATTTCCTCGGTGATACCCTGTTCTATCTCATAGCCGAAATCGGTCGCAATCAGCGTGGCGGTATCGATATCCACCGACTGATTCATCGTGGCCATGACCCCGAGCCCCATCAGCTTACCGATGACCTCGCTGGCCTTGACTTTCATTTTCGACGCGAGATCGCCGACGGTGATCGTGTCGAATACGGTAATCTTTTTCTTGCTTGCCTTCATTTCGATGGTTGACGGAGACGCACTCCGGTCAACCTTCGCTTTCCCGCGCTTGCCGCGCCTGCCGCCGCGCTGGTAGTCTGCATCGAAATGGGTGAATTTGACATTCTTCTTCGGTTTGCGAAAACCTTTACCCCGACGCTCTTCTCCCTCCTCGGGTGCCTGCCCGCGCCTGCCTTTCTTGCGCGAACGATCGGATGAATCCGGGGCAGGGCCTGCCTGGTACTCTTTGCTGGCCACGTCTCTTCCGGGGCGAACCGGTCCGCGCTTGCCGCCTTTTTTATGGCGGCTCTGTTCGTTGCGGTCTTCCTCGGGCTGGGTAGGCAGCTCGATCGTCCCAACCACCCGGGCGATCTTCTTCCGCTCGATTGGCCTGGGCTTCTTGATTTCCTTCTTTACCGGCGCCTCTTTTTCGGGCTCTCCCGTTTCATCGGCCTTTTCAACTTCCTCTGCTGCCGGTTCCTCCTGCGGTTCTTCCCCGGCAGCTTCCGGCTCCGCATCGTCTGCGGCAGGCTCCGGCTCTTTTTCAGCCAGCGGTTCTGCAACCGGCTCTGCAGCCGGTTCTGCTTCTTCGGTCTTCGACACCGGCGCAGGCTCCGTTGCCGTTTCTGCTCCAGCTTCTTCGACTTCAGCCACGGGCTCTTCAGCCGGCTCGCTCACTCCAGCTTCCTCCGCCTCCGGTTCCGGCTCCGCCTTCGCGCGTCTCCTGATAATCGTCTTGCGACGCCTGATGACGGTCGACCGCTGGTCTCCTTCACCCTCAATCCGTCTCTCAACCTTTTCGGTATCAGCGGTATCAGGTTCCGCCTTGTTCAATATGGTCTTGCGGATTTTATCAGCAGTTTCCGCGTCGACTGTCGAACTGTGCCCTTTAATATCATAGCCCGCAGCAATCAGCTTATCAGCCAGTTCTTTGCTGCCCATGTCGGCTTCTTTCGCCAGCTCGTAAACCCTAACTCTGCTCATACCCTGCTCCTGAAAAGCATACACTCAAATTCCACCGGCTCAGCCGGTATCCGGTTCCTGCGCTTTTTATAATCAAGTCAAGCGGAACGCCCGTTCCAGTCTTTTCCTGTTTTTCTTGAATCGTTCTCTGCACTGCTCGTTATCACAATGATAGGCTCCCCGGCCAGGCATCAGCTGGTCCGGATCAGCCACGGCCGCTCCATCGCGCCAGACATGCCTGATCAGCTCCGATTTCGGCAATCGGGCATTGCAGCCCAGGCACGTCCTGATCGGATGGAGGCCCATTTCCTCAGCCTTTACCTTCCTCCGCCGCTGCTTCCCCCTCACGTGCGGATGCTTCTTCGGGTTCGGCACCTTCTTCGGTTTCGATACCTTCTTCAGGCTGAGCTGCAACGGATTCGTCCAGGCCGACTGCTTCCTCACCAGCATCTTCCGATGCCTGCTCTTCGGAATGCTCGGACACGAACGGATGCTCCTCCGCCACTTTTGCCGCCGCCTCAATCAGCTGCGCGGCAAAATCATCATCGATGGAGCGGATAATCGTCAGCACATCCACGGCTGCATTGGCCAGATCGGATGCCGATTTAATCTCCTTGGCGAGGAGCTGATCCGCCAGTCCTTCGTCTATGCCAGGCACCATCAGCAGCGTCTGGTACCCTTCATTCTCGAGGTTCGCCCAGCGCTGCTCGCTCTTCACATCGATGCGCCATCCCATCAGTTTGGAGGCAAGCCGCACGTTCTGGCCCTGGCGGCCGATGGCAAGAGACAGCTGGTCGTTCGGTACCACAACCAGCAGCGAGTTCGCTTCTTCATCCACCATGACCATGCTCACATGGGCCGGAGCCAGCGCGTTGTAGACATATTTCGCCGGGTCGGGACTCCAGGTGACGATATCGATGCGTTCTCCCTGCAGTTCCTGAACCACATTCTGCACGCGCGACCCCTTCATACCGACACAGGCGCCCACCGGATCGACATCGGACTCGGTCGAGCTGACGGCGATTTTCGCCCGGAATCCCGGCTCGCGACTGACGCCCATGATCCGGACAATGCCTTCGGCGATTTCCGGTACCTCCATCGTGAACAGTTTGGCCAGGAACTCATCCGCGGTCCGTGACAGAAGGAGCTGCGAATCCCTGCTGTTCTCGCGGACTTCGGCGAGATAGGCGCGAATCCGGTCTCCCTGCTTGAACGACCGCTTCGGAATCTGATGGTCTTTGGGCAGAATGGCGTCGGTGCGGCCGAGGTTCACAATCATATTGCCCCGTTCGAAACGCTGGACGATGCCACTGACCACTTCACCTTCGCGGTCCTTGAACATATCGTAGATGACTTCGCGTTCGGCGTCTTTCATGCGATGAATGATCACCTGTTTAGCCGACTGCGCCGCAATCCTGCCGAGATCGGTGATGTTCTCCATCTTTTCCCCGAGTTCGTCGCCAAGCTGTACTTCAGGGTCAAGCTGTGTTGCTCCTGCAAAGGAAATTTCGGTCTGATCATCCTCAGCATTCTCGACAACCATGCGGAACTGGAACACCTCCACCTCACCGAGTTCATCGTTGTAATGCACTTCGATATCGCGTCGGCTGCCGTATTTTTTCCGTGCCGCGGACGCAACCGCTTCTTCAATCGCTTCTATCAGAAGCTGTTTGTCGAATCCACGATCCCTGCTGATCTGATCAATAATCCGTTTTAAATCCGATAACATTTATCTATCCTCGTCGTAACTGCTGGCAGCCCGTCTCCCCATGGTCCGGCTTCTTTCAGAGCGCAAGTCGGGCTTTTTGTACGTTATCCCATGCAAACGTAAAAGTTTTTCCTTCTTCACTGATTATCTTTACGCAGCCATCCGCTACCGCTTCGATATCTCCGATCACGACCTTCTGCGAGTCCAGCGGCTCAATGAGCTTTACCCTGGCCTTTTTGCCGATATAGCGCTTGCACTCGTCTATCGTCCTCAACGGACGCTCGATGCCGGGTGAAGACACCTCGAGGTGATACTGGTGCTCGATCAGGTCTTCCACATCGAGGAAATCACTGGTTTCCCGGCTCACCTGCGAGCAGTCGTCAAGCGTCACGCCGGTGTCCCGATCTACGATCAGGCGCAGAACCCAGCCATGCTGCTCCCGTCGAAACTGCACTTCAAACAGCTCGAGCCCCATTGCCGGCAGCAGAGACTCGGCAAACTCGGTTACTCTTTCAATTACTGCATCACTCATGGTGCGGTTTATTCGTCTGTCGCCGTCCATCCATCGGTGACTGCCGCCACCCTGGACTAACCATAAAAAAAAGCGGGCAAAGCCCACTTTCAATTTCCTGCCCGGTTGGTAATCGGCAGGTATAAAACTCAACCCGGAACGCTTTGCGACCGGCGCACCGGATCGGCTGTTTCCGAATTGGAGCGGGCAACGAGGTTCGAACTCGCGACCTCAAGCTTGGGAAGCTCGCGCTCTACCAACTGAGCTATGCCCGCATGCCCCTATCCTTAAACTGAGACAATAAAACACACATCCCCCAATTAGTCAAGGTTGACATGAACAGCCGCATCGCTCACATCGGTTGAACGGTCGACCAAATGATGCCGACACCGGTACAGAATTCGAAAAAAATTGCCGCAGAACGATTGTGAAACCATGTTCCATCATATTTTATCTGTAAATACAGTTTGTTAATTATATGTAATAAACGGCTGCTACAATTCTATGTCACGGATAAATCGGCACGGTGCAGCATAAAATTGAATTGACAAACGAGAGTCAGATTAATACAACGTCTGACAAATCGGGCCGGGTAGTCAGCCCGAAAACCTTTAAAAAAGAGGCAAACTTAAGGCAACCTTTGCAAGGGTACCTCGAGCATTTTTTGATCGAATATGACTGAAAAGACGTTAATCATAGCAGAAAAACCGAGTGTTGCTGCGGATCTCACCAAGGTCCTGCCGGGTACGTTCAAGAAGACGCGCACCCATTACGAAAGCAGCAGCCATATCGTGTCCTATGCCGTCGGGCATCTGGTGTCGATCTGCTATCCCGAGGAAATCGATCCCCGCTACCAGAAATGGCGCATGGGGGATTTGCCGATTCTGCCCGAGTCTTTTCCGCTCAAGGTTCTGGACGGTACGAAGAGCCAGTTCAACGCGCTGCAGAAACTGATCAGAAGAAAGGACGTCACCACGATTATCAACGCCTGCGACGCCGGCCGCGAAGGAGAGCTGATCTTCAAATATATCCTCAGCTACGTCTGGAACACGTCGGTTGCCAGAAAGTCACTGAAGCGGCTGTGGCTGCAGTCGATGACCGATGAAGCGATAAAAAAAGGATTTCAGGACCTGCGCGAAAATGAGGAAATGGTGCCGCTGGAAGATACCGCGCTGTGTCGTTCCGAATCCGACTGGCTGATCGGGATCAATGCAACCCGGGCGCTTACCGCCTATAAATCGAGGTTCGGCGGTTTTTTCAAGACACCGTGCGGGCGGGTTCAGACACCGACGCTGTCCATGCTCGTCAAGCGGGAACGCGAGCGCCTCGATTTCGAACCGACCGATTACTTCACCCTCGAGGCGGAATTCGCATTCAACGGGCACAACTATATCGGTAAATGGATTGATCCCGCATTCAAGAAAGACCCGGCCGAGCCTCATCGACGCCCCGACCGCATCTGGAAACGTGAAACGGCTGCAGAAATCGTCGCCAAATGTAAGGCGAAACAGGCCGAGGTCACCGATACGAGCAAGAAAACTACCCAGGCTTCTCCCCAGCTCTACGATCTGACCTCGCTGCAGCGAGAGGCCAACGGACGGTTCGGATTTTCCGCCCAGAACACCCTGTCCATCGCCCAGGCCCTGTATGAGCGGCATAAACTGCTGACCTACCCGCGTACCGATTCACGCTACCTGCCGCGCGATTACGTGAAAACCTCCGCCGGAATCGTTGCCAGGCAGAAGAACTGGAACTACGGCACCCATGCCGAAACGATTCTTGAGAAGCGCTACATCAAGGCCAATCCCCGCATCTTCAACGACAAAAAAATTTCCGACCACCACGCCATCATTCCGACCAGTAAGCTGCCGGGGAATCTGTCGGAACCGGAGCTGAAGGTCTACACCATGGTGGTACAGCGTTTTCTGGCCGTCTTCTTCCCGCCTGCCGAGTACCTTAAAACCAGACGGATTTCGGTCGTCGAGGAGGAATCGTTTCTGACCGAGGGAAAAATTCTGCAAAAACCCGGCTGGAAAGCGGTCTATCTGGGAGGTAAGCCGGAGAAAGGCGAAGGCATTATCGAACCGGTTCCGCCCGGAAAAACCGTTTCCTGCGAATCAATCGAACTCCTGGAAAAAGAAACGAAACCGCCGGCGCGTTTCAACGAAGCAACCCTGTTGTCGGCAATGGAAAACTCCGGCAAACTGCTCGATGACGATGAACTGGCGGAAGCGATGAAAGAGCGCGGCCTCGGAACGCCGGCAACGAGGGCGTCGATCATCGAAAAGCTGATCAAAGACAAATACCTGGTCCGCGAAGGCAAGGAGCTGGCTCCCACGGGCAAGGCGTTTGACCTGCTGGCGCTGCTCGAAGCGATGAAAATCGATGTCCTCGCATCACCTGAAATGACCGGTGAGTGGGAATACAAACTGAACCAGATCCTGAAAGGACGCTTAACCCGGAAGCGGTTCATGGAAGAAATCCGGGCATTGACCGAAGAAATCGCCAACCGGATAAAAAATTACGAAGAGCAGAAAGATCATCGCGAGGCATCGTTCAGCCCGGTGGACGGGATCGTCATCAACGAGACCCCGACCGCCTATGTAACTGAAGACCAGTCGATGATCATCCGCAAGATCCTCGGCGGCAGGGTCATGAAGGAACCCGAAGTGGTCAATCTCATCAAAGGCGAAACGATCGGCCCGTTCACCGATTTCAGGTCGAAAAAAGGTAAACCGTTCGCCGCGTCGCTGAAACTGACCAACAAGAAAATCGAATTCCTGTTTCTTGACGCCAACGGCAGTATCGATATCGACGAGGTCAAGAAGAACGGCTCCCTCGGACTGTCGCCGATAGACCAGTCTCCCGTCTATGAAACGCCGACCGGTTTCATGTCCGAATCGGCAATGAATGGAGACGACAAGAAAGGGCTGCGGATCAGCAAGGTCATCCTGTCAAAAACGATCACCGACGATGACATCAAAAAGCTGTTGCAGGACGGAAAAACCGCCCTGATCAAAGGCTTTATATCCAAAAAGCGCAAACCGTTCGACGCGTACCTGCTGCTCGATGCAAAGGGTAAAATCCATTTCGAGTTTCCACCGAGAAAACCGCGTGGAAGACGAAAAAAAAGTTGACACCTTCTCGTGGTGCGCCACAATAGCCAATATGACAAAGCAACTGAAAAAAGAATATCGTGATCGCGACGGCAAAGACCTCGCCCTGGTGTGCGCCGGGATCGCCTCCGACGGAAAAGCAGAGGATATCGTGGTGCTCGATGTACGAAAAATGTCCTCTTTTACCGATTTTTTCGTCATTTTGAGCGGCAGGTCGACCCGCCACGTACAGGCGCTTGCCGAAAGCATCGAGCATGAATTACGTTCAAAGAGGATCAGTACCAGCCGTGCCGAAGGGCTGAGCGAAGGTTCATGGGTTCTGCTCGATTTCGATGACGTGGTCGTGCATATTTTCTACCATGACCAACGTGATTTTTACGATCTCGAGGGGTTGTGGGACGATGCCCCGCGAGTTGAAATCGGCAGCTGAGCAAAATGGGATGACACGAACATGTTATACTTGAGCACCCGAGGAAAATCCGAAGCACGCTCTTTCACCGAGGCGGTCATGACCGGCCTCGCCGAAGACGGCGGACTGCTGCTGCCCCGGGCCATACCGAGAATCGACCGGGGCACTCTGGAAACCTGGCAGGACCTGAGCTACAATGACCTGGCCTTCGAGGTGATGTCGCGTTTCGTCGACGACATACCGACATCTGATTTAAAAGCGCTGATCCAGAAATCCTACGCAACCTTCGATAACGATGCGGTCGCACCCTGCGTCTGCTTCGACGACATCCACATCCTGGAACTGTTCCATGGCCCGACGCTGGCTTTCAAGGACGTGGCCCTGCAGTTCCTGGGCAACCTGTTCGAATACCAGCTGGCCAAAACCGACGGGTTCATCAACATCATCGGCGCCACCTCCGGAGACACGGGCAGTGCCGCCATTCACGGGGTCAAGGGCAAGGAACGAATCAAGATCTTCATCCTGCATCCGCACAAACGCGTGAGCGCCGTGCAGGAAAAGCAGATGACCACCGTCACCGACGGCAACGTCTACAACATCGCCGTAAACGGCACATTCGACGACGCCCAGGCCATCGTCAAGCAGATTTTCAGCAATATCGAGTTCAAGGAAACCTACAAACTCGGTGCGATCAATTCGATCAACTGGGCACGGATCCTGGCCCAGGTCGTTTACTATGTCCGCAGCTACCTGCACGTCACTGCCGAGGAAGACGTTCATACGGTCGCATTTGCCGTTCCAACCGGTAATTTCGGCGATATATTCGCCGGCTATATCGCCAAAAAGATGCTCCCCAAAGGGGCGATCAGCAAACTGGTGCTGGCAACAAATGAAAACGATATCCTCGCCCGCTTCATCAATGAGGGCGACTATTCGCTCGGTGAAGTCGTTGCGACGTCGTCGCCGTCGATGGACATCCAGGCCGCTTCCAATTTCGAGCGCTACCTCTATTACCTGATGGACTGCGAACCTGACCTGGTGCGGGAATCGATGCTCAAGTTCAGGGTTGACGGCAAACTCTACCTGCAGGATTACCTGGCCCGCATCAAACGGGATTTCACCGCATCCTCCGTCACTGAAGCGGAAGTTCAGGACACCATCCATAGATATTTCAAGGAACACCACTATATCCTCGACCCGCACACGGCTGTCGGCGTCAGAGCCGGTGAGCAGCACCGCGACCAGGGCATCCCGATGGTGTGCCTGGCCACCGCGCACCCGGCCAAATTCGGCGACACCGTTGCACGGGCAATCGGGCGGCTGCCGGATATTCCCGAGTCCCTGGCCGGACTGGAAGGAAAAGAAAGCCGCTGTGAAGTGATGGAATGCAGGGCCGAAGACGTGATGGCCTATATCGAGCAGCACGGCATCAGCCGGTCATGAATCAGGCTCCGCCGGACTACATCGCACAGGTCCGCGCTGCCGTCTCCTGCTTACAGAAAAGATGTCCCGACCTGCCGGAGATCGCCATTCAGCTCGGCACCGGCCTCGGCAAACTAACCGAGCGGATGGATATCGAGCACACGATCCCCTACGCTGAAATTCCGCACTTCCCGGTATCGACCGTTGCAAGCCACCAGGGGGCAGTGCTCGTCGGCCGTCTCGGTTCGACCCGCGTCATCGTGCTGTCGGGCCGTTTCCATTTCTACGAAGGGTACTCGACCAGGGAAATCACGCTGCCGATCCGGGTATTGCAGTTACTGGGCGTCAAGCAGCTGATCATCACCAACGCTGCCGGCGGCCTCAACCCGATTTTCAAACCGGGCACGATCATGGTAATCCGGGACCATCTCAATTTTCTCGGAGAAAACCCGCTGCGCGGCATCAACGTGGATGGATGGGGGCCGCGTTTTCCGGATCTATCCGAACCCTACGATCCGCCGATGATCAAAACGATGCTCGACAGCGCCGACGCGTGCGGTATCGACCAAGTGGTTACCGGTACCTACGCCTGCATCCCCGGCCCGAGCCTCGAAACTCCCGCGGAAACGAGATGGCTCAGAGATTCCGGGGCCGACGCGGTCGGCATGTCCACGGTTCCCGAAGTAATCGTTGCCAGACACGGATCCATGAAAGTACTGGGCCTGTCGCTGGTCTCAAACGTTAACGACCCGGATAATTTTCAACCGATTTTGCTGGCAGACATTATCGCCGAGGGAGAACGGGCGGCCGCTCGGCTCGAAAAACTGATGATCGAATTCATTGCCCGGCTGTAACCCCTTCCGGAGGGCTCTGCCCATGAACACCACGCACGCTGATCTTATCGTCTCGGGAAGGCACCTGATGCCGACGTGGCGCCAGGAGGACTGCATCGAAAACGGTGCAGCCGCGATTCACCAGGATTCAATCGTTGCGGTCGGTAAGCGGAACGATCTGGTTCAGCGTTTCCCCGAAGCGGAAGAACTGCATGAACCGGCAGGCCTCGTCATGCCCGGCCTGATCAATACCCACACCCATGCCCCGATGAGCTATCTCAGGGGAATCGCCGACGACCTCCCGCTGATGACATGGCTGGAAAAGCATATCTTCCCGGTTGAACAGAAGCTGGACGCCGACATGGTGTACTGCTCGACGCTGCTGTCCATCGCCGAGATGATTAAAGGCGGCACCACCTCCTTCTGCGATATGTACCTGTTTGCCGATCAGGTGGCCAAAGCCGCTGCCGAAACCGGTATGCGGGGTTGGATCGGCGAAGCATTGTATGACTTTCCGTCACCGGCCTACGGCGAGCTGGACAGCGGCTACGAAGCCGTAAAAGACCTGTTTGCTGCGTATCGGGAGCACCCGCTCGTATCCATCACCGTCGATCCGCATTCGGTCTATACCTGCGCACCGTCGCTGCTCGAAGCCTGTGGGGAACTTGCGGACCGCTTCACCAGCCTGTTTGTCGTCCACCTTTCCGAAACCGATTCTGAAGTGCAGACCTGCCGGGAGCGTTACGGGGTTGCGCCGGTGGAACATCTCGACCGGCTCGGCCTGCTCAATGAGCGGGTTCTGGCGGCCCACTGTGTAAAGCTGACACCTGCGGAGATGGATACGCTGGCCGAGCGCGGCGTCAGCGTGAGCCACTGCGTCGAATCAAACATGAAGCTTGCATCCGGGACAGCGCCGGTGCCCGAATTGCTCAAACGGGGCGTCAACGTCTCGATCGGCACGGACGGGCCGGCCTCCAACAACGATGTCGACATGTTCGCGGAGATGAGCAGTGTTGCCAAAATCCATAAAGCCGTCAGCCTGGATCCGACCGCGATGGACGCGGAAACAACCCTGTATTGCGGAACCATGGGCGGTGCCATAGCATTGCATGCGGGCGATTCCATCGGTACGCTCGAATCCGGGAAAAAAGCCGACCTGATCGTGTTGAATCTCGACCGGCCTCATCTGGTTCCGCTGTACAATATCCCCTCCCACCTCGTTTACACGGCCCGGGGAGGCGACGTTGTCCATTCGGTGATCAACGGAAAAATCGTGATGCGACACCGGGAACTACTCACCGTCGATGAAGCGGCAATCATCGCCGCGATGAACGAAATCGGTAAAAAAGTGATGCAGATCAGAGAAGATGCAGCCGCATCGAACTGATCCGCTGTCAGCGGGGCAGAATGCAGCGGCAGGGATTTAGAGGCAAACGTTCGTGCTGCTTGACTTTATGCCGATACTGCTCTACATTCAGCGACAAAGCGGATCGATGATCCGCGCATCCATTTATTAACTATCACCGCACAGTCGAGGTACGCACATGTTCGGACTGGGAATGCCTGAACTCATCGTTATCCTGGTAATCATCGTTATCATTTTTGGCGCGGGAAAACTTCCTGAAATCGGATCCGGCATTGGCAAAGGCATCAAGAATTTCAAGGAAGCCACCAAGCAGGATGAGCAGAAATCAATCGACGAAAACAATCAGGATCCGGAAGACACGACGAAAACCTGATAACCATTTTTCCGGGAGTATATCACTATGTTTGGACTCGGAACCCCTGAACTTATCGTCATCCTCGGCATTGCCGTTCTGATCTTCGGCGGGAAAAAACTGCCGGAGCTCGGCTCCAGCCTCGGTAAAACCATCGGCTCGTTTAAAAAAGAAGTAGACGATGTTAAAAGCGAGGGAAAAGAACTGATCAACGACCTCCCCGGCATCAAAGAAGCCGCCGAAGTCAAGGAACAGATCGACAAAGTCAAGAACGTAGGCAATATCATCAAGTAACCACACCTTGCTTTCCTTCAATTACGTCGGCAATCGTTGACGTAATACACAAAAATCAGCTCCGTTACTGACCGTTCGCAACGCTCAGCCCAAAACCTTACATTTTCGTCATATTTTCGCAAAGATAGCTGTCTTGACGGCGTTTCTGTTTTTGTGTAGTATCACCCGTTCCGTATTTCGATTTTCAGTAGGATGGAAGTACCCTGCCATTGGTTCACTTTCTCCCACAGCTCACCTATTTACCGCGTTGTGGTAAGTAACTTCATACGATCAGGAGTGTTGCATATGTGTCGATTGGCGCTGAAAACAGCTAACGAACCTTTTTCACCCTACGAAGTGCTCGAAGCCATGGAGGCCATGCAGGAAGGCTACGACGGATCCGGTCTCGGCCTGCTGCTGAGGGGCATGGAGTTCGAGGATTTCAAATACAACCCCCGCTTCCCGATCCTGTCCGGCATCGCCGAGAGCAAACATGCCTGGAAACGGCTCGATCGATTCATGGAAGAGCGCGGGTACGAATTGAAACTCGATCACAAGTTCCATATGGACCGCGCGCAAATGGACGGCAAAGACCGCTACCGGTACTTTCTGCGGGCCTACCGCATGCCCGAGGAATACCAGGGCGGCACGATCGAGGAATGGGAAAGCGAACTCCTCGCCACCCGCCTGGCATTGCGCAGGGACGGAGAGGAACACGGAGGCGACCTTTCGGTGTTCTCGTTCTGGCCGGATGTGGCGATGATCAAGGAGGTCGGCTGGCCGCTCCAGGTCGGCAACCTGCTCTGTCTGCACGACGGTCAGATCAAGTCTCGGGTCTGCATGGCCCAGGGCCGACAGAACACCAATTACGGCATCAACCTCTACGCCTGCCATCCATTCTTCGTCCAGGGCATCTCGACGATGACCAACGGGGAAAATACCGCGTTCGTACCGATCCGCGACTGGCTGCAGGGGCAATCATTTGAAGGATACATGGGATACCAGAGCGATTCGGAAGTTTTCACCAGCATCCTCCATTACACGCTTAAAAAACTAAAACTCCCGCTGGAAGCATATAAACACATCATTACCCCGCTCAGCCTCAAAGAGCTGGACAGGCACCCCCAGGGAGAGTTCCTTAAAGGGCTGCGCAACGTCTGCAAACGCCTGATTATCGACGGCCCCAATGCCGTTATCGGCACCCTGCCGGATGAAACCTGCATGCTCGTGATGGATCAGAAGAAACTCAGGCCGTCCACGGTCGGCGGCAGAGAAGGGGTATGGGCAATCGCATCGGAAATGTGCGGCGTCGACGCGATGATTCCCGACCGCGACCAGAGCCTCGATTTCCAGCCCATGAGAGAACACACCGTTATTATTCCTCCAGATAGAAAGGAACTGAAGATATGGTCTCAATTCGATCAATTCCCGTTGAGCCTCGCAGCTTAACCTACCATGACCTGCCGTGGATCATTCAGCATCGGGAAGACCGATGCACGCTGTGCGGACAATGTACCAGTGTCTGCCCGAAAGAATGCCTGCACCTGACATACCGGCGCCAGCGCGTGCCGAAGCTCGAGGTGATGAGCAATAAGCGGGGCAACGACTACCGAACCTTTGTCGGTATCAGACAGAAAACCGATATCGCCCATGCCTGCATTGGCTGCGGCATGTGCGCGATGGTCTGTCCGAACGAGGCGATCACGCCGGTCCCGAACTCGGTCGAAAACAGGACCCTGTTTCTCAACAGCGAGAAAGGCGAAGCCTACAAACGCGGCGGCCGGCGCAACAAAACCGGGTCAACGCTGCTGGACCGGATCATCTTCGACCGCATCTCTATGCTGACCGACCCGGCGCTCGATGCGGGCCGACACGAGTTTTCGGTTACCACGACCCTCGGTCGCATCCTGTCTCCGGAAGAGTACCTCAAGCGAAAAATGAACGGCGGCTGGATTCCCCCGACCAGGGAAATCTTCCCGTTCGTGATCGGTTCGATGTCGTTCGGCGCCCTGTCCCCGAACATGTGGCTGGGCCTGCTCCAGGGCGTTGCCTACTGCAACGAGGTCCTTGGCATCCCGGTAGTCATGTGCACCGGTGAAGGCGGTTGCCCACCGTGGGTGCTGAAGAGCCCGTACCTCAAATACATCATCCTGCAG
>Ga0180435_10003845_pt1 | contig 14939 bp, 10 predicted proteins | sample SS_ome_3_FD_132467 | JGI IMG/M metagenome (GOLD analysis project Ga0180435, IMG submission 132467) | Hypersaline lake sediment archaeal communities from the Salton Sea, California, USA - SS_3_S_1 metaG | ecosystem: Environmental > Aquatic > Non-marine Saline and Alkaline > Hypersaline >... | reverse complement strand
CGAGAACATCATCCAGAAGCTGCTGCAGAAGTGCGATTACGACGTCGACCGGGCGCAGACCGGTATCGTCTACATCGACGAGATCGACAAGGTGTCGCGCAAGGCCGAGAACCCCTCCATCACTCGCGACGTGTCGGGCGAGGGCGTCCAGCAGGCGCTGCTGAAGCTGATCGAGGGCACCATCGCCTCGGTGCCGCCGCAAGGCGGCCGCAAGCACCCGCAACAGGAGTTCCTGCAGGTCAATACCAGCCAGATCCTGTTCATCTGCGGCGGCGCCTTCGCCGGCCTGGAGAAAGTCATCCAGTCGCGCTCCACCAAGACCGGCATCGGGTTTTCGGCGGACGTGCAGAGCACGCGGGAAGCCTCGGACCACATCGGCGAACTGCTGCGCGACGTGGAGCCTGAAGACCTGGTCAAGTATGGCCTGATCCCCGAGTTCGTCGGCCGCCTGCCGGTGGTCGCGACGCTGGAGGAACTGGACGAGGAGGCGCTGGTGCGCATCCTCATCGAGCCCAAGAACGCAGTCATCAAGCAGTACAAGGCCCTGTTCGAGATGGAAGGCGCCGAGCTCGAGGTGCGCGAGGACGCGCTCAGCGCGATCGCCCGCAAGGCCATGGCCCGCAAGACCGGCGCCCGCGGCCTGCGCACCATCCTCGAAGGCGTGCTGCTGGACATCATGTACGAGCTGCCGTCGCTGGACAACGTCTCCAAGGTCGTCGTCGACGAGAGCGTGATCGAGGGCGAGGCCGAGCCGTTCATCCTGTACGAAAACCCGCCCAAACAAGCCGCTGCCTCTGAGTAGCTTTTGTAGGAGGCGCGTAAGCGGCGACAAAAAAACGGGCCGATGGCCCGTTTTTTTATGGGTGGCGAGGTTTTTTGGTCGCCGCTTACGCGGTCTTGTGGGCGTTATGCCGTGTTTCTGTCGCTGGTCGCGGGCAAGCCCGCTCTTACGGTAGTGGAGAAGAGGTCAGGCGCCCACGGCCTGGCGGTACCAGCGGTCTATGTTGCTCTCTGCTTTTCGTTTAACCGGGTTGGGGCGCCTGGATTGGAGCACGGCGACGCCGACCAGCGGTTCTTGGCTCTCGGTGCGTTCTTCCCGGTCTGGTGTGTACTTCCAGGCGGCGGACTCAGCGGCCGCGGCCTCGTTTCGTTCCTCGATGGCTTTCATCTGGCGCTCGGCGAAGCGCTCCACGTAGTCGTGCATGCGGCGTTGCGTTGGGGACAATTCCACCGTCTTTTCATGGTTCCGTGAGGTCGTGTCGCGTTCGCCACGGCCGAAGCGCGGCAGGGAAATCGGTGTGTACAGGTAGCTGTTACGGTTGATGCGCCCGATGGCGTAAAGGTTGGCGATCACCAGTACGGTGATGCCGATGAAGAAGTAGCCTTCCATTGTAGATCTCCACGTCGCAGGCCCGGAATGGCTCCATCCTTCCGCCTGGCCTATCGTACCCGGAGATCAAAATATCCCTTTGAACCCCTTTTTTTATGCGTCCGCCACGCCCCCGTTTCGGACCTTTTCAAGATGCCAAGCCTGCACGCTTTGGGCAAGTGGGAGAGGGATCAGCGGTGCGGCGGCTCCGACCAGCGGCCTTTCCGACGACGTAACTTGAATTTCGGCCGGCCGCGCCAATATGTGCAGACAGACTGCTATGATTAAAGTGCATTCCCCAGCGCCGATCCGGCCATCACGGGAACGCCGGAGAGGAATCCATGACCGATCTGCCCAAAACCGATCTCCCCGCACTCACGCAACAGCCGACGCCGGTGCTCTCGTTGCGCGATGTGGTCGTGTACCCGCACATGGTGATCCCGCTGTTCGTCGGGCGCGAGCGCTCCATCCTGGCCCTGGACAAGGCCATGGACCGCGACAAGCGCATCGTGCTGGTGACCCAGCGCAGCGCTGAAATCGATGACCCGGCGCAGGAAGACCTGTTCCGCGTCGGCACGCTGGCCACCGTGCTGCAGTTGCTGAAACTGCCCGACGGCACCACCAAGGTGCTGGTCGAGGGCGGCGAGCGCGTCCGGATCGACGAGTACGAGGACGAGAGCGGTTTCTTCGAAGCCCGCTGGAACCTGATCCCCTCTGAAAGCGGCGGCGACCCACGCGAGCTGGAAGTCACCATGCGCTCGCTGGTCTCCCTGTTCGAGCAGTACGTGAAGCTGAACCGCAAGATTCCGCCGGAGTTGCTGACCACGCTGGCCGGCATCGAGGACCCCAGCCGCCTGGCCGACACCGTGGCGGCGCACCTGACCATCCGCCTGGAAGAAAAACAGACCCTGCTGGAGATGGGCAGCCCGCGCCGGCGCATGGAGCACCTGATGGCCCTGGTCGAGGGCGAGATCGACGTGCTGCAGCTGGAAAAGCGGATCCGCGGCCGGGTCAAGACGCAGATGGAGAAGAGCCAGCGCGAGTACTACCTGAACGAGCAGATGAAGGCCATCCAGAAGGAACTGGGCGAGATGGACGACGCGCCCAACGACCTGGAGGACCTGGCCAAGCGGATCGAAGAGAGCGGCATGAGCAAGGAGGCCGGCGAGAAGGCCACCTCCGAGCTGAACAAGCTGAAAATGATGTCGCCGATGTCGGCCGAGGCCACCGTGGTGCGCAACTACATCGACTGGATGCTGAACGTACCGTGGAAGAAGCGCAGCCGCATCCGCAAGCAGCTCGACAAGGCCGAGGAGATCCTCGAGGCCGACCACTACGGGCTGGAGAAGGTCAAGGAACGCATCCTCGAATACCTGGCCGTGCAGCAGCGCGTGCGCAAGATGAAGGGTCCGATCCTGTGCCTGGTGGGCCCGCCCGGCGTGGGCAAGACCAGCGTCGGCCGCTCGATCGCCCGCGCCACCGGCCGCAAGTTCGTGCGCATGTCGCTGGGCGGCGTGCGCGACGAGGCCGAGATCCGCGGCCACCGCCGCACCTACATCGGCTCGATGCCCGGCCGCGTGGTGCAGAACATGGCCAAGGTCGGCACCCGCAACCCGCTGTTCATGCTGGACGAGCTGGACAAGATGTCGATGGACTTCCGCGGTGACCCCTCGTCGGCGTTGCTGGAAGTGCTCGACCCGGAGCAGAACAACAGCTTCAACGACCACTACCTGGAGGTCGATTTCGACCTCAGCGAAGTGATGTTCGTGGCCACGGCCAACTCGCTGAACATTCCGCCGGCGCTGCTGGACCGCCTCGAGGTGATCCGCATCCCGGGTTATACCGAGGACGAGAAGCTGAATATCGCGACCCGGTACCTGGTGCCCAAGCAGATGGACCAGCACGGCCTGAAGGAAGGCGAAGTCAATATTTCCAAGGGCGTGCTGACGGACATCATTCGCTACTACACGCGCGAATCCGGCGTGCGCAACCTGGAGCGCGAGATCGCCAAGATCTGCCGCAAGTCGGTGAAGCAACTGGCGCTGGATTCGAAGCTGAAGAAAATCAACGTCACTTCCCGCAACCTGGACGACTACCTGGGCGTGAAGCGGTTCCGCTACGGCGTGGCCGAGGAGAAAGCGGAGATCGGGCAGGTAATCGGCCTGGCCTGGACCGAGGTGGGTGGCGAACTGCTGCGCATCGAGTCCACGCTGATGCCGGGCAAGGGCCGGCTGACCCAGACCGGCCAGCTCGGTGACGTGATGCAGGAGTCGGTGCAGGCGGCCATGACCGTCGTGCGCAGCCGGGCCGCCCAGCTGGGCATCGACCCCGGCTTCCACCAGACCTTCGACGCGCACATCCACGTGCCGGAAGGCGCGACGCCCAAGGACGGACCCTCGGCCGGCATCGCGATGTGCACCGCGCTGGTCTCCGCCCTGACGAAGATCCCGGTGCGGGCCGACGTGGCCATGACCGGCGAGATAACCCTGCGCGGCAAGGTGTTGCCGATCGGCGGCTTGAAGGAAAAACTGCTGGCCGCGCACCGCGGCGGCATCAAGACCGTGCTGATCCCGGACGAGAACGAGAAGGACCTGGTCGACATCCCCAAGGCCATCCTCAAGAAGCTCGAGGTACACCCGGTTTCGACCATCGACGAGGTGCTCGAACACGCCCTGACGGAGATGCCGGAGCCGTTGCCGGCCGTGGTCGAGTCGTCATCGTCGAAGGGGGAAAAGGCGGCCGACCCGGTCACCACGCACTGAGGCTGTCGCCGGACGCCCGCCTCTTTTGGCGGGCGATACCGTTCGTCATCCGAAACGGATGCCGCCGAACCGTTCGGGGTCGGCGGCCTCGCTGCTCTCGCGCACCGGTCCCGCGCCCGTCTGCAGTGGCGTATCCACCTGCTGGCTGTTGAACACCAGCGCGGCGCAGACCGCCAGCGCGGCCCCGACCAGGGCCAGGTCCACCACGTAGTCGGTGCGCGAACGCGAAGCGCAGGCCGACGTGGAAGGGGCGGGGCGCTCGCGCACCAGGCCGGTGGGGGTGAGGTCGAAAATCCAGGACAGCGTCGCCGCGATCGGGAACCCCAGGATGCCCAGCGTCACGACCAGGGTGTTGACCCAGTCCGGCAGGCCCAGCGCCGGCACGACGATCTCGGAAACCTGGAACACCAGCCACACCACCAGCGTGTACACCAGCATCGCGCGGCACACCTTGCGGTCGCGGAACTCATTGATCAGTCGAACCAGGCTGTTTGAACGCGGTTGATTCACGGATGCCGCGTGGCCGCCGGCCTGCACCCCATCGCCCTGATAAACCGGCGCGACCAGGCGGTAACCGCCCCCGGGAAGAACTTCGATGTACGACGGATCCAGGGGCGAATCGCCGAAGTAGTGACGCAGCCGCGAAACGGCCCGAACGGCGTCGTCGTGCGGCCCTTCGCCGTTCTCTTCGCCCGGCGGCACCAACGCGCGTTCGGGAACTGCCGTTCCTGCCCGTTCAGCCAGCAAGCGCAGGGCGCGGCAGAGGCGCGGACAAATGTAGTGGCTGCCGCTCGGTCCGGAGATCACGCCCAGTTCCGAATCGAACAGGTAATCGCCGATGATGAGCGGACGACGGGTAATCCTGTTGGTAACGGCGTTCATGACGGCATCGATTCGTGTGAAAGCACTCCTCCTGCCCCGTACCTGTTTGTAAACGGAAAAAAGTCCCATTTACGGGACTTTATGACGTTGGCGTCAAGTTTTTCGAATGGATGGCGAGGCGCTTCAGCGCGACGTGAAGCTCAGCCGCGTGACGGGCTCGTATACCGGGTTGGCCGCCGAGCCCCCGGCGAGCCCCTCGACGAAGATCTCGTACCGGCCCGGCGTGAGCAGGTGGGCGGGAAGGGCCAGGGCCAGCAGGTCCTCGTAACCCGGCGTCAAGCCGTCGAATTCGTGGACGGCCTCCGGCTCGCTGCCCGCGTCCAGGCGCAGCAGGGTGCCGCGGTAGGACGCGAAGGATTCGAAGCCGGGGTCGACGAGCAGCACGACCTGTCCGCCGGGGATGGGCGAGACGATGTTGACGGGCTCGTCACCGGGTGCGCTGCGCACCGTGTACAGCGCCTGCACCTGGGTTGGCGCGGAAGCGCTGCCGGCCAGTTCGGATTCCAGCAGCTGGTTCTGGCGGTACATCGAGGCGGCGAAGACCACTGAGACCGCCATCAGGACGCTGGCCGCCAGCGCGAAACGTGGCGAGGCGAACAGCGCGGTTACGGCGCCGCCGCGCTCAACGGGTGCGGTGGCGCCTTCGACGGCGTTCAGGTCCCTGAGGCCCCCCTGCAAGCGCTCCGCGGCTTCCAGTTGGTCCAGCAGTTCCGGGGATGCGAGCAGCACTTCCTCGAACGCGCTTTCTTCCTCCGCGGAAAGGTCCCCCCGGAGGTAGCGTTCGACAAACAGTCCTTTTTCGATGTGCTTCATGTCCATCTCGATTGCACTTCCATTAGCTACTTCTTATCTGTTGCCACTGGCGCTGAAATCCCACGCTTGCGACGAACCGTTCAGCCCCGCACCACCCGCAGCCGGCTACGGGCGCCTTCGCGCAGGACAAGGTCGCGCAACCGTTGCCGGGCGCGGTACAACACGCGGTTGAAATGGCTGTCGTCGACGCCGAGTTGGCGGCAGATGGTCGCCTTGTCCAGTTCGCGGACATAGAAACGGTTGAGAATTTCGCGATCGCGCTCCTGGCTCAGCTCGGCCAGCAGCCGCCGCACGTGGCCGGCGACCTCGGCGCGCGAGGCCTGGCGCATCGGGCTGGATTCGTCGTCGGGGATGGCCTCGATAAAATCCGAGTGCGGCGAAGTCCGCTGGCGTCCGCTCTTGCGGTTCTCGTTCAGGGCCAGGTGGCGGGCGACGCCGGACAGGAAGCCTGCCAGGCGCTCCGGCTCTTTCAGCGAAGGGCCGCGTAGCCGCTCCAGGGCAACGGCCCAGGTGTCCTGCAACAGGTCCTCGGCCAGCTCCCGATCCCGCGTTCGCCTGCGCAGCAGGAAGCGGAGTCCGCGGCTGTAGCGCTCGATCATTTCGGTTTCAGCGGCACGATCGCCCGCGGCGATGCGGCTCACCAGGTCGGTGGCGGCTTGCCGTTCTTCGATCAGTTCGCTGTCTTCGCTCATTCTTCGTAGATTGCGACCACGGTCAGCTGGTAAGCCGGATTGCCGGATTCCCGTTGTATGCCAATACTATACGCTCCAGGGGGAGGATTCGATATGTGGCAGGATTCGACGCCGTAGTAACGCGAACATTCTCCCTTCAGGAAAGCAGGCAGTACGATCGATAGATCGGTTGCAGGTTCCGGTTGAAATCCGGCGGTTTCGTGGTTCAGGTTGACCAGGAGTTCGGTCGCGCCGTCGCCGACCCGGATCGGGTGGCGATCTTCGCCGGCGTCTGTCACGTAAGCGAGTTCGATCGCCAGCAAAACTTCGTGGGCGGGCGAATCGGGTTCGCTGCAATCCGCGTCGCAGAAAATGTCGTCGAGCATCTCGAGACCCGAATCCTTGCGGATATCGACATAGCGACCTTCTATCAGGTGCTCGGCGCAGCCCGTGTCAAACCCGGTCGACAGGCCGACCAGTTCGAACGAGGAACCGTCTCCGGTGAACAGCGCGCCTCCCGAGTCGCCGCCGAAATTGGAGAACTGCCACAAGCTTGGGGCGTCCGGGCCGTAGTTGACCTGGAAGCAGATTTGCCGGCTTGCTGATACGCTGCGCCCATTACAGAGGCACTCTCCGATCGTCGTTTGACCCTGGTGCATCAAACCCCGGTCGGACAGCAACGGGCTGCTGGCGCCGAAGCCAACAAAAGTGGCGGACATGCCTGTCAGAGGGACTGTCGCGGCGCCTGGCCTGGCCTGCGGCAGCAACCGATAGGGCCGGTCCAGTTCGAGTACTGCGATGTCGGCCTCGCAGCCTGATCCGGCGTCGTCGCACGGCAGCCACACGCCATCGGCGGTCAATTGGCGCAGGCCTTCGTAGGGGAAAAACACGATCGCGTCGCGTTGCGGGAGGATAGAGTCGAGGCAGTGCCGGGCCGTCATTACGGTGTCGGGACGCGCCAGCACCAGCGAGCAGGCTGGCCACCAGTATTCCCCGTTTCGGGTCACCAGCATCCCTACCGGTGCGCGGCGCAGAGCGGGCTGACCGCTGATCACCAGGAACTGGCGGTTGACCGATGGATCCGAGAGCCGGGCGAGGTCGGGCAGGCCGGACGCGTCGACCGGCCACTCTGCTGCGGCAGTCGGCGGTTGAACGCCCCGAACGGCGCGTGCGATGCCGAGCACCTTTTGCCGCTGCCAGCGCGCCCGGGCGGAATCCCGCGGAACGTTCCGATACGACGGAATCGTCGTTACCTCCGGCTCGAACTCGCCGGAAGGAATTACAGCGCCCGACCACAAGCACAAGACCAGGCACAGGCCGGTCAGACAGGCGTTTCGCACACTGTTCAAGTCATGTCGACCGGCAGGCCGCGGCTACGATGGCCCGCCGGTGAATGGCCTCAATCGTTTGAATGCGCATGCGCAAGGCCGCCATGGCTGTCGTGCCAGGCGCAGTCATCGAAGTCCAGGATCACGTAATCCGGGGCCACGACCGAGATCGAAATGGGGTGGCTCATTTCGTCTTCACCGCTGTCTTTGTGACCTTTGCCGGACGGATGGTTGCTGTTCCTGGTCGTAAAGTGACCGCAATAAAGCGCCTTGTTCACTTCGTCCGCGTACAGTTCTGCACTGTACATGTTCTTGTGCCCCCAACGGCCTCTGAGCGGTGGCAGCGGTTTGAGTTCGACCCGCCTGTCGTTGGCCTTGAACACGAGCCGGAAGGTGTCTTCTACCTCGATCAGCATGGGGCTGCCCTTGGGTTCGGTCTTGGTGACCTCGTACAGCATGCCCTTGTCGTTGGCAGCCTCTGCCTCGGCACAGCTTGCGAGTGGAATGGCGAGCAGGAAGACAGAAAGGATCAGAGATTGAGACAATGCGTGGCGTTGAATCATTTTGCTACTCCTCAGTGTGCAGGCTGATTTTCTCTGCGGTCATCGCCCCGAGCCTGTCGCGGGTGATGGGCAATACTCACCTGCTGTGAACTCGTACTATTTCCAATCCCCTTGTAAAACGAAGGCACTCCAGAAATAAGGGTGCCGGAACCGCGAACGGGAAGATAACTCCGCCTGCGCATTTCGCAGCGCCTCGGGCGCGCTTTGATCGCGCTCCAGCAGGTTGCGGTAGAAACTGCCCATCAACTCCGCTGTCGCGCGGTCCGGCACCCGCCACAGGCTGGCCAGCACGCTGCGCGCGCCGGCGTACATGAAGCCCTGCACCAGTCCGGCCAGGCCTTCGCCGCGGATTTCGCGGCCCAGCGCCGTGTCGCAGGCGCTCATCGTGACCAGGTCCGCCGCCAGGTGCATCTCGTAAATATCATTCAGGCGCAGCAGCCCCTCCTGCGCCCTGGCCTGCGGATCGAACTGCGAGAACGCGAGCCACGACAGCGACGGGTACCGCGAATCCACCTTGCCGTGCGTTGCGAAGTGGACGACACGGAAGCCGGAGAAATCGAAGTCCAGGATAGCGGCGCGGTTGGCGTCGAACCCCGTTCGGATCACGCGCTGTTCCGGTGCGACCAGTTCCGCGATGGTTTCCGCCTCGTAGCGTGTCGCCGGCAGGCGCGGCAGATCGCGCGGCTCGGTCGGATCCGGAAACTGCCGTGAGACAGGCTGTGTCGTGAGCTCCCGGGACGCGGTGGCCGCCTCCACCAGGCGCCGGTCGTCGAGGGAAAAGACCGGGTCGGCGAACAGCGCCAGGGTCAAATCCGGGTCGTCGCGGCCGGCGAGGCTGGCGCGTTGGGTGGCCAGCATCGACATCGAGGGCACGTTCACGACTTCGTAGCCGGCTGCCGGGTCCGCGACGCTTGTCCGCCGCGCATCGAGCAAGACGCCGAACGGCAGGTATTGCAGCACACCGTCGGCCACGACCAGCACCCGGGCCTGTTGCAGTGCTTCGGCCGGGGGCAGGATCAGCCCCGCGAGCGCCTCGACCGGATCTCGCCAGTCCATGTTTCCCGGGCCCGCTGCCGGTGGGTTTCTCAGCAACTCGTAAACCGGCCGGGCGCGGCTCTCGATATCCGCAGTGCCGGGCAGCGGCCAGACCCGGACATCGTCCCGGGTTACGTGGAACACGAAGCCGAAGTCCTCGCCGAGCATGTACTGCAGGAGTGCGGTGTCCTCGTCCAGCATCGCCTGCACGCCGTCGGCGTCGAGCAGGGTGGGGTCCACCAGCTCGGCATACGCCGGGTCGGCTTCGCGCAACTGGATCTCCAGCAGGTTCAGCCGGTTTTCGAGGTTTGCCAGTCGCTGCCGGGCCTCGATGGTTTCCTGCTCGGTCAGTGGCTGCGCCGTGCCCCCTTGCAGGCGGTAACGGGTCTCGGCCAGCTGTCTCAGAAGTTCGTCGCGTGCTGCGCTGTCTCCGGTTCGCGACTCCAGCTGGGACGACTCGTTGATCATGTCGACCAGCGTGCGCGCCCTGCTGCGTTCGCTGACCGCCAGGGCTTGCCGCAAATAATCATCCGCCTCGGCGGCCTCCGCCTGGCGGTGCAGTTCGACCAGGGTGCCGACCAGGTGCACGTAGTAGTTGTGGCGTTGTGCCATGTAGAACGAGCGCAGTTGAGGTGTCGACAGGCTGGAGCGGTGGCCTTCCGCCATGTCGATCGCACGCTCCACGGACGCCACGGCTTCGTGCGTTCGTCCCAGGTCGGCCAGGCTGCGCGACATCCCGTACAGGGATCGGGCCTGCCGGTTGGAAAGTCCCAGTTCCTCGTAAATGGGCAGGGCGGCCTCGTAGGAGCGCAGCGCGGACTGGAACTCACCTGCCGCCCGATGGGCGTCTCCGTACAGCCGCAGGATGTCAGCCGCCAGTATGCGTTGTCCGGAACCGTCCGCGATGGCCTCGGCGGTCGCGAGCAGTTCCAGGGCGACTCGGGGCTCGCCGGTAGCAAGGCGGTACTCGGCGAAGCGCAGGTGGGCTTTCGCGACATCGGCCGGATCGACGCTGGCCGCAAGCGCTTCCTCGGGGGTGGCGAGGGCGGACTCGAATTGGCCCAGCTCGAGGTATTGGCGCCCCAGTGAATTGAGCAGCGATACCAGCCCGGGGCCGTCCTTCGATTGCCTGCGGTGCGGCAGCGCGGCCTCCAGGTATTCGACGCCAAGCTCCGTTTCGCCGTAAGCGAGGTAGGTGTCGCCGATGCCCTGGAGTGAGCGGCCGATACCGTCCACGATGTCGGAAGCCTGGTTGATGTCCAGCGCCCGGGAAAAATACGTGAGCGCCTGGTCGAGTTCGCCGAGCGCCATGTACGCCGCGGCGAGGTTTTCCACCATGAAGACGGATAAGGTTTCCGGGTAACGCGTGAAGTAGTCGGCGGCCTCGGTCAGGTAGCCGCGGTCGAACTGGATCACGCCCATGTTGTTGACCGGCCATACTTCGGCGTCCCAGGCCATCAATTCGTGGTAGCGTTCTGCGGCCTCCGAGTAATGCTCGAACGCCTTATCGTAGTCACCGCGCATGTGGTAGGCGAAACCGGTCAGGTTGATGGTGGTCGCCGCTTCGTATTCGGCAGCGGCCGCCTGCTGGATTGCGAGGACCTCGGCGAACATTCCGAGCGCCTCGTCGAACAGCTTCTCCGCTTCCGGTGCGAGCCCCGCGGTGGGTGTTTTCTCGACTTCGTATGCCATGTCCACCCGGATCGTGCCCTGGAACTGGCGGGCCAGGGCAGCCTGCAGCGGCTCGTCGGCCGCGCGGAAGGCCTGCTCGGCGAGTGCGAACCACTTCAGGCCGTTCTGGAAATCCAGCGCCTCCCAGTAGTAGAGCGTCGCAATCCCCATGCGGCAGCGGCCGAGCAGGGCGGCCGCGAAATCGTTCCCCGCCAGCAGCGGTTCGGCTTGCTCGAGCCGACCCAGCGCGCCCTTCCAGTCGGACCGCGCGTAGAGCGCGGCAGCCTCGGTCAGCAGGCGATAGGCAGGAACCAGTTCGTTCGACGGATCGACCGGCGTGACTGCAATCCGGGGCCGCGCGATGGCCCCGTTCCGGTCCCTCGTGTAAAGGGTGAATCCGAGAGCGCCACCGTCGCCCGGCTCGACCAGGAGCAGTTCGGATTCATCACGGTGGGTGGGGTCGTCGCGCCAGTTCGGAAAATCGAAGGTCTCGGCCTCGCCGCCGGGACGCGCGACGTCGACCACGAGTTCGAATCCGCCCTGTTCGACCGCGAACAGGTAAAGGTTTCCTGGCTCGGCATCGAGGACAAATTCGAGTGACTGCTCGGCGGTCATTTCCGCCACGTGGACCTGGCCGATTTCAATCGGAATGGGTTGCGTTGAAGGCTCCGAGGAACGCGCAGCCTGGAAAGACCCGAACAGCATCAGCGCCACGGCGCCCGCGCACAAGGTACGCCAGGAAGCGAAGCGTTCGGTCATGTTGCTCCTCTCAGCTGATCGACCATCCACGGACTGCCTCATGCCCCCGTGCGACGCGCAGGTGATCGGCTGCCCCCCGTATAGTCTTAATAATAGGACAATAAGGGGCAAAATGCCCGTCGGGGCCGACGGGCCGGGACGGGGAGATGTTCGGAAAATCGGTTCGCGGGGCAGCTGCGTTAAGGGTGGTGGCCGGGCGCTGAAACGAGTCTTTTCCAAGCCAAAGAATTACTTGCCGATACCTATTAATCTTCCACGTTCGGTATCGCGCCGAAACGTGTTGCGCGTGGCGGAGGGAGGTATTAGTATTCCTGCACGGCTTGCAGGCCTTGGCATACAAGGCTTTCAGGAAGTTCGTGGGACTTTCAGACAAACAAAATGAGCCGACAGGGTCTGGATGTCGGTGGTCTGTATTTTGCCGTACCCTTTTATTCGAACATCGCCTCAACACCATAATCAATGGAGTGCAAGAATGAACAAATCTGACCTTATAGATGCAATTGCAGACTCAGCTGGACTGTCGAAGGCTGATGCAGGCCGCGCACTGGACGCAACCGTAGACGCCATCACCGGCGCCCTGAAAAAGGGTCAGTCAGTGTCGCTGGTAGGCTTTGGTACGTTCTCGGTTCGCGATCGCGCAGCACGCACCGGACGCAATCCGCGCACCGGCGAAACCATCAAGATCAAAGCGTCGAAAAACCCTGCATTCAAGGCTGGTAAAGCGCTCAAAGACGCTGTAAACTAGCGCGCCTTCTGACGGGTGCTTAGCTCAGTTGGGAGAGCATCGCCCTTACAAGGCGAGGGTCGGCGGTTCGAGCCCGTCAGCACCCACCAGAAATTCGCGGAGTGGTAGTTCAGTTGGTTAGAATACCGGCCTGTCACGCCGGGGGTCGCGGGTTCGAGTCCCGTCCACTCCGCCACTAACACCGAAAAGGGCGCCGGCACGGCGCCTTTTTCATATGGACGCACAGGATATGGTTTTACAGTCAATTCGCGATCGTCTGAATGGCATCATCGCCATTTTCATTCTCGGCCTTCTGGTCATTCCCTTCGCCTTCGTCGGTGTCAGTTCCTACTTCACCTCCGGGGCCACCAACGCCGTCGCGTTGGTCAACGACCAGGAAATCACCGCCAACGAGTTCAACCAGGCCTTCCAGAACTACCGTCGCCGCCTGCAGGCGCAGATGGGCACGGCGTTCGACCCCGAACTGTTCGACCAGGCCATCGTGCGGCGCCAGTTCCTGGACCAGATGATCAACGAGGAGCTGTTGGCGCAGGTTTCCACCAGCGCCGGCCTGGCCGTGACCGATGAGCGCCTGTCCGCGGAGATCCGCAACCTGGCAGCGTTCGAGGTGGACGGCGAGTTCAACGCCGACGTGTACCAGCAGCGGCTGGCGGCCCAGGGCCTGTCGATTCCGCAGTTCGAGCAGGACATGCGCGCTTCGCTGGTGCTGGACCAGTTCCCGACGAATATCGCCACCAGCGCCATCGCCACCCAGTGGGAAATCGAGGACTACGTGCGCCTGCAGGAACAGCAGCGGGCCTTCAGCGCGGTGATCGTGCCGGCCGCGGTCGATCCGGAATCACCCGTCGCAGAGGATACCCTGCTGGCATGGTACGAGGAGAACACCCCCGACTACCTGTCCGAAGAGCAGGTGCTGATCGAATACCTGGAACTGGACGCGGCGCTGATCGGCGGAGCCGTGGACGTGACCGAGGAGATGCTCAGGGCGCGTTTCGAGGAGCAGCAGGCCCGCTTCATCACGCCCGAGTCGCGGCTGGCGTCGCACATCCTGATCGAGGTCGCCCCGGACGCGCCCGAGGTGGACGTCGAGACCGCTCGCAAGACCGCCCAGGAACTGCGCGACCGCGTGCAGGCCGGGGAAGACTTCGCCACGCTCGCCCGCGAGTTCTCGCAGGACGCCGGTTCGGCCGGTGAAGGCGGCGACCTGGGCTGGATCGAGCCCGGTTACATGGTGCAGGCCTTCGAGGACGGCCTGTACGAACTGACCCTGGAAAACCCGGTCTCCGAGCCGGTGCAGTCGCGCTTCGGCTGGCACGTCATCCAGCTGCGCGAGATCCGGCCGTCCGAGGGTATGAGCTTCACTGAGGCCCGCGACATCCTGCTGGCCGAATACCAGGCCGAGGAGGACGAGCGCCGCTTCATCGAGCAGGCCGACCGGATGATCGACATCCTGTACGAAGATCCCACCACGCTCAGCGCGGCGGCCGAGGAACTGGGACTAGAGATCCGGGAGGCCGGTCCGTTCGGGCGCGCCGGCGCGCTCGACGGTATCGCCGCCAACCGCGATGTCGTTGCCGCCGCTTTCTCCGACCTGGTGCTGGCGCAGCGCTCGGTCAGCGACCCGGTGGACATCGACAACAACCACATCGTCGTCATCCTGCTGAAAGAGCACTTCCCGGAGGCGGTCAAGCCGTTCGAAGAAGTGCGCGAGGAGGTCGCGCAGGCCGTGCGTCGCCAGCAGGCCATGGACGCCGCAGCCGCGGCCGCCGACGAACTGCTGGCCCGGGTCGAAGCCGGCGAGGACATCGACGCCCTGGCCGAGGCGCAGGAACTGGAGGTGGTGCGCAACGAGGCCGCCCTGCGGACGTCGCCGGGTATCGACGCCGGTCTGCGCAGCGGCCTGTTCCTGATGCCGGTGCCCGCCGAGGGCGGGGTCGAGACGGACATCGTGGAAATGGCCGACGGCTACGCGGTAGTCCGCCTGGAGGGCGTAACCGACGGCGTGCTGGCCGAGGACGACCTGGCGCGGCGTCAGATGTATTCGCGCCGGATCGCCAGCGCGTCCGCCAGCGAGGAAGCGATCGGATTTGTGCAGATGCTGCGCGAGCAGTCCACCATCGAGGTTTACGAGGACCGTCTCCAGTAGGAGGCGCGTAAGCGGCGACCAGAAAAAACGGGCCGCACGGCCCGTTTTTTATTTCTGTAAGAGCGGCCTTGGCCGCGATCAGTCTCTTGTTAGAGCGGGCTTGCTCGCGACCGGCACCGAGCCCTTCGAAACCCGGCCGCGGCTCCGTATACCCCCTCCCGGGCACGCTCGAGACGTCCCTGTGAGCTATTCGGG
>Ga0180435_10003843_pt1 | contig 14941 bp, 15 predicted proteins | sample SS_ome_3_FD_132467 | JGI IMG/M metagenome (GOLD analysis project Ga0180435, IMG submission 132467) | Hypersaline lake sediment archaeal communities from the Salton Sea, California, USA - SS_3_S_1 metaG | ecosystem: Environmental > Aquatic > Non-marine Saline and Alkaline > Hypersaline >... | reverse complement strand
TTCCATATCCTGATCCAACGAGCCAAAGAGATGATCCTTCGCCTCGGAAGTCAAGGACTGGCCACATGTGTAACAAGCCTCGGTGAGTTCTCGCTTCTTGATCTTCTCAGTGATCTCTTCGAGCAACTTGTTTGTGGAAGCTCTGTCAGCCATAGCACGCGCCAAATCATCGCGAGCACCTTGCAACGTTTTCTGCGACTGCTCGTAAGACATATCAGGCTTGTGCGGCTCCTCCGTTTCAGGAGAAAGAGCGGTTGTGAGTGCAGAGAGTTCTCCCTGTAACGTGGCCTGCTTCTGCTGCCGCGTACTTAGTCCTGTTCTCGCGGCCTCGATGTTCTGCGACAACGATTTATGCTGCTCGATCTGCGCGTCCAGTTCTCGCATACGCAACGTGAGTTGCGGATCAAGAACGGGCTTTGTGTCTTCCAGCTGCTTCAATGTCTGCGTAGCATCCGCAATCGTGTTTTGTCTGGCGTCCTCGTAGGCGCGATCCTTGTCCGATAACTCCTTGATAGTATCCAACGATTCCTGTTGCCGAGTTGTCAAACCACCAAGTTTCTCTTTCAACAACTCGATCCGATGTTCGATTTGTCGCTTCTGCGTCTTCAAACTACGGCTAGCCTCAACGAACCGATCCAAAGACAAGATGCGATCCAGTACAGCCTTTTGCTGCGCATCGCTACCGGAAGCGAAACCTGCGGCCTGCTGAGGAAACAATACCGTGTTTACGAAAGCCTTGTAGTTGAGTCGCAGAAGCTCTTCCAAACGATCTTGCGTATCTCGCATCGTAGCCGCCGTGATGTTACGGCCGTTCAGCTCCATACGAAAAGCGTTCTTGTGCTTCTTGTGCTTTCGATACCTCCAGATGTCAATAATGTCTGCACCCTCTCGAAGCTGTACGTGGCCGTACGTCTTTCCAGTGACAGCCCTGCCCTTCTTCGGATCGGTACGGATTACGTCATCCGCAGTTTGCTTACACAGGGTCTCACCAAAGAGAACCCATGTAATGATCTTGAAGATCGTAGTCTTGCCCGCAGCATTAGACTCCAAACCCTCATCATCAGCATTGTGACCTGTGATCAGAACTAAACCCAGATTGTTTAGATTCAGTTCTAACTTCTCATAAGAGAACAGATCGTTAGCGTCTACGCTGAGTATGTCCATGTGTCAGCCTCGTAAGCAACAGAATTTGAACTTCTTTCCACTGTCGCAGGGACAGGGTTTGTTTCTACCGACCTTCTGATCACCACGCTTGTATGCTGGCGTGAGCGAATAACACAATTCGCAGTACAACTTCCCATTGCCTGCCGCGCGCACTGCACCACGTTTGTCACATTGGGGGCACAGTACCTGTTGTTCTGTACTCATGTTGTACCTTTCAGATCAATTGCCGTGACTGCCTTCGCGCCTGTGTCGGTTCTCGGTGCCGTACGATAGATTGTGCCACCAAGATGAACGTAGTAATCTCGGTACACGTCCGCGACATCAAAGGCAGGCATAGGACCATCGAATAGCTCCTCTTGATTTCGAGCTATCTCGGTGATGAATGCGAACACATCTTTCCAACCGTAGCAAAACACAGCTGCTGGCGTACCTGCCTTGGTTGTTGCAACGAATAGCTCAATATGTTCATCGTCGTATTCTAACTCAGCCATTTTCTCTCTCCGCTGTTGGTTAAACTCAGCCCGCGTCATTCCATGTTCTTTGGCTACTGCCGTGTGTGGCTCACGATACGCGTAAGCCTCTAACACCTTAACGAAACGATCATCACAGCTCTCTAGGAACTCAAACGCTTTCGCCTGCTCCTCTCGCTGAATCACCTGATCGAGAACGCTGGAGATGCGAGGATCGACAACTGTGCTGAGATCATTATTTTGCCCAGCAACGTACTTTGTATCTAACGCCCACTGCTCTTGTAACGCTTTTCTCGCCACGGAGGATACTTGGCGAAAGCCTGTTACGGTACGAATGTTTGGCAGCATCTCCAACAACCGCAATAACATTGCCTGCACGGCATCATCTATAAGTGTCGTAGGAAAGCTGTCTACTTGCGCGACACGAAAGACCCAGGCCAGCCGCGACAACACAATTTCGTTGCGAACGTCTACGTCCAAATCATCTGGTTCGTGCAGTCGCTGTAACGCCTCCTCTTCCTGTTTCCGCGTAAGACGACAGTAGTTCTCTGGAAATATATAATCACACATCTCGGCGAACCTCTTGGCCTGCCAATGCGTCCAGACCAAACTCTAAGAGCTTGTCAACGTCCAAAGACTCGTCGGCGTGTTGTTGAATGTACTCCTGAAGTAAAAGGCGGTCATTTCCTACAACGGCATCGGTTGTCTCTTCGGCTGCTTGTTGCGTATCCCCGTACCGCTCCAGCACGATGCGAGGATGCTTCTCCTTTAGAAGTTCGGCCTGCTTCTCCCAATCTGAGAAGTACCGCAACCGGATGAAGTCTTTGTCTGGATCAGCGCCTTGCAGATCGAATTCCTCGTAACGCATCTCCGCATTCTCAGGCGACTCCAACTGAACAAACTTTGGAGCACTGAGAGGAACATCCGTGATCTCAAGAGTATCTGTGTCAATGATGGACGCGCACTTCTCCTGATCACGATCCCCAAATGTCAGCTGCAGAGGACTGCCGATGTAGTGCCACTTTCCGGCTCGCAACAGCTGACGTTTGTGAATATCCCCGGATACTACGAGATCCACACGCTGCCACGGTACGTCATCCAACTTGAATTTTGGCTTGCCGGGATTGTCGGTCGGTCCAGGAATAGCCTCGGCAACTGGCTGATGCATGAAGGCAAGTCGTGTACCGTAAGGGATGGACGCCAAGGCATCTCGCAGAGTATCGTAATCGGCGATGTGCGGGATAAAGTATGTATCAACGCCACTTAGACGAAGCGGTACGTGATGCGACACCACAGTGGAAAAACTCTGGAAAGGTTCTAAGCAATGAATATCACCAGCACGCGTAAACTGATCGTGATTACCACACAATAAGACCAACTCTTCCAGTACCTGCGACAGAAGAAAGAACTGTGTCCAGGTCTCCACGAAGGAGTCTACGTCGATCTTTGTTCGGCTCTTGAACATATCACCGGCAAAGACGACGTGCTTGACATCTTGTTCCATACACACGTTTCGTATCTGCTCGACCACATTCAAGCAATCTACAAGCCGAGAATTCAATCCATTAGATAAGCGGGTCGCGTATTGCGTGTAGTTGTGTGCGTGCAAATCAGCAAAGCAGAGGATCTTCATCTTGACTCCTTCTGAACGCAAATCGAGGTTGCTGCTCGGACAAGTGCGTTCTCAATCGAGGTGCAGCTAGGATTATTCGCAGAGATTGTGTACCCACCCATCTCGTTACTCGCTTCTACGCACCACACGTCGTCGCCCAACTTGCTTAGCTGTACGTTCGAAGCCCACTTCTCAATTATGCGACAAGCGGCAAACACACGAGTAGCATCTTCTGCGTCGGCCGTATTGAGAAGCACAAAGTACTGCTCGATGATGTGATCCGCAAGAAGATCAACATCGATGATATAGTCGTCAAGGTGTTCAGAGAGTAACTGTGTTAGGATCGATTTCGAGATCATCGTAAAGCAACGTCTTGAGATGAGGATATTTGTCTAGTTTTTCAAGCCAGTCGGTAGCATGAAAGCTCTTGTTGTCTGGCTCGATGCTAGGATGCAGCTTGTACCAGGAACCGTTTGCCTGGACGACCCGGCTCGTCACGTCCCTGCCTTCGTCGTCGTAGAAGAAGTCTCCATTGAGATAGTAGTCCCACAGCGACTGCTCAACATCAAAACCAAACGGAGTAAGACGATCCTTGTAAACAGGATGTTGCGCACCAGCAACGGTGTAGAAATACAGACTTGCTGATTGCTGCGGACTGCCCATCCTACTCTTCGGAATCTTCACGCTGACACGCTGACCCACATGCTGGTCGTCAACGTTGATGTGGTGGGCAGTAGAATACCACATGTCGATTCGCTGCGAAGACAAGAACTTCCAACGATCACCACCGGGCGTTGTGTAACTCGGACCACCACGCTTGTTGATGTTTTGAATCGTTTGGTTAATTCCAAGTACACAGACATTTGCGCTTCGTACGAAGGGCATTATCTTCTGCAAACCAGCGCTCATCGCAGTTGACTTCGACAAGTCTCTCTTGCCCGGTTCGGCTTCCTGCAGATGCAACGTACATGTTGCAGCGATCGAGTCCCACAAAATGAACATCGGAGGTACGTCTGGTCCAAGTTTGCCGTATTCCTCAATAGTCTTCCTGAGGAAATCGAACAGCTCTTCCACTGTCGCCGTGACAAATTCGTCTGCGATAAAGAGCTTGTCGGGATCACCACCAAGACCCTTATAGAACAGACGATTGAACGCGCCTTCGTTATCCGACAGGATTGCTACGCCACCTTGCTTGACCGTTCGGGACAACAGATAGTATCCAATAGCTGATTTGCCACAACCGGGAGGCCCAAAGATTTCAGCGATCCGTTTGCACCCAAGACCGCCTCCCAAGATATGATCAAGTGAAGGGATACCTGTCGCCAATACCTCACAATCCCAATGAGCATCGCTTGCGACCGTCGTGCCTGCGGGAACGAACGCTGTGGGCTTTTCTGCCGTTTTCTTCTTAGCCGTTTTCTTCTTAGCCACAAAGACCTCCATACGTAGACAAAAAGAACCAGGGCATCGCACAAGACGCCCTGGTTGCTGTGCAAAGCTACCCAGACAGCTGCTTCTCCATTTCGTCTGCAGACGTAGGTGGTGCAGGAGCTGGTGTGGTCATCTGTGCGATCTGAGCTTCCAAGTTGTCTAGTTCACTCGGAGGCGTTACGTGCTGCGGAGGTGCCTCTGTAGTAGGCTGTTGAGGCGGCTGAGGCGGTCCAGAGACGGGTGGCGGCGAGGGGGCCTGCGGAGGTGCTGGTGCCTGAGGCGGTGCCTGAGGCGGCTCAGAAGGCTGCGGAGGAGCAGGCGGGCTGAAGCCGTATTGGGACGCAGGACGCCACTCGTTTCCATTCAGCGGACAAATCTGCACGTCGTCACCGTTCGCAACGCGTTCCTCCACCTCGCGACGAGGCAACTGCACAGACGTATTGTTGACGAATGCCCACCAACGCTCGCCCGTACTCGGCGGATTGGGAACTTGGTTTTCGGCCGTAAAGGCCTCCTTCTTCGCAGCCAAATACTGGTCCACCGTATCATTGATACAAGCCTCGATGTACTCCGACTCCGAAGGCGTGCACAATCGCGAGTATTTCTCCCACCAATTTGTGCCTAGCCACTGCTTCATGATCTCAGGATCTTTGTTCAGCGGCGTAGCTTCCGGACACACGTCAAATGAGTATTTGGGAATCCCGTTGTTCGTCTGCTTACCAGGAGTGAATGTCACACGAACGTCGCGGGCACCCTTTCCATCAGCTGTCGGCATGGCACGATCAATGTCGCCGTACCAAGGATCTCCACAGTACTGAGCCAACATCTTCATGTTGTTTGATGTAGTCTCCCAGTACTGCACACCCGCAGCTTCGTTGGCGCGATCGATGATCCACATGCCAATGCGCAGCCGTTTCTGATTACGCTTCAACGCTTCCTGCGCGATAGCATCTCCTTGGTGCGCCTTCATCTCAAGGTCAGCGATGTAGCGAGCATACGGACAATCGACACCTGATTCCAACGGCAAAATGATCTTCTTCTTTGCTGCACCAAATTCAAAGATCTGGTAGTACTCTCGAATGAAATCCGTCTCAGGCAAACGATCCTCGTCAAACGGTACGTACTCTAGAGGATTGTTTGGATTGTGCGCCGGAAGGATGCGGATCATGTTCTGGCCCTCTTTTGGCTTCCAGAAAGTGACCTCTCCACCACCACCAGACCAGTCCGAGCTGCGACCTTTGTAGTAGTCTGCACGTGTTGACATGTTCTTCTTCCCTTTCTTAGGTGCTTTACCTAGCGAATTGCTGAAATTTCTCTCTGCTGTCTTGCGTTGATCGACTGGAGCATATTCCCCTTACGATCAAATGCTTTCTCGATACGTTTCAAAGTCTCGTGCAACAGTTTCGCCTCCTGATATGCTTCCTGCGCTACCAGATAAGCCTGTGACGTTTCTGCACGCTCCTTTACCATGTTTTCCGTACACTTACCCTGCTCACGAGCCCACTTACGACACTCACTCTCGACACGGTCCATTTCCGCTTCGTACCTGTTGGCGCGGGTTTCCGCCTCTGCTGCCAACATTGCCCATCGCAGGTAGACCTCTGTGTACGTTGCTAGATGTTGCTGGATCAGATTGTCGTCAACCTTTGCTTGGTGCCTTGCTTCCAACTGCAGTGTAGCCAAATCCTGGGAGTACTCTTCTAACTCCTGCCGAATCGTCTTCATTTGATCACCTCTCGAACAACCTCCCTCACGTCTCGCAACCACTCGGGACTTATCTCAAAATCACCGAAGTCTGACGACATCCGTACGCGAGGACAACTTGAAATCACAGCAGCGTCGGCCAGGACAATCTCTCGCACAAACTCTAGCAAGGCTCGCTGAAAACTCTCCGGTAGACTTTGCCACATAGACTTTGCGGCATTCACCCGCTGCTTAGAAACTAACTCCGAAATCTGCCTAATAATATCGAAAGGGGTTATTGTACTCACGTATTACCCTCTAGTATAAGTGTATGTATTTGTCCTCAGGCGACAATCAATTTCTCGCTGAAATTCACGGTTTTCAGCGTTCCCCAATCCATGCCCGCCTCCAGATCTGCAACGAGCGGCACAGTCAACCAATCAAACCGCAAACTCTCCATCGCAGATTTCACGATTTCGCACACAGGCCAGAAATCTTCGAGCTTCACTTCGAAGATGATCGAATCGTGTACCGTGAGTACGATCCTAGCGGTGTATGGCGAAGCTTCCAAGAGTTTGTGGCAACGAATGATCGACAACAGAGTGAGATCCGACGCGGTAGACTGGATGGGATAGTTGTAGGCTTGCCGTACGGCGTCGTCTGTGATGTCCTGATAGCGTCTACGTCGACCAAAAGGCGTCTCCTGGAATCTCTGAGACCGTACGATGCGCTCCTGCTTATCCATGTACTGCCAAACGCGAGAAAACTTCTGCCTGTGACCATTCAGAAATCTTTGAGCAGCTTCCTCGGTATTCCCCTCCTTCACAAACACTTGAATCAACGTATCTAGCGACATGCCATACGGGATTCCAAAATTCACCCGCTTGGCGCCTGTACGTTGCGCACTGCTGACCTCTTCGGATGAAAGACCAAAAACCTCGGCTGCTGTCTCCAGGTGCAGATCCTTACCGAGTCTGTAGATTTCGAGCATCATCGGATCTTTTGCGAGACACGCTAGCACCCTCAACTCAACCTGGGAGTAGTCTGCCTGTAGCAAACAATATCCCTGCCTCGGAACAAACAGCGACTTGATGAGCGATCCGTCTTCGAGTACCTTGGCCGCTGTGTCTTTTCGAGGTATGGTCTGCAGATTTGGATCGGAAGATGTTAGACGACCAGTTACGGTACCGTGCGCCCGATAGTTTGTGTGGATATACCCATTCTCATCAAGTGCCTCGCGTATCCCCTTACAATACGTACCGTACAATTTCTCCAATCGGCGAATCCGAAGAATGCTTGCCGCCTCCGTAACGTGCGACAACGACTCCAGCACCTCCCCATCAACGCAGTATTGATCAGCAGCTGTGCGCTTCTTGCACGGAATACGTAGGTAGTCCTCGAAAAGCGTAGCTACCTGTTGCGTACTACCAGGATTGAACTGCTCCCCCTGAGATACCTGTAATGCCTGGACTGATTTTGACTTTCGCAACGTAGCAACTGCTGCGTCAATCCGCGTCGTTAGGTACGTGTCGAGAACTTCCAACTTCTCTTTGCTCACCTGCACACCTTTGTACTCCACGTCCATGAGTACATCGCTCACAGGTAGTAGTATGTTGCGCATCAACCACTGCTGAAGCTCGTTTAGCTGCGGTTCGAATACCTGTCTCAATCTCCACGTAGCATCTACATCACGACATAGATACTGGCACATCTTCTCAGTATCTTGTAATGTAAAGGTAGACTTCCAAGGAGCCATTGACGTGAACAGACAAGCAAGTAGCTCCAAGCCATGTGTACCTCGCTCCTCGTTGAGCAAGTAATGACCTAGCAAGGTGTCGAAGTTGAGATTGCAATTCTCTACCCCAAACTCGTGGCGTACCCACTTCTGATCGAATGACGCGAAGTTGTGCCCGTAAACCTCTTTCTCTTCAAATATCCTCTTTAGACGGGGCTTGATCTCGTTCTCGACAAACCCATCTGGCCAAAATAATGCAGAAGTTAGCCCACGAGCGTGTAGCGGTATCGCCCGCGCATGTCCAATGCCTGTGCTGAAACCCGCCGAGATCACCCTACAATTCTTGCCAGGAAACAACCTCGCGTTGAAATCTGTATCTCCTGTTTCCAAGTCACAAGCGAGAACGTCAGCCGCTTCCAACTCCGTGAGAATCCGATCGGCCTCTTCGGGTGTTCTCGCGACTTGATAATCGGTTTCGATGTCCCCGGCACGATGAACGATTCCCTGCTCTACTTGTTCTTTGATCCAGACAAGATCCGACACCATTTCATCAAACAGGCTGCGATACTCCTGACCCTCAACATGGAACAAGGCAGCTGGTTGGCGGATCGGAAATACTAAGACATCCTGGCCTACTGGAAGCGAGCAGGGTAGTCCGCGACGACGTAGCTTCGAAACGCCTGTCTGCCCAGTAGTCCAGGACATTGCCTTGGCACCGGCAGATATGATCACCGTTGGCCGTAGATCTCGGATCTCTCGAATCAGGTAATCGCGACAGTGCTTGAAGTGGGCCTCCTTCAGATTCGTACCGTAGGTGCAACACTTGAGCGTATTCGTGAAGTAGCAATCTCGGATCGGGATACCAGCATGTTGCAGCAGCAGATGTAGCAGACGACCGTTCTTGCCGGTCATAGGTCTGCCGTCTCGATCATCCGAAACGCCTGGTGCGTGCCCGATGAACATGTACGTTGGTGACGAAGACCCAACACCCGGCATGCAGTTTGTTTCTAACTGTTTGCCGTGCGCCAGCTCGCACGCGACACATTTCATGTCGTGGCGAATTTCACCGTTCACAATCGGAAGTAACGACAGTTGTGGCACTACACCATCACCAAAGCAATTTGAAAGTCGCAATTATCGCCCCACGCCCGCACAGATTTGGGAGACTGCGAAAGTACACTCGACAAATTCACATGTTGCGCGTTCTTGAGAACGTAATGCAAATATGACGCACGCACGTCAAAATCAGCTGTTAGATTTCCCGGCCAAGTGAGCCTCTCTTTGGCGGCACTACCTACTACGTCACTGGAGAACGCAATCTGCCCCGGACGAACTTCAACGTGCACAAGTTTTGTTTCGAGTTTCCCAGGCGTGATAGCACATACACGCTGAATCGCCTCGTGAGAACCAATGGGGAACTCCATATCGTGCGTATTGTCTCGCGGAGCCGACATCGCTGTGTCAAGAGCGCCTGTGGGGAAAGCATGCGCCCAAAGACTCGCCACCACTTCAGTATGTGTTTCGTTGTAAACACACTGTAGAACCGCCTGATTGGTAGATACACTATCCGGAACACCATACTTCACAAGCGTCTTCGCCACGTCCCTGGAGATCGTCAGCAAAGCTCCATGCGTCGTGCCGACCCATTTCGCGCGAGCAAAGCAGGCGCCTGCGTCCCCTGCTGCGTAGATCGAATCCTCATACAGCGCAACCCCGTGTAACTGCAACGGTCGGAATTGCTCGGTAGCGCACGGCAATACTCTGTCTATCGCTGCCAAGAGTGTAGTGGCATCCTCCGTGAGAGGTGTCGTCGACTGCTGTATGAACACAGGAAACGCATCGGCCGACGTAACCTTGATAGATGTCGCGAAGCTGCCACAAGAAAGCAGCAAAGAGTTGCCTTTGACCGACAGGGCCACCGTACCTGACAACTCCCGCACTACGTTCTCAATACGATCAATCGGAACACAGCAGCGCAGATCGCCGCCGATGTATGTGGATACACCCAACTGCTGATTGTACCCCTGTAGCTTCCCACCACGAAAGCAGACATTGCGTAGAATTTCCACCTGATGCTTTGACGATACAGCAGGCTTCACACGCTTGATCGCTTCGTAAAAGTCCTTACTCGAAATGTTCACCAATCAATCCCCAACTTCTGAAGCGCATAACGAATCTCACGAATAGCCCGTGTATCAATGACACCGTTGTACGTGATTGCCAACGGTCCCACGAGCAGCAAATCGTCTACCAATCGCAGCCTCAATCCAGCACATATGCGACGAGTCCTAGGTGAAGTTTGAAGCATAGCGATCTCCGTCCCAAGCACCTCTTCTCCTGGAGCGGCAAATCGGTGCTCTCCACAAAAACGAGTGAGTGGACAGGGAGTCGGCACAGGATATCTGCAACACTCTTCACGCTTCCCCAGATGCCGAAACGCACATGTAGCACACCGCCGTACTACCACGACACAACCTCCAACACCTGATTCAACTCCCACTGGGCGCAATGATCCAAGAAGGCTCTGGTGCTCGCTTTGTGCGGCGACTCGTGCTGGCGGCGTATCTCATACGTCTCTGCGTACGAATACAAACTCTCGCCGTACGTTTTCGGAAGTTGCATGAGCGTCAAGTTGCGATCCACGATCTTGTAGTGTTCCTGTACTTTCAGAGCCTCTTTGGACTCTGGATCGTAGAGTGCTTTGATGGATTTCTTAGGTCCGATACGCGGAACGCCTCCAATGTTGTCCGACGAATCGCCAATGATGGCACGCAACTTGACAATATCCCGTATATCTCTCGCACCCCATTCATTAAGCAGCTCAGCTATCGATCGTTTCTCCTTTTTTGGATCAAAAATGCAGATGTTTGGTGACGCGATCTGATGAAAATCTTTGTCGCCTGAGAACACATATGTCGGTGTATCATCCTGGTGAGCAAGAATTGAAATCACGTCGTCTGCTTCGACGCCTTTGACGCGAATGACCTGCGCACCAAGTGTTGGCAGAATCAGCTGCAGCACGCGTAGTTGTTCGAAGTACGCTGCAAGATCTGCCTTCTCCTCTTCGGTGGGATCGTCTGAGTGGCGACCAGCTTTGTACTCTGGAAAGAGTTCCATCCGCCGCCTGCTGCGACCACCATCAAACACAACGGTAACATCAGACCAAGGACCGCCCGTTTCTCGAAGCAGCCAACTGATCGATCGCAAGAAGCCGTGGATGACGCCGGAACGTCGACCATCGGAAGTACACAGCGTAGCGACAGTTGTGTACCTAGCGCGAGACGAGAGATGATTCCCATCGACAAGAATTCTCATTTGGTTCTTCCTTCTTATGAAGTAACTGAGGTAGATTCTCGACAAGCGTGGCATTGGCTACACGACGCCAACACTCTTCACTGCCAAGACTATTTGGATCTTCTCCCGCAGCAGTTGTCACTACGTAGTTGGTAAACAGCAGCATTGTCTTCTGCATGATCGCACGGGCCTGTTTCTTCCACGCATCATCATCCAGAAACCACACCAATCGCGTAACGCCATGATCCGCTCGTAGCTGCAGCAAGCGCACAAACTGACCATCACTCAACGACGAGCCGAAGATCCCCATCGCATTAGAGCCGAGTGTTTCTGCGTCAAACACCGATTCCGTAATGACTGCAAAATCCTCAGACATGATCCAACGTCGAGTCATGTAGACAACCTGACTCGTTTTCATCCACGTTGGGAACAGCGACTTAGGAAACGCCCTCTGTCGAAATGTCTTTGCCTCAAACCCGTACAAACTGCCATCTTGCTCAACAGGTAAGATCCAACGATCTGCGTACGTACCCGTGATGCACACAGCGATGTGTGGACGTAGGTGCAGCAGTCCTCTCTCGGCCAATCGCCGCACTGACAAGTGATCGTCATGCACCTCGATAAGGGGTATCGTACCCTCTGGTAATTCTGGCTCGACTTCCGTAATAGACGGTGCGAATATGGATGGCGAATCTGTTACCCCAGCGTACGAGTAGACTGTCGCAGCAGCCTCGCGCTCTGTAACACCTTCGAACAAAGAGATTAACGTCGTTAGCCCTCCGTAGCCATTCCAGCGTGAGCCGCCAAATCCACCATCCGCACATGCGTAACAGCGACAAGCACCTGTATCCAGGTAAATAACGAACGCATTCTTGCGACCGCAGTGAGGACATTTGCAACGGAACTTTGTGCCCGACATGTCTCCGCGAAGATGAGCAACACCAGCAAGCCATCGTCGCACAGGAAACGCTTTAGCAGCTTGTTTGAAATCACCCATCTAACGGCCACTCCTGGGGACGCGCGGGGTCGACACGAAACTGTTGACGGCTGTAGTCTTGGCAAATATCTACTGAAATATCCTTCGGCCCATATGAGTTTTTGACGATGTGCAACTTTGCTTTGTTGGCACCTAAGTCATCACCACGATTGACTGAGATAACCAAACGACTGATCTGTTGTTTGTTCAGAGCACCACCCGTATGATACTGACCGGCATTTGCCTCGTCCTTCAACGCCGCCCGATTTGACTGCATGGCCGTCCAGCAAAAGAGGTTGTGCTTCTTCGTCAGCGCATCTAACGTGTTGTAGACCTCCTCCTGAGCGCGTACGACATCCCCTCGCAACACGTTTGTTTCCGGTGCACAACGATCTGCGTAATCCAGAAGCAGAACGTCGGGACGAAAGTTGTCTGCCGCGATAAGCGACTCAATCAAACGATCGATATCCGAGATTTTCGTTTGCGAAGGCAGCATGTGTTTGATCTTCAACGATCCCCGGCTGATATACCTGGACACACCATGTTTCAACTTCTCAACATTCGCAATGTCTGAGATCTCTTCCTGCGTCATGTTGCATAAACACTGGTCCATCCGATCTTCGTACTTGTCAACGGTCTCCTCCAAAGACACAACCAACACATTCAACTTGGTGTAGAGATAATACCGGCACAAGTAGCAAAGAAACGCCGTCTTACCATCTGACGAAGCCCTACTCTGAATGACGTTGATGTGGCCTCGGCACACTTTGACATACGGGTCTAACTCAGGTATGAACGTGATCGAGAACTGCTCGTCTATGTTTCTCCTGGAGATGCGGGCTAACACATCAGCGGAATAGGTAGCAGCTACAAGATCGTCAGAACGCGTTACAGCAAACGTATCTCGCAACAAAGACTCTGCGCTTTCCCAATCTCCTGCCTGCGACAACTCAACAAAACGAGGTAGATTCGCTTCGATCCGTGAGTAACGAACAAAGTCTTGGAAGTGAGATAGCAGATAGTCCCGATTCTGTAGCTGGTTCGCATACAACTCGTTCAGATAGACGTTTATCGCATCGTGCTTCTCCTCCGACAACATTCCGGATTCGCGAAGTTTGTCGAGTTCGGTGTAGATCAACGTATCTGGAGCTGATCCATGCTCTTCGTAGAACGTGAGAATCAGCTGAACTATCCGATTCAGCGTCTCATCTAAGAACTGCACATGGCGAACATCTGCTGCTACGTGCGAGAGGAATAAGGAGTCCCGCAGCATAAACGCAGCAAACGCTATGCGAAAACGAATATCAAATTGGTCACGAATCACTTGCTGCATGCGACAGCGTCCTCTTTCACCATGTCAGCTATCTTCTCATAGATCGAGCTGATCTTATCTGCACTACGAAGCTCTTTTGGGTTCTCCACAACCGTGGGATTGGTACAGAACCGCCGCAAAAGCACGGGATTCTTCAGCTGTGCAGGCATTGGCGGGAGTGCATCTGGCCGATCTGCAGGGCAATAGAACCGGAATACGAACGACAAGTATTTCTTCCAACCGGGGCGCCTCAAACCAACCTCCAATCCGTGCTCTGCCAACCACTTTCGAACCGTGTCAAACGTCTTGAAATTCTTGCATTTGACTGTACGATCATTAGGATTCGGAAGAGCACGATAGAATGAACCCTGAACTGCTCTACGCTCCTGCTCGTACCGGTAGGCCAAAAGAGCAGTACAACGTTGATCCTCAGGCAACTTTGTAAGCCAAACATAGTACTGGCGAGCGTAGGACAAATCGTCTGAATGTGACATTAACCTACCTTTGTCTTGTGGACGGGGATGTAGCTACTAGCTACTTAGAGTGCCAAAGAAAAGAGTTGATACACCACTTGACTCTTCGACGAATTGTGAATTGACACACTACATAAGGATGTACACCTCCGATCTTTGCCACTGGGACACATCTTGTTTCTGTAAACGTAACGACCCGCCCAAATCCGGATACAGGAGTCGAACCTGCGTAGACCATCACCGGCTATAGTTCTTCCAAAAGTCAATGAACTCTGAGTAACCCTCGGTTCGAAGCGTACGCAAGCGATCTAGAGAAGCCTCTTTCAGAAACTTATGTGTCGTATCAAGAAAATCCACGTAGTCAAACTTCTCCTTGCCGGGATACTTTCTAAGCCCTCGGCCAAGAATCTGAACGGTCACACGACCTGTTGCGTCTTTAGAAGCATCTCCTCCACCACGACCACCTGTAGCGTTGATCAATGCCCGAAGAGGCGGGAAGTCAAAACCTTCACCAACGATCGAAGCCGTAGCAACGATGTTGTCGAGTTCTCCAGACTTCAGCTGCTCAAAGCAAATGTCTCGCTCCTTATTCGACACTTTGCCGTGTATGAAGCGAACGTTGATGCCAGCTCCTGCAAACTTCTCAGTAAGCATCTCGCCATGCCTGACCCGATTCACTAACGTCAGACAGCATTTGCCTTCTGCGCTGAAAGTCGCTGCGACATCTACACACAGTTGGTGGCGTATGTCGTTGTTCACAACACACTTCGAGTACACGTCTTTGAACTTGC
>Ga0180435_10003841_pt1 | contig 14944 bp, 14 predicted proteins | sample SS_ome_3_FD_132467 | JGI IMG/M metagenome (GOLD analysis project Ga0180435, IMG submission 132467) | Hypersaline lake sediment archaeal communities from the Salton Sea, California, USA - SS_3_S_1 metaG | ecosystem: Environmental > Aquatic > Non-marine Saline and Alkaline > Hypersaline >... | reverse complement strand
TTTCGTTCTACGAAGATAATCGCCCTGATATAGATTACCCTTCCTCCGGGCCGCTCAGACATCTCCTCAATCTTTACCGCGGATGAATACGGTATCTCCTGGTGAGTGAGAAGGAAGACCTGTTCACGGATGAACTCCTTCACAATCTCTCGCTCCGGCTGGTCAGAGAGTTGGTCCGAAGGAAAGAGTAACGGTCCGGGCGGAAGATACTTCCAGGTCAACTCCAGCAGACGATCGATGTTTTCTCCTTTTAACGCCGAAATGGGAACTATCTCTTTGAACGGATATCGTCCCTGGATTTTTTCTATTAGAGGCAGCAGACGCGGCCGGGGAATAAGGTCCACTTTATTTAGCAGTAAAAAAACCGGCGAGCGGGGGGGGAGATGGTTCAAGAAAATCTCTTCGGAGAGATCCATATCTTTCCGGCAATCCACAAGCCAGAATACCAGATCCGCGTCAAAATTTGCCGATCGGGCGGCGTTGACCATGTACCCCCCCAGAACGTCTCGGCTCTGATGAATACCGGGGGTATCGACAAATATAATCTGACCCTGCTTGGTTGTTAAAATACCCCGGATCACCTGCCAGGTAGTCTGGGGTTTGGGTGATATTATCGCGAGGTCCTCACCTACCAAGCGATTCAGGAGGGTCGACTTCCCGACATTCGGCTCCCCGGCAAGACTGACAAAACCGGATCGGGTTTCAAATGTAATGTCGGGATTAGAGACCAATATATTCCGCTTCAAGATTTTGAATCCGCATTAATACGATTCAGGTATGTACTGAGCGCGATCAGTATCTCGTTCACCAGGATGTTCCCCAAACTACGGGGGTTACGCCATTTTAACTCTTCCTGAAGAAGCAGCTGACCGATGGTCTGAACCCTCTTTTTGTGAAGTATCTCCTGCAGGGCGGGGGAGAGCTTAATACGCTTGAGAGGAGCTCTTCTGACCTTTGTTTGACTGAGAGCGTTCCCGACTCCATGGTCGAGAAAGTTTATAGCGAGTATGTAACGAAACTTCTTGCCGGTCCAGTAATTCCTCAGTTCATGATGAAGTTCTTTCCGGATCTGGTTATCCAGGCACTTAAGGGATATAACCTTAGTCTTCTCCGCCTCGATCAATTGATCGAGATTCAGGATCTCATGAGTCCGGAGCCACCTTCGGGCCCGTGAAGTTAATTCCAATACTGTAACCGGCAATTGCCCCAGATTACGGGGCCGGGATTGCGAGGAGATAAAATTCCGGTGGGGCGGCTTATCAAACGAAAACTCTTTCTGAGCATTCTTACTTTGTCTATTACTTTCCATGATTTAAGAGTCTATCAAAACTCCCCAATCGCTGGCAATCTTTATTCAGAAAATTCCAGAGAAAATTTTATCAGGATATTTCTATCGACAAATACCTGAATCCCGGCTTACTATTTAATGGAATTTTCTCGATATCCATCGGGGCAATAAATAGAAGTTCCGGAGTATCGTTTATCGGTTGCGCCAAAGGTGCTAAGTCCCTATATCGGGAAAATTCCGTTGTATCGCTCCGCACACAAATCTTGTGTGCGGGACTTGTAGGATCAGAATGCCTCCGGCATTCTTTGTAGGAGTTGTGGTATCGCTGCGCTTGAATATCCGGCTTTCAAACGCTAAAGAAAGTAAAGACAGGCTTACAAGCCCCCCGGATGAATCCGGGGGGCGATACTACATTTACCACAAGGCGAAGCCGATACCACAAGCTTTCCCGGCAACTCCGGGAAGCGATCCCGCATAAAGTTGCGAACGAAGTGAGCTAATTTATATGATAATCTGGTTACAATTTCTAGTAAGCAGCGCGCTGGTCGTTTCCGGGGGATTCCTCCTGGCCAGAAACGGAAAAGAACTTGGAGAACGCCATGGACTTACCGATCTCTGGGTGGGTTTTATCTTCCTGGCCGCGATAACTTCCATCCCGGAACTTGCCACAGCGATCGGAGCGGTATGGCTCGTCGACGCTCCTTCTCTCGCCCTGAGTGATGTACTGGGCAGTAACGCCTTCAATATTTTTATCCTGGCAACTTTGACCGTCTGCCTAGCCAGGCCCGCCATCTCCTCTAAGCTTTCCCTCCCCAAATTCCGGATCATGATCTTAATGATCCTATCAATGACGGGACTCGTTATGATCTTCGGCGTTCTCGATCAGCATAAATACTTGCCCTGGCCGGGAGGGATCAGTCTGGCTTCGTGGGCGCTATTACTTCTCTATCTGGCAGGTTCCTGGAGACTATTTCGCGATGAACATCCTTCCGGGAGATCCACGATTACAGCCCCCGGCGATAGTTCAGGCAAAACCGGAGCTACAGGTCTCTATCCCAGGCTCATATTTTCAATCATACTGGTAGTAGCAGGGGGGTTCTGGCTGGCCCGGACCGGGCGCGAGATTGCCGAGGTCACCCGGTGGGGGGAGAGCTTTGTCGGGGCCCTCTTTCTGGCGCTGGTGACCTCTCTTCCCGAGATGTCCGTCTGTCTGGCTTCGATCAGAATGAACGCCTATGATATGGCTCTGGGGAACATTCTGGGAAGCAACATCTTCAACCTGGGGATCATCTTCTGGGCCGACATGGCCTATCGAAAGGGGAGTATTTTAAAAGGTGTAACCCCGCCATTCTATGTCGCTGCTTGGTTAGGAATTATTCTGGTGCTTGTCCTGTCGGCGGCGCTTATGATACCTTCTCACCGTAAATCTATAAAAAAGGTTATAACCTGGGATAGTATTGTCATTATTTTGATCTATCTCATCGGGATGTACTGTATCTTCCGCCTCTCTTCGGGATAAGATTTTTTTAAAGATCGAGATCTGAGTCCGCCGTCGAATAAATACGGCGCGTGAAGCTCCGCGACTTATTAAACAGGGATCATTGAATACTTAAACAAAGGAAGGGTTAAGATGGATTATTATTACTGTTTCGCCTGTGAGACTTACTTTCAGAGTGATGACAATATCTGCAAACAGTGCGGACGGGGCACCGCGACGGCCCGCAGAAAACTCTACAAATCAACCCCGGCAGTGGACACCTATCATATCTACGTTGATGGCGTCCTGGTAGGAAATCAGAGAATCGAGAAGACTACCGGTTAGACCGGATAATTTTTCAGATCATCGAGAAGACTACCGGTTAGACCGGATAAATTTCCAGATCATCGAGAAGACTGCCGGTTAGACCGGATAAATTTCCAGATCATCGAAAAGACTGCCGGTTAGACCGGATAATTTTTCAGATCATCGAGAAGACTACCGGTTAGACCGGATAAATTTCCAGATCATCGAAAAGACTGCCGGTTAGACCGGATTAAATATTTTATTGGCCTCTAAATTTGTCCTTTCAATACAGCAATTACGCTCCTTATAAATATCATTTAGTGGACAATGTATTCACGATCGTGAACAACTTGTCCACAAGAGTGCATTGATTATACTTGCCTGAAATGCTCCGGCGCTGATTGACTATAATCAGCTATCCTGCAGATAAGATGCTATAAATTTCCTGGCTATTTCTCCTCCCCAATCATCCGGAAGGAATTCCAGGGGCAAGTGGGGATCCCGGGAGACAATGGATTGATAATCCCATAGTAGATGCTCCCTGATGACTCTCCGGGCAACGCGTTGTTGTTTGGGAGCATTTTTAATCAGTTCTTTTAATTCCTTCTTTTTCTTTATATATCGTTCGATTAATTCCAGATATTGGTTATTTATACCTTTGAGATCCCAGAAAGTGTCTATTACCACTGGGGGTGACAACCCTCTGAATCTCTCAGCCGTTATCTGATAAATATAATCGGTTAACTCTAATTTACGAGCATAGCGCTGGATAATTCCGCCAAAATCATAAGGAGAAATCCAGATGCTTCGTTGGACTTTGCCGAACCCCAGTATTGTCAGATAGCGCCGTAGAAAATCTCGCAATTGCCGCTTCTCTTCCGGGATATCGAAAATAACCAATCTCCATTTTTTTATCCCATAATCGTGGAGAATTAGTCACCCCCGGTCTATGCTTTTTTATATATTTCTTCCCTTGCTCGGTAAGTGAGAGATGTGTCTTTCTATCTTTCTTTGACTTTTTAACCAGCCCTTCCCTCTCAAGGCGTTGAATAGTTTTATAAAAGGTACTAGGATTATATTGGGCTCCGATTCGGAAATAACGGCATGGGTTGGAAAGATAAAACAATATACCTTCCCTGATTAAGATCAATACTTCTTCTTTTAATGATGGCATAATATCTTATCGAGAATTACAGGAACGAATATCGTTTATGATAAATAAAGCAACCATATTTCTCTCGAAAAACAGACTTATTCATTAGTGGACAACTCGTGCACGATCGTGCACGAGTTGTCCACTATGTTTAATTATATATCGCGGGGGGACGATTTATACAAGTATTTTAATGGCACAGATCAAGTAATGACTATTATTAGAACGCCTGACAGGAGGGGGACACAATAACTACCATATATAGCCGGCGGTAAGTGTTATCTGGCGGCCGGGGCCGGGAACTCCGGGAATCTCCTGAAAGTTGACCTTGAATGGATTATCCGCGGTCACCGATAATGATAAACCCGGCACGAATTTCGGGACACATACCAGTTCAAAATATGTAAGGCAGACCTCATCCCTCCCCTCTCTCAGCTCATTTTCTTCCTGTACCCGGTACTCATTACCGGATCTTAACTCAAAGATATCCAGGAATTTCCAGGTAATAGTCGCGGTCAGACGGTGGCGGGGGAAGTTGAGAGCGTAAAAGCTGGCATCAACCCCGGGATCCTGATAATCGTAAGATTTCTTTAGCCAGGCGTAACTGATCCCGAGAGAGAGGTCCTTCCAGTTTTTATTCGCGGTTATCTCCGTGCCCCAGCATTTAATATCAACCGCGGCAGCGGTACGGGCGTTGGGGGAAGCTTCCTCATAGGTCCAGTCGACCAGGTCGTCATCCAGACGGTAGAATAAAGCTCCCCGAAGATTCCAGGTCTCGCGGATCAGATTAAATCCTGTTTCCAGGTTTCGACTTTTCTCCCGACCCAAATCGGGATTACCCCCGAAAATCCCCCGGGACGGAGATCCCAGAGCAGTATATCCGGGGAGCTGGCTGGACTCCCCATAACCGCAGTAATAACGATCTTCAATTCCATCTCTGCCCTGCCGGATCAGGCTCAAGCGAGCCAGCGGTGAAAGCCGGGAGGCTGAACGATTGGAGGCATCCAGTGCCACGCCGGCGTTTAGAGAGAGATCCCATCCTGAATCGATCTCTATAATCTTGCCGGGCATTAGCGCAACCTTGCCTATTGTCCTGGAATAATATGGACTGTATATCAAAGTAGTCGAGGTGAGATTATCAGCCGAGATCTGGCCCGAGTAGTTTAGATCGAATAAATCAAACCTATGGAGCCCGCTGATTCCGCCCGACCAAACCTGGGTCCGATGAAAGGCCTCATACATCTCCGGGTCGGCTCTCTGAAGGATATAATGGTCCCGGTTCTTACGATAGTACCCCGAAAACTCCAGATTGCTTCCCCGTGAATATTCCACCCGGTGGTTGAGAATAACCAGAGTGGTATAAAGACTCTCGGTTTCGTGGGTGTCCAGAAAATCTTCCGGAGTATACATGTTGGGCCAGCCGAAGAACTTGTGCTGATAACCGCAGAAAATATCGCTCTGGTAACGATTGCCCCGGAATTGGATTCGCCCGGAAATCCGGTTAAAATCATAATCTCCAAATGGACGGGTGCCGTCCGATTTTGATCTGGCCAGATCGACATCAAATCCGAACTGATCCGAAATTTTCTCCAGAACGCCCGGTGATGAAAAGATATACGATGCCCTGGCGTGCTGTAGATTGAGACTATTGCCCCCCAGACCGGCTTGAATATCAGCGCCGGATTTGATAGCCGACCAGCTATATTCCACTGTCCCGGCCATACTGTTGAATCCGGCCAGATCATTATCTACGCCGGTCAGGGCACGATAAGGAGTCAGCATCCCGGGGGGAATCGGGACGGTTGAGGTATAGTGCGCGGTCTGGGGGTCAAGCAGGGTTGCCGCGCCGATCTCCAGGCCGGTTTCAGAGAAAATACCTCCCCGGATGGAGAGATCGGCCTGGGCGGCGGCCTGATTCCTGCTCTGGAGATCAATTTCCGGTTGGAAGCGGAGCAGGGAGACCGGAGTGTCATACGTCCCCGCGGGAGGATAAACGGAAGAACTATCTTCCCGGACTATCACAGCCGGGAGCTGATAATATTCATCCGTCTCCCCCGCCAATACAAATCCAAACCCGAAGAGTAGAATCACCAAAATTGCAACCGGCGGCCCGAGGAACTTCATCTTTATCATTAGCATAACTCTAAATCAAATAGGCAGTTACCTATGTAGCCATATCTGAACGATCGTTCGAATATGGCTACATAATAGCGGCATTGACACCTGAATTGATAGAGATATTACACAATGGCTGCCCTCTTTTTATATTTCCAAATTACCGGGAATCATCCAGGATCATCTGATAAATCTGAAGATCCCGATCGGAAAAGAGGACAAAACGTACCAGCTTGATCTCCGGGTGATCGCAAAGATACTTCTTGACCGTGGTGATAGCAATATCTGCGGCATCTGAGATCGGGTACCGGTAGGCGCCGGTGCTGATCGAGGGAAAGGCTATCGATCTAAGCCCGTGCGCCGAGGCTAGTCTCAGGCTCTCCCGGTAGGCTGAAGCAAGAAGTTCGGCCTCCCCGCGATCGCCGCCGCGATAGATCGGCCCCACCGTATGGATTATATAGCCGGCATTCAGATCTCCGCCCCCGGTGATGACAGCATGGCCGGTCGGACAGCCTTCGGGATACTTACACCGGGTCTCCTCCATAATTGAAGAGCCACCAGCGCGGTGAATCGCCCCATCCACTCCTCCGCCGCCGGCCAGCCTGGAGTTAGCGGCATTAACTATGGCGTCCGTATCCTGCTCCGTAATATCACCCCGGACCAGCTCGATGGTTGAATCACCGATCATCGGAAGCTAATTTAAATGGGGAGATAGAATCCCCATACTCTTCTCGAACCTTTTCCAGCCGGGCCTTCTGTTCCGCGAAGATACGATAAAATATCTCTGGAGGATGGTCTTTCTCCGAGTTATATATCTTGAGCATCCGCTCGATCTTGGCCAGGCTCTCCGGGACTCTAACCGAGAACTGCTGTACATAATCTTCTTCTGTATAATCTTTATCCAGAACTTCCTTGAAGAGCCGCTTCAGGTCCGGATAGCGGGGGATGTAACCGGTAGGGGTCTCAATCATCTCCACGTCGTTATTCACCGCCAGTTCCATCCACTTCAGCCAGACCCGCTTATCCTCGTGGCCATTAAGGTATTCACCATCCCCCCCTTTCAGGAAGTAGTTAACGGAGAAGATGGCCGGGGGATGGCTGAGACTCGCTCCGAAGGATAGATACTTCCGGATATAATCGGCGGGAGATACCGCCAGAAAGTCAAGATTAGACATTATGTTGAAATTCCGGACCCCTTCGGCGCCCAGCGTGGCGGCGGTGGTTTCGGATTCAATCGACGCTCCTTTCGTTATAACCCCGTGGTCCCAATTGAAAGCTAATTCAACCGGAGCCCAGGTATCCGAATCTCTCCCCCCGTAAAGGATGCCGCCGACTTCGACGCCCAGGGGATCGTCGCCAAGAGGGTCGCGGTTACTGAGCCGGGAAAGACTGACCGTGTAGCGGGCATTTTTATGGGCGTAAGGGATCGGGCTGCCTGTGGAGTCCACAGCTCCTTTTCGCCATTCTCCGGAGAAATTAATTCCTGATTCCGGAACCTCTCGGTTGTCGCCAAGCCAGAAGGTACCTCCGTCTTCAGTCAGCAGTATGTTACTGAAGATAACCTCCCCGGGATTGGTAAGAACATTCCAGATAATCGGGTCATCCTCGAGATTGACATCCCGGATAATTCCAAATATCCCCGCCTCGACATTGGCCGCGAAACAACTGCCTTCTCTCTTCCGGAGATACGCGATATCATCACCGACTATCGTCTCTCCGGCGCACATCGCGGTCGAGGTCTTGCCACAGGCACTGGGAAAAGCACCGGAAAAGTAAGTCACCCGGCCGCCGGGACCATGAACACCCATCAACAACATATGCTCCGCCAGCCAGTCCTCCCGGAAAGCTTTCCGGATTGCCAGACGGAGCGCCAGTTTTTTCAAGCCGACCGTGTTGCCGGCATACTGGGTATTGGTACTGAAGACCATCTCATCATCAAGGTCAATATAGACCCGCCTATCGGCGACATTCTTGCTGACATTGCCTTCCAGTTCACCGGCGCTATGGACGAAGCGGAAGAAAGCCCCTGAATCACCGATGCTCTTAAAATATTCATACCCTCTGCGATAGAGGATAGTCTCTGAATGAGCGACATAACTGGAGTCGGTAATCTGAACACAGGGTATGGAAAATTCGGAGAAGGTCGGCCCCAGGCAGAAGAAGAGGACAAAAGCTGTCTTTCCCTGCATGCTGTCTTTTAGAAAACCCTTAACTTCCTTCAGGCCGGTTGCTTTCTCGATGGAATTGATCCGGGACCCCAGATCGACATCAGCCGGGAGGAGGTACTTGGTCTGAGACTTATCCCGGGCCTGATCTTTGGGGCCATCGAAATGGATGGTATGCCCTTCCATTGCCAGCTGCTTTTCTTCGGCGGTATTTATCGCCATCTCTCTGATATAGCGGGTGGTCTCTTCGGAATCATCGCCGACATAGACTGAATCCGGATTACATAGTTCAATGTATTCGGAGACAAACCGGTGCATCTTCGGGTTATCCAGCGCCATCAATCTCTCATAGCTGCCGGGAGTACATCTGTTCTTCAAAATTGTATATTCTTCAGTCATATAAATTAGCTCCCTTTGGTCGATAATTTAGTTCTAAAAACAAACCATAATTATCCATTTTTTTATGTTTTATCTTTTTCAATGCCATTTTGTTAGCGTTCTTTCCAATCTTTAACATTTATCTTGCAACTGATTTATTATTAGTATTCCTTTATATTATTCGGGGGAATATTCTTCCAATATTGCTATAATTCAGGCAGAAATCACCCGGTAATCCCAGGCATTTTTCCTGCCCGCTGGCTCGTGGCTGGATTAGAAGTTTGATAAAATAGCAGACTTCAACTTCCATGTCAACTTAAAATAAGCCTCCCTCGGAGCCATCCCCAAGAAGAGAAAAATGCAGGGGTAGTGCCCTTATTAGACATATAAAGCAACGCTTTATATGTCTAATAAGGATGATAGGAGGGATAATCTATAGGATGGGGTTTAGGCGAATTGAGGAGGTCGGCTGAATTATTTCAGTCTTTCAGCGTGATCCGTCCATCCAGGACCTTACGGAGACGGGGAATGACTATTGGAATGTCCTCGCGTTTCTTAACCGGAAAGAATCTATCTTCAGTCTTGACCGCCAGTGGATTCAGGAGACGGGTGAGGTCGCCCTGGAGCCTCTCAAACTGAACCACCGGGAGAATATCCCCCCGGGAATCAGTCTTCAGTTCTTTCATCGCCACATAAACAGGAAGGCGGTCGGTGACGGCCTTGACTTTAACCACCAACTCCTCCTGACCCAATCTCTCCAGTTCTTCCCGGCTAAGATCAAACATCTCAAGTAATGTTTTAATAGAGATCGTATAGGCGGCATTGTTAAATTCCGGGATGCGGTCCTGATCAAAATCAAGCGGGAAGGCAAACTCCTCAATTATCTGTGTCCATTCCCGGTCTTCATGCGGATCATAAATCCGGGCCAGAGCACCACCTTTCTGCCCGGGCGGTTTGGTTGAGACCTCACAGAGAATCCGGATCCCGTCTTTTTCCCGAAGTGATAACAGTCCGGGGAGGGCCGGATCAACCAGCGCCCCGAGATTATCGATATTGGAGATCATAAGGTACTCGACCCCCAGCTCTATCATCTGCAAGAGCGGGCGGCTCTGATCCAGAACCAGCCAGAGGGTAGTATCCAGGTGCCCAGGCGGGTTATATCGTTTCTTTTCATCATCAGCCTCGATCTCATTACCAGCCCGGCCCCGCAACTCGTTAATCCAGCCAATCAACTGTTCTTCTCGTTCGGATTTCTCTCGAGCCAGAGCCGTTCGTTCGGATCCGGAAGATACTCCGGCAAACTTTCTTCCCAGTTTGGCGATAGCTTTTCCATAATGCAGTTTCAGGTCATCCACGGTTGGCAATACCCGCTTCATAATCCCCTGGCAATAAGTAAATACCTCCGCTTTGCCGAAGTTATCATTGTCCTTGAGAATGGACTTTGTCTTCTCTTCGGTGAAGTAACTATTCAGAATCCATACCGGTATAACCCCGCCATATTCCTCTTCAGCCGCGCGGGCGTTGGCTAATTTCAGTTCCATAAAACTGCGCATCCGCCCATCAACCTCCATAATGGGGAAGGCTCCCTTGGGCAGATTCTCTCCCGGTTTCTGGAATCGGGTGGCAGCCCCGCCGTTCATAAGGATCAGACCAAGTTTTCCAGCGGCGATAATCTCCCTCCCCCGGGCGGTAGCTTGGCTATCGGGCCCGGGAAGATCTGTACTGTCCGATGGTTGGGGAAGTCTAACCTCCCAGTCGTTATCTTTAGTGATCAAGTTGCTCCGGAGACTGAGCCTATGCTCGCGATAGTCCCTCTGAAGATCTTGAAACTCATTCTCATTAAAACCATATTTTTTCAGCATATCTTCCGTCATGGTAAACCATCCCCGTTTTTTGATTCATAATTCATATTTCCAGATAACCTTCTGAAGCGTCTCAAGCATTTAAAGTTTGAAGTGCCTAAAGTGCGCTAAAGTGCCTAAAGTTATTCGCTTTCACCCGGCTTTCGCAAAGATAGTGACCGGCAAACTATAAGCAGTCGTCCATTGAATATTCTGTGCAAACCCTGGCCGCCCGGTTACCGCTTACTGCTTACCTTTTTATCAAAATCGTCTTGGCAGAAAGAGCTCTACCTGGAAAATTTTAATTTCCAGACCCGGAAAAGATACGCGGCAAGAACCGCGGAGTTGAGCTTGGAGACTCCTTTTTCCCGCTGCCGAAAGATAATCGGTGCCTCCCTGATCCTAAGCCCGGCCCGGTGACAGCGATAAAGGACTTCAGTGACAGTGAAGGGATCACGGGCCGAGAGTGTCTCCGGTTTAATTCGCTTCAACGCTTCTCGTCCAAAAGCACGATATCCGGAAGTAGGATCGCTTACGGAAAGTCCCAGGATGATTCTGATGTAGGCCCGGGCCCAACCGCTGATGAAATCGCGAAACCACTCCCGGCCTTCCACCCCGCCTCCAGAAACGTAGCGGGATCCGATCACTACATCGGCTTGAGATTGGATGATCGGATCCAGGAGCAGGGTAAGGAACTCAGGGGAGTGAGACCCGTCGCCATCCATCTCGACAATGCAGTCAGCTCCCATCTCCAGAGCCCGGATGAATCCGTCCCGTCCCGCGTATCCTCTTCCCCGAGGTCCGGGGCGCGAGAGAAGATGAATCCGCGCATCCTTATCAGCCAGGCGAGCGACAATATCACCGGTGCCATCGGGAGACAGATCATCCACCACCAGTATCTCGAGAGGAGCCAGACCCGAACCAAGGAGGCGTGAGATCAATGGCTCTATATTCCCCGCCTCGTTATATGTCGGAATCATTACTACGGTCTTCATAGAACTGAGCTTTACAATTTCTTTAACCACAGAGACACAGAGAACACGGAAAAAATTTTTCTATTCTAAATTCTCTGTGATCTCTGTGTCTCTGTGGTTATATTAGTCTTCGAATGATATTATAGACCATATCCGGGGTAATGCTCTCCATACAGTCCGGTTCGACATCACAATCCGGTCGATAGCAGCATTGGCATTGGACCGGAGAGACTATTTTTACACCCCGGCCATAAAGTTCTATTTCTGAGGCGGAGGTGGGACCGAAGAGAGCTACCACCTTCTTCTTCAAACCAACGGCGGCGTGTAGCGCCAGGGTATCGGAGGTCACGAGCAGGTCGCAGAGGTTCAGCTTCGCGAAGAATGTCCTCAGGTCATTATCGCACCCCGTATCGATAAATATTCCTCCCCCCTCTTTCACCAGCCAGGCGTTCCTCTCCTCTTCCTCCGGCCCCCCGTATAATAACAGCAGGGCATCGAGTTCCGCGGCACACCTACGGGCCAGATCCAGAGTATTCTCTCGTGTCCATTTCTTATGTTTCCAGCGGCGGCCTCCACCGGTATTGAACCCGATAACCGGCTTTGACCGATCCAGACCTGCTGATTCCGCGAAAGAATCCGCCGCGGCGAGCTCCTCCGGTCCCAGATTCAGTATAATCTCTCCCGGGGGCGGCGGGTTGCCTACTATCTCCGCCATAATAGCCTGGCAGGATTCTTGATTGGCTTTCTTCTCATCGTCAAAGATGCTCATCCTAAGCCAGTTCTCCGCTTCCGGATTGCAGACGCAGACTCGGCCCAGATCGTCGAGGGTAAACCCTCTCTTCTCTCCGGACTGAACCAGATATTGAATGGTTGAACTAAGTTGGGATGTATCCAGATTGATGGAGAGATCAAATGTCTCAGCCTGACAGCAGAGCAGCCCATCGGGCTGGAGAGGGATCACCCTGTCAACATAGGGATTATTTACAAAGAGGGGTGTGGATGCTCCTCTGGTAATCCAGGTCAGATAACTATCCGGATACCTCTTTTTTAATCCGGATAATATTGAAGTAGTCCTCAGAACGTCTCCCGCCGCATCCAGTTTTATAATCAATATCTTAACCGAGAAAGGAGAATACCGCGGACAGTCTCCACACTTGAATCCTTCTCTTTTATGAAAATCACAGGGGCGATCCCCGAGATAATACCGGCAATCCCGATTTATTGTCTTGTTAATAACCATAGATCTTGAATTCATAACTTTTTGCCACTAAGACACAAAGAAAGATTGGAGGATGTAATAACTATAATTCCTTAATTCAGACATTCTGTAAATATACTTTAACACTTTTGCTATTGCAATCCGATATTGGGATGGTATTTTACTAATAATATTAAGAATAAATTATTATGCCCAAACAAAGACTAAAAATTGATCCTAAGGTAATAGACCTGATGATGACGGCTATCGTCCTGGAGCGGCGGGACAAATTACAGCATGCCGGGCACTATGCTTTTCTGGCGCTGGGGAGGGTTCTGGCTAAATCGCTCCCCGATGAGGATGGCCCCACCACACCGACCAACTTCTCCTGGCGGATGGACCAACTGGTCCTAGAAATGGGGTTCCCGAAGGACTGGAGAAAGAAGATCGGACTACTCTGGAGTAAGATCAGATACTATCTCTACCAGAAAGTAAGTACGATCCCGTCTTACCGGGTCAGGCATATCACTTCATTTGTACATATGGTCAAATATATCCTGGAACAATCCGCCGGAATTAAATTCGATGAATTGATGGATACGATGACGGTGGTAGATGTCGAGAGGCTCTCCCGGAAATTCGGCGACACACTGGCGCCGGAAGAGAACTTCAATATCTAAAATCAGCGGTGATGCTGCTGATTTTAGATAGATCAAATTACTGCTAGATTAAAAATAATGTCGGTTAGCCAAGGCTTTAAAAGATTGTAGTTTTACAGTTAAAAAGATTAAAATTTGACTATTAACAGTTTTTCCAGTATTGACTTATTAATATCATAACGGTCTTGGTTCAAAACTCAATTAACGCTGAAGGCGTTAATTGACTTGCTGCTCCAGCTTGAACATCCAGAAGTCGGTCGCCACCACGATCTCCCACTCTTTCCCCTTATCCTTCGCCTCGATGACTGCCCGCTTGGGAAACCAGATCTCATGTCCTTCATACTCCAGCAGGTAGGCCCGATCAGTCTCCTGTATAATCTTAACCGTAACCGTAGTAATCGCGTCGCGGCGATCGGGCTGCTGGAGCTGACGAAGTTTGAACTCCAAGAAATCTTTCTGAATTACGAATCTATACTCACTCCCCGCCAGTTCCTCCCACTCTGAAAAGCAGACTTTGGGAAGGTACAACTCCTGGGGGCCGACCTTGATCAGAAGGGAATCTCTTGTTTCCTTGACCAGTTCTCCACTCAGCTCCATTACTTCTCCCATTATGGAGCCTTTCAGGCCGGTCAGCTGCTCTTTTAACTTCCGCATCTCCTGTCGTTTCTCTTTAATCACATTCTCCAGGACCTCCACCTCCAGTATTCCCTGGTCAATTCGCCGGGTTGACTTGATCGCTGACTTGGGAATCCATACTTTACCCTGACCGAGATCAACCAGATAAGCCTCATCGGTCCTGATCAGGGTCTTCAATCTTAATTTTATCAGTTTCATATCCCTTGATAATTCGGAAGTGTTCTCCGATCCACTCTCTTCTTCTGTCATTTTAAATCTCCTTAACGCCAACCGTGCTATCAGAGCGCTGGAACAGTCTTCGCAACCACCTCCAGAATCTCTGGAATATACTTCCCTTCAGTTTCCGGATGATCTCCTGCCGCCGCTTCTCGATTAACTCTATCTCCTCCCTGGTAAAATCCTTACGAAAGAGATTCTCATCCACCTCGGCATCCAGCATCTTCAGTTCATCACCATCGAACCGTATCACGTTGGATTCTATCTCTTCCCAGCCCAGATTCCGGCAGGCGGCCAATCTGCGATAACCGGCTATCAGCCGGTTGTCTTCATCCAAGACTACAGGATTGAGCAATCCCACCTTACGGATTGAATTTTCCAGAGACGCCAGGTTGCCAGAGTCCTGTCGAATCCGCATCTCTTCTTTTATAATAATAGACTCAATCGGTACCTTCATAAATTAGCTCTTTAAAATATTGTATAGATTATGGTAAATCCTCTTAATTAGTATTGCCACTTTATAATATATATCATATTA